>Ga0209700_100553_pt1 | contig 71431 bp, 44 predicted proteins | sample SiratroredBW_FD_187528 | JGI IMG/M metagenome (GOLD analysis project Ga0209700, IMG submission 187528) | Root nodule microbial communities of legume samples collected from California, USA - Siratro red BW (SPAdes) (version 2) | ecosystem: Host-associated > Plants > Roots > Nodule | place: USA... | reverse complement strand
GTGGAGGCTGTGTGGGTTCACAGCGTATGACAGGTGCATATCTCGAGGTCTATTCAATGCACGAGTCTTCCGGAAGTAGAGTCAAGTTTATAGTGTGTCAGTGTCTTATATTGTGATGGTGCATGTACTGAATGAAAGACTTGAGTAGTGTTAATATTTGTGTTTGAATTGAAATATTCAAGTATTATTAAAATTTTGGTTAGCTTACCCTTTGTTTTGTTGTACTTGTGTTTTGATATCTGTTTACAATGATCGTGTTTTTGACACGGGAGCAGATAGTGTTGCAGATGGGTCTGTGGCAGATCATTTGGAATGAATGATGCTTTTAGGCATAAGCTAAATTTGAAAAATAATTTAGAGATAATTTGTAATTATGTTTTAGTAGAATTCTGAAGGTAGAAATTTTAAATACTTTAGTTTAAAGGATTATTGTATGTTGATGAATTTTAATGATGATTAGTAGAATGTTTAGTTTTATGTATGTTATTTTTGGGGTGTTACATATATCTGCATGATATAATTTAGGTATTATAATTGGAAGTATTACATGATTAATTTGAAATGATTGAACATGAGAATACTATTCAATCTTTAAGATATTTTTTAGTAGATGTACATTGAAAATGTTTTTCTTGTTCGAATTAATATAATAATTAATTATTTAAGTTTATTAATTATCTGAAACTAGGTTAAGTATGAATTTTACTTAATCCGCATATAATTAATTATCTGATGTAATAATAGGTTATTTTGATTAAAAGTTATTTAGCAGAAATGAGTTAATATCATAATCTTTAGCACATGATTCTTAGATTTCCTTCCAAAAAGATTTAAAGCAGAAGAAGTCACCCGATTGACATTTAGAAAACAATTTAAGAGAAAACGTTATGGAAAAAAGAATCCTACTCAACCACGATCTAAGAACAGGTCAAAACATGTTTCCTTAATAAAGAAAACCCAAAAGTCAAGTCAAGGTTTTATTATATCCAAATCTTAAACCACCATATTTACATAGTTTACTCTGTCATTATTAACACTGTGACTGTATTGCTAATTTTTTTATAATAATAATAATAAAATTATCTTATCAGAATAATAAAACAATTATTATAAAATTAAGAATAAATTATAAGGAAAGTACGTAAACAAATATATTCTTTTCTATATTGTTGTAAATATGAACGCGTCTTACATGAGTTTGGTTGATATTTTATTTCTCATGTCACGTTCTAGATCTAAGGTTTTAAAACTCTTAAATATAGACTTTTGGTCATGAATCAAAACAATATTTTATTTGGGCACCTAATAGATACATAAATATATTTATTATTACCACTTGGCATAGTAGCTTCATCACGGGTTCCTTTGATATGTGTATAGGATGAAAAATAATTAAGCCGTTTTCAGATTAATAAATTAATTAAAATTAAGTAATTGCATGAATAGAATGCTAGTCATACACTTTATTATTATGAAAAGAGAAGCGTAATTTTGAAAAATACTAATCCTTTTACAGTTTTCACTTTTTTCTCTTCATAAGTGACATATTTCTTTTTACTTGATAGCAAAGGAGGGAAGTACTTTCTTTTGAATAATAATACACTTTACAATTTTTCTTCTACAAATCATTTTTTATTTTATAATGAGAATAAATGTGACTGATAACAATTTAAAACAAATAATATTCAAGGTTTCATATTATTATTAATATATCAGAATATTATTACTAATATATTAAAAGTAACTTTAAATATAATTTAATCTTACAAAATCGGTTTATAAAATAAATTTATATTCATTTTATAAACTATTGAAATATCTCATTTTTAATGAGATCTCTAATATAATAAAATAACAACTTCAATGTTTCAAATTTAAAAAATAAAAACTTAATTATGTATTGAGAAAGTATAATATTCACATATAATGTAATGACTTTATTAGTTATTGTGACTCATCTAATCTTTTATTGCAAGGAAATGAATTTTTATATGAAAAATGTGTGTATTCCATTTTGTGATAAAAAGGGTACCAAGAAAAAAATATTAACTAAGATGTAGAAACATTAGAAACAAAACTTTGTGAACAAGAAATTGAGTAAAGGGTTTCTTATCGAAAAAGTTGTATCAGTCACATTAAAACAAAGTATACAAGAAATATAATAGTAATCTAATTTATATTTAAGAAAATAACACTAAAATGATCTTCATTTTTGTCAAGTGACTATAAAAAATGAGTTTGATATCCGTTTGATGTGTTAACCTGTTAATTATAATTTAAAAATGTTGAAACTTAATTTTTTCAATATTATTAAATTAGTATAATATAAAGAAACACGTAAGTTCGTTGATGAACTTGTTAGTTTTACGAGAAAATCATTTGAAAAATTTGTATTTTCTGAAAATAGTGAGATTTTTTCTTGTCACCCTAGTCTTATATGGAAAGTCAAAAAGAAAAATAGGTGAAAATAAATATAAAATTTCCCATATTAAAAAGAGGAGTGATTCAAGGAAAATGTTTGTTGCTTACTAAAGTAAAATGTGACGCCTCAATAGTAAAAGAAGTTAGTAGCTACTTGGAAACTGATTGCGGTTTAAGTCAATTTTAATATATGAAAAAATCCATGTTTGATGCAATATTTTTGAGATAATTTTGTTTTGGGATATGTTTTCTATAAATAATTATTGAATTGAAACCAAATGAACTCTGAATTAGGGTAGTTGTACCAAATACGTATTTTCTATAAATTTGGGTAGTGTGTATGATCAGATGCGTAATGTCAATACGTATAAAACAAAAAGTTAATTTATTTCTTATATTAAAATATTTAGATGATGTAATCCTTTCATGATTTATAATATCTTTTCGTTTAACGTGCCCCTGAATTCTCTCAATTCTAATATTTAATTATTTTTGAATACCTATTTTCTATAATTTATGTTCTATATTGTAATTTTCTATATGCTTGTGTTTTAGACATTATAACATTTCTAATCTTTTTATTTTATTTTACTCTAAATAAGGTAATTTAATAGTTAAACTATTTAAGCAATTAAGGGTATTTATACCTATCTAATTGAAATAATTAATTATATTTTTTTGAAAAATTAATAGCATGCAACAAATTTAGAATAAATAGCTAATTTATATACAATGTCAAGGGCTAAATTGAAAAGAACTTTACAGATATATTTGAATATAACTATTTTTTAAAATTATTTTTATTATAAATATAAAAATTTCATTAACATAATTTCAAAAAATCTTGTAACCAGGCTTTGAATTTTATTCTATACTCATGCAGTCTCTATTAGAGGGAAGGTTAGAAAAATTATCCTATGCAGGAAATTAATAACTATTATCAGTCTTAGCTAGCACGCGGATTCTTAAATTATTTATTAAAATTTTCATATTTTCTGATCATATAGTTAAATTATAATATATAAGTATATGTAAATTTTATTTTCCTAAATCAATTTTGTAAAATTGATTTGAATTTAATTTTACTCCTTGAAAATAACATCTGAATTATTTATAAGATCTACTCTATTTTTATATTCGATGTTTTTAGTGTGAAATTATAAATAGACTTAAATTGTATAATGAAATTACACTTAAATTATATTATCTTTATATTACCTTAAAAAAAGTTGACATGGTTGACATTTAAAATAAAAAATACTTATAGAAAAAGAATCCTAGGCAGCCACGATCTTATACTGTGGTGCATGAGAATGAGAAGAGGTCAGAACGTGTTTTATTTTTTTCCTCAACATTGGTGGAAAAACGTGTATTGTAGTGATATTTTTTAATATAAATAAAAGTAATAATAATAATAATAATAATAATAATAATTTATAATTTATAGATATCTCATTTGATAATTTTTTATGTCATCTTTTAAATAAATGATTTTATTTTTAATAAATAAAAATTATTTATTTAACAAAATAAATAATTAAATATTTTTAATATTCCATTCTAAATTTGGAAGTCATCTTTATCTTTTATCTTTTCTTATACTTATAGTGACAATTCGTTATCAATTTTACTCAATGTAACTTATTTTATTTTTTACCTTTTATGTTTTCTAACTGTTTTTTAAACTAATTACCTTTAATAAAAATTACTTATAACAAAATTATAAAAATTATTTATTTTATAATTATACTTTATCAATATATATTTTATAAAATTAATAATATTTTTTATTTTAATAAATATAATAAAAATTAAATTTTTACCTTTTTTCTATAAATAATAGAGATATAAGTATATATGTACATATTATTTATAATTAAAATAATTATTCCCTAGTATAGTATCAAATAAATAAGAAAAAAATTATAAAACTATATTACCTACATATATCTAATATGTAGTTGTTATTAGGAAGTCTGCAACTGGTGAAATAACATACTATGATCGCATCTCATTAATTAGTTTAGTTGAAATTCGCATATCATTAGTTTAGTTGAAATTCGATCTGGCATCTCCCTTACAAGCAGATATACATATTTGGAATGCACTTAATTCCTACTTTATCATCACTGTGTGAAAAATTTGAGGTCCATGATTGTTATATTTAATTATTGTGTGTTCAATTGAGGAATTCAACCATTTAATGACCATGACACTTATTGAGTTGTCAAGAAATATTTTTGTTCATAAGCAAATCATGCCATGATCCATGTTAGCATTTTCATTTTCAGAGATGTACATGTTGTTGATATCTATACACAAAGTAGAATTAATTAGTAATTATTCAATGTGAATTGAAATTCTACCATGCAATAGATTCTCCACTGACATTAAATAGAAAATTCACTGAAAAAAGTGTCACCTTTTGATAATTGCTTCCTGATAGATTTTATCACAATGCACTATTCTCTAAGCTAGTCTGTTTCAGAGGAAGAATTAGATCAACAAACAGAACATAGAAAGGAACAAGAACAAAACCATCAAAACAAGATACAAGCAAGAACAAAAAAATTAGTAAATTGCATCTTTCTTTTCATTCTTTACAATTGATGAAACACATCCAAGTATCAAAATATTAAATTGCAAAAAGCTTATGTAAAAGCAATCAATGTATCCAAAACATGATAAAATGATAATAACTATAACATTATTCATCAAAGTATATCAAAGTAAATCAAACTTTAATATAAACTATTTCAAATCGTTAAAACATCTTCATCTGAATCACCAGTACTTGACATAATTTTAGTCTGCTTTACCCATATCAGAATATAAGATATGTGTAAAATAAAGGTTGTAAATCATAACCTAGCAAATATAAATGTGTACCGAGAAGTAAAGAACTAACTGAAGTATTTCAAATTTTGTAACTCAGTTTTGAAATACTATATAACAAGTTGTTTAAATACAAAAATCTAACCATAGCTAAATTTGAAAAAGAAAAAAAAAAAGCAACAAACCATAAGCACAACAAACCTTTGGAACAAGTATAAGCAAAATATAGCAATACACAGAGATATTAATGTTTTGTTACACAGTTGAGAAAAATCTAAATTTTCAGCACACTCATTAGATAGAGATACTATTGGGAATTCCTCTAAAAGTCAACCCCGTTTCACTACTAGGAACAAGCACAGTGTACGGCAATTGAGCGGGCCCAGTTCGATTTTTAAGATTTGGATCATGATTCCTTTCTGAGATTTTTGTCTCAATCTCTACTAGCCTTTTTCCAAACTTTTTAAAGGCTTCTATTGCCCTTGGATTAGAGGTCCAATTTGGATTGTCCCTCTCACCAAGGTAGACCTCATCAGAAGCATGTCTTGATAATATCTCTATCACTGAAAGGTCAACAAGAGCCTGGAACTTAGGCGTAATTGTTCTCAAATAAGCCTTTTGCGGATTCTTTGCCATCTCTTCATATTCTGGTGTTCCTTTTTCTGGGATCAATCTTCTGCTTAGAGTTGGACGATTGAGGATAAAGCCACCATATGGATACTGTCCAAAATTAACTGCTGCATGAAGAGCCGAAGCAATCCATATGATGGTACTACAAGATTCAACAAGCTCTTCACGAGTGTGTAATTTAGGCCACCATGGCTGATCTTTTAAGTCACCGTGACCCTTTTCAATAACTTCTTTCCACCAAGTTTGAAGCTCAAGATCTTTTTTAACTGCATCATCTGTAACATAGTACAACCAGACATAATCATGGACCCATGTCTCGATAGTGTTCCATATCTCTAATCCATCAACAGCATAGGGATAGTCCTTTATCACAAGACGAAGGCCATTGGGGGAAGATGAATCCTTAATAGCCATTCCTCTGAATCAGGCAAAGAAAAATTGTTATTAACAGCAAAAGTATCTTCCGTAGCTTTGTCTCTCGCCAAAGAAAAATTGTATGTGTTTTACAGTTAACAAATGTGTTACATTGTGTTTTTAACTTCTAAGAAAGTGATTTTTTGGCATGCCTTAAGATAAACTAGCTACTAGGTAATCAATCCTTGTGCATTTGAATGCTAAAAATATGATATATGACATTTTCACCATCCACTTTTGAATTGAACACTTTATCAATACGTGTCTTACGAATATTATATACGTAGGTGTCGGACATGATGCATGTCGAACACGGAACACGTCACTTAAAACTCGGGCATGTGATAGCATAAAATTATTTCATGTTGAGATAGCATACCTCTTTATAAGATCAGTAGGTAATGCTTGGTTAGGAAACACCCAATTTTTGTAAGCTTCTGAAGACATCTCCACTGCATATTTTCCACCCAAAAAAGTTTGCTCTATAAAGCCATCAGCATTTATCAGTGATTCTCGAGCAAGTGCATTGATATTCATTGTGTCACGGTAGTGAGGAAATAGAAGTTTATACACAGGGTGAAGAACACTGAGATTCCTGTTTGTTGCTATGACAAAGGGTTCAATCACAGCATGAGTATTCAACCTGTAATCCCATTTATATATATGAAAAAAAAAAGGTTAGAAATAACTTCGTATACATACATTAAAATTCTACGTAAATGATTAGTGACAGAGTTCAGACCAATGGCTTATGAGCTGATGATAGCAGGAATCATTCACAATAACATGAGCTTTGGCTAATAGCCAAATTGTACTTTCAACTCCTTGGTTCGCTGGCAAGATGACTTTACTATTGGCACCAAGTTGTTGTTCACCTGAATGTGGCAAACTTAACTCGATGACCAATGGCTTTAAGGTCCCATCATCTTTCAAGAAAAGGATTGTCCTCGTGGCATAAGCCATTGATGGTGTAGATTCATTTATCCTTCTCAAAAACGGCATAAACACGTCATGGTGATCTAATATGAATAGTCTCTTGCCTTCAATTGCCTGTTCCACAAGCACAATGTTAACACATCCAGATTTTTGGATTCAAATGTCAGATAATAAGGCTTGTAATTCAACAGTTAAATATTCTCCTTCAACACATTTTTTACAATTAACTGAGACTAACAAAACAATTTCACATCCTTAGAGGTAAAAAATGTACTATTAAAAGAAGCATCTATCATTGCCTTATCTACTGTAAACCCTTCAAGGTTAATCTCCAAGTGTTGCTCAGTTATTTTACTTGTTTGATCACCATAGACTGAGGGATCCAACTTGCTTTGTGGTGGAAACTCCTGTCATTCATTAAAGAATATTATGAGGAAAGATGACAACAAAATTTTTATTTTTCTTTCACTGTTTTATACAGGTACAACTTCAACACTGAAAGTAAAGAATAAAAGATTTGGACTTACTTGTAGACGGCTAATCACGCAAGGATTTACACCTGCAATCATCTCTCTTGCAAATTCTTCATCGGTCATCCATGCAGATTTACTAACTGCTCCAAATATATAGATTACATGATTTTATTAAGTTTCACTGTATATGTACATACTATGTAAAAGTAAAAATCTATACATATGAAAATACCTTTAATTAAATGGGGCACCGAAAACTTGAGGAAACTTTCACCATCCGTGCGAAAGATTTCTTTGAGCACAGGTAAAGGGCTAATTTTGCCGAGTATATCTGTAGGCAGCTTAATTCCACCTTCACATAGTTCACGTACTTCTTCGAAGCTATCAAACTCATTTGGTGTAAAATTTAAGTCAAATGAAGATTTGAGAATTGGCAAGAAGCTTCGAGATAAAGCTTTTATCCCATAAGTAAGGAAGTCAGATGACTTCAAATGACCGAAATTTTCATCTCTTGGAACATAAAAACTATCGCTCGGTTTCTCACTGTTGGAATCTGTCAAGAATGGAATAATACTATAAATTATGTCAAGAAGAACTACACAAGAAAACAATCTTAAGCATGGCACAAACACTTTCTATTTGTATTATATATATCTGCAGTGAAAAATTTTCATTATTTTCTAGCTAATTGTAAATACTCTAAGAATAAATTTAGATGTTTCTAATTATTCATACCATAAAAATCTTTACACTAATGAGAATTAAACTACATATATGTTCCTGAAACAGAAATATGTAACCTTTTTTGGTTGGTTTTCTACCAGTTCTTCCTCTACGAGGGTAGGGATGAGTAACAGATCCTCCAAGAACTGGGCGAGCAAAGTTTTCACCACTGTCGGGTTTGCCCAAATCATTGTAAACATCATAATCATAAACTCTGTCCCATTCCTTGCGTTTTCCTGTTCCATTTCCTCTTAGGGTTTGCAATTCTGCTTCTCTGTAAGCCACTAGTGGTCCTGGTGTTTCACTAGGAACATATGTCTGCAATATATATATTTACTTAACGTTCATTATCAAAGCAAAGATCTTGCAAAACGAACTACATTACTATTTTTTTATGATAATCACCAACATGGATATATACTTGGTAAAAGAAGCAGTTTACCTGGTTGGCAAAGAAAATTCGATCCTTTTGGTAACTTTTAGAATTGTAAACCCACGAGTTACAAACAAAGTGCATGGTTCCATGATTAGGAATATCTTCAAGAGTCAAAGTGACTAGGAAAAACTCAACTTGCATATAATTTTGTATCAAAAATGCTCCAGGAATTCCCATGTCAGTGTCCCATTCAAAATGAATGTCAAATGCAGATTGGCCAGCTCCCAAAGTTGGTATGGAGGTAATAATACCTTCCAGGTATGTCTTCTTTCCCACTTTTCCATTTCCATTTCCTACAAAAGTTCAAAGCTATCTAAGAATATTGTCTTTTGATTCACCAATACTTTCAACAGTAATATTTAGTATCATAGTTTTTGCTTCTGAGCCCTTCATTTTTTATGTAACTGGTTTCTCTGTAAAAAGAAAATTTCTTTCTCTTACTTAGGGCTTGGCTTTTCAATTTTTTTCCATTACATAATTTTATTAATTTAAGAGTATTTCTAAATAATAGTCTTTTTCATTCTTCATTAATATATATATATATTTATTTAAACTAATTTAGTTGTTCTGAGATTTGTGAGCTAATCAAACCTGATTGTCTTATTGATGAGGATGATAAAATGACTGGTGAATGAATTAAAATGTTTATGCTTATATCTGTATTTTAAATGGCCTTAGGCCCTCTAAGTATAAAAAATATATATTTTAATGAGAGATTATCTTTGACGAAAAATAAAATTATCTAGATTCTTATTTTCATGTGTAGAAATTTGATACTCATATTCTATGAGTATTCGTATATCCAAAACAATTTTCTTTTTAATGTTATATAACTTAAGAAAAATATTCTACCATGATCTTGTAGATCGATTGTATAGATGCTTTTAACCTTGAGCAAAGTTGAAAAAAAAAAGTTTTAAATAGTAATGTAAAAGAAAATTAAATATTTTTATTCAAAAAAAAAAAGTTACCTATGAATGCCATTTCTCTTGTTTTTTTAGGGATGACTACGTGTAAATATATAAATATGTAGATAGGTTTTTTTTACTACTTAAAACTAAAATTAATATTTTATAATTTTATTTCTTTAGACTTTTTCTGTTCTGTTCTCTGATATTAAACACTTATTGAGAGTTTAACATAATCAAACATTGTGAGAATGTTTCATAGAGAAAGAGAAACAGAAAGAGAAAATCACTATCCTTTTTTACTATTACTTTTAAATTTGTTATTGTTATTAAGGAAAATATATGTACATGTGTATCCAAATCTTTTACAGTTTTAAATTTTTATAAATTTATTATTTTTATAAATAAATAATTAAAAATAATATAATTTAATATATATATATATATAATTTATTAAAAAATTACGTAACAGATATTTTCTTAAAAAAGAAGGTATTTAATTATTTTAAAAAAATTATTAAACTATTTATTTTATTAAATGAATAAATAAATAAATTTTTTATTTATTAAAAGAAAAAAATATTTTATTAAAAAATAATATCTGTTTTTATAATAGTATTGACAATACAATATACAATATTTTCAAAATACAAAATACTTAGGAGATCACTACAATTTGTAAAAGCTCATGTATTTTAGATTTTTAAATAAGGGATTAGGTATTTTTCGTAAAAGTTTATATGGTTTTTGAAGTATTATAAACCAATTTTTCTTTTTTATTTTGTGGCAGCAATGAAATCTTTGTACGAACAACCCCTCTTTGAAACACACCGCAGAATTGTATTAATTTTCCACTAAAAGATTACTTAATCCTATTTTTATTTCAAATAAGTTATACATCTTCTACTTACAATTACACTTCTTAAAAATATGACTTTGAATTCACCTTCATCAAACAAATCTAGTATACGCCAAAATTTATATGTTTTGTTTTAGTTATATGTTTAATAGATGTAAACCTGAAAAAAAAAAGTTATCTTAAAATTCACTCAAATTCTAGACTAACGTCAAAATCTATACTATATTCATTTAAAAAAAAAAAAAAAAACTTTCTACCATATTATTATTCTGGAACCAAATCCCTTGAAAGAGAGAAACTTTACTGGAAAAGAAATTGAATTTTTATATTTACTGGAAATAAAATTTGGAAAACAAGAAAAAAGTATGAAAATAAGATGTAACTTTTGGAAGTTGATTTTTTTTAGTTAGTTCAAATCTAAGTTATAGAAATATTGAAAAAACGTAAGAAAATATTTAATATCCTTGTTTTTTCGATTGAAACAAAAACTAAAAATAATTAATATTTTTTGTATCGAAATGAAAAGAAGAAAGTTTTACCATCAGCAGCGGTGGCACTGATCAACCAGAGAGCCACAGAACGTCCCAGAAAGCAAGTGAAAGTGTCGACCGAGGTTCCCATCAGACCACCGACGACACCGGCGGCGCCACGGAGGATTCCGGTGGCGGTTTTAGCTGATTTAATGGCGTTGATATCGAGCACATTCTTGCGCATCAACACCACTGTTCCCTTGAGCTTCCTGCTTCTGTTTAACAACCCTTTGACCCCTGAATACATTTCTGTGATTTTTCTTTTCTCTTTGAAACTTAATACCCTTCTGCCTTCCTATTTATAGACAAACTCATGTAAGATCAAATAATGGAGGTAGCTTCAAATTCTTCATTCTTCACAACTACAATATATTTTTCTCTTCTTTGTTTCTGCTGAGTTTTAAAAACTGTCCTATGTTGTCAATTTCATGACGTACTTTTTTTTTAATAATATAAAATTAATTTTTTTCCGTGTGTTTTGATATTCTCATACCATAAGCTAATATTAATTACTACCAGTTTTAATTTCCCCCTAAATATATTCCTTTTATAATCTCATTTTCCTTGCTATTTCCCTATTATTATTACCTGTTTGAAATCAACCAACTCCAAATATCTTTATTTTCTGACGTCGATTTAACAAGTGATTATTTACTGTTGTGTTTGTTTAGGGTTTGTTCTGAATGAATATTGTTCACAAATGATTGAAAAACATGACTAATTAATTATGATTGAGGAGATAATTTATTATGTCATCAACCTATGTTCTCAATCATAATATTTATGAATGATGATAAAGTGTTTTTATCTCATGTATAGAAGTTACGAGATAGGATAAGTTTGGAAACGTTATACTAAATTGGGAATCTTGTCTTATCTTTTAGTTGAACTTTAATAGGAAATTAGTTTGTTGTAGGAGTTAATTAATAGGATTAAGAGAGTGGTTACAACTTACTTCAGTTAGAAGTAAGGGATGAGTAAGCATTAATTTTATTTGATAAATTTTGAATACTTGTAAGAAAAAATACCAGCATTATTGAACATACATTATTTATGTTGAATCATTAACCATACATTGGGTTTGATATTTACTTTCTTACATTAAAAGAAAAATAGCATAATATTATACTATTATGCAATTTAATGTTATATTATTATATAATTTAATATTATTTCAAAATTTATAAAATAATTACTTGGTAATTAATTATATTTTAAATTTATTCATACTTATTTTTATTAAATTTTTATTAAGATACAATTTTTCATCCTTTTTCTCTTCATTTTTTTTATTTTAAACAACTCTATTTTTTTTTCTATTTCATATTCTTATGCTCACACTAATGCGAGTATAACTCATAATATATTATAGTTTTTATTAAAATATAAATAAATAAATAGGTCACAAACATCATCTGTACTTGATATCGCAACACACAAGTATCAGAATATTGAGAAGATTATATGGATATATCTTAAATAGTTTTAGATTTCATATTAATTTATGTTTTGTTTATGTTTTCAAATATTTTTTTATAAAAATATATAATATTTTTTTATTAATTAATTCGAGAGTGTTACTGTAGTTTATTTTAAAAAATGTGGAAACATAATAGTTTAAAATAATTAAAAGAATTGATATGTAAGAATAGAAAATATATATCACACACAGTCTCAAAAAATATCATAAATGTAAATGTCTAATTTGATTTAGAATTTCTAGTCTTGATAGAACAACAGAGAAGATATTACAAATAAATTATTTAACAAAAACAACTATTTATAGAAAAGCTATATTAGGACCAAAATATTTTATAATATTAATAAAATTACAATCTCTTCTATACTGGTCAGAGTGCACTGGTAATCGGAAGAAAACTGTATTCATAATTTGGTTTCGTACATTGGTTTTCTCCATTTCACATTTGATTTGGCTTTTTCACTGCTTCTACCTAAGCTTTGTTGGTGGCAGCGATAAGCATTGAAGTCCATTTATTATTTTTTGCAGTCAATATAAACATTTGGATAAATCACAATTTTTTATTAATATAAATAAAAACATAATTTACGTATTGAAACAAATCCATTCTATAATTAAAATAAATCATATGACAATTTAAATGATTTAATATAAATAAAAACATAATTTACATATTAAAAGTATTATAAAGTTTTATAGTTTTAATCCAAGTTTATTTTACAAAACTAATTTTAAAAATGTTTGTGAAACGTGTAAGATATATGTTTTATTTATTATTTAAAATTTGGGGAATTAGAAAACGTGTTGCGTAAAGTGTAGCAGAAAGACAGACATAATTTTTACCTAGTTTTTAGCCACTTGTATTTTTCTCATTTAAGTATAGTTATTTTAGAAAGAGATGTTAACATTTTTTTATTAATTTGTTAACTTCTTCCTTCAATGTTCATCTATCTTGTCCTTTATTTCTGACAATGGCATGTACATAGTCTTGTTGACTCTCTTTATCTGTCTTATATTCATTGCAACCATTCATGGCCACCATTTATAAGTTATTAAATTAATTAAAGTTTTGGATAAGAAGCCATGGCTGAGGAGAATAAATTATTTGATGTTGTATTAATTTAAGTTTATAACTCTTCATTTAGTCAATTAATCTTTTAAATTTTGAGTACATTAATTAAGAGTTAGATTATAGATTGAACTAACGTAAAGACCCATATTAAATGTAATTTAGATACTTAGTGATGTTTAATCCAAGTAATTTAGATATTTAATGAAGTTAGGATATCTTTATTCAAAATATGTGTTGTAATTAATACACACAATACACAAATTCAATGTGACTTAATCAATTATAATTATCCTACATCAATCAAATACATAATGTAAAATCTCTATATAAATGTGCACACAATATAGATTAACATTTCAACTCCTTTTTAGTTCACAAAATTAAATAAAAGATATTATTTAAAATAGAATTCATTCCATGCGTAAACTTGAGTGAAATAAAATTCATCAAGTGATTTTAATCATGAAATTATGATTCTTATAACGACTAGCTCCAATACTCAAAACAATAATTTCCTTTATTCCAAAAAGTTTATAATACACAAATAAAATTACCTATTACACAAATTTCAAACATTTTAATTCAAAATGATTATTTGAGACTCAATATCAAGTTTAATGAGATTCAATTACAAATTTCCCATACATCCGAGTATACTTAATACAATAAAAAAAATATAATACTTCTATCAAGTTTTAAATCTTAATTTATAATTATTCTTTATTTCAATATATTGACCATCTAATAATAATTTACACATGCAAAAATTAACCATTCATTTCACTTTCAACTCACTTCAAAACATTAAAAAAAAAATTAAATCAAGTTTGTCTAGGAAAGAAATCCATATATAATATTCAAAATTCGTATGACAAATTATATATGAAAAAATTTGTATGTAAATAGGTGTCCGTACATTATTTATAGAATATCTTTTAGATATATTTTATTTACAGAATAATTCATATGTAATCCATAAATAATGATTAAACATATTACATACAAAAACGTCAGTTGTATGTAAATCCTACAGTGTATTACATATGGAAAAATTTCCTATGTAAGTAATATCTAGTTAACAATTTTCAAATTAAAAAAAATTATTGATCTATTTATAAACTCATATGTAAATGATCTATATGTAAATATGTATAAAGTCATTCGTATGTAAATAATTTTTTGATAAAAAAAATATTTTACAAATATTCTAAATTTGTTTGTACTCATGTAACACATTCTAAAATAATGGTCTAAGGATACTCACATAGTCCAAAATTAAGTTCTAACACTACATTATCTAAATTAAATAATAACACCACATTAAATTCGTGTGTAGTAATATTCCGTATATAATATTTAAATTATAAAATTTCATATGTAATGTTATAATTTACATACTGATTTTTATTTTTATATAAAATTTCATAGGTAATTTATTTAAATTACTAAATTAACTATCAAATTAATTATCAGTAAATCTATCATTAAATTAAATATTAAATTATTTATCGATAAAATTTGTCAGACAATAATAATAATAATAATAATAATTATTATTATTATTATTATTATAACGACTATTATAATAATAATAAGGGAAAGACATTTGTGACTGTCGCACAATAAATATAATAGTGAGATTTGAATGTAATTAGGTTTGTTTAGCTTTTTAATTTATGGAAAGAAATTTAGTTATGTTTTTTTATATGGTTGGATTAATTATGAAGTGTCCTCAATTATATTATTTTTATTGTTGATAAAAGAATAATTATAATTATAACAATAATAGAGAGGAAAATAATTAAGTAAAAGGATTTGCGGCCAGACGATAAATTGACTAATGCACAGCCTTATATATGCATCAGCCTATTTCTTAAAACTACAAACGAAGGATACCTAAATGCACTGTTACTTAAACAAATGTGTAATGTAAAAGTCAACCTTAAATACACATAAGCTTGAGTCTGGTTTTAAAAGGTACAAATTTAGATAGAGACACTGTTTGGAATTCCCCTGAAAGTCAACCCCGTTTCACTGGTGGGAAGAAGCACAGTGTAAGGCAATTGAGCTGGTCCAGTTCGATTTTTAAGATTAGGATCATGGTTCCTTTTCCAAATGTTTTTCTCAATCTCTGCTAGCCTTTCTCCAAACCTTTTAAAGGCTTCTGTTGCCCTTGGATTAGAGGTCCAATATGGATTCTCCCTCTCTCCAAGGTAGACCTCATCAGAAGCATGTCTTGATAATATCTCTATCACTGAAAGCTCAACAAGAGTCTCATACTTAGGTGTAATTGTTCTTAAATAAGCCTTTTCAGGATTCTTTGCCATCTCTTCATATTCTGGTGCTCCTTTTTCCGGAATCAATCTTCTGCTACGAGTTGGACGATTGAGAATGAACCCTCCATAAGGATATTGTCCAAAATTAACCGCTGCATGAAGAGCTGAACCAATCCATATGATGGTGGAGCATGATTGAATAAGCTCTTCACGAGTGTGTACTTTAGGCCACCATGACTCTTCTTTCAAATCACCATGACCCTTCTCAACAACTTCTTTCCACCAAGCTTGGAGTTCACGGTCTTTCTTAACCAGATCATCTGTGACATAGTACAAGGAGAGATAGTCTTGGACCCATGTTTTGATAGCATTCCATATCTCCAATCCATCCACTGCAAAAGGGTAGTCTTTTATCACAAGACGGAGGCCATAGGCAGAAGATGAATCCTCAATAGCCATTCCCCTTAGACACGCAAAAGATGAGTTGGAATAAGGTTTTAGAAAAGATGAGTTTATATATTACTCATATAGAATACCTCTTGATAAGATCAGCTGGCAATGCTTGTTCAGGGAACATCCAATGTTTGTACACTGCTGAAGACATCTCCATAGCATATTTTCCACCCAAAAAGGAATTTTCTATAATGCCATCAGCATTAATTAGTGATCGTCGAGCAAGTGCATTGATGTTCATTGTGTCACGATAGTGAGGAAATAGAAGTTTATGAACAGGGTGAAGAACACTGAGATTCCTGTTTGTTGCTATGATAAAGGGCTCAATCACAGCATGAGTATTCAACCTGTGACCCCATATGATAAAGAGGGTTAGAAATAATTTCGTATGATATATGTAATAATTATATATGTGTAATGATTTCAGTGACAGAGTTCAGGCAAACCAGTGGCTTATGAGCTGATGATAACAGGAATCATTCACAAGAACATGAGCCTTGGCTAATAGCCAAACTGTACTTTCAGCTCCATGATTTGCGGGCAAGACCACTTTACTATAGGCACCTAGTTGTTGATTTGGATGTGGCAAACTTAATTCAATGGCCAATGGCTTTAAGGTCCCATCATCTTTCAAGAAAAGGATTGTTCTCGTAGCATAAGCTTTTGATGATGTAGATTCATTTATCCTTCTCAAAAACGGCATAAATACGTCATGGTGATCTAGTATGAATAATCTGTGACACTTAATTGCCTGTTCCACAAATATAATATGTTAACGACTCTAGTTTCATTATGCCAAAAACTAAAACATTCTAACAATACTGTGTGACACGAAATTTGTCAAGCCCTACAAAACAATTCCAGATTTTATCTCAATTTTAATGAATTTTTCATCAAGTAAAAAGTAAGAAGTGTATTTGAAAGAATATGGTAAAAGATACAATGTTAACATTTAGCATGGAACAAATTCTAGTATGGTGTTTCATTGAAGTGGAACACCACTATCATTGCCTTATCTACTGTGAGCCCTTTGAGGTTAATCTGCAAATGTTGTTCAGTCATTTTACTTGTTTGATCGCCATAGACTGAGCGATCCAACTTGCTTTGTGGTGGAAACTCCTGTCATTTCATTAAAGATTATTTATCAAGAAAAATTAAAGACCATAGGCTTGGTGCAACTTCAACTTCAACTTCAACTTACTTGTAGACGGCGAATTGTGCAAGGATTTACACCAGCAAGCATCTCCCTTGCAAATTCTTCATCACTCATCCATGCAGATTTACTAACTGTTCCAAATAATAAACAAAATAATTGTCAGATTATTAAGTTTCACGTTATATATAGCTAGCATACAAATATTATATATATAATATGATATACCTCTAATTACGTGAGGTACTGAAAACTTGAGGACATTTTCACCGTCAGTGCGGAAGATCTCCTTTAGCAAAGGTAAAGGGCTAAATTTGCTGAGAGTATCCAGAGGCAGCTTGATTCCACCTTCAGAGAGGTCATGTACTTCATCAAAGCTATCAAACTCATCCTTTGAAATATTTGAATCAAGTAGAGGTTTCAGGAGAGGCCAAACGTTTCGTGATAAAGATTTTATCCCAAAAGAAAGGAAATCGGATGACTTCAAGGGACCAAAATGTTCATCTCTTGGAACATAAATTTTACTGCTTCGTTTCTCACTCTTAGAATCTGCCAGGAATGGAATAGCACCATAAATTATTATATCAACAAGAACTACAGAAGGCAAAGTTTCTTAAGTAGATTTATGAATATCAAGTTTATTAACTTTTACAATGGTACTATAAAAAAATAATTACATTATTATATAAAATAAAAGAAACAAAATTGAGTTATGTTTAAGATGTAAAAGTGCAACCTTTTTTGGTGGGTTTTCTTCCAGTTCTTCCCCTACGAGGGTAGGGATAAGTGACAGATCCTCCAAGAACTGGGCGAGCAAAGTTTTCACCACTGTCGGGTTTGCCCAAATCATTGTAAACATCATAATCATAAACTCTGTCCCATTCCTTCCTTTTTCCTGTTCCATTTCCTCTTAGGGTTTGCAATTCTGCTTCTCTGTAAGCCACTAGTGGTACTGGTGTTTCACTTGGAACATATGTCTGCAATATATATATTTATTTAATGCTCATTATTGAAATAATTATGTGTTGTGGTGAAGATGATGAAAAAGCTTGAATTGTTTCGGAGACGTTTGAAAAATGGTATTTTATAATTTTATAATATGTAAATATATATATATATATATATATATATATATATATATATATATACCTGGTAGTTGTAAATAGTAGTTTACCTCATTGGAAAAGAAGATTCGATCCTTTTCGTATTTGTTATGACTGTAAACCCATGAGTTGCAAACAAAGTGCATTGGTCCTTGATGATTAGGAACATCTTCAAGAGTCAAACTCACGAGAAAGAACTCAACTAGCAGATGATTTTGTATTGTAAATGCGCCAGGAATTCCCATGTTTTCCATGTCCCAGTCAAAATGAACATCAAATGCATATTCCTTCACTCCCAAGGTTGGTATGGTGGTAATAGCTCCTTCCAAATAAGTCTTCTTTCCAACTATTCCACTTCCATTTCCTACAGAAATTCAGAATTATTTAAGAATAATATTGTTTTCTGATTAAGCCACAATTTTTAATAGTGTACTATAAGGTTAGGGTTAGAGTTGAGGTGGCAGTCCGTAGATCTTATGGAGAAATACTTAAAACGCATAACATGAAAAAAAGGTAAATATAAAATGTTAACAAATAGTAAAACACGAGAGAAAAAGTTCAACTTTCTGCACCGATGACTACATTTATAAGTACAGTTTTGATTATAATAAAGGTAATTTTAAATTCGGACGTATATTGGTGTATATTCTAATCCTAAATTCACTTAATTATTGAAGTAATGGAAGATCCTTTTCTCAAATTGTGAAATTTGAAGCATTTGAAACAACAAGAAAAAAAATAATTTGAGAAATGTTTATCTAAGTGTGAGTCTAAGTCTTACATTGAGTAGGAATAAGAAAGTTGAGCAACATATAAAAAAATAGACCCACAAACCCAATGTCTTAAGGTTTTGGGTTGAAAGTAGTATTATTCCCTTGTGTGAGTTTGGCTCAATTTTCATTCTTGTGAGATCTCCCCAGTATTTTTTTCTTGAATTATCCAACAAAAAACAATCAAAAAACGATTTTAAAAGATATTGTTATTATTGGAGCCAACCGAGCAGCCTTGGTAGCACTGACTAAGCGGAGAGAGACACATCGACCGGAGAAGGCAGTGAGAGTGTCGAATGTTGAACCAACTATCCATCTGGTAGATTCAACAAGCCCTCTCACACTGCTTATGTTTTCTGTGTCCAACACATTCCTGCGCATGAGCACCACCCTCCCCTTGAGCTTCTTGCTTCTGTTGAACAAGGCTTTCACCCCCGAGTACATTTTACTTACTTCACTCAGCTGTACCAATGGTGTTTAATTTCTGTTGACTTTGTTTGTGAGCTAACAGTTACTTATAGACAATAGTTAGAATAAATTAATCAACCCTATGGAAGATGACCTTTGTTAGCTTTTCACAACTAGCATTACATAATATACTTCCATTAAGAAATAACGCTATCAAGTTTTAGTTGTTTATGACACTAGATAATTTTATAATACAGTGACGTTTTTATAACAATAAACCAACTTTAATTTTAAACCAACTTTAATTTTAAACACACTTTCAATCGTTCATTCCCCGGTTGTCAATCATCATTCCTCGTACTAAATAATGTAAGTTGAAAGTTTTATATTACATGGAATGGGTAAGAGGGACAATATATTAAGAAAAAAATTATTAAATCATTATCTTAAAATCTTAAATTAGAAATAATGGTTTCATATAAAATATAAATTTATTCTTATTAATGATAAGTTTTTTCCATGTTTCCTTTAGAAGAATTAAAAAAAAAAGAGTATAATGTCTATAATTCATATCTTAGAAAATTTAAAAATTTATATTTCTAAATTAATTATAAAATTATATAGTTTTTTTTTAATTTGTCATTCATTAAAAAATCACATCTCTAATATAAATCAATATAAATTAAACAGATCTTGCAATATGAAAAGATTCATCGTTGTCATTGTTCTCAATCATTATAAAGTTATTATTATGAAAATTCAACCGATTGTTTGCCTTTTTTCTATGTTTGAGTCCTTTAATCATCTAAAATTATCTTTCTTTTTGTTTTATCTCTTTTATCCTTATCCACAAATTAAATTTCTTTTTCTTGAAAAATTCAATAATCCAAATAATTTTATCTCTGAATTTAAATTATTAATTATAAATCAAATATATTCAAAACACTTATTTTTATAAAATTTATTATAATATAATTTATATATTAAAAATTTATAAAATTGATCACATAGAAATAAAATTTAAATCAAAATTTGTTTTAAAAAATCAATTCTAAAAACATTTACAAAAGCAGACATCTAATGAATATTATATTCGTATTTATTTTCAATATTCATTCGAAATCTGATTAAAACATCACCTAGCCTATATTTAAAACTTCCAAAAACATCCGTATGACTTTATGAGACAAGACTGAAAATTGGTGTTGTGTAGATTTCATCATAAAGAAAGTGTACACATTAAAATATATTTATTTAATATTGTAAGATTTCTTCTTACAATTTTTTTAAGAGTGCTAATATTTATGAAATTGTACACATTAAAATATATTTATTTAATATTGAAACAAATTGTTATTTTATTATTATATAATATTTTATTAAATAAAATAAGTGTTTATTATTATATAATTAATAATTTTTTAAATTATAAAAATGGTATATTTTACTGTGTAGAATATCAAAATTTAATCATATCTTTCCATCTACAAGTTGTTTCTCTTGCCCCTTCTGACAATCAAATGTTCATTTGTCCTTTTACCATATAATATTGCACCTACCATTTCAACAGAACAAAAATATATTGCAACTATAAAATTTTCTTTTTTAATCAAATAAAAAATAAATAAATATAAACATTTGAGGTTTTCTAATTCTTTTACACATTTATTTAAATTTATACCACCTTTCAGGCTTAATCTGTCCAAGTCATAACAAAATACTGAACCAAAAAAAAAAATAAACTCAACCCCCATATTGCAACTATCAATGTCCATATGATAGCATATAGGCCATCATTTATAATTGGTGGAATGGGTTGAAATATTAATAACTTAAGTCAAGTAGTTAATGTTAATAAACTATTGGTTTAAACACTTTAAGAAGGGTTGTCATTAGCTGATAAAATCCTTAAAGGATAAATCAGTCTAAAATAATAGAATAGAATGTATACTTAAGATTAAAAAATTTGGAGAAAGAATTATGCCACTAAACATAAATATATCATGTCAACGTATGGTTAAAAGTTCTAGAAAGTAAATGAACCTATAATATCAATTTTTTCAGTAATAATAAAAAAAAAACTTAAATAGTCATAAAGTAGTTTTGTTCAGTACCAAATTAGTTTTGTTCTAAAGTAGTTTTACTATTGAACCATAAAAAATAATAATAATAATAATTATTATTATTATTATTAATTGTTAATATAAGTGGAAACACATCTACTTTGTGTATTATCTTTTTTATTCTATGAAAACATTATAATTTAAAAAATATAAAAAAATTAATTTGGTAAATTTTGAGTGATCGGAAAGTTAATTTTAAGTTAAAAGATTGCGGGGTTATATATTTTATTAAATAAGGGTAAAGAGTATAATTAAAAAAAGACACCAAAAACAATTATAAAACACAACATTTTTAGTTGAGCCATGGTGTTCCTTTAAATTTTGTTTATGTTTGGATAGAAAATTTTACAATTTTTATAAAATTTCAATAAATTGTTTAATTTTTAAAATATTTTATTTAAATAATAAATTTAATTTAAATTTATTATATTTTAATTATTTTGTTTGAATAGAGGATTTCAATTATTATCCAAATACAAAAATTACTACCAAATAGTACAAATGTGTATATAAGTTTTCTTAAAAAAAAGGTTCTAACACTTCAAGTGTTTTCTTTTATTTATTCATATTATCAATAAAAAAAATTTAATATTTTAATGAAAAAATAAAATATGATTTACACCCACTAACATTATTCGAAAAGAAAGTGCATTCAGAAATAACATCAATATATTTTAACATATAAATAATCCTATTAATATAAAGCACGCAATAACCATTATTAACGTTGACTAAAAAAATCCTTACTTACATTCATCACACAAGTTTAGCTAACATCAATAAAACAAACCTAACTAATATTGGATGAAAAATAATTTTATTAATGTCAAAAACATCTATATATGTTCATACTATTTGACCTAAACAAGTTGTATATATATGTTCATTAAAATTATAGCAAATTGAACGTAAAAACACAAACAATATTGCCGTCCGTAAGTCATTTTAAAACAGTAACTATATACAACTAAAAGTAAAAAAAAAAAAAAAAATATAAAAAAATAAAAAAAAAAAAAAAAAAAAAAAAGTGTATAGATAAATTGGTCAAGGATTTATTTCCCAAGCATAAAAAAAATGTTCAACGAAAATACCTTCGAATATTGTAGGTTTCACTTTTGTTTTTAAATTCTTTGTTTTCATAAGTACTAAGTATATATTATTTGACCAAATAATCTAAGCAAGTTGTATATATGTGTTCATTAATATTATAGCAAATTGAACCCACAACCACCTTCCCTTACCTATGAAGACTATCATCACTCTTGTGTTTTAGGAATAAGAGAAGATATGTATGAAGTGAAAATATTATTATTGTTTCTTTTTTCTTTTTGAGCGATCAATAGCTTATATTTATAATGCTTGCAGGAAAAAAAATCTGACTAAATAAATCCTACAAATTAAAATTTTAATGTCTACGAAATAATTAAGAGTGAATATTCTAATAATTAAGAACAAATATTATAATTAACGACATATTCAGAAATGGAAACAAATCAATGTGCAGTTGCAAAAGCAAATTCCCAACCCTCCTCTTTGATTTTGGAACTGTAAACTCCAATCTTCTTTCTTATGAAGATAACTTGGTGACTGGTAGTGGCTTGGTAAATAAATGATTTTAAGTTTTGCAATATCCTGAAGTATTCTTCATATCTTCCAAAGAACCACCCCAATCAATATCAGAATACCCAACAAACTTTGTTTTATTTTTGTTAATTGAACCATCATATACAACAATTACCTTTCTATCTGGAGGTATGTCAACAAGAGTGTTGTTCTTCTCAATCATATATAACTCTCCCTCCTCATCTTTTTTCCACTTTAGGTGATTGAGAGCTTTCTCATAGTCAACAGGTTCAAGAACATCCATATTACATCTTCGATATATATCAGAGAGGGATCTATTACCTCTCACAGGATGATCATCCACATTTTCATTAGAACCTTCTTGCTCATTTATTTTTGGAACAACATCAAGGCCTTTAATCTCTTTCACAATAAATTCTTTAGAAACTTTAACATCATCACGAGAATCCCATCCATGATTTTCCACTACTAGCTTCCCATGATTTTCTACTGCATGCTTCCTAGACTGCTTCCTTTTACGTCAAATCTGTCCCGAATTAACTGCAGAAGAGTAAGCAAGATCTGTTTGCAAGTTTACCGATCTTTATTGACATCAATTTAATGCCAGTTGTATCAAAGACTTCACAAGTTTTATCTTTGAACACAACAACATAGCCTTTCTCTAAAAGTTGCCCAACACTTAGCAGATTTTTATTAATTTCAGGGACAAATAGAACATCAGAGATTACTTTTGTACCTGAGCCAACATTAATGGCAATATCACCTATGCCTTTGACCTCAATATGGTCTCCATTCCCAATTCAGACTTTCGAAGAGTGAGTTCTGTCCAGTTTTACAAACATGTCTTTATCATGTGTCATGTGATGAGTGCATCCACTATCAATCAACCATGTTTCATTAGTGATGTCACTAGCAAAGCAAGTTGCCACAAAAAGAAGCTCCTCCTTCTTGTCATCAGTCTCTTGAGCAATTTGCACCTCTTGCTGCTTTCTTTTGCATACCTTCTCCATATGACCCTTTTGATTGCAAGAACTACACACCACATCTGGTCTCCACCAACATTTCCAATGTGGATGATTAGTTTTCTTGTAGTGTTGACATGATGAGTACTTCTCCTTCTTGTCATCGTCATCCTCATCACTTTTCTTCTCATTTTTCCAGTCTTTCTTCTTTGCTTTGTAACTCGACTGTGACCTTGCTAGAAAAACTCCTTCAACAACTCTTTTCTCAACAATCTTCTCTGCTCTTGGATTTGCAGAGAGTTCATCAACTCGGTTAGTGAAAATCATTGTGAGATCTCTTGAATCTTCAAGTGATGAGATCTTTGCTTCAAACCTTTCTAGAAGACTCGCCAACACTTTTTCTACGATCCTTCTATCAGGTAAATCTTCACGTAATAGTCGGATTTTGTTGACCACTACCAAGAGCCTATCAAAATATTCTTTGAAGGTCTCGGCCTCTTTCATTCTCAGCATCTCAAATTCTCTTCTAAGATTGAGAACTTGCATCTGTCGAGTTCTTTCATTCCCTTGAAATGCCTCTTGGAGAGTGTTCCAAGCTTCTTTAATTGTTTCACAAGACATAATTCTAGTGAATACAACATCAGAAACAGCAAAGTGAATACAGGTTTTGGCCTTCGCTCTTCTTATTAATTCATCATTGTAATTTCTGATTTGAGCTATAGTTGGATCTTCTTGTAGCGGTTGGATTTCAGACATCACAACATCCCACAAACCACTCGCTTCTAGATAAGACTTCATTTTGACAGACCATATTTGATAGTTTTCTCCAGAGAAAATCGGAGGTGCTGCCATGAAGTTTTTGGCCATGGGTGAAGCTTTTTTTATTTTTCTCAAAAAAGGTTCTTCACTGGTTCCGCTCTGTTATTTTTTTCTCGTGGTCTCACACAGGCCCTAAGAACTAAGAGCTCGGATACCAATTGTTGTGTTTTAAGAATAGGAGGAGATATGTATGAAGAGAAAATATTATTATTGCTTCTTCTTCTTCTTTTTCTGAGTCATCAATAGCTTACATTTATGATGCTTGCAGAAAAGAAAAATATCTGACTGAAATAAATCTTATAAATTAAAATCTTAATGTCTACGAAATAATTAAGAATGAATATTTTAATAATTAAGAACAAATATTATAATTAAAGACGTATTCAGAAATGGAAACAAATCAATATGCAGTTGCAAAAGCAAATTCCCAACACTTTTCCTTGATTTTGTAACTGTAAACTCCAATCTTCTTTCTTATGAACTCAAAACTTGCTGACTGGTAATGGCTTAGTCCAGAGCAACCTCATCCACAAGCCGTAGTCGGCGAAATAAGTCATCACCTCATCCAAAATCTGCTACCAGAATGCTCTCACTATAGCATGGAAGTCATTGCTCCTCCTCCTTTCAAATAAAATTGACAAAGACAGGATTGCCATCTTAAAAAAATGATAGGGTGCAGCAATAAATTAATGGGGTGCAGGAAGCAGTTTCCCATAACACCTCCTTCCAAAAAATGTTAAAGGAAAAAGAATAAAACAAAGTAAAATAATTATTATAATCAGTCAATAGTATTCTAGACAAAATAAAATTAAGTTTGTTCGGCTTTTTTATGAGGTAGAAATTTGGATACCCAATTCAAAGCCATGTAACAGGTTTACGTGAAAAATCCATGTGGCATAGAAAAATTTGATTTGATATTCAGAATCTGTGATATCAAACTTATATAACTCAATAACTAACACAAAATGATACCACTTTTATTAAATGGAAAACCACATAACACCCCCATGCAGTACTTAAGCAATAGACACGACAATTATACAGAGACAAGCACGCATAATTATTTCGTGTTGAACGATAAAGTTGGACAGACATTAAACCACACACGAACATTCCTTAAATAGAGATGCTGTTGGGAATTCCTCTGAAAGTGAGACCTTCCTCACTGCTGGGAACAAGCAAAGTGTAGGGCATCTTAACTGGCCCAACACGGTTTCTAAGACTTGAATTGTTGTTCCTTGCTGAGATTTTGTTCTCAATTTCCTTCAGCTTGTTTCCAAACTTCTGAAAGGCTTGAATAGCCTTTGTGTCATCAGTCCAATTTGGATTGTCCCTCTGTCCAAGGTAGACCTCATCAGAAGCATGTCTTGACAATATCTCTATCACTGAAAGGTCCACAAGGGCCTCATATTTTCCTGTGATTGTTCTCAGATAAGCCTTTTGATGGTTGCTGCTCAGCTCATCATACTCTTTGGTTCCTGGCTCTGGGAGCAATCTTCTGGTTAGAGTTGGACGGTTTAGGATGTAACCTCCATAAGGGTATTGTCCAAAATTCACAGCTGCATGCAGAGCTGAAGCAATCCATATGATAATGCTGCAAATGCGAATCAGTTCTTGAAGAGTGTTCAACTTTGGCCACCATGGCTTATCTTTGAAGTCACCATGACCCTTCTCAACAGCTTCCTTCCACCAAGTTTGGAGTTCTGTGTCTTTCTTAATCTCATCATCTGTGGCATAGTACAATGAGACATAGTCCTTAACCCATGACTGAATAGCACTCCATATCTCTAGTCCATCAACAGCATAAGGGTAGTCCTCTATCACAAGACGAAGTCCATTGGGAGAGGATGGATCCTCAATTGCCATTCCTCTGAATCAAGGAGATAACAAAGTAAAAATCAAGATCTTTTATATTTACCAAAGGTTTATACGAAAATAGGTTAAAAGGACACACAATGTTGGACTGAAATAAGTGAACAATTTTAACTTCAAAAGTTTTATAGTAGTCTATTAATGCATAAATAGTACCTCTTAATAAGATCATCAGGAAGAGCCTGATCAGTGAAAACCCAACTTTTGTAAACTGCTGAAGACATTTCCACAGCGAATGGCCCCGGCAAAAATGATTGTTCAATAATACCACCTGCATTGATGAGTGATTGTCGTGCAAGTCCATTGATATTCATAGTGTCACGATAGTGAGGCAACAAGAGTTTGTATATAGGGTGGAGCACACTGAGATGCCTATTTGTTGCTATGACAAACGGCTCAATTGTGGCATGAGTATTTAACCTGTGATCACATGATATGGCAAACCAAATAAACTAAGAATCACTTAAGAGATTCAAAGAAGGAATAGTTGGTTTATGATAAGAGATGAAAAATGGGAGACTGATACATACCAATGGCTCATGAGTTGATGATAGCAAGAGTCATTCACAACAACATAAGCCTTAGCCAGTAGCCAAAGTGTGCTTTCAGCACCTTGGTCTGCAGGCAAGATAACTCTACTAACAGCACCAAACTCATCTCCCCTAGGATGTGGTAGGCTTAATTCAATAGCCAATGGCTTCAATGTGCCATCTTCTTGCAAGAAAAGGACAGTCCTTGTGGCATAAGACTTCGCGGTAGGTAGGTCATTGATCTTCCTCAGATATGGTAAGAATGCATCATGGTGATCTAATATGAACAATTTGTTACCACTCAATGCCTGTTGAACAAATATCATTATAATCATTCAGTGTCATGGTTAAATGGATATTCATGTGTCATTTTGCCATGGAATTAACATATATCATTCACCTCTTCCACGGTGAGTCCACCAAGGTTGATCTCCAAATGTTCTTTGGTAATTGTGCTAGTTTGATCACCATACACAGAAGCATCTAGCTTGCTCTTTGGAGGGAATTCCTGTCATTCATTAAATAACATTAAGATGATATAAACAACAAATATAATTCAGCATGAAAACCAAATCATTTTAAGTCACTAAGCAATAAAGCATTATTAATTACTTGAAGGCGTTGAATTAGGCAAGGATTAACACCAGCAAGCATCTCTCTTCCAAATTCTTCATCAGTCATCCATGCAGACTTACTAACTGCTCCAAATAATATGGAAAACATATAACGTTAAATATTGGATGTGAAGTACTGAGTTGATTTTACTTGAGATATATCAATACCTTGGATGACATGAGGTGGTGGAAACTTGAGGACTTGTTCACCATCAGTGCGGAAGATTTCCTTTATCACTGGTATGGGGCTAATTTTGCTGATTACATCTGTAGGAAGATAAAGTCCACCTTCAAAGAGTCCACGAACATCATCAAACTTGTCAAACTCGGCATTTAAACCAAATGCAGATTGAAATTGAGGTAAGACATTCTGAGCCAAGGACTTTATTCCATATGTAAGAAAATCCGATGACTTCAAGTGACCAAAATTTTCATCTCTTGGAATGTAAGTGTTGTTGGTTGGTGCCTCACTCTTAGGTTCTGTTAATAAACCAATAAAACTGAATCAATGTTGTGTCCTCAATAATCATACTTAATTGCACTTTCAGAAAGAAAATAAACTTCTAAGTTATAATGAATAGCACATGTAACACCTCCAAACTATCCAAAACATGATTACCACAAAACAAATTATATAAGTAAGAGAATTTGTCACAAATTAGGTTTTTAAGTCTTTTTTTCAACTTTCTCATTTTTATTTAAAGTAATACTTAGACTCATATTTAAATAGCTAACACTAGACATGATAAAAGTTAAACTCTATAACATGGCACAATGTCATTTCATCGAGACAAATTACTTGATCAAACTAAGAATGATGAAATCATAACCTCTTTTTGTTGCTTTTCTCCCAGTTCTTCCTCTGCGAGGGTATGGATAGGCACTAGAACCTCCAAGAACAGGACGAGCTAGATCAGCACTCTTGTCAGGATTCCCCAAATCATTATACACATCATAATCATAGATCCTATCATATTCCTTACGCTCCCCAGTTCCATCCCCTCTTAGGTTTTCCAACTCTTCTTTTCTGTACTTAACTAGTGGAGTTGGAGTTTCATTTGGAACATAAGTCTGCAACATATGCAATGATCTCTTCATTAAAAAGGGCTAAATTATGTGAAAATTTAGCAAAGTGGTACTTGAATTTCACGTTAGTTACCTTGTTGGCAAAGAAAATACGGTCCTTTTTGTAGTTTTTTGCGTTGTAAACCCATGAGTTGCACACAAACTGAATGCTTCCATGATTTGGAATGTCTTCAAGGGTGACACTCACAAGAAAAAACTCAGCTTGCATGTAGTTTTTGATGTAAAATGCTCCTGGGATTCCAAAACTCTCATCCCATTCAAAATAAACATCGAATGCATCTTGTCTGTCTCCCAAGGTTGGTAACGAGGGAAGATGTTTCTCCAGAAAGGTTTCTTTTCCAATCTTTCCATTTCCAAGCCCTGAAAAATCAGTACTTTTAGATAAAACTCATACTGATTGTGAATTAAAATTCAGAAGTGCTTTTTCAAAATTTATACTTACATGATTACTCGTTATCCACAATCCCTCAGTGAATTGTTAAAAATCGCAATCGTAATTAAAACTATCATTAAGAAGTTTAAAACTACCCTTAAAGCAACCTTTAGGATAGATTAACATAATGTGAACGTAAAATTATAAGAGTAACTTGTATAGATAATAAACTTCAACTCTGAGTTCACGAATGTCAGGTTTATTTTATATATAAAAGATGCAAGGTATATATCTCTTAACCTTTTATAAAATAATCTTAAAAAATAATTTTAAATCTAATTAACTTAATTTTATAAAATTATTTTAATAACATAAGATTTATCTACATATATAGTAAATTAATTTTATTCATGAAATCTTTAACACTTATTTATTATATCGACAACTTCACATCTTAAACGTAAAACTATATGATAACTTAATAATACGATAAATTCAATCAACTTCAATGTGATAAATTCTAATAATATATTAAAAAAATTAAATCTAACTCGATTTCAAAAAAAAAATTATAAAATAAAATTTATATTTAATTATAATAATATTAATTTATTCATATTTCTTTCTAAAATAATATTGAAACTAAAATTAACAATAATAATATTTATTGTTGAAGATATCAAATTAATTAAAAATTAAATCAATTTATTTTGATTTTTTTGTTTATAGTTTAAGTGGTTTCTCTTTTTGTCCCAAGTGTTTTTTTCATTTACCGGTTAAAGGAGAAAAAAGAAAAGACAAATAATTAGCTAGAGACATAAAAATAGATCACTAAATAAACAACTGTTTAGGAAAAGTAAATAAAAAAAAATATGATATAATTTTATTTATTTTTATTATTTAATTGTTATTATATTAAAAAACAAATAATTAACTAATTATGAATGTAACATTGTACATAATAATTATAATCATAAAAAAAAAGAAAAATCTGTCTTCCTAACAACATGATGCATTTCTATATTTATTTATTTATAGAAAGTCTTTCTCTCTCCTTTTCTCACTTTCTTTATCTTCTTTTCTTCACATGTTTAATTGTCTAAATCATTATTAATTCTCCGTTTATTTATAAATCCATTTTCTTGTTCTTTAAAATCTTTAGTCTGGTCTCGTGTTCACGTAAAAAGAAGTACTTTATTTAATGTAATCAAAATTTCGACCGATAATTCACTATCTTGAAAAATATGTCATTTCAAATTTAAAACAATAATAGAGTTTGAAACATAATTTAATTTATATATAAAGAGAGCATAAAATATTTTAATGCCATTAACTAACAAGAAGTAATATTAGTATCATTTTTAAAATAATTATTATAATAAACAATATTATTATATATATTTATTGTAATGCTTATTTAATGTAATTATGTTTGTATTTATTATCTGTCAGAAAAAGAAAAAACAAAGGTGCTATATTTATTATAATATCAACTATAATTATAAATAGAATGGGAAAATTATCAATCCGAGTCAATTTTATTTATCTAAATTAAAAATAATGTAAGGTTAGAAAAAACATTGAAGGATATTACTATTTTTCTCTATCCCTACTTTTTCAGAAAAAAATTCCTAATTCACTTTATAAAAATTAATCATTAAAGCTAATAAAGAAACTCTCCAATCCCTAAAATTGTCATCTTTTAAAATAAGTTCAGAAAGTCTGCAGTAAGTTCATATTTTAAATATTGATAATATATAACTATTTTGTAATGATATAATATATCCTATTATAAATCAATATAAATTTACTTTAATATCAACACTAACAATTCTATTTTTTAATTGTACAAATCTAAATTCTTTTTCATAAAACGCGTGTACAAATCATTATGTTCATTATGCATCATATCATTTATTGTATTTATTATTTCTGGAGTTGTCTAACTAGTCCAACTAAAATTCAACATAAAATTCTCTTTCTAAATTATCATGCAATCGAAAATATATAATTAACAACCAAGTTTAAGTACATGAAAGATTTGCACAGTAAAAAAGAACTCTTTCTTTTTTTTTTTTTTTTTACTTTCTTGTTCATCTCTATTATTTCTACTTCAATCTATGTCTGTGAAATGAAATTTTTGTATAGTCATAATTATTAACAGTTTAATAATGATTATGCAGTCAGAAATAACTGCAGAACCTGTTCTCTCCAAATCTAACACCACAAGAAGTTGTGATAGAAAGCATGGTTGGATTGTTCTTGTCCATGTTAATATCTTGATGAATTATTACATGTTGAAAGAAGCAGAAGAAAAAGGAGGAAGAAACAAACCATCAGTCTTGGTGGCACTGATCAACTTTAGGGCAATGTTGCGGCTGAAGATGGCAGTGGCACCATCAACTATTCCTCCAACAACTTTGTTTGCAGTTCCAAATATGCCACCAGCAATACCAAGAACACCACCACTAGCGGTGGCCGTTATTTCGTTGAAGTCCAACACATTCTTGGTCATCAACACCACTGTCCCCTTTATCTTGTGACCCCTATTTCCTCCTAGGATTCCAAACATCTTTGCCAACACAACACAACACCACACACTCTTCTTTCTCCAAAGCCTTGTGCCTTGTTTGTGCCTTCTACTCTCTCAACAAGACCCTATTTATAGATCATCAATATCACGTGTTCCAAGAACAAGTGATGTGGATTACCTCTATTGAAGTAATTTACTGATATTTTTCTGCTCCCTGTAAATTGCAATATGACCACTCACCATTAGCGATACATGACTATCTTACCTGCACTGTTTTCACATGGATGATGAGGTGGAAAGAATATGGAAAAACAGTGACTTTCAGTTACATGTTGAGAATGAATCATCAAGATAAATAGTATATATAAAAAAAAAAAAAAAAAAAAAAAAAAAAAAAAAAAAAAAAAAAAAAAAAAAAAAAAACTTACAAATCAATTAGCTGTAATCCTTATAACTATGTATGAAAGAATCAGAATTTTTTTTTTTTACTAAATTCAATGTTTTTCTAACTTTTTATTTAAATGTTATTTTCATTCGCAATAATATACTTTTCTATAATTCAATGAATTTTTACTAATGACTGGAATCAACCATGAGTTATTATATAATTCTTTGTAAACATAAAATATCTAATCACTCTATTAAATAATCTATGTCAAATAAAATAATTGATTTTATATGATTAGAAAAGGACAAGTAGAAAAAAAAATATCATAGAGAAAACAAATATAATAATTATGAATAAATTTCGAGTGACTACAACATAGTGTATAGATAAATGTCATAAAAAATAATATCTAGTACTATATTATTACTATTTTTTAGCAACGAAGAATGAGGTATATAAATAAAAGTTAAATATTTATTTTAATAAAAAAATTTAAACTATCTATAATATTAGAAAAGATTATGACTATTATGATATTATCATTTCAGAGTTTAGAAAATAGAAAAAAATCAGTAATAATGTAGCCTAATTAGAGTTGAGATTAAACAAATGATTATATATATATATATATATATATTTAAGTATGTTTTGAAATAATATAAAATATACATGTAAATGAATTGAAGTGTATGTTAGTTGGAGATTTTAAGGTTTTCTTTTTTAGTTATTGAAAATGTTGCTTTTTCAAGCGTTATCTTATTATTAAAGTGACTTTGATAATTATATTTATAATTTATTATTGCTTAACGATGGTGTTTAGTTCAGCTACACCTTAGAGATGGAGGATAAGGTAACTTTCTCTCTTCTAAAAGCATATAACTCAAATTAGTATAATTTTTTTTTTATTTACATACATATTATTATAAATGAATTTTTATTCGTATGTAAATCTAGCATTACAAACATATTTATTACTCACGGATCTAATTCCGTATATAATTACATACGGATCTAAATCTGTATGTACCTACGGATTTTACATATGGATTTATTATATACGGATTTTACATATGAATTTATTACATATCAATTTTATATACGTATTTTACATACGAATCCAAATCCATATATAATTTACCTACGAATTTTTTCGTAAATAACATTAATAATTAATTTTATCAAAATTATAATTATTATTAACATTATTATTATTTTTAATATTATTACTAATTATTATTATTATTAATTACATTAACATTATTATTATTAATAAAAATAAATAATATTATTAAAATTGGTATATATATTATTAATATATATAATTAATAATATTATTAATATATATTATTATTTTAATAATAATATTAAAATTTTCAATAAGAGTAATTTTAATATTATAGTATTAATATTACTTTTGATATTATATTTACTAATATTATTAGAATTATTATTATTAACTTATATAATTAAGAATATTATTATATTTAATATTATTTGTTTAATTATTATTATTAATATTAATATTGTTAGGAATAATAGTATTAGTATTATTAATATTGTTATTAATATTACTTTGATATCATATTTATTAATATTATTATTATAATTAATATTAATATTAACATGATTATTAATATTATTATTAATATGATTAATATTAAAGATAATAATATTATTATTTTAGTACTATTAATATTATATTTACTAATATTGACAAAAATAATAATAACAAGGGTCATTATGAGAATAATAACAATGAGTATATGGTTGCAAAATTGATGTTGGTATAGTGATTTGATGATTCACATGTATATGTTAAGGTACTCAAGTAGTAGAAGTGTTACTCAAGCACCAACCTAATCATGATTGAAGCTCCAAAAACTTGTTGGATGAAATCCAACTAGTATTAAATATGATTCATCAAAGACTAACATTTAACTCATTGGAAACACCACTGGTAAAAACCAAAATCATTTTCTTATGTTAGGTTATTCATGTACCTATTAATCCAAGTCTAACACCTAACGCACAACTTCTTTTAGTTTTTCATCACTTTACGTTTTAATCTACATAATCAAATCATCAGTGAAGCATAAGATATATTCTTTTCTTAATGAGCCTAATGCTTAATACCTCGACCATTACTATTCTAGATATCATTTACCACACACCCATAAAAGGACACCATACTAGTGAGAAATACATATCATACAAATATCACCATGACACACTAATGATTTATCTCATCATTATCATCAATATACACATCAACATGCGTAGCACACATAATATTTTAACATATATAATAAACAACATATAACATATATTATTGTTATCACAATTACACGTTACTTGAGTAAGTTTCTCTTGCTTAAACATCATTGTTTCACATCACTAAGAAAGTCTTCATCGTTTAAATAGTCTCTGCTTAAGAGAGATATCTCTAGATAACATAATTAGTTAAGACTTTTTTCACTCGAACTCAATCCTTTTCGCTTAAGAATCTATCTCTTGAATCTTCTCACAACACTTTAACAAATATACTTGTTGAATCTCTTCCAACAAGATTCGTAACATAAAGCACATTGTTTCACTAATGTTTGCTTTCATGTTATCTCTTGAGGTTTATAATATTCCAAAACCCATACACCACCATCATTTATAAAGGATAGCAAGTTGTCAATCTTTCTCTTGCTCTAATTGTAAACTTTAACTTAACTTTATTATCACTTAAGCATCTACATTATCTATTGAATGATAATTAATGATAAAATTAATTTTAAATAATAAGTCATTACTTAAACGATATCATATCTAAAACATTATTTTACAATTTTAAAATAAAATAATCACAAGTTTAACAAACAAAATATATTCTAATTCATCTAAAACATTGTTAAGTTATTAACAAACTTTGAATTAATCTAACATCAAGTACATTTTACATAATTGCAAAACTTATATGTAAAGGAATACATAACCTCCCTATCCATAATAGCCTCCATTAACATCATAATTCATCAACCACATTATTTTCATGTTTAAATAATCATTTTATTGATATAGAATACATACACTTTATTTATAATATTTTTATTTTATATTTATTTCAAATTTATCATTAAATAAAATTCAGTTGTTTTACAAGTACAAATTAAGTGTATGTATATATTGTAAAAATGATTATTTATTATTATTATTATGGTGCATTTAAATTAGCAGTGGGATATATATTAATAATATTATATATATACATGTGTTAACTTTTTACATTTATCAAATTGTCCAACTGTATATTCAAAAAGCAAATTAATAATTAATACAACAGGAAATTAAATAAGATGAGTGTATGTGTGAGCCAAAGGTCGACCAAATTGAAAATGCAGGACAAGTGATAGACAATCTTCCATGTGTCACTGTCACTGCCCATCTTTTTTTAATAACAAAGAAATACAATTTTAAATGTACTTAATATATTATAATAGTTAGTACATGTCACTCAGCAAAGAAAATTAGTTAACATATGCATCATTATTTTCTTTTCTTTTCACTTTGACTATACAATTATTATAAAAAAAATTGGCTGATTATACATGTTAAGTCTTACAACTAATAAGTAAAGTACCACTTTTAGTTTTTAATATAATAATAAAAAAATATGTCCCCAATATTTATCTGTTAGTACGCCATAAAAAAAATAAAAAAAAATAAAAAAAAAAGAGTTGTTACAATCGGAATTTTTCCCAAACTTAGATTCCTACAGAGTTTTTGTGCTGAATGTGAAAAACGTTTACACACGACAAAAGTAACATCACGGATGAATAAGAAAAAGAAGTACAATAGTTAAAAAAACCTAGTACTTTTTTTTAGTAAAACATGTGAAATTTTGGGATTTTATCCTTATAGAAGAATAATAAGTTATTTTGTTTGCATTATAGTTAATCATTTCTTTATGATAATCATTCAAAACTTCTTTTTTATATTTAAAGCCATAAATATCGTATTTTATACTTAATTTTTTAAGATATCAGCCAACTGAAAACGGATAAATTATTGGACGACCGCATGAATTTGTTTGCTGTTATTTTTTAACAAAATAAACAGATTTCAATTTTTTAAATGTTCATTTAATATACTTATCTGAAAAATAAGTAATTTATTCACTTCTTTAAATAAGTGAACAAAAAGAATTAATTGACGTCAACTGTCACTGTTTCTCTAATAAAATATAATTATCTTCCTGCTCGAGAAGCATGCTTTGTTTGAACCTGTTTTGTTTCTTTAACTACCAAACCTTTTGCTCGTTAAAATATAATATTTTATTGCCCATGAGCAACTCGAGGTCTGCTTTGTTTGAAACCTGACCGTGACAGAAACAACTATTTAATACAAATAATCATATTATATATATATATATATATATATATATATATATTACACGTATATATATATTCCTTGATGACATTTTATAAAAAATTATAATTTATGCCATTCATAAAAATAAATTGTAAGATTTAGTAAATAAATTAGCGAAAAAAGTTATGACTGAAACTATCTTATCTTTGTAAATATTTATCCAAACAGTATCAGCTGAAAAATAAAATGGTTGAAAAATGTATTGAAAATAATAATAACTTTTATTAATTTATAAATGAGTCCAAATTTTATTTTATCAGTTTATTTTACAAGTTTTTATAAGATTGAAAGATGTTTAGTTTTATATTTTAAGATGATATTAGAATTTTTAGAATTTATTTTACAAAAGTAATTTATGAAGTAAAATTTATATTACATATTATTGAAAGAAGTTATTTGTAATTGATATATAATCTTAAATATATTTTCTTGTGTTAAAATTTATAATGATTTGACAATAAATAATTCAATAGATTGATATTAAAAAATAAGTTTAAGTTTAATTTAATTTTATAAAATCAGTTTGTAAAATAAAGATTGTTCTTATTTATATAATATAAATTGGTTTATTTCTAGTTAATATTAAATCTTTAAAAAAAATTTATATCAAGTATATAGATATTAGATAATTGTAGATGATATCTTTATAGATTTATCAATTTTTTTAATATAAATTATAATACTGTAATAAAATATAAATTTAAGTCTAACTCATCCTCATAAAATTTTTATAAAATAAAAATTATCTCTACTTATATATATAATGAATTAATATAAAATCTTCAACAATAAACCTAACAATTAATCATCTTAACAAATTATTTTAAACCTAAATTAGTTTTACAAAATAAAATCGACTTTTTTAAATGCATTTTCTGGCGTGGAAAAACGCTAAGAATAACGACAAAAAATGATGAAATCGATTCGCTGCAAACGGCTTTAACTCAAGCAATCAAAACGAGAAGAAAAGGCGTAGAAAAAACTGCGTCATTCACGTGCATGTGTCTCACAGACACTCATCCAACAACTCCATCTATCATTACCTATATCTTCTATGATCCAACATTTTTTTCAATAGAACATGTGTCAGTTTTACAGCCATAACCTTATCCATCCAAATCACTACCATGTCTTCTTCCTTTCTTAAAGCTGTACGTGTCGTGTGGCCATACGTTCTTGTGTGGTCCAGAATCTAGGATCAGATCAAATTATCATAAATAATATTATTTTTTATTAAAAATGGTGTCTTAAGTCGATATCCCCCATTCAGCATCTTCATACTAATTTTCTATTTATATTAGCTGAAAAAAATATCTCCTTACATTTCTAGTTTTAAACAGATCCATTTGGTTTGACTCTAGTTTTGTGTTTACAGAATATGGGAAGATTCAATTCAAACCAGTATTTTGATCCAGAATGTTAGGGTACTATAAAATTGCTCAGATATAGAATAGGAAATATAGATATTAAGAAGTATAAAATGGAGACATTTAAATTATTAAAGTATATTTAGAAATTTACTCGAGGAGACACATACCTAATTCGAGAAAATATAAACTACTTTGAGAAGAAACTATTTCAAGAGAATCTAAAAAGTTTAGGTTGTAATAATAAATATGTTATCTTTGTAAAATATCTGAACTGAATTGTTGTGTAATTATTGAGTCTTTCAAGAAAAATATACGGATGAGTGGATGAGATCTACTATCAATTTATAATATGTAGAATGATTCTTATCAAATAATAGTGTTTACTGAAAAAAAAAGTTAATGAATTTGTTAATCATACTTCTCCTTCTTACTTGCGTTATTTAATTTATGAAGCTTTAAGTGAACTAATACTTCTCCATTTCAAGTAATCTATCATTTAAAGTGAGTACGCGTCTTAAAAAATATTGGTTATATTAATTAATTATATAATAAATTTATCTTTTTAACTAAAATATTTTTTTAACAGTTACAATATTGTAATTGGAAATTAATAGAACAAATATTTCAAAGAAAAAAAAAACAACGCTGAAAATATCTGCTTGATTGAAATTTTCAAAATTAATGAAAATATACACAGTTTAGAAAAACAACAATTTGTATTCCCTTTGAAATCACAGTGACTTGCTCGTAACATTTTGTGACGTGCCTTTTTATTTCTTGGTTTATTTGATATTTTTAGTTTCTGTATTTGTTTCTTCTCTACTAGTGTGTATGGCACATGTGTGTCTTTAATAAGCCCAAACTTAATAAAACGTTGATAAAATGTAGGTCTTTTGCTTCCTGCACCCTCATAATTACTAACTACATCCATACCAATAGGAAAAGACTAAAATGCCCTCTCTAGTGCATCATGCCGCTGCTGCTGCTGACAATGTTTAGATAGTAAATTAAAACAAACAAAAATATCATTTTCCAAACGTAAGATCAGATCTGAAATAGCAGTAATCTCAGCACAGGCCAGATATATTATATTTGATATTCATAGATCGAATATTAAACTTACAACATGATAGGAACTGAATTATAACACTGTACTAAATACGAAAACTAGATAAAATCCACATACAACACTTAAGCATAGATATAGATCACAGTTATGCATAGGTGGATAAGCTTGCATATTTATTTGTGATTCGAAAGGTAGGAATGGAAAGAGAACAAACACGTAGAGAAACTCCTTAGATGGAGATGCTGTTGGGAATTCCTCTGAAAGTGAGGCCTTCTTCTTCACAGCTAGGAAGAAGCACAGTGTAGGGCATCTGCACTGGTCCATTACGGTTTCTAAGACTTGAATCTTTGTTCCTCCCCATGATTTTTGCTTCAATGTCCTTCAGCTTTTGTCCAAACCTCTTAAAGGCTTGAAGTGCTTTTATGTCATCAGTCCAATTTGGATGGTCCCTTTCTCCAAGATAGATCTCATCAGAAGCATGCCTTGACAATATCTCTATCACTGAAAGGTCCACAAGGGCCTCAACCTTCCCTGTGACTGTCCTCAAATAAGCCTTCTGATAATTGCTTGTCAACTCATCATATTCCTTGGTTCCTGGCTCAGGCAGCAATCTTCTGGTTGTAGTTGGACGGTTTAGGATGAAACCACCATAAGGGTATTGTCCAAAATTCACAGCTGCATGAAGAGCTGAAGCAATCCATATAATGATGGAGCAAGTGTGAACCAGATCTTGAGGAGTGTTCAACTTTGGCCACCATGGTTTATCTTTCAAGTCTCCATGACCTTTCTCAACAGCTTCCTTCCACCAAGCTTGGAGTTCAGTGTCTTTCTTAACTGCAACATCTGTGGGATAGTACAAGGAGACATAGTCTTTAACCCAGTTCTGAATAGTATCCCATATTTCTAGTCCATCAACAGCATAAGGGTAGTCCTCTATCACAAGACGAAGTCCATGAGGAGCAGAAGGATCTTCAATTGCCAATCCTCTGAATCAAGTATGAATAATATTATAATACAAAGGACTTTGGTATCAAACAGTTGAAAGTTTTAACTTGAAAATTTTATAGCAATCTATGTGTATATATAAACGTTACCTCTTGATAAGATCTGCTGGAAGGGCTTGATCAGTGAAAACCCAACTCTTGTAAACTGCTGAAGACATCTCTACAGCGAATTCGCCAGGCAAAAATGATCGCTCAATAACGCCACCTGCGTTGATGAGAGATTGTCGTGCAAGTGCATTGATGTTCATAGTGTCACGATAATGAGGCAACAAAAGTTTGTAAATAGGGTGGAGCACACTCAAATGTCTGTTTGTTGCTATCACAAACGGTTCCATTACTGCATGAGTATTCAACCTGAGATCACGAACAGATAAAAGATCACTTCACAAATTCAAAAAATAGATAAGTTTTTTGTGATGAAAGTGGCAGAATTTTTAATACCAATGGCTCATGAGTTGATGGTAGCAGGAGTCATTTACAACAACATAAGCCTTTGCAAGTAGCCAAATTGTGCTTTCAGCACCTCGATCTGCAGGCAAAATGACTCTACTAATGGTACCCTTTCCCCCAGGCTTTGGCAAACTTAATTCAATGGCCAGTGGCTTCAATGTGCTGTCATCTTTCAAGAAAAGGATAGTTCTTGTGGCGTAACACTTTGCAGTTGGAAGTCCATTGATCCTTTCCAAATATGGCATGAATGCATCATGATGATCTAATATGAACAATTTATTCCCATGCAGTGCCTGTTGCACAAATATGATTATAACCATTTAGTGTCATCATTAATTTGGTATTGATGTGTCACTTTGTTATGATATTTGTATCACTCACCTGTTCCACAGTGAGTCCACCAAGGTTGATCTCCAAGTGTTCTTTAGTTATTGTGCTAGTTTGATCACCATACACTGTAACATCTAGCTTGCTTTTTGGAGGAAACTCCTACCATTCGTTAAATAAATAACATTAACAATGATTCAATGAATATAATCCTACATAGAAACCAAATTTCTTCTTATTTACTAAAAAAACAATAAAGTACTTCTTACTTCAAGGCGTTGAATTAGGCAAGGATTTACACCAGCCAACATCTCTCTTCCAAATTCTTCATCAGTCATCCATGCAGACTTACTAACTGCTCCAAATCATTTGGAAAACATAGAAACGTTAAACATAATAGAGAAGAAAATGTCAAGTATTACTTAGAATGCACTTGGAGTTGATTTTGCTTAAGATATGTAGTATAATAATAAGCATATACAAAATACCTCTGATGACTTGAGGTGGTGGAAACTTGAGGACTTGTTCACCGTCAGTGCGGAGGAATTCCTTGAGCACTGGTATAGGACTAATTTTACTGATTACATCTGTAGGGAGATAAACTCCACCATCAAAGAGTCCACGCACATCTTCAAAGGTATCAAACTCATTGTTGAAACCAAATGCACTTTGAAATTGAGGTAACACGTTTTGAGTTAAGGACTTTATTGCATATGTAAGGAAGTCTCCTGATTTCAAATGGCCAAAGTTTTCATCTCTTGGAATGTAGGTGTCAACGGTTGGCATCTCACACTTAGAGTCTATTAAAAGTTAAACAAAACTGAAATTAATATACTATCATCAATAACACCAGTGAGAAAAGAACTCAAAACACTTTCAAAAACAAATAATTCATGCTACCAAAAACATATGAAACATTTGGATTAAGCACTAACCTGTCCTTGTTGATTTTCTACCAGTTCTTCCCCTACGAGGGTATGGAAAGTCACTAGACCCTCCAAGAGTAGTACGAGCTAAATTCTTGTTCTTGTCTGGGTTGCCTAAATCATTATAAATATCGTAGTCATAGATCCTGTCATATTCCTTGCGCTCTCCTTTTCCATCTCCTCTAAGATTTTCCAACTCTTCTTTTCTGTACTTTACCAGTGAAGTTGGAGTTTCATTTGGAAGATATGTCTGCAACACATTTAACCATTTTTTTCACTGCTAAATTTCATACGTTGCTTGCTTTGGTAGGTAGAAAGTTAAAGTTACCTTATTAACAAAGAAAATGCGATCCCTTTTGTAACATTTAGCGTTGTAAACCCATGAATTGCAGACAAAGTGAATGGTTCCATGATTTGGAATGTCTTCAAGAGTGAGACTGACAAGAAAAAACTCAGATTGCATAAAGTTTTTGATGTAGAATGCTCCTGGGATTCCAAAACTCTCATCCCATTCAAAATAAACATTGAATGCATCTTGTCTATCTCCCAAGTTTGGTAACGAAGGAAGATGTTTCTCCAAAAAAGTTTGCTTTCCAACCTTTCCATTTCCAAGCCCTAAAATAAGTATACAGATAAATAAAACTTAAGATTCAGTTTTTTTGTGATCAACAGTGATTCATACACTTGTGCTACTTAATTAATCAGATATTTTACACATAAATCATAAGAAAATTGCTAATTGTTTGCTAAACCAAATATAAGTAATTCCAGGGTTGAGTTATATACGAATGGAAAAACCGTTGCAATAACTGGATCAACTTGTCCCTAGAAAACTATTTATAAATTATTTGCATTTATCATGAGATTAAAACTCATGTTTTTAGAAAAGAAAAAAGATATAATGTATAAGAAAAATATCATTTTCAAAGTCTAAGCATAATTACACCGTAAGAAGTTAATTACTATATGGATCAGGTAACTTTTTTTACTTAAAATCAATCTGCGAATGCTCTTACTCATATTTATATTAATATTAATATAAATTGGTAATATATATTAAAATATTTTATGCTATTAAATTATTTACTGTTGTCAATATAACATATAATTAACATAAATTTACTTTAATACCTATACTATAACATTTATATATAAAAAAAATATAGATATTCAACTCTTTTTCTGTATTTTATTTGTATCTCTTTTTTATTTCTATCTGTTTTCATTATTAACTTTTTTTATTTATTTTTATCTACGTAAAAAATACTGCCAAAGTCTACTATAAATCTTTATAATTTTAGAAAGACAAATACATTAATGAAAGCTACTCCCAGTGAGTAAGAGAAACAAAGTTACTTTCAGTATATATTAATGAGAATATTTTTTATAGCGAATATTAAACATAATTATTGCCAAAAGTGTCATCTCATGAGAAGCCATGATAAAAGGTATACCTCTTATTTGCATGAATTTATGTGTATAAAATAGATTTATATTTTATTTTCATTAGATCATAAACGGTCATTTTTTCAAAACTAATCATTATAAAAAAAACAAAAAAAAAAACACTGCATAATGCTTTTAAAATACAAAAAAAAAACTATAAACTAAAATTAAAACTTGTATGTATTTAATGATTTAGAAGTTCTATGATTTAACTTCTTCAAATATAGGTATATTTATTTTGATTTAAAGAGAAGTTGAGTATTTGATGTTGCAGAAGAGTTAGGTTAAGCTTTCTCCATGTGTTGTTGAGATGTTGAAAGAAGAAGAAGATAGAGAAACAAACCATCAGCTTGGGTGGCACTGATCAACTGAATGGCAATGTTACGGCTGAAGATGGCGGTGGCACCATCAACTATTCCTCCAACTATGTCAGTGGCAGCACCAAAGAGGCCTCCTGCAACACCAACTATGCCACCCCTGGTAGTGGACACAAATTCATTGAAGTCAAACACATTCTTGGTCATCAACACCACGGTTCCCTTTATCTTGTGACCTCTGTTTAAGAGCCCAAACATTTTTGCTAGCTACACTCAAACACAACACACTCTTCTTTAGGTGAGAGAGGGTTTGTAAGTTGCTTGCTTGTGCCTTGAGGCTTGTGTGGAGGAAGCTATTTATAGGTAAATGTGAGGTCTTCCAAGTCAATGCTGGATTATCTCTAATTTCCTGGTATTTTTCCTGCTTTCATTTATCGTTGAGATTTTATTAAGAATTCATGGAGGGAAAAATGGTAGATGACAAAAATTCGTAGGCCGCATTTATGAGTATGGATCCAAAGGAAATGGAAATACGCAAAAATGACTGTAGAATATAAGAAGGGAGAAAAATAATAGAGTAGTAAATAAATATAATTATCAAAAAGAAAATTACTCATATTTTGATATAAATAGGTGTTCATGTGATGTATAGATTATAGTAATATTGATGTTGATGTTTCTGTTTTGGATACTCGAACAAGGTGAAGGAATCGATCGTCTTTCGCAATTAGAAATTTGTTTTTGTGAAGGAATGGATCGGCTTTCCCAATTAATTTTTTTTTTTTTTTTTAGTTTGGATTGAGTCGAACTCCTTGTAAAAACACTTTTAAGAAAGTCAAAGTAGGTGTAAGTCAGAATATATAGAGACAGAAATTATAGTTGTGAAAATATCTTCTCTATTTTCAGAAAAAAAATTATGAATTTATTAACATGATTAATAAGATAATTCTATATTAATACCTGTTTTATATTATTATCTTATCTTAACTTATATCTAGATTTGGATTTTCTCAAATCACCCTCAAATAGTCAGTCAATTCACTTACCATTACCAAACAATCTGAAAAATAATAATAAGATTATCATTGAATAATTTTACAATTGGTATTCTAAAATGGACAGATATAACATGGATTTTTATTAAACACACATATTGGACAGAAGTGTTGTATGATTTTGTTATTTTAATAGAAAGTCGAATGTAAACGTGTAAGCTTTAGTTCCGAGGTTTTATTTAATTAAAATATGATCATGTTCACGTTTATTGAAAGTATTGAGTTATATATTATTTTTAATTTTTATTGGTGCAATGACTATGCAGTATATCTAATTTGTCGCCAAATGATTTACATTAGATTTATTATTTAGTTCTTTGATAAAATTACTAAACTCGTGATAATATATTTTAAAAATAAATAAATATAGTTAAAATTGATAAATTAATTAATAACAAGATAATTTTTAGTGTAATTATTAAGTTATGGATTAAACGTGGGTTATGAGAATTAGATTCTTGATACTACATAATAATATAAATTTATAGTTGTGACACGATTCATGTGTATATGTCAAAGGATAATTGTACGGCTTGTAATAATATCTCTTACAATATCTTTTTTATTATAAATTAAATTCGTGACATTAGTTTATTATTAAAGTTATAGAAAATAATTAAATTGTAACTTATTTTAATGAAACATGTACTGTTCAAATTTCACCATTTCACATTTGCATGTGACTAGATCCGTTTGACTTCTATTTTATTACATATTTAAGATATAAATATTTTACTTGAGAATAATATTAATCTATTATATGATGTTTGAGTGTGTAAATATTCTGGCATTTACGCGTGGAACCATGCCAAAAGGAATAAAAAAAAAATACGAACCACGTGAATTTCAACATCGACAGATGTATTACAAACAACCAATTTATGTTACTTTTTTACATTGATGATGACACATAATCTAATAATTGAAGATCAAGTAACCGATAGAACTAGATTAAAATAAATAAATTGGACAATGAAATTTAATTATTTTAAAGATACTTAAAAACGTTATCCTCGTGTTTTAATCTAAGTAATTTTTTATTTTATACAGAGTGTAATTAGTGGAAGGAGCATTTCATTGTGATAATAATATAAGACATTGAATCATTATCTTCAAATCAAATTAATGTTAGTCTTTCGTGGGGATTTGCTAGGATGATCTTACAGTAATAATATATTTGAGTCAACAAAACTGATATAAGGGATTAATTTGACTTATTATAAGATATTAGTTAAAGGTAATGGATTTGTGAATTTTTTTTCTCTATGTAATTTAATTTTTTTCACTTTTATTTGTTATAAAACTTAAATTCATATTTAAATTTTTAATAATTAAATTATTTATATTAAAATATTTACGTTTTTAATAAAGTAATATTTACATCTTCACGATATTCTTTAGCTTTTAAATAAATATTATACTAGTAACAGATAAAACTCATCAAACTTAGGTTTTAATAAATTGACACGCAACTTTATTTTATTAAAATATAGAATTTCACTTAAATTAAAATATAAACATTAAAGAAATTTTTTAAACAAAAAAATTAATGATTTAATTATAGGAAAATTATTCTTTGAAATTCTTAAATTCGTTCACAGTCATTGCGGAAACAATATCATTTCTGGCCAAATAAGTGAACTAGAGAAAACTCTTTCTGAGATCTAACAAAAATAAGACACCTATTCTAATTTTGAAATAGATATTTACTTCTATTAGTAAAATAATAATCATGTTTTTATTTTATTTATATTATATTTGTATTAAAAAGGTATAATAACAACTTAGTAAATTTAATCATATATTTTATAATTATTTATTTTGCTATTAAAATAATGTCTTTTAAAAATATAATTTTTTATATTTTGTAAGGCAATATATAATTTAGTGAAAGCATTAAATTTAGGTTTATTTAAATTTTAATTTCTTCCTAAATTTGAATAATTTTAATTAAATCTTTACAATTTTTTTATTTTATGTCCATTTTTATAGTTTCAAGTCGTTGGCATTTAAATCTTTCATTTAATTGGATTACACTACTATTATTTTATTTCCTTGCTTTTGTGTTAAAATATGTAAATGTTTTTTTAATTAATATAAGACGATATTGTAAAATAACAAAGTACTTTTATTCTATATTAATTAATTATAAAATATCACATCTTTATGAAAATAAGTAAGTAAGATAATAAGACAAGATAATAATCACATCATCTCATTAACGAAAAATTAAACAGTAAAAACTCATTTATAAAATATAAAAATTTAGAGTATCCAATAAACTACAAAATATTAATAAGAACTTAATTACAAATACCTAAATTTATCAGATACTTGAAAAATAGTTAAGAATAAAATTCATGATGATTTTAAATTATATCGTTCAAATTTTTTGTTTATAACTTTTTATTATAACATTTAATTTTAATTTTAATTTTAAAATTTAGAAGTCTTATTTAAATTTTAGTCAACATATACTGTTAAGTAAAATAAGAAATAATTAAATTATTTTATTAAAATATAAATAATGTAAATTTCATTTATTAAAAATATAAGAAAAAAATGTATATTTAAAAACCAGAGAATATGAGAATTATTTTATTAATAATATAAAGAAAGTGAATATTTATTTTAAAACTAATACAAGTATGAGTATCATTTCGTTAAATATTAGACAAAGTAAATATAATTTATCTAAAGAAAAATAAATTTTAATGTTTAAATTAGTTATTTATATACTCTTGCTTATACAATTTGAACATATTATATAGAAAAGAAAAGAACAATTATTTTATTTAAAAAAATGATATACTCCTATTCCTATAGTTTGAAAATGTACTTTTGTTGTTATTAATGTACCTTTTCTTGTTATTGATTTTCTTTTATTACTTTTTCTTTTTGGTAGATAAGATTCATAGTTGGGATAAGGTTGTGTTTGAACAAGTTGGTTTTTTCAACAGTCATAAATATTGCTCAGTGATTAAAATACATTTGTTGGGGTAAGCAATTCCCATGCGGAACACGAGTTCTTTCCGACAGAAATTGTATTTAATACAAAAGAAAAATACTGTTTGTATAATTTAAACGTCATTTTTTTTCAAAGAAAAATAAAACTTATCCGTCATAAATAATAAGGTGTGAACACATTTTTGGCATCTCTCATTTGTGTGAAGAAGGATGAACTTACCACACAAGTTTGTCCCTAATTTTTTTTATAAATAATATATATAAACGATATTTTATTATTATAAAAACCGTTTTTACTTACGAGGAATGAATCATGGTTGGATTAAAAATAATAAACACTATTTATTAACTTTTAACAAATGTATATACTAGGGTAATTCGTTGAAAAAATGACTTCCTTCCAGAAATCGTTTTCCTAAAATTTTTTATAGAAAGAGTAATATGATAAAGGTAAGAAAGTAAGAAATAACTATTCCTAAACAAAATTACACCAGTAACACTTATAGCATATCAAATATTGTTGAATGATCTTGAGCATTTATTTTACAAAATGTAGGAAATGATTTTTCAAGAACTTTTTTTCTAAAAGAACAACTAAAATCTTTTGTACATATTTAAAAAAAAGTGAAAAAATGTGAAATGTTTTTCTTTTAAAAAAGAGTTTGAAAAAATTTTATAATTATTTATTAAGATAATTAATTATATTTAATTACAATCTATTAATATGTTATTTATGTAACTTTCAAACATATTGAAACACGTAATTAATTATTCACTATTGATAAAAGATTAACTAAAAAGTGACATGTTTAAAATTAATTAACATGATTTATTATTGTATGAATTAATCTGCTATCTGTAAAATTGAAAAAAGTAATTTTTAATCCACATAATATTACATGAGATAATTGATTATTTCTGAATGAAGTAAAATTCAGATTATCTGTAACACCTCAAAAATAACATGCATAAAACTAAACATTCTACTAATCATCATTAAAATTCATCAACAAACAATAATCCTTTAAACTAAAGTATTTAAAAATTTTACCTTCAGAATTCTACTAAAACATAATTACAAATTATCTCCAAATTATTTTTCAAATTTATCTTATGCCTAAAAGCACTAGTCATTCTAGATGATCCTCCACAGACCCATCTGCAACACCATCTGCTCCCGTGCCAAAAACATGATCATTGCAAACAGATATCAAAACACAAGTACAACAAAACAAAGGGTAAGCTAACCAAAATTTTAATAATACTTAAGTATTTCAATTCAAACACAAATATTAATACCACTCAAGTCTTTCATTCAGTTACATGCACCATCACAATATAAGACACTGACACACTATAAACTTGACTCTACTTCCGGAAGACTCGTGCATTGAATAGACCTCGAGATATGCACCTGTCATACACTGTGAACCCACACAGCCTCCACACAAACGAATCATCAATCATGAATGACAGGGTTAGTCCCCCTGAGACTTTCCTGACCAGCTATATTTCAAACTGCAGTCACCCAGTTCAGACCTTCTTCGACTCTCACCACCTAGTAATAATCGTCTATTTGATTCATACTACTAGTAAAGTCAGGATATCAATCGTTCACCCGATCCTTAGACAATGCACTTCCTAACTAACCTAGACACAGGTGTTTTCTTTCCTGAAAACACTATGCCTAGGCTTTGACAAACTTTATCAACACTCTTACCAATATCACATTACAATATAGATCTCTACTTATGCATTCATTCACTTTTAAATCTCAATCTCCACTTCAATCTCAATCTCCACTTCAATCTCAACATTTAAAGAAATCACTAAACTATCAATATAATTGAACTTAAATTATCAATTAATTGGTTTTACTAAATACATACATTGCATTCCAAAGAGCTAAACATTCATAAACAAAAAGCCAATTTTATTTTTTTTTTAGCTTGGGCGAGACCAATTTCGCCAGGGCGAAAATACCCCTCGCCTGAGCGAAAAATTTATCACTTGGGCGAAAGTAGTCCAATGAGCAAGGTCTATTTTCGCCTGAGCGAAAATACTCTCGCCCGGGCGAGAATACCTCCTCGCTTGGGTGAAAGATTTCTCGCCTAGGCGAAAGCACTCCAGAGAGCACACTTGCTCCAGGGGCTTCCTCGCCTGGGCGAGTGTACCCTCGCTTGAGGGAACTACTTTCTCGCCTGGGCAAGTAATTTCTCGCCTGGGCGAAAACAGTCCAGAGAGCATACTTGCTACTCAAAACTATTCTCGCCTGGGCGAATTATGCAGAAAATCAACAGAATTCACTATATCAGAGTTACCATGCATGCCTCAGATGACTAAATTGGGTGAAAATCAAGCCACATACACGATGAATGATCTACTCTAGCACAAATTATCTATTCAACAGATCAACACATCATCAATTTTCACACAACTATCCTATACATGCAACATTCAATTCAACATTTTAGATCTGCAGGAAACTTTACCAGATACAAATTGTACAACTACTACAATCATTAACTTCTCTATTCAAGACTTAAATTTGTAAATCAAACAAGCCCTAAGGTTAGCCTCCCTTACCTTAATCGCAATGAAAGTTCTCTCTAATACTCCCAAAAGCTTAAGATCCTCAGGAACTCGAATCTGCACCAAAGGACCTCTGATCAACGATCAGACTAACACACTAGGAAACTGAGCTCACAGAGGCACCGTCTGATGGCTCAGATGCCACATGCGAGTTCAGTAAGCAAAGGAAAAACAAAAACCTAAATCTGCTCTAAGGAAAAGGGACAAAAAATGAACTTACTCTAATGGAGGTTATGATTGGATAGACTTGCTCTATTATCCACCACGAGTCCAACGGTGGGCTCCGCTTGAGAAACTGATGAGGTATGGAAGTAGAGACTTAGAGAGAAGTCAGAGGAAAAGAGGTTAGGGGTTTTAGAGAGATGGTGACTTGAGTTGAAATGAGACTTGACTACTTACTTTTTCTATAAATACGCGTTTTTAATTTAATAATATAATAATCAAGTGCTCATTCTACTATTACCATTTCACTCAAATGACAGATTTTCTAAGTTGTTACATTATCTACCTTGTTCAAAAATGCTTTAAAATTAATTATTATTTTATATTTAATCGTTCTAATCAATTTAAGGTGTATTTGTCATCAAAATATAACTATCACCATTAAAAGTGCAACAATCTCATCAACACAGTTACATACCCAAAAACGTTGAATGCTTATGTTTAGATATGTTTTTATTTATATATCTTTCGACAAGTTGTGTTAGCTTTGGAGAAACAACTTAGAAATTAAATAGGCCAAATATTTCTTCAAAAACAAAATCACACCATTCTTTTTTTTTTCTTCCCTCATAACGATTTAAATATAATTTTTTTAATAGTTTATTGTTATTGTCACCAAAATAATAATACTAAGTAGAATTACTTGTTCTGTTTTAGTATATTTTGAAACATATAATTAAGAAAACATTTCTTAAAAATTGCCATTAACATAAATATTAATTTTTATCATAAGGGGCTTTTAGCAAGGTGTGAAACTGATGATTTATATACGATTTTTTAAAAAAGAAATATATTTAGTTCATCTTATCAGTAATTTTTTATTAATATTGGGATATTCATTACTATACAAAATCTGCATAAATTTATTTCAAAATATTAGGCTGTCTGCAACTGAGTGAGATAGCTTCAATTTTCGGTTTTTTTACAACTCGTTGGCGTTCTGTATAAAATTATTATTATTTACCATTCAAAGATAGAAACCTTAAAATTTAGTGAATAAAATATTGAACGCTTAGGAAATATATTTCATTAGTTATTGTGCAATTTTTCCTACAGCTTCAAAAGTTTCAACAACGAGAACAATTTTAGATTTTTTTTTTTTTTCACAAATGTTGTTATTATTCACTGGGATATATATTATCTTTATTTACAGTATTGGTGTGATTATAATTTGTCAAACAAATTTTCTTCTAATAAAAAGCAAACATAATTTATCACTCCAATAAACATTTTCGCTATAAACACAATATTTAATTAATAAACCAATTAACTTGGAAAAATATGAAGAATAAAAACAAGCTTCATTAATACGCTGCTGTGAACAGAAGCATGAAAGTCAGAGAGGAGAAAACAAGAAAAATCTTTTTCATAAGTTGAAAATCGTGTGTGAATATTACGTGTTTCCACATAAACAACCATTGTAGATCGTATTCTATTCTATTTAATAAATTTGTATATATATAGTAAAGAAAATTTTAAACAATATTCTAAACCAAGAGATTAAAAATTATTTTTTAAAAATATATTTTTTCTCAATCAATAAATAGAAATTATTAGAATACAAGTTTATAAAACTCTTACATTGAAGAAAATTATAAAAAAATCTTAGAAATAGTCAAAATTAACTTAAAACTTATTTCATAATTCTTCCATTGAAAATAATTAAAAAAATAAACACCTACGACATTACAGATGTTATGTTCTTATGCCACTCATTTCCCATTTTTCATGAATCACTTTTTGTTTTGACTGATCATCATTAACGCGTTTGAGGACAATTTGGTTTGAAAAACAATGCATTTAGACTGTGAAGTTACATATTTGCATGATGCCAAACAATGTATTTAAAGAACATGTGCACCAGTACAACACGACAAAGCAACTGTACCATAACAAATATAAATACGATTAGACACATGTTACTATCAATAAATTAAAACAGAACTTTTATCATACTAAAACCTGTTTTTATATATATTTTTTAAAATTTAATACATTCTTATATTGCACAAGAATTATCATATCCATTTTCAAAATTTGTGTCTTCAAATCACTCAACTATATAAATAAGATAAATATTTTTATGCATTAAAAGATAATACCTAAACTTATTTCCTATAATATAATGGTATATGTGAAATTTATTAAATTTGGTACTGATTTACGTTTTCAGTGATAATTTCATTTTTAATTTTGTATCTGTAAATGGTCAGCATTTGCTAATTTAACTTTTAACAATACAAAAAATGTGATTTACTTTTTGAATATAAAAAATAAACTATTTTGTAATATGTGACTTTAAAAAATAATTTCCAATTTACTGTAAAATTATTCTTAAAATTACATTTTAATAACAAAATAAATTGATAACATTTAATAATTACATGGAAAGATAGAATTTTTTTTTTACATAATTAAATATTAAAAATAAGTATTTTATTCTTTGAAAAGTTAAATTCAAAGCGTCTTAAATAAATTGGTTATTTATTTTGTTGTAAATCATATAATTAATGTTGAATAAATTGGTTATTTATTCACACTCATTGATATGAGTGTGAATACAGGCTGTTTTCCCCTACATTTTAAAACCTTGTCCTTCATTATTTAAAAGGTAATTTATTGTTGGGAGTACGAAGGATATGGGTCAAGTCTCACCAAATTGTTTAGCTTCATTTTATCACTAAATAATTTTATTCTTAGAAAGAAAATTACATATTTTAACTAAATTATTTTAATATGGTCAACTGTTTATTATTTTTTAAAATATATTGTTTTCAAATATTTATATATTAATTTAATCAGTATCTCAAATCACGATATTAAATTAACATTAATTTAATCTATGTTTTATTCTCGTTGTTGTCGGTCAAGCTTGGCCTCAAAGTAGAAAAAATATAAATAATGGAAGTTGAGGTCAAAAGAGAGTGAAAAATAACTTCACTCTTTAAATTATGTATTCTAATTAATATATATATATATATATATATATATATATAATAGATAATATTTTTATTTAAAAAATATTTGAAATTTTCTATGTAACAAGGGTCAATAATGAAAATTTTACATAAAAATAATATTATTTTCCTATTAAATATATCTTGAATATATTTAATCATATAAATAATTTAACTATGCGTGATATGAAAGTTCTCATGTTAGGTTAATAAATCAAATTAATACAATCACTTGTCAAAAAGTTGTCAAATACAAATAAAATTAATTCTTATTAACCACAGTAGTTTGAAGTTTATTACTTTCTACAGAAATTTCATTGTAAAATGTAAATGCTTTCAAATATATAATTACTATAGTAAAAAACACATTTGTTATTTTGTCTCTGTATACACAATTATTTATTTTGTTATCTTGTTTATTTTAATGTATTAAATTTAAAATTTATACTAGTTTATGAATTTAATAATATATTTAAGTGCAATATTTTGTAATATTGTTTTTTAGATTTGATGTGTGTAAATTGTAATTTTAATAAAATTAATATTTGATAAGCAATATATGTTAAAAATTTATATAAAAATATAAATATATTATAGAATGATTAAAATGTACATGATTATAAACTTTTAAAATGATAATTATAATAATAATTTTAACTTCAAATTATTTTTCGTCTATTCACATTGTGTACGAACTGTTGCTATGATTTATTGATTTAGAACCGGTCCCTGCCAAGTTATATAGACACATTTAAAGTATTTAATTTTGTTACTTTGTTACACGTGAAAAGTACGAATGAGGGTGACAATACGAACGGGCGTATTCTAGAAAGGAAAATCCATATTTTACATAGTAGATAATAACAATATAGATGAGTTTGATTTTACTCATTCTAGTTTTTAATCTATAGTGGTTTAAATATTTATTAAATATATTTTTGTAAAAATAAAAATTGAAGTAAAGGAATTATAATATTATTAAAACTTAATAAAGAAAAAATACGTATTATCTTCCTTTTAGTATTAAATAAAATTTTGTAAGTACCTTGTTTTTAAAATAAAATATTAAATAAAATATGTTTTAGTAATTTAAGATGGAACTGAATATGAAATGATGGATTAGATATATATGCATGTCCGTCATTTTAATGATATATTTAAATGAGTAGAAAAATAAAGTTAAATAGATATAAAATGTTTAGGGTATAGGATTTATATTATATTAAAATTATATTTAATAAAGAAAATATAATCATGAAAATTATATTATATTAAAATTTGTGAATTTTTATCATATTACGATTATGACGAGGTTGAGGAGTATAATTTAATTTGAAGTGGTTAGAACTTAGATTTTTAGATTTTTTTTAATGGGAAAAAGGAGATTCAACTCCAATGAGACAAACAAAATTATATGAGTTATAAGGTCATATTTACGTTGTTCAACTTTTTTTATTAATATAAAATTTTTAAGATAATATCTTTGTGTGGGCATGCTAAACAAAATTAGCATTCAAATCTTATTTGAGATAGCTATCCTCGTCCTTTCTAACAAACCAGATATGAAAAAAAAGCAAAACCAACTTATGTTATCACCTCTAACCAGCAATAATTTAAAAAAAAAAAAAAGAAAGATTACGTGTATAAAAGTATGAAAATAAAATAAATTTCATTAAACAGTTCTACATGAAAACTTTTCAAGGTAAATGTCAGAAAAATGCAAAAAAGAATATTATTGAAAAATGCAATAAGTTATTTTTTAAATAATTATTCCAAAATAGACGAGGTTTACAAAAATCAATACTCCCACTTTTTTTATATAATAGTATTTTTTAAAAAAATGAATTTTTTTTTAGCTATTATTCTTAAAAATTCAGGATAAAGTAACTTCTTTTTATTGTATCCTTATTTCTATTTTTATTATGCTTTGAATATTGTTTGAATATTAAATATTTTGTAAGTTAATACAAAGTACCTATATTATATTGAGAAAATATTTAATGTATGACCTATTTTTGAGAAAGAAAATTTATAATCATATTTAGGTGAATCAAATTTTAAAGAAGAAAAAGTTCAAATCACACTATAAATGTCAAGTCACCAAAATTATCTTCCTTATAATTTTAAATACTAGTTTACTTAAAGCCTTATAATTTCTTTTGTACATTTTTATAGTTAATGTTTTCATTACTGTCTTTCATATACAGCATAACCCACATCAGATCTAACGATTAAATAACACACAAATTATGTAGATTAGCTAACAGGAAATAATTTTAATTTAGTCAGTAGTTTCACATTCATTATGCCAGTGTATTAAATAGTTTGCTTTAACTTTGATATAAATGCTTCGTCAGAAGGTATTTAATACTGGGTGAAAATAACGAAACTTTGACAAATTCTTCCTCCACCCCCATACCTTCTTCCTCCACCCCCATATAATTTTTCTATTCCATGACTGCCCTTCATGAAATTACATAAATACCCTTCTCTTCGCTTTTTGAAATTTGTGAACCGGATATGGGTGCATTCGGTTCTCATTTAAAAAAAAAAATACAAACCGGACGACTCCATCCGGTTCTCAACCCAATAGATCAGAAAATCCTCAAATTCGCCGTCGACAACCCCCCAAATCCCAAATCAACTACTCTAATCATCAATATATCCTACTAATTACTAATAAACATCACAATTTGGTTACCTAATGCTTCTATGAAGGATTAATTGAAAGATTTTGAATAACGAAGGAACGAAAGTCATGAATGGCTTACCTAAACCGGACAAAGGTTCTCTTAACTGGATGGCTAGTTAACGAAACGGCTGAAGGAAGTATTTGGCTCACTAGCACAGCGGGGAGAGCTTTGGACGATGTTTATTAGCAATTAGTAGGTGATATTGATGATTAGAGTAGTTGATTTGGGATTTGGGGGGCTGTCGACGGCGAATTTGAGGATTTTTCGATCTGCTGGATTGAGAACCGGATGGGATAGTCCGGTTTGTATTTTTTTTTTAAATGAGAACCGGATGCACCCCCGATCCGGTTCACAATTTCAAAAAACTGTAAACTGGACCGCCTGGTCATCCGGGGGTGCATCCGGTTCTCATTTTCAAAAAATTAAACCGGATAGCCTGGTCATCCGGTTGGGAAGGGGAGGGGTTTTATTAAGATAGTGGTATTTATGTAATTTTATGAAGGGCAGTTATGAAATAAAAAAATTATATGGGGGTGCAAGAAGAAGGTATGGGAGTGGAGGAAGAATTTGTCCGAAACTTTATACAACAATACAATAGCCCTTCATTTTACTGGAAAATTAGGCCCAAACGTAATAGCCCAATTTATTCGTTTTCATATGCATAAACGTTTCATTCCAGGCAATTACTTCCTGCACCCACATTTACTCCCGCACCATCACTTTTTCAAAATGCCGCCGGAAACTATTGTGAATAATGACTTACGGAAAATAATTTTCATAATTGTTTTTTTTTTTTTGTGTTAGGAAAAATATTTTCGAATGACGGATATGAGTATTTTGACTTACGAAAATCAAATTCCAGAACCAAAAAATAAGACTTGCGTAATTGGGGCACTTTCCTTAGGTAGCTCCATAGTTTCTTTCTCCATTTTCATGGAAAAAAGTTTAATTTATTTATAAATTAGAGATATTTTAAATTTTATAATCTAAAAATATATTATAAGTTATGTATTTTATAACTTGCAAATACCTTTTAGGTTATATAATTAAAAAATATATTTATGGTTTTAGATTGTATAATTTAAAATATATTTTTATATTATATAATTTAAAGTATTTTTTTAAATTTAAAAATGTATTATAAATTACATATGATATATTTTTGAATTAAGAAATTTTGTACAGATTATATAATTATAATATATTCTCACATTACCTATTCTTAAACCTCAAACTTATGAATAATGTAGACTTTTCCATATTCGAATAAAACCATGTGGTTGGAACAAGAAATAGTTAGTTGAGTTTGCATTATTTCATGGGCCGGACCGTAAGCCCAATTTGTGTTTTGACGGCAATTGCTTACTGTATCCCTTATTTATTTCTTGCACCCCATTATATTTTTAAAATACCAAAACTATCTTTGGATGTGTAAAATTGACTTATATTCTAGAATGAATATTTAGAATATAAAAATGAACTCTGAATTTAATTTTTCGAAATGAATTTTGAGAATGCAAAATCAATTTTTAAATATTTTTTCCAGAAATTTAATTTATATTCTGAAAAATATTTTCTGAAACATAAATTAAATATTCGGAAAACTTTTTTCGTATTTAAGTTGAATTTTGAAGAAAATTAGTTTTGAAAATAGTTTTTCAAAACTTTTTCATAAAATAATTTCCAAAATTAAAAAAAAAACTAATGAAATTTAAAAAACTACACCATCACTAATCAAAATATATCAAAAAAATCACTCAAAACCGTCACACAACACCCCTACACACTCTAATCAAAAGAGAATGTAGTCAAATCATCAATAATCTATACAATAAAGATTTTTCTTTACACACTCACACAAACATACACGTATATATATAGTGTTATATCCTCCGCCTAATAAGCCTCCACCGCTTCTCCTTTTATCTTCATTCACAGGGATAGGAAAGTCTTTTCACATATTTGATGGGTATAGAAAGCAAATGTGGGGTGCAGTGTTTGAGTTGGTGCTAGTCCAGTCCAGTCCGTGATAAATTAATTAATTTTAGTTAGAGGCTGTCCTTCTCCCATACCAAGAGAATATTCATATCATTTCTTTTGAGACACTAGTCCCATCAATTTTCTACCTTCTTCTTTTCAAACTTGGTACAATTTTCCGATTACGACACCTGTTTTTATTATTATTTATTATTATTATTATTATTATTATTATTATTATTATTATTGATGACTTAAACTGTATTATTTGAAACTTTTTCTTAAAACATAAACAATATTTATAAAAACACTTTAATTAAATACAGTTATTCTAGTTTCAACCACTTGCAAAACTAGGTTTTGAAAATTATAACCAAATGATATCGTTTACTAATTAGCAACATAAGTTGATTCTGTTATAATAGTGGGTTTTGTTTTTAACACATAATTGTGAGGTTTTTGAAATTCACAAAACACACCTTTAAGAAGAAACTAGTGGCAGAAATCTTTGTTATTAAATTTTAAATATAATTGTCCCCGGAAAAAATGTTGTCTAAAGAATTCCTGAAACTCTTATAAAAATAATAATTCAAACGTTATTACCATACCTAAATTTAATTTTGAAATTCTTATACAAGTTAGAAAAAAAAAAAAAAAATTCCTTGTCCGATATAGCAACGCAGACCTACTCCCTCCAAAAGTCGCACAACCTTTTATCATTTCAAAGAACCGTGATGCATTTGATGAGTATTTATAGGTTAGATGAAAATAAAATAAATAAATAAATAAGTGAAGAATAAAATAAAATATTTATATTTATAATTTTTACAATTTTTTACAAAATTATTATTACAAAAGTAAAAACTGAATAATTAATTTTTCAATTTTAAAAATTTTTCTGTTAAAAAATATTCATATATTATTTTATTTATCTTTAAAATGTAATCAGTTTTTATTCTCAAATTATTTTCTAAAATATTACACAAATCATATAATAATAAAAAGATAAAAAAAGAAAAGTAAATAAGGTAGGCAGCAGTAGTGGAAGTTATTTAAATCAAGAGAAAATAAATAAATAAATAAATATTCCTGAGTTTTGTGGCAAGCTGCCATAGCTGCTACCATCATAGCATGCCTTTTACATTCACTTGATCGGATCTGTCACCGAACGAACCCTAACAAACCGCTCTTCCTTCGCTCGCTATTTCTCTTCCGTTCATCGGCGATGGCATCACATTTACTCAATCACTCCGCCAAGGTGAATCATATTCTACCTCTCTACCTACCGTTCTCGTTTTTCGCGTATCAATGCAAACGCACGCTGACATTTTTTTGTTTTGTTTTCTGTTTATTTAATGCTTTCTGTTGGTTTCAGGTGAGAAATGCTTCGAAGTTGCTGCGCCACGAGCGCGCTCTCTTGGCTCGGTGGTTTTCCGGCGATGCTCAATCCTCGCTCAATAGGAACCGCGGTAACTGCTTGGTTTCTTGCTTATCTCTCAATTGCAACTGAATTCGGAGCGGATTTCTTTATGAATTAGGAATTCTGTGTTGGATTGACCTTATTAATCGTTCCTGTGAAACTTCGTATCTGGAAACGGGAATAGTGTAGAATGCTTGATTTGCTGTAGGTGTATTGGCAACCGATTGGTGTTTTTAATTAAGGTAGCAGCAAGTATAAGTGTGACCGTAGAGTTTGTGTTGGAGAGGTTTAGAGTGATATTAGCATATTCTGTTGTTTGGGAGCCATTTGAATGCCTGGTGAATGGTGTGTTCCTTAAGTTTTATTTTCTATGTTAATAATTTTAGCTGGTTGTTTGTTTAGATGTGTGGAAAACTCAGCTCCCCGAGTCTTCAACAAGAAGCAGTGTCTTTAAACCGGCTTCCGGCTTTACTGTGAGTAGAGCATATTTACATCCAATTTAAACAATATATCACAAGCCTTTTTTTTTTTTTTTTTTTTTTTTTTTTTTCTTAATTTTTTCTTTTTTTTTTTTTTTTTTTTTTTTTTTTTTTTCTTTTTTTTTTTTTTTTTTTTTCGTTTCTGTCCTCAATATCTCCCTTTCTTTTACTTGCCTACTGTATTGCTTTTCTCTTCCTCGGCATGTGTACATTTTCAGCAGACTTGTATTATCTTTTTGATATAAACGTTCATTTGGTGCGCAGAAGAGAAACATGTCCATGGCTAGCATTAAAAGGGGTTCCATTATGGGGTCGGGGTTCGGTGGAGAGATTTCGCAGTATGTCACTTTATGTTATTATAATTTTAATTTTTTTTCTTGCTTCTAAAGGGATTTACAGTAACTTATTTATTTTCGATCAACCTTCTCCTCAAAAAGAAGTTCACAGGTGTTGTCAAGGAGATGCTATGCGTCAGGCTCAGGTACAGCTAATGGTTCTTTGGGGCTATTAATTTTATTTCCTCCAAATTTTTGTTGGGTGTTCCATTGATCTTTTCAAAATGTTCCTTGTTGATTAATTTATATTTTGATCTTTTATTTAATGGGTCCTGATGTATCTGAATAAGCTGGATGTCCTTTGACATTTCATGATCATAGAATATGGATGATTAGACAAACAGCCTAGTAAAAATGTTTGCTGTGCTTTTGCTTTGCATTTGAGTTAGTCATCCATATATCAAAGATTTGCAATATGGGTGATACTTATCTCCTGTGTGGGGCTTTGAATGCATATTTATGTCTTACAGTACTGCATATTTGACACTTCCACAGTTTGGTAAATTAAAGTTTGAAATTTGATTGAAATGGATGACGTGTGTTGGACATATAAGGCCGCATTTTCTCCTGTAATGTTTTTTTTTTTCTTTATAGTGTAAATTATAGAATGAGTGTACTCAGTTGTGAATGGCAAATCTAGAGCTACCAGAGCTAATCTTAGCAAGAGTTTCTAACTACTCACTAGTGTCCTTGTTCTTGGATCGTGCTGTGAGACTTATTTTTAATGTTTTTTTTTTTTTTTTTTTTTTTTTTTTTTTTTTTTTTTTTTTTTTTTTTTTTTTTTTTTTTTTTTTTTTTTTTTTTTATAATATGCTATGGGCATCTCCATCGGTTATGGAATGCAGTTCTTACCAGTTAAGAACTGTGCTTTTTGTAAAAGCAACCGGTGGGCGTGGTTGCACCAAGCACATTGTGTAAGTGAGCTCAAAAATAACTTTTAGCAGTATATAGTGTAATATTTATTTACACACAAAAAAAGAAATAAGATGCATTATTGAGTGGATAAATAAATATGTGCGGTATAAAAAGTATAAAAAGGGAGATGCTAGGTTGGAGAGATGAACTTCTTAAATTATAAAAAGGAAAAAATAAGTGATGTGTAATGATAAGACCCATTTAAGATGCATAAGAAATAAAAGGAGACACTGGGCTGGAGATGGCCTAATAATCCTGTAAGCGGACCTAGTCCCCTAAAAGAAGTTGTTAGCTAGGGGTACAAGGATGGTTTATATCTCTAATCTCCCCTATACAAAATAACTCTTTCAGCATAAAGGCAATGCATTGTGCACAGACATGATTTACCTTGTGCCACATTTTACTTATTTAAGAAGAATAGAGTGGAAAGTTGAAACTCTCAACCACTTTATGTGGTAATAGGTGTTCTAATCTTAAGAATTTTTTGGTGGAGATACAAGCGTGAATGGTTTTAAATCTGTCTAACATTACAAGACTGAATGTAATGTTCCTTTAACTTGTCAACAGTTATGAGACTTTTCACTTCACGCCGCAGCTTATGCTTCTCCATCATTTGTGTTCCCTTACAGGAGATGCCTTGCACTTGATTGGTTGTTACCTAAAAATATTGTTTCTAGGAAAGAAGAATTGTATCTTTCCAAAAGTTTCTACAGTCTTACACCTCTACTTAAGCTTCCTTTTTTCTTTGTTTTATTTAAGAAAATATTATGTTTTGAGACTATTTAAAGTGTACTTATTGATTTAATCACCAATACTGGTGAATATATTTCAGATCTACCCCCCCACCAGGAAATTGGAATGCCTTCTCTCTCACCTACAATGACAGAGGTTTCTACTTTTCTGAATAAATGATATTGTCGTATAGTGGGTTATGGTTTCTCCTAAAGAATTCCTAATTATATGCAGGGTAACATTGCGAGATGGTTGAAGAAAGAAGGTGATAAAGTTTCTCCTGGTGAAGTGCTCTGTGAAGTTGAAACTGTATGGTTCTTGTACCAGAGACTTGGCACATAAAATACCTCTGTTAAGGTTTTTGTGCGAACATTGACATAAATGTATTTCATATGAAGGATAAAGCTACTGTTGAAATGGAAAGTATGGAAGAAGGTTATCTGGCCAAGATAGTCCGTGGAGATGGGGAAAAAGAAATTAAAGTTGGTGAGGTATTGATTTCTTCTGGCTGTCCCCTCATCTCTTGTTTGAAAAGGACTTTTTATTTATTGTTCCACAGTTTGAAATTGCAAGGAAAAATATTTTTGCTTTACATTCCAAACTCTATAGACATACGAAGGCATCACTATTGGTAACATGAAGAATTTCTTTCATAGGTAATTGCCATAACTGTTGAAGATGAGGGGGATATTGCTAAGTTTAAAGATTACAAACCATCAGCATCTGAACCAAGTGCACCTCCTGCCAAAGAAACATCTGCTCCATCCCCACCAAAGAAGGAGGTGGCAGAGGAGCCTGCTCGAGAACCTGAACCAAAGGTTTCAAAACCTAGTGTTTCATCTGGAGATCGCATATTTGCTAGTCCTCTTGCTAGAAAGTTGGCTGAAGAAAAAAATGTTAGTTATTAATAACAAATTATATGGTTGGAGGTCTTTCTGGAAAAGAACTACATAATCTATTTCCCTCACTGATGTAGGTACCTCTCTCTAACATTAAAGGAACAGGACATGAAGGACTCATTGTGAAGGCCGATATTGAAGATTTCTTGGGTATCATTCTATCTTTTTATATATTAATTTGCCTGTATTCTGTACATATTATAGTGGGAACACTTCATTGTTATGCTAGAGAATTCCTCACTTTATCTTGGTTGCTCTAGGATATCTTGTCATATGTGGCTGATTGAATTGATTATATTATAACCTATTTTAGCATCTGATGCAGCTTCTGGTCAAGTTTCTGCACCCTCAAAGGCCAAGGGTGCAACAGATGCAGCTTTGGATTATGTCGACATTCCTGTCTCTCAGATACGGAAGGTAATTTGCTGAAGAAGTCCAGAAATTTTATTAGACGGTATTTCTGTTTCAAGTGTAAATCAAAGACCATTTTTTGGACCATGTCACATGATGTTCTAATTTTCTTGTGAACATAGTTTCATATGTCTCCTTGGTACTTTTCCTCATAATATACTTTTCCTCACTTCTATGCAAGTTCTGATCTTAATATATGTTGTGTTGTGTAAGCATGCGTGATGTTTTTAACTAAAACTATTTTTACAGGTCACAGCTTCACGGCTATTATTATCAAAGCAAACTATTCCTCATTACTATTTAACAGTGGATGCATGTGTTGACAAACTCATGAGGTAAGTCTCTATAATCACTATTTGAAAGCTTTACCTGCCATACATATTATTTCTGATAATTCGAACACTTTGTCTGCAGTTTACGGAGCAAACTCAATTCATTGCAAGAAGCCTCTGGTGGCTCCCGCATATCAGTTAATGACCTCGTAATCAAGGTATTGGATTCTTATCTGAAATTATATCTGTTCTTGTAATTTGCAGATTGTCTTCCTTTTATCTTATGTTTTGGTTGCTTATTCGGTGCTTAATAAGTAGGGAATGTCGACATCTTATCTAAGAAATAATGCTTGTGGAATGCTATATGACAGCTAAAATCATATCAAATGACTTTTCTCTTGTTTGATTTTAGCTTAGAAATAAATGTCTAAGTGTTGTGTTACATGGACCGATTTTCCTCAAAGGAACCCCTGTTTGTCTCTATCTATTTGGCTACATTATACATCATAGACTCTTAAGGTGAAAATGATTGAAGAGCATTACGTTAGTATGTTAGCCTATAATGAATGGGAAAGTTCCTTCTTTAATTGCGGAGTTGTTACAGTTAAGGTTTCACAATCGCTAGGTATATGGCCAAAATATTCCTCATTACTTGGGCATTCAACAAATGTCCAATCCAGCAAATTTCATGCTCCAAATGTTCAATTTTTAGGCATGACGGGTGTCTAATAGTTGTAGTAAGGCTTAATTCATTCTCAATCAATTCTAATAGTTCAAAATACTCCTAATACTTTGAGCTAGCTTTTGGGGAATTCATTCTCAATTATTGTATTTTTTAATGGTTGTTACATAATTGGCAACACACCAATTGATGTAGTATTTTCAATGAGTATTTAAATATCATTACTTCAAGGACTTGCCTGCTGTTGTAAATTTAATGATCAAAATAAAATATATTTATACTCTTGAGAGCAATAATTAATCAATATAAGTTCAAGGTATAAGACAAAGTAAAACAGAACCAAATTCAAAGAGAAATTTTATTAAACAGATTGTGAGCAAAATAGTATTATGCAGAATATGAAATATGTTGGCTGCTTGGCTTGCCTTAGATGCAATATAAATGATTTTTCTGTATTCCATGGTATATCACGTGTCACCTTAACCTGCTAAAATACTCTAGCATGATTCCTCATGTGAAAAAAATCCTAAATCCTTTGATTTTTATCAATCCCTTAAAATGATAAAGATTTTAAGAAAACAAAGGTCAAATGCAAGGCTAGTCAACGTAGTTCGATCCTTGGATGAGTCAATTAGAAACTTCTTTCAGATCATAGTGTAAAAGTTTTTCCCAATAATATTCACACTATAAAATCATGTAATTGGGATAACAATGAAATAACACCAAATAAACAGAGAATAATTACATTCCAGAGTTTTCATTACACCAAGCCACCAACAATGGGTAAAGAGTTGCTGCATCTTGTGAGCTTATTTGGCTCAAACAGTTGCTTAAAGAATTGAGATTTGCGGAAGTCACAAATTTCTCTCATTTGTGAAACCAAGTTGTTCTTCGTATTGCTTCAAATCTAATATTTCATGAGAGAACTAAACATATTGAGATAGATTGTCTCTTCATTCTAGAAAAGACTTTACTTGGAGACATTATCACTCATTTTGTTATCTCTGACTTGTATGTATGTATGTATATGTGTATGTATATATTAGCTAAGTTATGTATTGCATCTCGACACAACCCTTCCATTCCTTTCTTCTCTTTATAATAAATTCTCTGCAAAAATCACCGAAGTAAAGATTTTCATAAATCTTAACTAACTACAAACTAGAATAAAATTATAACAAAATGGTACTACTCAACAATAAATAAAGACAAGGAAGATAATTGGTGTTAATTGAATAAAAATTAAGTGTACACAACAATTATCAGTTGTGAAAATGCAGAATGCAGTATAGTGAAATGAATTTTAGCCAAATGTTGTTACATGGCTCAACCTTTAAGTGGGGGGTTCAGTTATCTGACTTGCAATCATGGCCCAAAACCCTTGTCTCACAAATCACTAAAAGAGAGCTCTTTTTGCTTAAACCAGTTCTATGTAGGAGATATTAACTATATATATATATATATATGTGTGTGTGTGTGTGTGTGTGTGTGAACTAAGGTATGTATTGCATGTGGTCACAAGCTCAAACCTCGTTGCCAGCATTGTAAAAAAAGTAAAAGAAACTAAGTTTTATACCTGTGCTTTTTATTTTAGGCTGCTGCATTGGCTCTCCGCAAAGTTCCTCAATGTAACAGTTCATGGGCAAATGATTATATTCGACAGTAAGTCATTAGTTTCTCATGTAGTATTGTCTTCAAATTTGTGAATTACTTTAATTGTTACGTTTGTTATTTTGTTTTTGTGCAGGTATAATAATGTGAATATTAATGTAGCTGTGCAGACTGATAATGGGCTCTTTGTTCCAGTTATCAGGGTGAGCAAGGGCCTCTTTGTAGTATTTGAAATTCAATTATAGCTTATATTCGACTCACAGATCACCATTTTGACCTATTCATAATATATGTAGGATGCAGACAAGAAAGGCCTCTCTACAATAGGGGAGGAGGTCAAACAATTGGCAAAGAAAGCCAAAGAAAACAGCTTGAAACCCCAAGATTATGAGGTTATTGGTGTTTCATGTCTATTCTTATTTCATCTGTGAATAAAGACTTCTTGGGCTGGTTTGTAAATTCTTGGGTTGAATTGCATTACAGGGAGGTACATTTACAGTGTCTAACCTGGGAGGGCCATTTGGTGTCAAACAATTCTGTGCAATCATCAATCCTCCTCAGTCGGGCATTCTTGCAGTTGGATCTGGTAAGAACAGTTTTACCATTTCCCCCCTTTATTTCTTATATCTACTGCAATCACTTTTCTCTTAATGATTATCTTCGTGTATTGCTGACTACATGAGCAGCTGAGAGGAGGGTCATTCCGGGATCGGTTGCGGAAGAATTCAAGTTTGGTTCTTTCATGTCTGTGACCCTCAGCTGTGATCATCGTGTTATAGATGGTAATCATTCTGAATCTTTGATGTTCTTTTTAACTCAAAATTAAGCTTATTTTGTGGTAAAACATGCCAACAAAACACTTGTTCTGTTCAGGTGCAATTGGTGCCGAATGGTTAAAAGCATTCAAAGGCTATATTGAAAATCCAGAATCCATGTTGTTGTAAGAATAAGCAGAAGGCTACCATGACGTACCTTTGAAGTCATAAATCATATTGTAGGCGGGGGATGAGGTTTTGTTCACCCGGGTATTTATAGATTCCCAGTTGGGTTTGGTTGATTGTGTCCCTGATCAATTTTTGATTGAAGTGTTTAATCACTAAAAATAAATTTTGCAGAAATGTAATTTTTTTAATAAGAGAGGGTAGATGAGGCATTTAATTCAAACCCAAAAATTGTGCTCACAATAGAATGCTGCCCCAGATACACGGCTGATTATGTAACATTTTCTTTGTTAGATGTTGCAAATATTTAAAAGAACGTGCATTTAATGTTGTCGTCCTCACTTTCTGCTTCATTTAGTTGGCCTTAATTTGACAGTTATTGTCTTTTCAAGTAAAATGCTTGTGTAATTTTGGATTCAACGTCAATCAAACATTCAATTTATGTTCTCCTTGCGAGATAAGGCTTTTGAAACTCGATTTGTTTCAGGCTTTCTTTTTATAGGTTTTCTTTTATCAGATCGTAAATCATTCCTTGAATAAGAATTGATACATTGTTATTCAACTACACTTTATGACTGCTAATTTATTTATTTTGGTAATAATTATTTTTGAAGTCATTATTTATTCTCATTATGTTTTATTATTTATGTTTTTATAATTTTACATATTTTATCTTTTAGTCCCTATACATAATTTTTATTGTACGTTTTTAGACCACTAATTTTATTGTTTAAAATTTATAGGGATTAACATATATGCGAGTTAAAAAATTGAATATTGGAACTAAAAAGTAATATTTGTTCATTTGTTATTGAATGAGCAATTTATCCTATTATTTTATAATGTCACTTAACTGACTCCTAGATTTTTACATAGGGCTGTCTAAACGGCTTGTCCGACTTATTGATTCAATCTACCTTGTAAAAGGATTGAAAGTTCGTTCAATTCATAAAACCTTCAAAGAAGGCAATTGTTTCTGGCATTCCCATCTATTCTAACTCAACTCTTATTGTCTCCGACGAAAAGACCTTATATACTTTTCACCTTTTTTAAGAAAGAAACTAAACCTTATCCATCTGCTGCCACCACCACGAGTTTGACTTCTTCCTACATTTTCATCTCACTACCTTCGTGTCATTCCAAAGTTTTCACTGCCACTGCTATCGCGTTTGCAGGTATTGCGGAATAATGTTTCGTACGCAATCTGAGTCTTAAATATTCACCTACTGTAAAATTTATTTATTTTTCGTTCTGACTTAAACGCACGGTAGGTCAAATAGTTAATTATGATTAAAGTATACAGAGATAAATTTAGATACACAAAACTCTCATATTCACAATTAAATGGAGCAAGCACCAAGATTTGGGCGTCATTGTAAGCAACAATTTCATTTCATCTAGAAAATCCTAACGACCTGGACATAAATAGCTTTGCCACATGCTTTTGATAAAATTCCCCCTCCAACTGTAGGTTAATAGGAAACCCGTTTTATCAAAAACCGAAGCAGATTTTCTGAACAACTCTTGACTCTCAAAAATGCTTCTTTTGTGCATATACATTGAAACAAAACACGGTAAACATCATCACTGATTACAAGCCATAACCAACTTTACTAATATAGCTCCAAAGTCGATATATGTCCTACCAGTGGCAATGTCCAGGGAGACACCATTTAAGATCAAAATATATATGCATCACAAGATGACTCAATAAATCACACAGTAAAACTGAAAAAACATGGCATGAAACCAACCAATACTCTGCAACCTGCAAAAGATGCATCAGTTACTACCATCAACACCACCCTATATCACATAACCATTACAATTTTCTAACACTCTAATCTAAGCTATTCCTTTATACCTCCAAATTTTATATAATTAAAACATATAACACTTTCTGTTTCGCACTCAAACCAAGTGATTTCATATAGGCACATATCGTTTCAAAGCTTGCTTCCCCGCAACCGCCACTCCCACGACAGCGCCACCCACCGCTCCGGCTACCGCCGCTGACCTCACCCCTCTCGCCGCCCGGTACAGCGCGCCGGTGCCGAGCCCCGCTGCGACGCTATTCCATACATCGTCGACGTCTCTCGCCGCCTCGATTCCGCTCTCGATTCCGGCGTACAGTAACCCTAGTATCCCGACCCGGTTTCCCCAGACCCGACCCGAGTGTCCCGCCGCGTTCAGAACGCGGTTGATTCGGAGCTTCGCTGTGTCGCCCGACTCGAAGGCCCTGACACCGCCTACGAGGCCTGCGCCGGCACCGCCGAGGGCTCCGGCAAGGTAGCCGCAGCCGGTGTAGAAGGTGAGATTCTCGCCCCATGAGCGGCGCTTGCGGCGGGCCTCCTCGACGAAGAGGAACTCCGGCGAGGTTGGGAGGTGGTAGAGGTTTCGAATTGGAGCATCGAGATCCTTGTAGGGATCGTAGGCCCGGGTTCGGGTCTTCGGGTCGGATTTTGGTTCGAAATCGGACATGGGGAAAATAGGGTTTTGCAGAAGCTTAGGGTTTAGGGAGAGCCTTGTGGGGAAGTATTGGTTCTCAAACCAAAATCGAAAAGAGAACTCGGTTCGCTTAAATAAGCTATGCCTTTAGACCCGGTTCGGTTGGAGTTTGGGCCGCACTTCGGCTCGAACCGGAAGTGTTATTTTATTGAACCAGAACGACTTTGATTTAGTTCAGTATTATATGAATTCAAATTTTTTATATTTGGTTAATCATATTAATATACTCATATATATATATATATTAATGTTATTAATAATTTTATAATAATAATTAGTATAAAAATCACGTTTAACGTGTATTCTGATTTATTGCGTGAAAATTAAGGTCGTATTTTATAAATAGAGGATACCTTACTTTTACTTTGTAAATTAATTAGACATCATATTATTTTTTTAATTTTGAAATAATTAATATAAAATTTAATACCTTTTATATACTTAATTATTTATAATTAAATGATAGTGTATTCAATATTGTAAATAAAATATTACTTTAATGTGTTACTACAAAAAATTCCGGGTTAACAAGATAGGAAAAAGATACCCTATTTTAGAGTGGATTATGTTATTGTATGAAAACTGATGGATGTAATGTAAGAGTAACTTCTGTATTTTACTTGTATTAACTCATGCATAGAGGTTTTGAAGGTATCATAATTTTGTTATGCAATTTGTGGTTATAATAAGCAGCTGAAATTAATTCCTATTTGACCATTGTTTAAACCTCCTATTCCTTAAATTTCATGATGGCAGGTTAACAGTGATGAGAAAGCAGATGATATAGAAGCATATTTTGGCAGTTGCATGAACCATTCCATTGTATGAACTTCAAGTTAAGCATTATCCTCACCAAAGCAAGAGGATTAGGAGTGTAAGGGAAGAACACACTCTAGACTCAATCAAACAATTAACTCAGATAAGGAATCATAGCTTTGACAACAGTTTCCTTTTAAGCAAATCAAATTTTTAATTTCTTGTTATCTCAGTAAATTCTAGTTAGGTAATAGTTTGACTCCAGAAAAGTCTCACAAGCTGATGTATATAAATATATAAAGGCATAGCAGATGAGAAAAAGGTTTATGATGAGAGATCACAGGGTTTAATAGAATTCATTCAATCAAATTCTTGGGTTTAAATTAAACTTGTTTTCATTAAAATTATTATGAGACCCTTGTATGATTTTGTTCTATGTGTTTATTTCTTTTACATATAGCTTGGAAGAGGATAGATCACTGAAGAAATAGAAGGTGAGCAATGATAAGAATAAAATCATCTCTCACTTCACATATTTATTTCTTATTAACTTCTATAAGCCAGGGTAGCTTTTTGCTTTGTTTTGCTAAAGTCAGATTCTTCATTATAATAACCACCATTTTTATCTAGCTTTTGCAATTATGCATGATTACAAAGTTGGAAAATGTTGCATGCAACTTAAGACATCTAATAAAATAATAATATTTTACTTTTTTAATTCATTTATTCTAAATCTTTTTATATTTTAAGATAAATCGTATCAACAAAAAATGAAGTCTCTGTGGATCATCATATTATTTTTATTTAACTTTTTCATTATTAGGATCTTCGTAATAACTTATATACAAAATTTATTTTGATGTGCTGACAAAGTCGAAAAAGCAGGAAACCACTATAGAGAAAAAAAAAAAAATTTAA
>Ga0209700_100552_pt1 | contig 71440 bp, 60 predicted proteins | sample SiratroredBW_FD_187528 | JGI IMG/M metagenome (GOLD analysis project Ga0209700, IMG submission 187528) | Root nodule microbial communities of legume samples collected from California, USA - Siratro red BW (SPAdes) (version 2) | ecosystem: Host-associated > Plants > Roots > Nodule | place: USA... | reverse complement strand
TTCATTCGGCTGGTGGCGGCTCGACCGTACCCCGCTGCAGACGTTGAGGCGTCCGCCCCGGACATCATCATGAGGCGCTGCGCGACCTCGGAAAGGACCATGACCCCAGCGATGGCATCAGGCCCAAAGAGGCCAAACCGCAACCGGACTGGCATCAAGTCATCACCCGCGCTCGCCCTGTCTACGCAATGGCGGGCTCCGACAGGTCGAGCGCTACCGCCTTCAAGAAAGGAGACACCACTTGACATCAAACCGCAATTAAAGGGCCGAATGACAATACAACGTGGCGGCACTCTGAGGATTGTTGAGGAGAGGCTGGTCCGAGCGCCGTCATTTCGAGGTTGGCCAGCGCGAATAATTCCCGTTCGGAACCATGGCCAGGTCAGGTTCTCGAAAGCTTGCCCGACTACGGAGACCTGTTCAGGTGATCCTGGAGGTGAGGTGAGCGTGGACCCGCAAGATTTTGACCCATTTCATGCACCAGGTGCAGAACGCCGGCTCGGAAGAGCCGCAGACCAGCCAGGCTGGGCAAGATGGCTTTGAGCAGCACTTGGCCAAGCCAAGGCAGGCCGATCCCGCTCCCGTCGGCGGTGGGGGCTCCTATCCCCATCTATCTACAGAAGATCGGGATCTCATCGACAGGGCGATTGCTCAATATGCAGCTCAGAAAAACCCACAACCGAACACGGCCGCGGCGCCTTTCACCTTCGTCGGGAATACTGCGATGTTATTGCCCTGCCCGAGCCCATTATTGAGGCCAACCGTCTGGTGGCGTCCCATTTCTTGGCGAGGGCCGATCCGCCCCACATGGCGCCGGGGTTGGTTGTTTGTACCGAGTAGACGCGAGTTCTCTCATTGGCAGGCTCTTCTACCATTGGTTGGGTCTAGTAGAGGTTGTAGTGGGAGATAGCCGTGGACGAAACTAGCCTTCGTGACTTTGACGAACCGATGTCGCCTCAGACTTGGCGATCATGGAAAGCCTGGACCGACCATCAAGACTCAGAACCGCAACCCGAAAAGGCTCCCTCTTCGTTGTGGCCGCTTGCTCTTGTGATTTGGTTTCTGTTGGGATTCGTGGCTTTGGCGAGCTGGGTCCGGACTTAGCCTCTTAAAATGATCCGGATCAGCCCGTTCGCAACGATGGTTGGCGGAATTCTGAGAACAGGCGCGCTCTTGCCTCCCTGTGGTCAGTAAACGTGACGGCACCACGTGAGTGCCGTGTTGTTCAAGTGTGGGTACGTGTCTTGGGGACGTCCCCGCCCGATAAACTGGACTGAGCCAACACCGCCGTCGATATCAGGCGTGTATTCACGCCCCGCCTCTGCGATCTGCATCGATTGGGTGCATGGCCGGTCAAGCACCGCGTGATAGAACGCCTCGCGCGAGCTGCCCGCCGAGCATTTGGAATTGCAGCCAACTTGCTTCTTCACCGACGTTCGGGATAGACGCGAACGCGTTGGCGTCCTTCGCTTTCCACCAACTCGCCCCTGTAAGGCACTCCGCGGATCTCGAAATAGGTCGGGCGCCCGACTTCGGGCATGATGCGCTGGCCTTCCAGGACGCGGACAAGGTAAGGCGGCAGGAATCGCTCCCGGTGCTCCCATCCGCCCCGAATCAAATACCCAAGATCGACTGCACCTTCGTCCGGTCGTGCGGCCCTGACGATCTGTGGGGGACGATGGAGGGGCTGGGATGGGCCAGCTTCGTTTATCCCGCCAACGCGCGGGTGATGGATCAGGCGAATATCCCTGCGGCCTCCCGGTCCAAAAGTCGCCGAATAGCGCTCCCCATTGATCGCAAACTGACTTGGCCCGAACTGGTTTGGCAGCAGATTGATGTTGCCCAATACATCGATCAACACGTCTGAAGCCGCCTGGGAGCCGTGGCGCCAGTTGGCGCCAACGATCGCTCCAATATCCCGCAGCTCCGGAGCCGCACCCGGCGGTCCTGCGAACGACGAGGCGGCTGCGAATTCAGGTGCTGGTGCAGAGCGCGCATCGTCACGCAAGTCGTGGGGTGTGGGTGGATCCAGATCAACGAAGGAGTCGAGACCGGCGTAGATGTTTGACGATCGGGGCCTCACGGATGATGGCGATGCGGGTTCTTGCATCTGTGGCCCAAGCCAGGTCCAGGCTCCCTGGCTCGAGGTGGCTGGAGTGGCAGGAAGCTCGAGCGGCAGATGAGCCTGCGCGCCCCAGTGCGGCGCCGGCACTGGTGAGGCGGGTCCGTGGATTTGCTCGCCGAGCCAATCCCAGGCTCCCGCGCTCGGCGTCGCCGGCGTTGCGGGAAGCAGCTGGGACGAGCCGGCCTGCCATCCGCTTTGCGGCGCCGGCATCGATGAGCCAGATCCGTGCATTTGCTCTCCAAACCATTCCCAAGCTCCCGCGCTCGGCGTGGCTGGCGTTGCGGGAAGCGCCTGTGGCGAGTGGGCCTGCCGAGCAGCTTCCGCAGAAGGCTGACCCGGATCCTCAGGAGGCCGCAATCCAAGCGCCCTGTTCGCCTCCAGGATTTGCTCGTATTGGCCAAGCTTGACCAGATCAGCGTTGATCTTGCTGTCGTCGGTTTCGTGCCTGTACTCCTCGACATCCTGAGCGAGCCCAGGGGTGGACAGTCGGCCGGCGATCGGTGGCCTGTCATGCGTCTGCAGCCACTCACTCAGCCTGAACATGCGGCGAGACTGCCTGTCGATCGTCTTCGCGTCGATCCTGCCTGTCGCCTTTGCCGCCGCCGCCCACATGCCGATGAGGGTTGCGTCCGCGCCGTGAGGAGCCAGTCGGCGGACATCGGCTGCCAGGGTGTTTCCGGCACCAACTTCACGAAGCTTCTTCAGGGCCGCCTTGATGCGCCTGCCGCGGTCCTTTGCGTAAGTGTCGACGTCCTCATCGAGCTCAGCTTCCAGCTGGTGGTTTTCCACCTCCGGATTTTCCAACTGCGCGTTTTCCAGTTCCCGCTGAATTCGATCGGCAATTGACGGCCTGCCCGCCTCGCTCAGGCGCGCGCTCAAATGGCGCAGATCGGTTGCCGCATTTTTGATGGTGCCGTCGCTGAGGTTACCCGCCGCCTTGTTTCTGAAGTCTTTAATGAGCGCCTCATCCTCCGCAGAGACCCCGCGCGTCCGGCCCGGCTGCCTGGCGTAATCAATTCGTAAATTCGTCGAAAAGACGTCAGATTGTCCCGCGTCGCGCGACGACTTTTCGCTGCGGCTCCCGCCAAAGGCCTTGCCGATTCCCGACTTGAAGCGTGACCATAATCCGCGGCTTTTTCCGCTCTTGGCCGACGCGGCAGACTCTGCGTCCGGAAAGCTGTAGCGTGCGCTGCTGAACAGATCATCTCGCAAACTGGACTGCGGCACTTGCGCCGAAGCGGGAAGCTGAAAGCTGGGAATGTCTACGCTCCGGCGCGTGCCGCCTAGCGCACTCTCCCTAAAAGCGGAGTGCGGCGGCACCCGCATCGAACCGCCGAAATCGTCCCGCCGGACTGCTCGACCACCTCCTGCGGGAGCCCGATCAGGCGAAGTTGACGTCCTTTCATCAGACGGATCGAGATTCAAATCCTCCAGCCGCCGTTCAAAGTCACCCTGCTCGCTTGGGCTGCCCGCTCGCTGCCCAGCCCGCCCCTGCAGGGCGGCGTACTCCCGCATCCAGGCTCCTGAATCGAAGAATGGGTCAACCGGATCCATCCTGCTCTCCTTATGTTTGTATAGACCCTGCAGCAATCCGTACGGCCTGGATTACGGCCAGATAGCAGCTCGTTCAGCAAGAATCAGATTCTCGATTGTTGTAGCCGCAACCTTTCGAAAAGCTGACGAGATCAGGGTATTGCTGCTCGCGAGACCGGCCTCGCATCGCACCCGCCTGACGACAGGACGGGGTCGCTCCAATTTTGCCGCACCTCTTCGCCGGCGCCCTGTTCGAGCTGACGAAATTCGTCGACCGATATAACAATGGATCGCCCATCGATCGTGCGCCGAATTCAAGCATCACGGCGGGGCCCACATAGCGCTACCAGTCTCCAATGGATCATACGCGACGAGCATGTCGCCCATGCCATCAACTTTGGCGCTGAGCTTGTCATCTTGCAGGCGCTCAAGATGACGGACGACGCTTTTTTCCTTGCCGCAGACCGGGAGGCGTTCTCGTGTCTTGGAGTTCCATCTTTTGGCTTTGACTCCGGTTCTGAGGGACCGAATTATGCTCGCTCGTGTTTCACCAGTCCGGAGCTATCGCTCGAATGCCGTATGTGAGATCCACGTCTTCCAGGAAACGGCGAATTGCGCGTTGAGCCTTCCAAAGCGACGTTCCGCCCTTGAAGACGAGATGCTCGCCCAGTGGCGAGAAACAAGCGCATTCAGGCATCAAACGCCCCAAACATTTTTTCGAGAAGATGTGCAGGCCGTCCTGAGTTCGCAGCACTAACGCTGAGCGCCTCTCGGCGCTCGGAATCGGATAGGTTTAAAGTTTATCCAGCGTGCAGTTCGGTTACGGGCCTGACAAGCCAAGCCTGCAATGAAGATCCGGCAGACTTCAATTCGCTCACTTTAATTGGGCTCAGTCTTTGACTGAGGGACTACAAGGCTTGTCGTGCAGTCTCGGGACCGACGCGATCAAGCGCGCGCACGACCTCACCTGCACGACGGCTTGGCCATCGTAAGCTGCCAACGCGGTGCGTGCTTGAACTCCACAACTTGCTTGCCAAGATGGAGCTCGCGGGAAGGACCCGAAGTCAAATAGACCTGCCGAACAGTTAGCGGCCTCGTCAAACCGAGCTGGTTGGCTGCGGCGGCGCCTTCGGAACTAATGATTTCACCGCCGCGCGCCTTGGTCTGCTCAACAACTTTTTCGACCGACGGAGCTCTCGTCTCTGAGCGGCTTTCGACCGGACGCAGATACGCCCTCGCCTCGCGCGCGCGCATTTTCGTCGCTCGGCAAGACCGAAAGGCCCTGATCGACGGCAGCGCACCTTTCCAAGGTGCAAAAGCACCTTGGCAGCGATGGGCGAGGCTTCACGATCGATGTTTAGGTACCGCCGCAGAGCAATGATAAATATCTCTACGGCGGTTTGGGAGCCTCATAGTTCGAGGCCATGCTCTGCGAGCACACGGTGCATGACCTCGCCTTTGATCTCGCCAGCGATCTCGTTTCGGACTTGGGCTCCGAGCACCCGCTCGGCATCCGGATCGCCTAGAAGACCATGCTCGGCCAGTCGCTGATCCAAGCGGGTTTGAAACTCCTCGCCCATGGCTTCGACGAGCCGGTCTTGCATCGCTTCATATTCGTCCGGAGCGATGCGCCTCAGCACCGTCTCCCAGGGTTGCCAGCGGGTTGCTATGTAGTCGGTGAATTGGGTCGCTTCCTGCTCCCGAACCAGGTCCAGCGCCTGCGCAGCGTCATCCGGGGTTACGTGAGAGACCGTCAGGAAGCGCATGTCAGGGGCGACGTGACTGAGCTCCAGCGGCTCGCGCAGCAAATGTTGATAGGCCAAGTAGACTTCGACGTCGTCTATGTCCGGGTCGACGCTGAGGAGCGAGTTGACCCTGTCGCGCGCGATCCCGTCCAGCGCCTCCAGGCGGAACGCAACGCGGCCGCGCTGGATCAGTTCGCCAAGTCTATCATCATACAATCCATCCTCGACGTCAGCATTAAGGCGCGCGGTCCGCATGCCGTTCCAATGCAGAGTAACACGATCTTCGCAGCTCGCATTGGCCTCGGAAGCCTGTGTGAAAAACTGCTCGCGCAATCTCGGATTGGTCGCCGCCTGCCGCAGATCATCAGCCACGGCCCGCCGAAACTCGTCATTGCCATAGTTGACCGTCCCTCGTAGCCTTTCTAGGAACCGGGCGTAGTCTTGGGCGCCTGGCTCATCCGCAAAGTGCTGCCATTTGGCCAGTGCCGCCGGATCGTCCCCGAGCCAGTGCGCGGCAGCCTCGTACAGAGGCAGCTGCTCAAGATGCGGTGCCGCGAGGTGAGCGCGGACATCGTCCGGGAATGGGTTATCGCCGAACTCGAGGTTCTCCAAATGCGGATAGTTAAAACTCCTCGATAAGAGATCCTCGGGCAGGCTGGTCAGCCGGTTACCGCTGAGATTGAGCGATTGAAGCCAGCTCGGAAGGGGTTCGGGGAGGTTGGTCAATTGATTGCTGCTGACATCGAGTTCAATGAGACCCCATGGGAGGGACTCGGGAAGCTCGGTCAGCTGATTGCCACCAACCGCGAGCGAGGTGAGGCTGCTCGGAAGAGCGTCGGGCAGGCTACTCAGTCGATTGTTGTTCGCATTCAGGATCCCCAGCCTCTCCGGGAGGTTGTCTGGTAGAGTGGTCAACCTGTTATCGCTCACATCGAGGTGAGAGAGGCTCGCCGGAAGAGCGTCCGGCAAACTGGTCAACCGGTTGTGGCTAATAAGAAGTTGGTTGAGACCGGGTGGGAGGCTAGCGGGCAGGCTGCTTAGCTCGTTGTGCATGGCGCGGAGTCCCAGCAGCCTCGGCGGCAGGGCGGCGGGCAAAGCGGTCAGCGAGAGGGATGACAAATCTAATGAATGCGAGCGCGTGTTGTCCGCAGCCCTAATTCGCGAGCGCCCCTGTCGCCGATTCTCGGCTTCGCCCTGCCCCTCTTCGGCAGCCCAGTTTTCGAGGATCCGCGCGCGCGAGGAGGCGGGGGTCCGATACCCTGTCAAGGCTTCGACCCAATCCGCCACGGCTCGGTTGAAGCCGCCGAGGTAGCTTTCCTGCTCCCCCTCTTCAAAAGTATCCCCGGAGGAACCTGCGCTCCGCTGTGCCTGTCCTGCGTCCATCAATTTCTCCATCGTCAGAACTAAAGAGTACGCCCGCCGCTTCTCAAGGTCGCGAAGTAGGTGGTTGCGCAGCGCAATGATCATTCGAGAGCCTGTGCACGTGCGCTGCGGCTGCCGCCCGGCTCTGGTCGGCACAGGTTCACACGAGCCCAACCCGGCAAATAGATCGATACTGCTGCGAGCTTTCTGCCATTTCGTTGACCAGATAAGTCTGCAGGACCTGGCAGCGTCTTGCCCTTAGCAGGACCACCTGTCGATCAGCTGACGAGTGTCGCTGCCGACCACCCAAGTCGCTCGGTTTGCCACCAGCGGCAAAAGACCAGCGTGGCACCGATTGCCTTGGCACGTGAGAGGGCCGCCGCGAAGTTGGGCGTTCGAGCGCCTGCCGCTCTTCGTTTCCGCGCCCTCGGCCGAAAAGGCTCCACCGCCCGCCGTTGAGATAACGCACCACAGCCGGGCCGGGGCTCGATGCTTAAGCCGCTCCTGCGTTGGTTACGCTCGACCCGTTCCGGCAGGCCAATATCGCCACCCCAAGACGTGGCGGACTGCGAGCACACAGGACGGCCGGCCGACGGTCGTGATCGATCACGGGCTCCCCTCGCAACAGGCCTTCGCCATGGACCTCGATGTCGCTGTGGAACTGGGTGAAGCACTTGGCCGCGATCGGGGCTCAGGGCTTGAGGCCGATCCATACGCACTAGCAGGCGCCGATCTGGAATAGCACCTGCGGCCGTCGCCCGCGACGTTCCGCACGATCGCCACGGCAACTGCCAGCGCGAACCGGCGGCTGTGCCTCGTCCATCCATGATACGATGGGGCGCCTTGACCAGTCTGAGATTTCGCGCACAAGCCGAGCGACCCTACGGGGGCCCGCCCACATCTCCACCGCAGGATGAGCTTCCAGAAATTTTTCTGCTCGCTTTTTGGCGTCTTCGTCAGTTGGACTGTCGATTTCATGAACTCCACGAGCAACGCCAGATAAATCGACGGCATACGCAACATATCGCATTGCAATCCCCACTTGAGGAAAGCTGCAAACACGAATCATATGCGGATTTATGGTTCCAGGCGTGCGCATAAGAGCGGCCCCAGCCAATGGCGGCAGCTGGGGCCGTTGTGCTCCGGCACGGCGGGGGGCTACCGGCCAGAGCGCATCAACAATCCAGTCCCTTGCTACAAGTTCCTAAACGATAGCTGCGCCAACTGAGGCGGCGTTACCTTTTCAGGCGTCTACGATCCCTCGCCGCCTTGATCTCGAATATGGCAATGATCGCCGCGCACGCTATCGTGCCGCCAGTTGCCAATATGAGGATCATTCCGACCATAGGTGACTAACACCGAGCCAGGGCAGTTAGTCCAAGGGAGCTAGTCGTCCCAGACCAGTTCGCCGCACGCGCATTTGTAGACGCGGACATAGCCGCCAGATTTGGGACTCCAGAGCCGCTCAAGCGTCGGGGCGGCTTCTTGCACTTAGGGCAGCGGACGGGAGATTCGGTCTGATCTTGCGGCATAGCAGGGCCCGTTTTAGAGAGCTGATGCTACCGGATCCGGGCGGCTCCTGAATTAAACTAGGACAGCGAATTCGGACCCTGACAGGTCGAATGCGGTCACTCCCTGGCCGAAGAAGAGCGACGAGCCGCTGACGGAGGCGGTCTTACTGCTTAGCTTCGGGCTCAAACCGATCTAGCAATTGATCGCCGCGCCACAGCTCAACGGCATGACCGTCTACTAAACGTCGGGCGCGTTCCCTGGCTGCAGCGTCGCTTTCGCAGCGGAGATCAATGCGCATGTTGATATGCCCCTCATCACCTATCGTATAGGCGTGGCAGTCGATAAGGGTTTCCATCGACGTCCCCAGCGTGGCCTCGGGTTCAACCTTTTTCGGGGCAGGTGACCTCCTTCGCGAATTGAGCCGCAAGTCCTCTAAGTACACGCAGCTCTGCTGCCGGCGGCCTGCCCTCGCAAATGGCTTTGGCGATTGCCTCTATCAGCTCATCCATACGCGCCCGCATGGCGGCCTTCCGATCTCGCTGATCCATTCGCCGTACCCCAGGACTTTCACTAGGGTGCCGAGTAACGTAAGTTAAGGTTCCGCTCTTCCGGCGGAGTAGGACCCTGCCAGATCCGTGAAACGAATAGACCCGCCAGCGTGAACCAGCGTCCGTCCGTTACTGCCTCAGTTGGAGCTGCTCGAGTCCATCCTCGATCACTCGGAGATCATCAAGCAAAGCATCTCGAGAGTCAGTCGGATTAATGCCTGATGTGGACTGTAGCTGTTCGAGCAACTGGCGCCGAAGGTCTCGCATATTCTCCAACGCTTGCCGGTTCTTCAGACGTACATAAGCCGAAACGATCTCTTCAATGCTTGTTGCCAATTGGCAGATCCAAATGAAAAATTCTACAAGAGGTTGCATTGTAACCAGTTCGAAATAATCAGCAAGCCGCCGTCATATAGACTTTTGGCAACCAATCAGGCGAGGGTCCCTTGGGACAGGGCCGTGGGGATTTAGGTACTGCAGGCCGGACGGGATCAGCGTGACGCCGTTCGAGCGCGGAGAGATTGGAGCTGACCTATTTCGGGCGGCTTGCCGGATGGGACTTGAGGGCCTGGTTTCCAAGCATTGCGATCGGCCGTACCGTGGGGGGCGGCAGAAGCACTGGATCAAGGTGAAGAACCGGAGTCACCCAGCGATCGGAAGAGAGTTATGATCTCCGTCTGACCGGGATCAGCTCAGAGAACTCGGACTGTCGAATTTAATCTAGATGCATATCATCTGAGAGGCTGCCCCTACGAGTTGGGGCGAGAGGACATCGGCCGGCGCGCTGCGTGAGTGGTGCGTCTGGCGCCCATTGCGTCTACACCAGCCCCCGGGGCGTCCCGAGCGGGCGATACGTCCAAGCGTTCGCGGGCGGCTGTTCAGCGACCCTATCCCCACGTCTTCCGTGGGATCGCAAGCCCCCCCAACAGCCTTGAACGCGAACGATCGGCGGCGCGTAGCCCATTAAAATCCGAAACTGGTACATTGATCCGGGTTCAACTTTCAGCTTAGCATGGTGGATCGCCATAATGTCATTTCAAGGTCGCGAAATGTCGCTTGGGACCTGGATCGACGAAAATGATAAGCGCGTACGATTTTTAGCGTGGGTAGCAGTTGGGGCTTGGGCTGTACTGGCAACCATCGTTGCTAACGTTCCTCCCGATACGCACATCATCACGACCGTAAGAAATTTTCCTCCGCAAACAGTGGACTCAATGGAATTGAGTTGCACTGGTCACGAGTTGGCGGAATCGTGGTCTGTGACGTCAAGCAACCCGAGCGAGTCAGCAATTTACACGAGCAATCAGATGCCAATATTGAAGGATGGCATCCGCGTCGGGTATCGCTTGAATGTTTTGAATGGGGCGGGCTCTTCCAATCCGACTCGTCCTCCTGTCGATGTCACGCTGGCGCTTAGCTGCCAATACGAACATAGCCAGGTGGTCCAAGCGCTCCTTTGGCCTCTGCATAGGCTGCAGGGAATAAAGGCGGATTGATCACGTCAGAGCTAATAGGCAGCCCGGTGGGCAGCCACTTCAGACAATACGACTTGGCTACCCGAGCCGAGTGCACTTTGATTTAAGATGGGCACTTGAAACCCGGGAGACGTTCCCGAAGTTCGCTTTTCTGGCGTGGCCTTAGAACATTTCAAAGCGCCCCGCCCCTAATTGACAACACCTCACCACCCCTCTGAGCCGTATCGACCAGCCGCGTGCCGGTGTCGTGACTGGCTGGCGCGTCTAGAGACCACCGCGCTGGATTGCTGTACAAGACTCTCCATCACAATCAGGCTCTCGTCCCGTCATTTATCCGAGGATCGCCGTCGAAGCCCTTCACCGGTGAACGTTGCTCTGTGTTCCATCGTGATGGTTCGTTGGCAGCCAATCTGTGGCGCCTCCGAAGAACACGCTCAGCGACCATCTCGCAGCTTCGCCATCTGTCAGTTGATGGGAGTGAGGCTCGCGGCCTGAGGGGTTAGCCCCGACGCCGAAGGATCTGTATTCAGCATAGTAGCTTGTCCTCAACGTATTGGTCTTGCCGGGCGTCCATTCGCGCCACCCTTCCGCGATCACGGGGGCATCTATCTTCGTCGAGAGGAAGACCACTGTGGCGTAGGGGCGCCAGGGGCGGCCAAGTGCGATATAGTGCGCGGCGGGGTCGGCACTTAGCCTGCAATGATCAAAAACATAGCCACTGTCCTCATCCGGCGCTGCCTTGCTCTGAGCGGTATAGATGACCGCTTGATTGGCGATGCCGTGCAACTCACATTGCCGGAACCAGGCCTTGGCGTTGCCAAATATGAAATCGACATGCCCTTCGATGTAGCAGTTCGAGAAGTATTGTCGTGACATTCTGCCGTTTGGTCCCTTGCCGGCAAACAACGTGTCCTGGGCGCCGAGCAGGCGGACGCGCGTAACCACGTCCCTGTCTCCGGTAACGGACAGCGCTACCGCCTGCGAGGGTGGATTGGCCGGATTGAGGGCGTAGTCGTTCTGGATGGTCAGATTCTCGAGCCGGAAGTCATCGCCAGCGGCATCTAGTGTCGCCGAACGGGCAGTTCCTCCTACGTTGATCGCGCCGTCGCCATACACAATGACCGTATCCTCCGGCTTCCTGCCAGTCCCTTCGATATGAACACCGGATTTGGAGATTTTGACCTTCTCGCGATAGATGCCCGGCGCGATCCGGACATTTCCGCCTTCCGCCGGCAATGCATCGATGGCTTGCTGCACGGAGTGATAGTCTGCATTTCCGGCATGCGAGACCAATAGTGGCTGAGCGTACGCTGCCGGGATGCAGAAACATCCGGCCAGAAGCGCAGCAGACGGCAAGAAAATTCGCATGTGATCTCACTCTTCGTCGAGTTCGCGGCACGCTCGACGCAGTCGATATAAGGTACCGCCGCGGGATAGCCCCCGTGCATGGTCAAACACATTTTCCTCGCCAAACCAGAACCTGCGCGTAACTCTCGCAAGTCCGGTCCTGCAAATCGTCGGCCGCCTGCAACGAAGCACCGGACATGAGGCTGACCTTCCGCAACACCAGCAATTTAGGCCCGCCGATGCGGAACTCACCACCCGGGTTCGGAGCCGGGTGTAGCGCTTACCGATTGCCGTCGCGGAATGCACCGGAACATGCCTCCGATCCGCGCGGCAGCGGTTCTGTAGCTCGTCCCGTCAGCGGCGGCGATACGTCAGAGTGATTTGCGGTCACGTTCGCGTATTCGAGTTGCCAAGTCGCGGAATTGGCAAATCGGACATCCTCGAGCGTCACGTCAAGGGCATGCCGCTCGTCTACGCCGCGCATCAGCAGCACACCATTGTCGCCACGCACATGGCGCAGAACGATCTGCCGATAGACCGGAATCCTCGTGCCTTGTGCGCGCGGATCATATTTTGTATCGAACGCCACCGGCCACCGGTTGCCCCTCAGGCACACGTTCTCATAAGTCACGCGCTCGACCAGACCGCCTCGACTGACATCGCTCTTGATGCGCAGGCCAGACGTCGTACCGTCCAGCGTCAGATTACGCACAAGTATGTCGCTAGCCCCGGAATTCACCTCGCTGCCGATCGACATGCCGTGCCCCCAGCCAAAATAATTATCAATGATGGAGATATGGCTGCTTGAGCCATTGTCGCCGGCCTTGATTGCGACGTTGTCGTCTCCCGTGCGGATCAAGCTGTGGGTGATGGTCACATCCTGACTCGCGCCAGGGTCGATGCCGTCGGTATTGCGGGCATCCGCCGGTGCATCGATCGTGAGGCCCCAAAACGTGGCACCTTCGACCCGGTTCATTGCGACATGAAAATTGGGCGCATTGCGCAAGGTGACACCAGAGAACGTGATGTCCTGCGCATGATCGATCTGGATCAAGCGCGGGGCGTTCTGGTTGCCGCCCTCGGCTTGCGCGCGGCGGGCCAGCTGCCACCAGGTTTCGGCGCCGCCGCCCATAGTTGCGCCGCCCTGACCATCGATGATGCCGTCCCCGTAGATGCCGCCGCCACGCGTTTTGGAAAAGCTGATGAATGGCCGGCAACCGTCGCCCTTACCCGTGACGCGACCACACTGTCCGCGGCCCTTGTCGTAAGCAGCAGGTTCGGAGCTGGCGATCAGCGCCGCGCCGCGTCCGATCCATAAGGTCACGCCCGATTTCATCTCGAGTGGACCTGAGTGAAACTCGCCACGCCCGAGATAAACTGCAGCGCCAGCGGGGCAATGTTGAATGGCGTCCTGCAGCCTAACTGTATCGTTCTTGCCGGAAGGCACAGGGCGATCGCAGACCGTATGAGGTGCAACAGGTTCGGCGATAGTCCGGCGGTCTTGCGCTTTTGCGGCGGGGCCGACAACCATGGAGGCGAGTATGGACAATAGGGCCCAGTTGCGCAAACGCTTTGTCATCGACCTGCTCGTGCTTTGTCGCGCGCATCATTGCCGCGTGCTTTGTCTGGTATTGAGCGCTGGCTCGATCGAGCCGCCGCGCGCGTCACTGGCCCGCGCAAGATGACATTTATAAGACGCAGCAGAGGCTGCCTGAACCTTGCGATCGCGCAGTAGCACCTTGCCTATGCGCGAAAAAGACGAAGCGTTGTGCGATAGTCCAAAATCCAAAAGCTTCTCAGCCTGCTCACACTGATTAAGCGCGCACGCTCCGTCGTATCGACGTTCGATCGAAGACCCGAACTACAAGAACTGACAGGACCGCACACGGTCATCCGACAGCGAAGCTGCCGTTCAGCCAGGAAGACGCACGCAAGATTTGTAGCCACAGGTCGTTGGACGAACGCGGGGGCGGATCGGCTTTCACGGCGGCAAGATCGAGGTCGAGCGCCCGCGGGGTTAGGGACATGGACTGTTCATCGCCGCTGCCGCTAAACGTTGTCAAAGGCGATCCGCTGCGCTTCGATTCAGCCCCGGCTACTTAGCCGCAGAGATCAACAAGGCGCGCAATATCCAGCACTCCCACCGCCAGCCGAAAATGCGGCCGATATCCGCGCCAGCTGGCGCTCGCTCAGCAAGTAGTGGACGCGGCCGGTTCGCGAAAGGCAACGCGATACGCTCGATACAAGCTAAATGCGTCGCAGGTTTTCCCGGGAATTTAGCCGGTCGCGATAGCGAGTTCAGGGCGTCTGCGACAATGGCTCGTGTCCTCTAATAGTCGCTAGGCAACCGGCGTGGCGGCTGATCCGCCGCTGAGGATGCCGGCTCATCATCAAGCAATCGCCGAATCTCTCCTGGCGGCATCTGCTCCTCGTTGAATATGAACGCATCTGGATCAGCCGAAACCGGCAAATCGCCGACCGGCTGATCCAGGCCGGACGGCACGGGCTCATCATCCAGCTGTCCACGGAGCTCGCCTGGTGAGAATGGCAGGTACTCGAAATCGAGTGCCGCGGGATCGGCCATGAGCGGCAAGTGGCCGGCGAAAAGGTCCACTCCGCCCGGTGCGGGCGCATCATGGAGCAATCGACCCGGCTCCCCTTGAGAAAGCGGCAGGGGATCGGAACTGAAAACATTTGGATCTATCGAGCCTGATAAGCGGCACATCAACCTCAGTGGGAGCAACAGGTGTGCGCCCGGCACCCGCCGAAGCCGCGGCACGCACGCGCCTGACTGCGGATGAACCTCCACACTGTTCTTGAAGCGCCCGCAAAGCAATCCCTCCGTGCTTGTTCTCCTTGAACACCGTGTCAGAGAGCTGATTTAGTGCATTGTCATCACTGGCTTCGAGCGACTGGCCGCGCTCGCCGAGGTAATTCGCCACATTGTAAAGCATTTGAGCATACTTCTCGGCCGTCAATGGTGACAGGTTTCGGCGAGTACTGGTACCGTTCATCATCGCCTGAATGTAATCACGATCCGCGCGAGACACATTCGACGGCGGTTTGCGGCCGGGGCGTCGGTCAAGCCCGGCGGGATCGGCCACGCGCGCTGCTTCCAATTGCTGCTCAAAGGCGTCTTGTTCCGCCTGGTTCGGTTGCTGATCGCCTCGAACGGCGTGCTGTACCGATGGCGGAGGTGCTGCATTGGATATGTCGAAATTGTGCGAATCCACGCCAGCCTCTCGTCCAGGATCAGTGGGTTAGTCCGTAATCGGGCAAGCTTTCGAGAAGCTGACGAGGCTACGGCCGGCACCGGATCGCATTCGCACCGGGAACCCTCTTCCTGGCGTCTGACGAACTTAGGTGACTGCCGGTACCCGCCCTCTTCAGGATCGGACTGCGATCGCTTGCGGGACATAGTCAGCCAGTTCTCGTCATCATCCATGCGATGCCGGATGAGGCATGGTCGGCGTCCGCGGTCAGCACCGCCAGTGACGTCGCATGCCTTGCGCCACGGCCATAGCGGACCATCGTGATCATTGAACGCGCCTCCTTGCTCCCCCTCCACACACGTCTACCGGTAATTTGAACGACTTGAAGACGGACAAAACGACCGAACTGGCCCTGGGCCAAGGTGGAGAGCTCTTTGACATTCGATCCAGTCTGCGTGAGCAGCCCCCGAAACAGGAGGCTCTAGTCAAAAACGCGGCGATGCGTCCCGGATGTGGTGCTACCTGCGCGCATCCTCTGGCCAACGCACCGCGATCAACCAAAAAGCCGAGCCTATCGGCAGGGCCGCACCCACTAGTCCAGTTCGCCCGCCGGGTTCGCAACACGATGCGTCTCGAGATCTTCGCCAGGTCCGTGACAAAACCTGTCGCCGTTACCGTGCGCGGTGGCAGCGTTCAACGGTCCCATCATCGACCCGAAAACGCCACGGCATCCTGGTCAACAGGATCATCGACGGCTTCGCGATTTGCGCGGTCGTGCGTTACGTATTGAATTGTTTGCCGCAGAGTTGCGCTGGCGTTCATTGATCGGCGATGAGACTGCTCGACGCTCAAGCCTCCGCTCCAGATCCGCCAATCCTGCCTTGCATTCGGCGACAACCGATTGGGCGCGAAGCAGCTTGACCTTGAGCTCGTCCTGTTGCCTGACTATTTTCTCAAGATCCCAATCGTCCCGCATCAGCTCATTGACCATCTGCAAGCACCGACGCAAGGCCGGCGCTTAGCTTCAAGAACCTCGGCATCTCGCAGATGCCAGCGCTTGAGCCACCGGCCAAAAGTGACGCAAACAATCGTCCTGAGGTTTAACGCCTTTACCCTGGTGTGCACCATCTTGTTGAGGACCGCCATTCGCCGCGAGCCCTTTACAAGACAATTGGGTTCTGGCCGGCAAACCGAAGCGCGATCCGAAGATGGCAGAGTTCGCGACGCAGGCGCGCGGTTTGGAAAGCGCATCAGGAGACCTCTGCCATCGATCAAGCGGGCAAGTTTCATCTGAATACCTGGATCGGGTGGTGAACGACCATCATATCGCAAGTGGTTTCGTCACATCCTCAAGCAACCGGCATGCCAAGGACGCTTGAGCGTTTCATGACGAAACGATGTAGGCTTTCGCGCATCACCTGGTTGCAGGCGTCCTTGTTGTCGCGCCTGAAACAACCGACGTCTTGAACGAGACAGTCAAAGCCGCAACCACGACCTCCATGGCAGCGCTCACTAAAGTTCGCTCCTCGGAGCCGGATGCTTGAAGGTCGAAAGCGATCGACCATCGCTTGATTTTGTGACAAGTTGACAATTGCCCTTCCTGCGCTACCGCGCTGCGCGACATGGCCAGGTACAGCGGCGTTGAGACCCCGGCTCAGGCCGAGGTCAGCATCACTACCGAGGACGAGATCAAGTGCCGAACGGCGAGGCGATCATCGCCGCGCGTTTATGGAGACGGCACCAAGTGACAGCTTACCCTCAGCGAAATCAGCTGCCGCCCTGGCGTGCAGCCTTGCCGAATCGAACACCGGAAATTCTGTATGTTCGGGCCCGATGAGAAGACCAATCTCCGTGCAGCCGAGGATGAGCGCGTCGGCGCCCCGTGCACGACCGCGCGCGATGATGTCAATAAATTCCTGGCGCGACTGATCAGAGATAATTCCGCAGCACAGCTCATCGAAGATGACATCGTGGATCCGAATCCGTTCGTTCTCCGCCGGTATGACAGCTGAAAGGCCAAAGCGCTGCCGCAGGCGATCACAATAGAATGGCTGCTCCATCGTATAGCGCGTCGCGAGCAACAGTGGTCTCTTGAAGGAAGCGGCGAGAAGAGCCGCAGCGGTCACATCGACGATGTGGATGAGTGGCACACCCAGCTCGGCAGCAACAATGTCGGCAATCACATGCATCGTATTGGTGCAGATCAGGATGCAGCTGGCGCCCGCGTCGACCAACTGCCGGGCTATCCTCGTTAGATAAGCAGCGGCTTGCCTCCAATCTCCTGCCTTCTGAAGGGTGACGATATACCCGAAGTCAACCGAGCGTAGCAAGATGTCTGCCGAGGCGAGACCGCCGCGGCGCTGACGGACGATTTCGTTGATTTCCTTGTAATAGATGGCTGTGCTTTCCCAGCTCATCCCTCCGATCAGCCCAATCGTCCGCTGCACTTTGAGATCTCCACTTCATGCGAAGGCGACACAGGATTACCGCGCCTTCGGCGGCAAATCTCGGCGTTGTTTCGCGCAATCGCTCTGGAAAGTGCAAATCAAAGGCCCTATCTCGGCGATAGCAAAAACTCTTCTCACCCGAGCTCCGAAGCCGGCTGAAAGGACATGGCGTTGGACGATCGCGACCTGAAGATTTTGGACAAGTTGCAGCTCGACGCAGCAATTCCCGTCACAGCGCTTGCCGAATCGGCCAATCTTTCGGTGTCCGCTTGTTGGCGGCGCATCAAGCACATGGAGGACAGTGGCCTGATCTGCCGGCGCGTCGCCCTGGTTGACAGACGCAAAGCCAACGTGCCGATGACTGTGTTCATGGGTGTACGCACGTCGCGTCATTCGATGGCGTGGCTCGAGGACTTCCGCCGTGCCATTGCAGACATTCCGGAAATCGTCGAAGCCTATCGCTTGACCGGCGAAACCGATTATCTGCTCCGCCTCGTGGTGCCAGGGGTCGAGGTCTATGACGCGGTCCACAAGAAGCTGATCACCCGCCTGGACTTTGCTGATGTCAGCTCGTTCATTAGCATGGAAGAGCTGAAGTTTACGACCACGGTACCGTTGACCTATGTTTAGGGTGCGCCTCCCGGTGGCTCGGGGCAAAGCCGCCTGGATGCATATGTGTATTCCAGAGCCAGCTGGCGCGCATGTTCGACGAGATTGGCGGCGGCGCGGTGTCCCCCATCGATGTTCTCAAAGTAAAAATAAGGCTGGCCCAGCGCAGCGAGCTTCGCGGCGGCCTTGCGGCCGTGCGCAGGATGCACGCGATCATCCTTGGTGGAGGTAAAAATGAAAGGCTCCGGGTAGGCCTTGCCCGGAACCAGCTTTTGGTAGGGCGAGTAGTCTTCGATCCACTCTCGTTGTTCGGGAATGGCCGGGTCGCCATACTCGGCGGTCCAGGACGCGCCCGCCCCCAACTGGGTGAATCGAAGCATGTCGAACAGCGGCACTCTTATAATCGCCGCGTTGAAAAGCTCGGGGCGCTGGGTTATGGCAGTGCCAACCAGCAGGCCCCCTTGACTGCCGCCGATCACGCCGAGCCGGCGCGGACTTGTGACTTTCCGACGGATCAGATCGTCGGCGACCGCGATGAAATCATCCCATGTGCTTTGCTTCATTGCTTGCTGGCCCGCCCGGTGCCATGCTGGACCGAACTCGCCGCCTCCGCGCAGATTGGCAACAACGTATGCATTGCCCTGTTCGAGCCATAGTCGACCCAAAGCTCCTTCATAGGAGGGGAGAAGGGGAACCTGAAACCCGCCATAACCATAGAGAAGCGTCGGGGTCGGGCCGTCAAATCTTGCGCTCCTGGGCCGCACCAGGAAGTACGGAATCCGCGTGCCATCGCGCGAAGTCGCCTCGAGCTGCTCCACGACATGCTTCGATGCGTCGAACGTCGCAGGTGCCGTCTTCAAGAGCTCGAGCCGTTTGCTTTCGGCATCAAAGTACCAAAGCGACGTTGGCGTAAGATAGTCGGACACGGTGAACATCATTTCGTCCGCTTGCCCGGAAACGGCTGATAGGCTTACGCTCGCATTCTCCGGCAGCGGGACCGGCGTGGCATGCCATTTTCCCTGATCGTACCTGTAGACGAATGCCTTGCTTTGAACATTGTCAAGAATCGTCAGGATCAAAAAATTCCTGGTGCCGCCAGATCCGCGGAGTGCCTGCCGGGAGTTGGGCTGGAAAACGACAGATGGTTTCGCGCGCAGCGGATCTTGCTTCCATTCGGCCAAATCATACGAGATCATTGAGCCGGCCTTGAAGCTGGTATCGCCGGAGCGGATCCAGTCTTCGTCCAGCTTCACAAGCACGCGGCCACTCGCGATGCCGACGATCGAGGCCTTCTTCGGCAGATCGAGCTCGATCGGCCCCGCGGGCCCGAACAGCACATACTGCCGCTCGAAGCCGTTGATCCGGCGGGCGACGCCGGTCACATGGATCCGCTGTTCACGAAGTACAAATGGCGCGGCGCTAAAGTCGGTGCGCTGGCCGCGAAAGACTTCGCGCGCCTGATCGAGCGGCTGAGCGCGCTTGAGCTCCTTCAACACAAAAGGGTACCCGGCCTCGGTCGTGGTCCCCTCGCCCCAATCACGTGCAACAAGGACGGTGTCACGATCGAGCCATCTGACGCTCTGCTTGCCCTCTGGCAGTTCGAACCCACCTGTAACAAAGCTTTTGGCGTCACTATCGAACTCGCGTATGGACACGGCGTCCTTGCCGCCGTCGGAAAGTTTGACGAGGCAGCGGCGCCCGAGGCAGCTGCGGCCCTTATAGACCCAGTTCTTCTTCTCGGCGACAGCGAGCGCGTCAATGTCCAAGATGGTCTCCCATTGGGGATCTTGGCCGCGGTAACTCTTAAGCGTGGTGCGCCGCCAGATGCCGCGCACATGGTTCTCGTCTTGCCAGAAATTTTCGAGACCTTGCCGTCCCAGCGAAACGTACGGAATCCGGTCTTTTGCCTGGAGGACGGTGAGCGCGTCCTGGTAAATGCGATCATAGCGAGGATCCGACTGCAGCGAGCCAAGCGTCTTTTCGTTCTCGGCCTGTGCCCAGGCCAATGCGCGCGGCCCCTCGACCTCCTCGAGCCAGAGAAATGGATCGTCGGCCTGCGTCGCACGAGACTGTCCGTCGGGCAGCGCGAATGTAAAACACATCATCGAGAGCAACGCGGCGCGCAGAAGGGACTTTTTCATTGCCTTATCCTCGGACGGGCACGCACAGGGCGAGCCGGCAGGTTCTTGGGACTGGACGAAAGTAGCGAAATTCGTGTTGCGACCGTGCACGCGCTGTGTCGCGCCGCCCGCAGCTCGATCTGTGCAAGCAGCATGCCGCCGACAAACAGCAGGTTTCTGCCGCATCGCCATGCCAGCTTCCCGACATTGGCTCTGAAGCTGACAATCAGGTGTCCGCCGGGTAACGTTTCGGCATTAGACAGCCTCGCCTGCCCTTTGAGGCCGCCGGTTATCTATTCTAAGCCCCAGCATCTCATCGCGTCGCAACTTGTCGGCCGCAGAGAAGTAGTTGAGGTATTCAACGGCCCCGGCGAGATCGCCTGGAAGTGCGCAAGCATCAAGCCTTCAAAGAACGGTCAGCATTCGACGGCGATGGGACGACTGCGGGCTCTCGATGTTGAGCTCGCTAGTCACGAACGGGCGGGCTATTGATCAGATTGGATATTCACCAATATCTCCCCGCGACGATTTCGGGGTCTCCAAGATTGAGATCATGCAGACTCGCTTGAACGAACTCCAAGACCTTTTGTTCGCTGCATTGGCGCTTTCGCCATCCTTGAATATCATCACAGCGACACCGACGCCTTCACCGCCATCCAGCACATAGCACGATCTGAATCCATGCGATTCCCTTAAGATCTGCCCGATGCCGCTTTTCGCGGGGCGGGCGGCATCCGCAACCGAACGAACCTTGGCGTACTTGCGAATGACCATGTACATTGAAGCACCACGCGTCTCATTTCTATCTTACACATATTAGGTGGACTAGGTCCTAGTTCCATGACCGGGCATGCTGCGGCTTGGCTATATAAACGCCAAGCGTGACGGACCCTACATTCAAACTGGACTTGCCGGACCTGGGTGCTTGATCTCCTGTGCCGGAAGCGTGTCCTCATTGGATTGTCCTACGCATCGATCCTGCGTGCGAGCCGCACCGGCGCGGTAGGCTTATGACGGTCACCTTGCTCGCGTCAAAGGGAGCAGCGCTATATGCATCTTCTGCGAGGTAATATCCCAAGTCTTCATTACGGTTCAGACTCAATTGATCCAATAGGTGACGATGGCGGCGAGGTACACGGCAGCCAAGAAGTCTCTCGCAAGTTTGTCGTAGCGAGTTGCAACGCCGGAAATCCTTGAGCCGGCAAAAGCAGCCCTCGATAACATTGCGCCCTCTGTAGGCGCGTTTGCTGAAGCTGTGGAGGGGCACTCTGTTAGATTTGTTTGGAATGACGGGTTTCGCACCGTGATTGATAGGGCACTCGGCAATGGTGATGACTACTGGATCTAGTAGCTTTGTTGTTCCCCGGCCGGAGCTAATGGTTAGAGCCGTTTTGACAGACACGCCTCGCGCACCAAAGTGCGCGCCGGGACAGGAGAAACTCGATGCAGTTGATCGCGCCGTGCCGCACCTCTCTTGCGCTGATCCTGTTTGCCTGCGGGTTACTGGAGAGCGCGCGGGCCGCAGATCCGCCTCCGCCTACCCAGGTCACGACGCCGGCCGGCCAGAAGGGTGGCGCCGGCCAAACACCGGGTATGCCGTCGCCGAGCGAGCAGCATCGCCTGCCGCCGGACTCCAGTACTAGGCACACGCTTGAGCTCCCTGGGCGAACGCTTTCTTTTGTCGCGACCGCCGGCTCCATCCGCCTGTTCGACGACAAGGGCAAGCCGCAGGCCGACATCGCCTATACCTCCTATCAGCTTGACGGCACCGATCGCGGCACGCGCCCGGTGACATTCTTCTTCAATGGCGGACCGGGCTCATCATCGGCCTGGCTGCAGCTTGGCAATGCCGGACCGTGGCGGCTGCCGATCAATGCTGACGAGGTCACGCCATCGATATTTCCGGAGGTGAAGCCAAACGCGCAAACTTGGCTCGATTTCACCGATCTGGTGTTTCTCGACCCCGTAGGCACCGGCTACAGCCGTTTCGTGGCGACCGGCGATGATGTGCGCAAGCGGCTCTATTCCGTTGAGGGCGACGTCAACGCGCTCGCTCTGGTGGTCCGGCGCTGGCTCGAAAAGCATGACCGGCTGTTGTCGCCGAAGTACATCGCGGGTGAAAGCTATGGCGGCATTCGCGGGCCAAAGGTTGTCCGCCAATTGCAGCTGCGGCAGGGCATAGGCGTCAAGGGCCTGATCATGGTCTCGCCACTGTTCGACTACAGTGTCCACAGGAGCTTGCTGCAATACGTCGCAAGGCTGCCAAGCTATGTCGCGACCCGGCGTGAAGCCGAGGGTCCGGTAAACCGAGCCGATCTCGCCGACGTGGAAGCTTATGCACGCGGCGAGTTTCTGGTCGATCTCATCAAAGGCCAGGCCGACAAGGAAGCGACCACGCGTCTGGCCGACAAGTCCGCGGCGCTGACTGGCATCGACCAGGCGGTCAGTCGCAGGCTCGCCGGGCGTTTCGAACTGCCCGAGTTCCGCCGTGAATTCGACCGTAAGAACGGCAAGTTAATCGGCAATTATGACGCCTCGGTGCGTGGCCTCGATCCATATCCTGAGTCCGATTTCCACCTTTCCGGCGATCCCTCGAGCGATACGCTGTTGGCACCTCTGACCAGCGCCACTGTCGATCTGCTTGCGCGCAAGCTTAACTGGCGGCCGGACGGGTCCTATGAGCTCCTCAATGACACGGTCGGGCGGGCCTGGGATTTCGGCCGCAGCCCTCCGGAGTCACTTTCGGAGCTGCGCCAGATCCTGGCGACGGACCTGAACATGAAATTGCTGGTCGCGCACGGCCTGTTTGACCTCGTCACGCCGTATTTCGGATCACAGATCGTGCTCGATCAATTGCCGCCATTTGCCTCCGCACCGCGTGTCAAACTCGTCGTCTTTCCGGGGGGCCACATGTTCTATTCACGAGAGGCCTCGCGCCGGGCTTTTCGTGCAGAAGCCGAAGCGATGATGAAGTAATTCGATCACGAGCCTGGTCACAAGCAAGCTCGCGTTCACCCGAACGTACAGCGCTGGCACAGCGCTTGCTGATGCCCAGCTGAATGGCAAAGTGGATGTCCGCGAGCCACGCACGGCGTGCTGTCATTCCAACCCGGGTGACCTGATGGCTCGTCTGCAGAAGAGCGAGGATGGTGTACGAAATGATAGTAGCTTTGGCAGCGCTGCCGCAGGCCACCGCCGCGCTTACAATCGGTTCCCCGGCTCCTGCGCTCGCGGTTGAGAGCTGGGTGCGCGGACGGCCGCTAGCGAAGTTTGAACCTGGCAGAGTCTACATCGTCGAGTTCTTTGCAACCTGTGGGCCGTGTGCGAAGGCGATGTCAGGCCTGGTGCAGCTACAAGAGAAATACCGGGATCGTGCGGTTGAGGTGGTCGGCGTAGCAGCTGCAGAAAGAGGCCCAACCGCTGATGCGGCTAAAGCGAGGTTGGACAAATGGTTGAACGCAAAGGTCCCCAACCTGAACTACAGGATCGCGCTCAACGATAGTGGAGAAATGAACAAGCTCTGGCTGAAGCCGAGCACCTCTCCCACCATCCCTGTCTCTTTTGTGATCGATCGTGACGGTCGGATCGCGATGATAGATCACCCGTCGCGCCTCGATGATCTCTTGCCCAAGATTCTCGAAGGCACGTGGCGGGATAGCAACGAAGCTGAGCTCGAAGAAAGGCGCCGGATCACTCAAAATGAACAGGTTGCGCGCAGATTTGCAATGCAGGACGAACTCACGTCAGCCATGAAGGCCGAGAATTGGGCTGGTGCGCTTTCGATCATCGAGCAGGCTCTTCGTGCAATGCCTGACGACATCACCTTTCGCACGCAACAGGTGGATGTTTTGCTTCATAAAATGCATGACATTCAAGGGATCTCGGTCATGCGCAAACTGGTTCGGGATGCGATCGACAGAAATTCGGAACTTTGGATGGCGTGCGCAATCCGCGAACTCTTTGATCCATCTAAGGATAACTCCGACTTTCCATCGGCCGAGCGCCTCGCTATCGGGAAAGACTTGTCGGAGCGTGTCCTCAAGCTCAACCCTCCCGCCGGTAGCGGTTTGAAAATAAACTCGTATGAGGCGGTCGCTCAGTATTATTACGCAATCGGCAACAAGGAGCGCGCTATCGAATTGGTGGAGCTGTCGCTGAGGTCGCTCGGCATCGAAGTGGACTGGAAGGAGCATGCGGCGTCGCGATTGGTTCAAGCGCTGGCCAACTACAAGAGTGAGAGGGTATGCTATGGCCGATTTTGCGCAAGTCCAGAACAAGCGGTTACTGAGGCTGATCGGCGGGGTAGCAGTACCGATGGAGCGCCATGACGCGGGACCATGACGACGCGACGGTCTACCCCTCCCGCCGGCCTTGTCGGAGGCAGATTTTCAAATTGCGTCGTTCTGCAATCGAGAGCGGAAAGTGACTTCATCTGTGTCTCCGGAGTTGGTCAACACAGGGATTGTCTCGTGCTGCGGAGCCGGAGCTGATTGGACTTCGACGCAGTGAGTTGCTCTCGGGGTGACGAAGTATCGTTCCTGAAGCAAATGCTTACGGGAGTTGCACTCCGAAGAAGCCCGATCAAACCGGTAATGGATTCTCCGTTACTCAGTAGACCTGCTCATACAGGCTGCAGATCTCCTGTTGGGACTTGCCTCTACGAACGCAATCTCTGCCTTCTTGTGCTTTGCATAGGTCTCGGCGAATCCGGGCGGGAACCATTCGATTACGGGTTGATTTGCCAGCAAGGGATCGAGAGCTTCGGGCAACGACGTTGGCAGCCTGCAGTATCCACTGCTGTGCCAGAACCGATGGATCAAGAAGTGAGAGGTCCTCGGTGGTTGCATCAGGTGTCGGCAGTTCTTCTTCAATACCCTGCACGCCCGCGTGTACGATAGCGGCGAGTTGCAGGTGCGGGCTCGCGGTGGCGCCGGCAGTGCGGAATTCACAATTGAACTGACAGATCGGAAACGGGCCTATCCGAACTGAAGCCTCGCGGTCGCGGAAGCCGAGATTATTGAAGGCCGCGCTCCAGCGAAGCTGCCTATTTACAGTGGAATGTAGTCCCCAAAGGCATGGTGCCAGCCAAGGTCGGTTCGTGCTTCGAGGTTACGTGCCCAAGCTGAAGGCTGTTAGTGGTGGGGATGCCGACGGTGGAGAGAGTCGTTTCCATTGTGTCGGTGCGAATTTCAAGGGTCGCTCCGCTCCATCCCTTCTCGCTAAAAACCGTCCGTTTTGCTCCGAACATAGGCGAGATTGGCATAGGGCTCGACCAAGGAATGGTCGCTGACGTGAGCCTTGTAACCCAGCTCTAACGAAGATCTGGAAGGTGCGTGCATCGTAATCGGAGCCAGTACCTTCGATATTCGCGTCGTACACCTCATGATGGGCGGTAAAAAAAGAGCTGCCGCCCAACAATTGCAATGACAGATTGTTGCGTCCGACGATATTGCCATCATAGCGAAATGCAAAGCTTTGGCTCTGGCTGCCCTGTAGAGTGACCACTCGCATCGGGTGTCATACCGAACGTCAACTTTGTTAGCCGCGGGCGCACCTTCCCATCAACCTGGGCGTAATCTGAACAGACGTGCCCTGACAGCACCGCCCCCACGCATCACGTTGATCTGGCCCACATAAGCCGTTGTTCGACGTGTACATCGCCGCATAGTTGCCAGCCAGACGTCCGGTCAGGTCGAACGTGCTGACCAGCGGACCCTTGATTTCATTGAGGATTGGGGCCTGTTCATTGCCCGCGGTGTGAATGTACGAGCCACGGTACTCGACGCGATTCCCTAACACGTTGTTGCCGAAAGAAGCTTGCGGCGATGCCATGGTTGCCGACAGCCTGCACGTCACCACGCTGGGTGATGTGTGCTCCTTGCCGTAGATGAACATGATGGCGCGCCCATTGGCACCGTCCGCATCGATGCGAGTCCCGGGCAGGATTGCTATTGAATTGTTTCCGCCGTCGACACGGATGCCGGCGCCCCCGACGCCGCGTGAAAACTGGTCGGCGAGCTGAACCACCGTACTGCCATAACACGTGCAATCCCAGTTCGAGCGTGGCCGTGTTGTCGGTATTCGGAAGGTAGGCGGTACGACCGGCGTTGCGGCTGAAGAAGGGGTCGTCGTTCACCAGATTCTGGCCGCTGCCGTACAGTGAGTAGCCGAAGAAATTGCGCCGATCGATGGTGCAGCCGAGGTCCTTAAGCGCGGCGAGCTCCGCCTCCATCAGATTGGTGTAGTTCCGGTATTTCTGACGGCTCATCAAACCGTTTTTGAGCTCGATATGCGACATGCCCGTCGTCCATCGCAGCGGAATACCTGGCATGGCACCGGCCAGCACTTCGCTCACATTGCCTCCCACCGAAATAGCCTTGATCGCGTCGCAGGTCGAAAACGTCGGCAGCTGGCGGGTTCGGGCATTCCTGGGAACAATAAACCGCCTGCCCGGCTGAGCCGGCCACGTACAAAAACTCACCACGGCAAAGCCGAAATCGGATTGCCATTTACTGCAAGCGAATGCGCGGTGAGCCGCAAGACGCAGATGCCGAGCGCTTCCTGCTGGTGGGCCGCATCTTCGTGAAACGGAAGCATACGTGCAGGAAAGCCGTCCTCGGGAAACTGGACTACAGCCGGCGGGCCGAACCGATTTTGACGTTGCCCGTGCATCTCTTCCAATCCAAGCCTGCCGAGTAGCGGCTGCGACCGTGTTTCTCGTTCGCACGCTTCGATTGTCAGCCTTGAGACCACTGTCAGGAAGCTGACGCGAGACACTCTTACGAAACTTCTGCGAAATGTACGAATTCAGATCGGCACGCGGTTTGCTTCGTTCGGGACATCATCACCAATCGTCGTGCGGTGATCTTCGGGACGGCCCTGGCGCGCGTTATCGCGTGTCTGGTCTGCTCCGACGATTTGTCGTGCGGCGATACTTAAGGAGCCGGGTCGTGAACTGGGAAGTGCAGGGCAAACTTTGATGCGATCGAGAATTATTTTTTGTGGTGCGACAACAATTGCGCTCGTCGCAAGCAGCGCGGCCAAGCCGGCGGACCTTGAGCCACAACTTAAACTGCCACAGGCCGTGTGGAACTGGTCTGGAGGCTATATTGGCGGGCACGCCGGCGGTGGGTACGGCCGAACCTCCTTCAGCAATCCGCACGGCCCATCAATCTATGGCGGCATCGTCGATACCCCGGCGTTCCTTGCAGGTGGCCAGATTGGTTACAACTGGCAGAACAACAATTGGGTGTTTGGCATCGAGCTGGATGCCAGCGCAGCTGTTGCCGACGGCACAAACACCTGCCTCGCCGCCTCCGGCTTCGTTGTAAGCGCAAACTGCAAGGCAGGTCCGAGCCTCTTTGCCACCGGTACCGGTCGCGTTGGTTACGCCTTTGGCGCGCTCGGGCACACGCTGGCCTATCTCAAGGCAGGCCTAGCCTGGCAAAACAATCGGGGCGACGTCGTCAACAACTTTGAAGGCGGAGACTTGCCACAGGAGAAAACCCATTTCGACTATGGCCGGGTCGGTGGCATCATCGGGCTGGGCGTCGAGCAAGCCCTAACGCCTGCATGGTCGGTGAACGTCGAATATGACTATCTGCATTTTGGCGGGCCGAGTGTCGCGACGGCTTCGACAGTGCAGTTTCCGCCGTTTGCGATTCTGCCGGCGAACACAACCAGCCTGACCAGCAACTATCACATCGGAAAGATTGGCCTGAACTACCACTTTGGTGCAGACCCAGGGGCCGCACAATGGTCCGATGCGCCGCTGTATGCGAAATCAACCGGCAGCGCACGACCCATTTCCTACGCACCCGGCTGGTCGTTCGAAGGCGGCTCGCGGCTCTGGCTCAGCCGGGGACGATTCCAGTGGGATTACAGCGCAGCACGGTATGGTGGAGTTGAAGACCCCAGCATGCTCATATCGAGGCTCACTTATCATGGACTGGACGGAGTTTCCGGGGAGTTATTCGGCCGTGTTGACAGTCCCTGGGGAGTGTTCCTGAAGAGCAATCTGGGTATCGGGAGCTTCAACAAAGGGAAGTCGAATGATGAAGACTGGTTGCCACACAAGGGACTGTCCTACCAGAACACCCTTTCAGATGAGTCAAACGGAAAGTTCACATATTACACGGCCGATGTCGGATACGATTTCCTGCGCGGCACCGACTACAAGGTCGGTGGATTTCTAGGCTGGACCTATTACGGCCAGAGCTCGGACTCGACCGGTTGCGTGGAGTTCGTTAATCCGTGGAATCGATGTCTGAAGCCGGGTGACAACAGGATCGTTGGCAGCGAGGATACTCAATGGAATGCGCCTCGGATCGGCCTGAGCGCCGAAACCATGCTGACCGAGCGCTGGCGCCTGAACGCTGATGTCGCTTACCTGCCCTGGACCGATTTCAAGGGGCGTGAATATCATCTCTTGCGCCCCGAGACCACCTTTGACGAACAACGGGGCAATGGTGGTGGCGGAATCCAGGTCGAGGGCGTGTTGTCCTACTTCCTCACTAAGAACATCAGCGTCGGGGTCGGTGGCCGCTATTGGGCCATGTGGGCCAAAAAAGACAGCGACTCTTTGTGCAGCAGCAGCGGCTGCGTCGGTGACCCGCGCATGTTTGCGAAGTATAGCATGGAGCGCTGGGGTACGTTCTTCCAGGCCTCCTATAAGTTCGATTGAAAGACCCACCAAAGCCAAGCTCCGGATTCCTCTCGAGCCATCCGAAGCCGGCTGGTGAGCATCGACGTCGGCGCCAGAATTGGCGCCGATGCCATTGGTATGGCGCGACCACGGCTCTATATAGCGTCGACCGCAAGAGTGGAGACCCGATCTTGACCATCGAGCGCAACAGCGCCTGCGCGCGTCCCAAACACCATCGCGACGGACAACGGAATACTCGTCAATCCGTCGATCAACTGCGCGTCATTGCACGAGGAGTTGCGGTGGGCTGATCGAGGATCTCCGCGGTGCTGGATGAGCACGGGCCGATCCTCCTGCGTCGGAAGGCCAGTCGGCAGCGGATCGACGGTGTGAGTCCCGAGCGTTGCGATGGATGCCCTAGCATACCACTAGGAGGCCACGTTCCAGCTCCGATCCGCGGGGCGAGCCGCTAGACTTGTCGCGCTGGCCGTTCTTTGAGGCTGCCGCTGTCCGTTAAGATGAATATCCAACGCGCAAGCGCATCCCGGAAAATACACCATCGGGATCGCCGTCCGGTGGTTCATCCCTGAGATCACGAAAGTCGGATGGGCGACCTCTGTACCGGCAGATCAGCGCGTTCATCAGGATCTCCACGGCGCGTCGACTTCGGCAACGGAAGCCCGCCCGGCAGGCTGGCGGGCCAGCACTTTCAGGACGGTCAGCTGGAAGGAGACTTGCCGCCGATCGGCCGTGTGTATGTGTGCAGTTCCCATGCAGTGGATCAAGGTCAGGAGCGCATCGTCAACAACATGGCGCCGTTAAGCTCAACTATATTGGCTAACCCCAAGCGCCGGCGCCCTGGGATTTGACCTCGCGGCGCCGCATCAAGCCAATGCGGCCTTTGTTTACACCGGCCCTCGAAGGCTCACGGCATCAGCGTAGCAGAAATAGACCTGCAGCCGCAGCGCAGCCGGCAAGTATGTCCATAACGGACGAACCCGATTATGCGAGCACCTTCATGAGCTACATGCATTGCACCTGGACAGGGGAGCACCAGCCCGTGCATTGTTGTCTGCGACGAGCCGTGCGGCGTGCACTTCAGGGCGTGTTGGTCACGAGCGTACGTTCGGACCGTTCGTAGCCCGCTCGCAGGAATATCTTGCCACGCCCACATTGCGACCGGGCTGGCAACTCCTGTAACTCTGGCGGCAGTGATCGGTCGACGGCTTCAGGAGATGAAGGCTGTCATGCGGTTTGCGAGACAGCCTCATGGCTGGAAGAGACGGTCGAAAGGCCAAACGGTTCGGCGCGACGTGACAAGGCATCGCCGGACAGGCGCGAGAACACGCTTGCAGAGAGCAGCTGCCGGAGGCGAGTCGGATCAGCCAACCCGAAGATCTTCAGCTGACATCTTGCCCGAACGCCCGGCCTTGGGCTGATAACTTACCCGGGCCCCCTCTTCGAGGGTGGTGTAACCGGCCTTTTCGACGGCACTGATGTGCACGAAGACATCGGGACCTCCGTCCTCAGGCCTGATGAACCCATAACCTTTGGTCGAATTGAACCACTTCACAATACCCATTGCCACGGCGGCATCTCCATAGTGAACCGTTGTGATCTAGCGAAGAGTCTCCCGTCTATCAAGACGGGCGGCAAGCGACGCCCGACGTCGCTGCGCAGGTCACGTGCTCGTTTTTTGTCGCGTGACTCTAGCTGCCGCGACATTGTGCAAACGATAGAAAGCGCCCTGTCGTCGACGGCACTTCGCTTCAAGGCTTCAAGATCCGCGTGACGTTTTGACCTTCGCTTCACTCGTCGCGCGCTACCGGCTTACAGAAGAGTTGCAGAGCCTCGAAACGCCGCGCTCATCCCAAGCCGAGCTAGAGCGGATGGGTTTGATCGACGTTGAACAACAGGGCGGCGGTGAACTCCTTCGCGCAGCCTGGAGCAGGATCATCAATCCGCGGCATGCCTGCATTGAAGATACGTGACATGCTTTCTCAAGCACGAAGACACTCGCAGGGCTGCGCTTTAGCTGTTCGCCTTTGCATGTCAGCCGCACGCCGGGCCATGTCGGACGAACAGGGGTCTGCCGAGACAATCATCAAGGAAGCGCATCTGGCAACTTACCGCCCGCTCGTCATCTTGTGTTTGGGAAGAGGAAACCCGCTCGCCACCGGTGGAGGCTGTTCAAACCGGTACCGCATCTGACGAGCTTCATCGCGCCCGCCGACGGCTCGTCAGCTCTCTCGCCTTGGGTTCGATGAAATCAGCTGAGCAACGTGAAGACGTTGAGATAACCAACGGTCTCGATTGTATCTGCTTCGATCAGCCCGTCCACCGAATTTACTCAGAACAAAGCCGCCTCGATGCATAGGTGAATTCAAGGGCGAGTTGACGCGCATATTCCATGAGATTGGCCGCGGCGCTGTGTCCCCCGTCGATGTTCTCGTAATAGAAGTAAGGCTGGCCCAGCGCGGCAAGCTTTGCTGCAGCCTTGCGGCCGTGCGCTGGATGCACGCGGTCGTCCTTGGTGGAGGTAAGAATTAAGGGAACGGGATAGGTCTTGCCCGCCACCAGCTTCTGGTAGGGCGAGTAGCTTTCGATCCACGCACGCTGCTCGGCAATGGCGGGGTCACCGTACTCGCCGATCCAGGAGGCGCCCGCGCCCAGTTTGGTGTATCGAAGCATGTCAAACAGCGGCACCTGGATGATCGCCGCGTTGAAGAGTTCGGGACGTTGGGTGATTGCGGCGCCAACGAGCAGGCCGCCCTGGCTGCCGCCAATTGCGCCTAGCCGGCGCGGACTTGTGATCTTCCGGCGGATCAGGTCCTCGGCAACGGCAATGAAATCATCCCACGTCGTCTGCTTCGTTGCCGCCCGGGCCGCTTGATGCCATTGTGGACCAAACTCGCCGCCCCCGCGCAGGTTTGCAACGACATAGGCATTGCCTTGTTCAAGCCAGAGCCGCCCCACCGGTCCCAGATAAGAGGGCAGAAGCGGAATCTGGAAGCCGCCATAGCCATAGAGAAGCGTCGGGATTGCGCCGTCAAACCTTGCGTTCTTCGGTCGCACCAGGAAGTAAGGAATTGACGTGCCATCACGCGAAGTGGCTTCGAGCTGCTCTACGACATGATTGGACGCATCGAAGGCAGTAGGTGTCGTCTTCAATTCCTCAAGGCTTTTGGTTTTGGCATCAAAATACCAGACTGACGTTGGTCTGAGATAGCTCGATACGGCGAACATGGCCTGGTCCGCTTCATCGGAGGCGGCTGACAGGCTGACATTTGTATGTTCCGGCAGTGGGATCGGCGTCGCCGACCAAGCTCCCTGATCGTACTTATAAACGAACGCTTTGCTCTGAACGTTGTCAAGCATCGTCAAGATCAACAAATTCTTTGTGGCGCCTAACTCGCTCAGGGCCTGGCGGGGCCCAGGTTGGAAGACAAGCGAGGCTTTGGCGCGCAGCGGATCCTGTTTCCATTGGGCCAGGTCATACGAAATCAGCGATCCGGCGGCGAACCTGATATCCCCGGGCGGCGTCCATTCTTCGTCAAGCTTCACAAGCAGGCGACCACCCACTAGTCCGATCATCGCGGCCTCCTTCGGCAGATTGAGCTTGACGGGCCCATCGGGGCGGAAGACCACATACTCGTACTCGAAAGAGCTGATCACGCGAGTCGCGCCCGTCACATGAATATGACTCTCGCTGTCACGAAGCACGAAGGGATGCGTCTGAACGTCGGTGGGCTCGCCACGAAAGATCTCGCGAGCCTCACTGAGCGGCTGAGCGCGTTTGAGCTCCTTCACGACAAAGGGGTAGCCGGCTTGCGTCAAAGTCCCCTCGCCCCAGTCCCGTGCAACAAGGAGTGTGTGGCCATCGACCCAGCTGACGTGCTGCTTGCCCTCTGGAAGATAAAAGCCGTCCGCAACGAAAGTCTTGGCGGCGCGGTCGAACTCTCGTATGGACGCGGCATCCTTGCCGCCATCGGAAAGACCAATCAGGCAGAGGCGCTCTTCAGGCGGAAGGCAGCGGCTACCTTGAAAGACCCAATTCCTGTTCTCGGCGACGGCCAAGGCGTCCACGTCGAGGATGATCTCCCACTGTGGGTCTTGGCTACGATAGCTCTCGAGCGTGGTGCGCCGCCAGACGCCGCGCACCTGGTTCTCGTCTCGCCAGAAATTCTCCAAACCGCGCCGTTCCAATGAAACATATGCGATCCGATCCTTGGCCTGCAGGATGGAGAGCGCCTGTTCGTAGAAGAGCCGATAGCGAGGATCTGACTGAAGCAGCCCGAGGGTCTTCTCGTTCTCGGCGCGAGCCCAAGCCACTGCGCCTTTTCCTTCGATGTCTTCGAGCCAGAGGAATGGATCATCAGTCACCGCCGCATCCGTTCGCTCCTGTGAAAGCGCCGTGGAGGTGGCGTGGGCAGCCGAAGGCCGCGCGGCGGAGCGGGGTGACGTGTTCATGGACTTTCTCCAGAAGAGGTCGAGCGGCGACGCTCGCGGGCCCTGGCGCGTCAAGCAGAAGCGGCGGAAAGCACACAAGCGCATGACATACCGCGGCTTGCGCTATGTTGCGGACCGTTCACTGCAAGCTGCGTGCCGGCTAAAAAGTCGCAAGTTTCAGCCGTTCGGGACTGCACAACCATGTCCGGTTGCGGACATTGGTTGCCAAGCGGACAGCACAGCGTGTCGGCGGACCGCCGGCCAGACAGCGTCAGACCTTTCGATCTTCAGTGGCAAAGACCCGGCACGCAGCGATGCTGCTTACCTCCGCATATGAGGTTGTTCCTTCTCGCTGGCGTCACGGGGCAGACTTGTCGACGGGCATCATCACGACAAAGATCATGGCATTGATCAGCAGCCAGATCGACATCAGGCTAAGGGTGGTATGCATGGCAATCCCTGACCCGTTGACCGCAGGCATTGCCGAGTTGGACGAGCTTTTTCCTTGCGAAACACACAAGTCACGCCGGTAACTCGGTTCTTTGACTGATTGCAGAAAGGATTGCGCTCGATACGAGGAGAGTAGAAACCGACAAGAAACGCTCTACGTTGCAACACGTCTTGAGATCGAGCGAACAATCAACAACAGGTACAAGCACCAGATTAGGTTCTTTCGTGCGACAAGATGGCGAAATGAAGCTGCGCATCAGCAGCACTTGAGCGAGCTACGGTCCAGCTTAAACGATCCTGATCTACCCGGCGGGGACCGACGCACGAGCCGTGGTCCTCATCGAAGCCCTATTACACAAACGAGATCAAGGGCGAGATTTTCGATCGAGAATGCCCGCTGCTGCCGGATCATCTGCGCTGGCTCTAGGCTAGTGCAACCTCACTGCGAACTGTTCCGTAACGGTGCTGGTGCGGCCCCAGAGGCAAGCGGCGCTTTCCGGGCGAAGCGATCAACGGGCAGCAGCGCACCGACTGGCGCCGCCACTACTCGCATCAGCGTCGTTTACAGATAGCAACATGAAGTTGACTGTATCGCTCCCATTTTCGGTCATGGAACACTCGCATGATGTCTTGACGCAGCTCGTTAACGTTCCCTGTCATCATGCGGGCCTGCGCCGCCCGCAAGAACCGCGTCAGCGCAAAGACCTTGATTGCTCCTTTTTCCTGCTACAGAAGCCTGTCATCCGCCGTGCTATGCTTTTCGCCCGGTCAGTCCTCGCGGGCACCGAGCTCTTGTCCGCGAGGACCATCGCGTGAAGCTGTCGCCGCCGGCAGATCCCAGAGTCTGTCCTGTGTATGCTTCAGTGGGGCCGCTAAAGCCTCAAAGGCCGACTTCACGTCTGCATAGGCAGCCTCCCTCAAAGCGGCATCCGCTGGGTCGATCTCGTTATAGGCGGTGACGGCCTTGTTATAGTTCTGGTACAGGGGCATTTGAGCCTCGATGCTCCAGCCGTAACCGGGAAGGAGGATATGATCAGCCGGAACGGTGATGCGGCTTTTGTCCAGCTCCCGGAGGTAGTCCGCCGACCAGTCGTGGATGGTATAGCGTTCAATCTTATCCATCATCGACCGCCAGCGCTTGACACGCTCCTCAAGCGGCATGTTGGCCGCTCTTGAAATAGCGTCGGCGATTTCTTTGGGATCGTTTGGATCCACCAGCAGCGCCTCGTCCTCGTTGAAGTCTTCAGCCGCACCTGCAAACTTCGATAAGACCAGAACGCCAGGATTCTCCGGGTCTTGTGCAGCAACATATTCTTTCGCTACCAGATTCATCCCGTCCCGCAGCGGCGTGACCACACCGACATGTGCCGCGCGGTAAAGACGCGCCAGCGCAGCCTGGCTGAACGAGTCATTCGTGTAGTGGATTGGCCTCCAGTCGTCTGTGCCATGCTCGGCATTGACGTGGTTGATCGTATTCTCCACGTGCTCCTTGTACTTCCGATACTGGTCGACGTCGGCGCGTGAGGGCGGCGCGATCTGCAACAGCGAGATGCTGCCCGGCTCGGCCGCTAAAAGGTGGTTGAATGCTTCGACCCGCTTGTCGATACCTTTCGTGTAGTCGAGCCGGTCTACGCCGATCGCAAACTTGGCGCCCTCGAAGTTTTGCAATAGTGACGAGACTTTTTCTTGCTCGGCGGGCGAAAGGTCTGCCGCAAGATACTCTGCGAACTGCTTGGGATCGATACCGATTGGGAATTTTTGAAGTCGCGTCTGGCCACGCTGCGTGGTCACGACACCATCCTTGCTCTCCAGCCCGAAATAGGTCCGCAGGCAGGCCAGGAAATTGTTCAAATCCCAGTTCGTCTGAAAGCCGAGCAGATCGTACTCCAGCATCGACTTCATCAGTTCGCGATAGTTGGGTACGCGCTCTATCATGTCGGGCGCCGGCCATGGCGTATGCAGGAAAAAGCCGGTCGGCCGCTCGATGCCGAGGCTATGCAGATTGGCCCCGAGCGGAAGCAAATGATAATCATGCACCCAGAACGCGTCCCTATCCCGCAAGTCGAATGCCGCACGCGCCATAAACTCGTTGATCTTTCGATAGCTGTCATAATCGGAGCCCGAGCTGTCATAATCGGCTGTGGAGCCCGACATCTGGTCGGGCAGAGAGTGCAATGCTGGCCATAGCGTCGAATTCGAAAAACCTTTATAATAGCCGGTATAGTCTGCTTCTGGCAGATCGAGCCTCGCCACATCGCCTGTACCGGTCTTCACGAGCGGCAGGGGCTGCTCGGTCCCATCGCCGCGGTTCTCCGACGAGCCCATCCAGACCGCGCCGGAACGTTCAACAACCGGCTCGAGGCCCGCCGCAAGCCCGCCGGTCTGGGGTTTATTGGGGTCGAACGGCGCAACGCGGTTCGAAATGACGACCAGCTTCATGTCGGGCTTCCGGTTGACCGTATCGAGGCGGTCCTCCACCTCGCCCGAGACAACAGCATCGGAAGGACCTACACCTCCTTGTTGCTCTTGCTCCAACGGTATCTCGTCCAGGTGCTGGTCAAAGGCCTGGCCCGTGGTTTCATCTTGCTGGGTCGCGCCTGGTGTACTGCCGGAATGCAACGTTGCGGTGTCGAGCGTGTCATGGATTCGAGCCATCTCGTAACTCCGTTGACGATGTTTGCGTTCGATGCAGTCGCAGATCAGCCCCGAGATATCTCCACTACGCCAGGATGGCAGGACTACCTTTCCGGAAGCTGACCAGTCGAGCAAAATGGTCAGACTGCTGCATCCATCCAAGACTTCGACACGGTCGTGGCGGATGAGGCGACGATATGTCGCCAAGACGACGTTTGGCTCATCGATTTGATGAGTGCACGCAGAGCGTTGCTGTCGTAGGCGGCGACGCACAATGGGCCTCGACCGTAGGAAGACTCGGGCGCTGTGGCGAGGTCACCGTCCTGACCGGCACCATTTGAATGGCACCAGCGCGCATCGACGAGTCTATGGAGTAGTCAACCCTCTGGATGTCGCAGATCTTGCTCGCCAACATCGGCCGCGCCCGCTCCGGCCTCCCGACGGTACGATATAGACGGCGATCATAGGGCTCCTGGCGTGGTCTGCCCGTGGCGCATCGGCGCGCATCCGAATACGAGGTAGAAACCTGCAGAGAAGCTTCTTCTATCAAGCTGCCGCGGCTCACAACCTTTGGCTCTATCAGGTTGTGGCCCTGCGCGATAATACGATCCGCTTCCATGACATGCCCCTGTTCATACCGTGAGGAGGATACCTCCGATGTGGTCGGCTTATTGCTCTGCCGGCGGCACTAACGATGCGGGCGGCCTACGCGCCAACGAACGAAATTGCAGCGCGAATGCTTGACCAGTTTGGCAGCGGCGTGCGTCCTGAATGACTCCGTACGAATCGTACCCACATCGCGGAGAATGCATATGAGCTGTACATTGCGCACCGATTTGTGCGTCGATAGCAACATCACCGTGCGAAACTCGAGCCGCCGGGGACAGCGCTTCGCGTCTCCAGCAAGATGGGTTACGAGCAGGCTACAGCCTGTGCCGGTCGCGGCTGACTTGCACAAAACGAGCCGCGCACAAGGCGCCCTGCGACCCGGGTTGTACCGTAGCGGCCGCAGTTCGTGCATATGCACCATCGCAGTCATGATTTCATTTTGCTTGCTTTGGCCCCGAGTCTGGCCCCTGCAAAGTTCACCCGAAATGGACGGAGACGAGCAAGTACGATCATTCGGGGGACATTAAGCGGCACGGCACAATCGGGCAGTCAAGACGACCTGAGCAACACGGACGAGCTGATCCTCGTCGGGGCAATTCAGCTGCGCAAATGATGCTGACGAACCTGTCGAACGCAAGCGGCCGAAATACGTTCACCTCCTTCGATCAAACCGATTGAGAGGCAACATCATTCAAAGAACAAAAGTCGACGCGCAGTGCGCATCATCCAGCAGACCAAATCCAGCTTGGAGCATCGCGCACGGGGAACGCATGCTGTTTTTTAGAGTTGAGCCCAGCTCCAGGGACAGGGACGACGGGGCACGCGAGTTCCGGCGGGCGACTAATGAAGAATGAGCTGCCGGTCGCAGGGGACAGAGAACAACATGCACTGCAAGCACCGTTTCGATCTTCGCAAAATGGGGACACCAAAGGAGAAAAAGCTGACCAGCGGCAATCTCCACCTTGCGAGCTTGCGTCACGGCTAACAGGAACGCCGCTAGCGAAAGCTCTTGCGGCTGTTATCGAGCTGGAGGACGACGTCGACCCAAAGGTTCGCCTCTCACAGGCAAACCGGCGCCTTGGCGCGTGCTCGTCAGCGGGCCAGTAGCTGGCTAACCTCCGTCAAGATGCCGTTTCCGCACGAATTTATCACGCGGCACGGCTCGGTTGCGTTTCGGCTTCGCTTTGGTTCACATTTTTTGCCGAAAACGAAGGCCCGGATCTCTCATCCGAAAGGGCGGCTTTGGGGCTTCGCTCCCTGCTGCGCCGCAAAATGCCGACGGCAAGCCCCTCATCCCTACTTTGATAGTGCCATGCGACAACACCCATCCAAGTTGGGCCTTTGTCACGGAAGATTTCCTCGTATTTTTCACCCTCGAGGATTTCCTGCGCGGAGTGGTCATCTCGCGGCGAAATTCGCTTCAGGCTGGAGATGGTTATGCAGTACGACCGGATAGATGCCCGCATTCTCGAGATCGTGCAAAAGAATAACCGTCTGACTTCAGATGTGATTGGCGAGATGGCCGGGCTTTCTCCTACCGCGTGCCAACGACGGTTGAAGAGGCTCCGCTCGGAGGGCATCATCCAGGCCGACGTGTCGGTTGTATCGCCGAGGGCGGTCGGACGACCTATTCAAGTGCTTGCACTGGTGACCTTGGAGCGGGAAAGCGCCGATATCATCGATAGGTTTAAAAAAGCCATCAAATCATCAATCGATGTCGTCAACGGCTTTTACGTCACGGGCGATGCCGACTTCGTCCTGTACATTACCGCGCGGTCCATGGAGGAGTACGAGGAGTTCACGCGGCGCTTCTTCTACGAAAATCGCGACATCAAGGGCTTCAAGAGCATGGTCATATTGGATCGCGTAAAGGTTGGATTTGCTGTTCCGGTTGAGCTTCCTCCAGACGATTGATTGCACCGATGCGGGCGATCGTCTCGGGCCCGCAGTCGAGGCCTGACCGTTCCACTCTCCGGTGGCTTCTTGGGATCTCAACAGGGATAGCGAGAAAAGACCCACGTAGCGCCCGGTCATACGGCAATGTCCTGGACGCAATCATCGTATCGCTAGCACAAGGTGCAAAAGCAAGAATGTGGCGCGTTGAGTCCGAGCCGCCGCGAGCGCCACCATTCGCTTGGTCGAAATTCGTCGAAGACGGGCCCCTCAACGCGGGATTTGGGCGCCGTTGAGTTACTCGTTGCATCAATCAAGATGAAGAGGTTGCTATAGTCGTAATCACGTTCTCGTTACGGTCAGGCACAGGCTAGCAAAAGCCTCCTGCCAGGAGAGGGACCATGACCGATCGCGTGCCTGCCGTCCTCGAAGTGCTTGACTGCTCTCAAGATAGAGCCCTCAAGCAGCTGCCCTGCACGCGACCGGAGCCTCTGCGTTCTCTTCCGGTGCGTCCTGCGAAACGGCCCTTTGTGAAGAACGTAATCTTGGCGCGTCTTTCTATCCAACAGCTTGCGGCAATAGGGGAGTGCCTCGAGCCGGTCGTCTTGAAAGAACGGATGGTTCTGCAAGAGCCAAAAAGGCCGGTCGAGCACGTCTACTTTGTAGAGAGCGGCCTCGTCTCGCTCAGAGTTGTTGCCGCGGGCAGTATGCTCGAAACGGCAGTCATAGGCTATCGGGGCGCGGTCGGCACTTCTTTCTTGTGGGGAGGACATCTTTCAACGCATCAATCTGTCGTCGTCTTCCCCGGAAGCGCGCACAGAATTCGCGTCGAGGATCTTCGTCGGATCATGAAGGTGCATCCCGAGATCAGAGACCATCTGTTTGAGTACGTGCAAGCGCTGACATTTCAGTGCGTCCAGACAGGATTGTGCGGGGTTCGGCACCATCGTGAACAGCGCCTCGCGAGCTGGCTTTGCCTTGCTAGTGAAGCTGTTGACGCCCGCGTGCTGCCAGTCACCCACGATTACCTTTCCTCGGTGCTGGGACTCCGCCGCGCCGGGGTGACCGAAACCTTGATCCGCTTCGAGGAGCAAGGGCTGATTCGCAAGATGCGGGGCGTCTTGCAAATCGATGAACACAAATTGCTCGAAGAGAAAGCATGCTGTTGCTACAAGCTCGTCTCAGCTGCCTATGCCTGCTCATCAGTCCGCACTCTTAGCGAAGAACAGGCGAGCTAGCAACTCGCGACTGGCGTTCTGCGTCCTCTCGGATCTTGTGACGGGAAGTTGAGGCAATTCCCCCCGGGAAAGGCCACACCGTCACGAATCAATCGTTCTCCTGCGCCGTGTCTTGGCGGTAGGTAAACCGATCGCCGGCGATACCCGGGTTGGTCAGCTTGCGGTTGTCGCAACGCTGACGCGTCGTCGTTCAGCCGCGCGATGCGGTCCGGGATTAGCGGGCGCGCTCGACAACCGGACCCGCGTTCTGCTCGAGCAGGATCGCTGGATGGACGCGCAACGAAGCCGGAAAGCTACTGGGCGCGACATCCACACTTCGCTCCAAAAAATCGCTGCGGTTAGAACATTCACTTCCCCCCATGGTGCATGCACCTTCCGGGCCCCGAGCTCATTCGAAAGCACCCGGCGCACCCACGTCGGAGAGGCGGCCTCGGGTGCAGCCCAAACTGGGGAAGCGGTAGCCGCGTCCAAGCGTCCAACGCCTTCGGCAGACATAGGACTGACCTCGCGAGCCTCCAGAGAGGCGACTTTTCGAATACAGCAGAGATCGGGTGTGGCGCGCACACATGGCAAGAGTGTTTGGCTTTCTTTCGATTGGACACGGGCAGCGCGGGACCGGATCAGCGGATTGAGAGGGTGATTGTTCTCCATGCGTAAAAGCGGACGGCCAGCTCCTGCACTGGACCGACACTCCGCATGACCATCTCATTGGTTGCGAAGCTGACCTTGGCGAGCGCCGGGCCGGACCACCCGTCGTCTGCAGCCAGTGCCGGTCGTTTCGATCGTCAGAGGCCGTGAACGGGACGCAGCGCTGCACCGCTGGCCAGCCTGATGCTTACCTCCGAAATAGACGGGTAAGCTTCTTTCCGCCGAGCGGCGCGCACGACCGCAGATTCAACGCGTGCACCGTCCTTTGAGCAGAATTCCGGCTTCACACAACGCTTCATATGATGCGACGTTTACCTCTCGATCTACCACGGTAACAAGCCACAGGTGTTGCGGAAAGTCATTGAACACTATGCGAGGGAGCGCAGCGCGACACGATCATCGTTCGTCTGCCACCCCGTTTGCGCCGACGAGGATGCGGGACGGCGGCATCGTGAAAGACGCGAGTGACGGCAGTGGATCAGGAACGAGCGTGCCGTCACCCCACCTGGATACCAGCAGCTATCGTGATCCGAAGGACAGACGCTTGCCCGACCGCGTGTCCTCGGGGCGGCCACTCTCCATCTCGCGACAGCGTTGCCGTCTTTATCAACTATGCGCCGAAGGTGAACATCTTCGCTTCCGAAATCAAATGAAGACCTGCAAACAGCCGGAGTGGTGAGGACGTATTAAAGCCCTTAAGCATCCACCGCGTCGTCTGGCCCCAAATCAACAGCGACACCCCGCAAGCACACACACGGTACTTTTCGCCGTTGGCGCGCTCGGGCAGCGCATCCTCGCGAAACCCCTCTTCTCTTCTCAGAACTGATAGGAGAACTCCGTTCCCGTTTGAGCTATTCCTTCCAGGTTGATGGATACTTGCCACCCAGCGAAGGCCACAGCCGATTGGCGGCCAATAGCCAAGCTTTGAAGTCGTTGATGCTGGTTCTCGAATGCCGCGATGTGAGTAGCACGAAAAGTCAACAATCGCTTTACGATCGCGAGCCGGAGCACCTCCGCTATGGATTATTCCACGTGAATGTGAGCTGTCATCTCACCGAAGGGACATGCTGATTCAGGTCCTCGATTCCCCTTCACGTGACTGTGCTCCGCCGATTGTGTTTGTCGGCAGAAATCGGGCCGGTAACTGGGTTGCCCGTGAACAGCGGGGCGCGTTTGGCGGGCTTTTTATTAACCGCGCTGAAGCTCTGAAATACGCTCTCTTCAAGAACGGACGCCATCCAGAGAGCATCATCGAAGTGACGCGTGAGATCGAGCTCGATATTCCAAGCCCGTGAACTACAGAACATTAAGGATGTGACCGTTCTTCTGCACCTGCTGCCCTGTCGAAGCCGGGGCACTCGTTAATCGTCGCAGGACCAACCGCGGCCAGCCGATTTCTTGAGCGTGCTCACTTCAAGCATTCAATTAGGCAGCCCAGAGGCTTTCCGGGCAGATTCTGTCGGACGACAATCATCGGCCAATCATTGCCTCCGCTCGATGAGCGTTACATCGTTATGCACCTGAACATGAGCCGTCCTGACTCGTTCCGTGCGACGACATAAGAGGAGAACTCCAAGGACGCGCCATCGACTGTCCATCTGGAACAGTTTCACTACGTAAGCATAACGCCAAAGAACTCGTCGGTTTCATTGCATCTGGCTACCTTGAGGTGGAACGCGTTCGCGGGCTTAACGCCACCTCATCCGCAGCGATACGTTCCATTGATGCGTCACCTACCAATTCTCGCAATTGATCACAACGTTGACACTGAGATCCGACCGACCGTCGAGCTTTCAAGAGCGTTACGCGGCAATGATCTCACCTCGCCTAGTGGTCCGCGGCGCCCCGCAGTGACGATCGGCGACGAAATAGAAGCACGCCCTGTTCATCGTAACAACGCCTGTATTATGGCTATACAGCTGCGGGCGCGTAATTCGCTTCGCATTCCGCCGGAGCAACCCACAGCCGCCCCTTACATTCCGCTAGTCTGCATCAGCGGCAACGGAACCGCGGCCATTAATCAATAAGACGCAGACGCCGCGCCTTGACGACGCACTGGGTACGGCTGGTCGTTTCCAGCTTTCGCATCGCATTCTTGACGTGAAAGTTGACGGTGTTCTCGCTTACTTTCAGGATGACTCCGATGGCCCAGGATGACTTCCCCTCCTCGACCCATCGCAAACACTGTTTTTGCCGTTCCGACAGCACAACCTCTTGCACATCCGCCATGAGTTTCTCCTGGAGCCGAGAGGACGTGGCGTGAGATCAGCAAATGCCGTACCAGTCAGTAGCACCGCAAACTCTCGCAGCAGGACAAGATCTTGGGAGATTGCCGGTTCACTTCTCCGGAGACTGCCATCCAACTGCAGCCCTATTGACGGGATTGCGACATATGTCGAAAGCGCAACAACAGTATTTACGACAACCGTAGCAGTCGATATTTGCTCAACATCTGTGTGAGCTGGATATCACCCTTGGCCAGGCGTTCCTCCCGCAAGGGTGAATGCTCTGCGAAGGGCCGTAGCACCCGGCTCGCGAGCCGAGATCCTTCATTTGCACCAAAGCTGCCTTTCCAAGGTGTCGGCTCCGATCCACCCATCACAAATAACCCCGCGTTCGGCGCCCATCCTATGGCGATCATGCAAGCTTTTACGTTCCAATCAACTACCAACGCTGGTCATTGATCGGCATCACAACAAAAAGGTATGAGCAGTGCGGTTTGCGCCAATCGAGGGCCGGCCTCCAGGACTTCTGTATGAAGGATCAATCACAACCCACTCGGCCCAACGCAGGTCATCAATGCACTCGGCCGGCGCCTGTCGAAATACTTCGCGCCCAGGTCTGCTCGAATGGTGAGCTCTCGTTTCTGATGGAAGCGCATGACGGCCTGTCCGCTACAATCGCCCAGCGCTCGGGATTCAAGGGGCTCTGGGCGTCCGGTCTGTCGATTGCCTGTTCTCTAGGTTACCGCGACGCGAACGAAGCCTCGTGGAGCCAGCTTGTCGACGCCGTTGAGCGGATCGTGGATTCAAGCCAACTTCCGGTCCTAGTCGACGGAGATGGCGGCTTCGGGAACTTCAACAATGCCCGCCTGCTGGCTCGCAAGCTCCGTGAGCGGGGCGCCGCGGGCGTTGCACTGGAAGACAGCTGTTTTCCGAAGATGAACTCGTTTGTTGGGGATCGGCACCCCCTCGCCGATATCGACGAATTCTCGGGCCGCCTCCGGGCAGTGAAGGATACGGTCGCAGACGACTTGGTTCTGGTGGCAAGGATCGAGGCGTTGATCGCTGGGTATGTGATGGACGAAGCACTTTTCCGCGCTCACGCCTACGCCGACGCGGGAGCCGATGCGATCCTCATTCATTCGCGAAGGAGCACCGCGGACGAAATCCTTTCGTTCGCGCGCGCTTGGCAGAACAGATTGCCCGTCGTGATCGTTCCGACGAAATACTACCGAACGCCGATCTCTGTATACCGTAAAGACCGCATCTCCACGGTGATCTGGGCCAACCACTCCATGCGAGCGGCAATAGCGGCAATGCGGCAAGTCTGCCGTCGCATCATCGCTGAGGAAAACACCGCGAGCGTTGAGCCGAATATTGCTACTCTCGACGAAGTCTTCGAACTTTTGAAGTACGACGAACTCGCCCGTGCGGAAGCGTTGTATCTGCGGCCCGACGCTGAATTGCGCAAATAGGGTTTCGTCGACACAGGAGCATATTCGTTGCCGAAGACCGACCGTCCTGGACTTCCTGCTAGCTGACCAGGTGCGACTTCAATCTCAAATGGCTTTCGTTGTACTGAGATGTCCGTAGATGGCGTAGCACGCCTCACTCGGCCGAAATACGCATTTTGCCATCTGGGCAGCAGCTCGAGGTACCGGATCCATGGCCTCCCTCCTCTTTGGAAAAGGACCGACGAGGACCATTTGTCTGCCTTCACCCTTGGGGTTCATTTTCAAGGCTCCGGCAGGCTTGATTTCGCTTCAGCAAGCATACGCTGCGGGCGAAGACACTCGTCGGTGTTTCACTTTAGCGGAGCGACGAAAAGGAACTAAATGGTGATCGATGCTCCCAAGAACGCCGTTATTCTCGCCGCTGGCTGCGGCTCTCGCCTGCGTCCTCTGACAGATCTGAGGCCGAAGCCGCTCATCGAGGTCAATGGCACTTCGATTCTTCACAACGCTCTGCGCAATCTGGAAACTGTCGGCGTGGAAGAGGTGACGATCGTCGTGGGTTACCGCAAAGACGCCATTCAGTATGCCTGCGGCAGCCGCTTTGGCGGGCTCAGAATCAAATATGTCGAGTCGACTGTTTTTGACCGCACCGGAAGCGCCTATTCTTTGTGGCTGGCGCGCGACGCTCTTCTTTCCGGAGACTGCTTTCTTCTCGAGGGCGACGTCTTTTTCGAAGAGGATGCGTTGCGATACTTGCTTATCTGCCGGGGGACTGACGTGGCTGCAGTCGTTCCCTTCGATGATTCCATGGAAGGATCAGCCGTTCTATTGTCGCAGAACGGCTCCATCTCAGGCTTTCGAATGAAGCAAACGGCGTCAAATCTTGTTGCGGATGGCCCAAAGCTATTCAAGACGATGAACCTATTACGTCTCTCGGCGCCGACACTCAAGGCAACGATCGTTCCGACGCTGGACGATATCATCGCTGCCGGGGCTAGGCAGACCTACACCGAAGAACTTTTGGGTTATCTGATAGAAAGACGAGGTTTACAGCTCGCAGCGGCGCGATGCGATGGCCTCAGCTGGTGCGAAATTGATAATGCTGAGGATTTGCAAATTGCCGAGCGCATTTTCAGGAACCGAATGAACGCCTACACGCCGACACGTGATTTGCAGACTAGGTGAGAGTCCAATGCTAAAATACCTTTGGGATCCTGCGAACGCCATAACAATCACAGGTCTCCTCTTTTCCTCCACCAGCCTATTTCTTGCTCTCTCTGAGCGCCTCGAGCTATCTGTGGCAGTAGCGCTTTGGGCTGTTCTATCGGACCACCTCGATGGGTTTGTGGCAGGTCGTACGAAGGGTCGCGATCCAGATGTTGCAAAGATGGGAGCGAGCCTCGACGGGTTTGCGGATATTGTCTATGGAGCCGTTCTGCCTGCGGTAACTGTGGTACAAGTCAGTCAAGCCTCGCCGCTCGCCCTTGCGACCGCAACCATGCTACTGATCGCTGGTGCAGTAAGGCTTAGCTACTTTGCGAACTTTGGCCGGTCGTGCGATGAGTGCTTCTTAGGCGTTCCCTTGTCTTACGACGTGCCGTTTCTGGCGCTCTTATTTCTTCTTAAACCTCTCATTCCTGCTGAAGCATTTTCTGACGTCGTGAGCATTGGCTTCTTGCTGCTCGCTATGGCGCATGTCGCGCCTGTTCGTGTGCCACCACTAAGCACAACAATGTACGCGGCAATAGGCATCTTCGCAGTCGCATCGTCGGTGGCTTTGGCCAGTCGGTCCTTTTAATTGCGGATGGAAGTATGATCCAGAGTGAGCTGCTGCGTGTTGCAGGCTTTCCCTACCATGCAGGTCACGTGATGACGTGTAGTCTCGCCAATCGCAATGTGCGCGCACCAGTCATATTTCCACGCGAATCGGCGCAGACCGATGGTTGTTCGCCGTGAGCTAATCGAGAGGACGCGATCGTTCTGGAATTTTCGTCGGCCCTAAAACCTTTCAGCTGGTCTCACTCATGAACAGCACTGCACAAATCAACGTACCGCTTAGGTCGGATGACGTCTCTGACCTCGTCAACCGATTCCCCGGCGGCTATTGGAAGTATGACATCAAGGACTTCGTCCTTCTGGTGAATCCTTATTTTCCGCCGCAAGCGTTCCTTGACGAACTTAAGGACGCTCTACCGCGGCTTATCACCTGCTATCCCTCTCCTAATGTGCAGATGCTTCAGCTTCTTGCGGATGCGGTGAAGATTCCGGCGCATAATCTTGTCATTTGCAATGGCGTGGCTGAACTGATTCCCATCCTTCTTGGTCGACTGGGTATGAGGATTGCGGTCCCGGTCCCAACCTTCAATCCCTATGAAACCACCGCCTTGCCTGGGCGGTTGTCGCGATTTATCCTGCCACCACCAGATTTTGAACTCGATGTGCAGGACTATGCAGCGTTTGCGCGTGCAAATGGTGTCGACGGCGCGGTCGTGATATCGCCGAATAATCCAACTTCGCGGATCGTTCCCTATGCGGATTTGCTATATCTGGCTTCCGCGCTTCGAGCTCAACAGCAACTCCTATTGATCGATGAGTCATTCATCGATTTTAGTGAGGTCGGACGAAGTGCGAGCCTGGAAAATCACTTGCTCGAATTTCCCAATGTGATCGTTCTCAAAAGCCTCGGAAAGATTTACGGGACATGCGGTTTGCGGATCGGGTATGCGGCATCGGCAAATGCACAGACGATGAACGAAATTAGAGCTGCCCTGCCCACGTGGAATGTCAACACGTTTGCGGAGTTTTTTCTAAGCAAGCTTCCTCACCTGGCGCACGCGGCAAAACAGAGTTGGATGAGGGTGGGCAGCGACAGGGACAAATTGTACGCAGGCTTGCGCAGCATCGAGGGAATGAGAGTTCTGAAGCCAGATGCAAATTTCGTGTTCTGCGAACTCCCGCCCCATTTTCCGGATGGGGACGTGATCGCCTCAAAACTTTTAAAAGATAGACGGATATTGATCAGGCACAATGGCGGCAAGACGCTTCAGAATGGCAAACGGTTCTTGCGCATCGCAAGCCGCACTGAAGACGACAATAGGCTTTTGGTGGAAGCACTGAAAGTCATTTCGGTTTGATGTGATGCAGTGCCCCTGGGTCAGCGCATAAATTTCGCGCTCCATCGAATTTTTCGACGAATTCCACCACGATCACAGATCGAGATACGCGATGCGACTATCCCCCTTGATGAGCTTTGCGGATCGACGCTCATTTTATGCCAGGTTGCTGGGACGAGCTACGACGTCAGCAGAATCAAGATAAACGGCCTCGCCGACCTGCACACGACGAAGGTACTGCCGGTATGCGCCGCTGCTGGTCTCGTATATCTTCTCAACCGTACTAGGCAGGTCCTCTCCGTCATGGATAAAGACCTCTGCGAGGGGACGACCGGTCATCGTTGCCGACCGCGAGAGGCCCAGAAGACCGAGCACTGTTGGCGCAAAATCGCAAATACTCGAGGGGATTTGTGAGGCGAAGCCGCCTTTGATCAGCGGTCCCGCCAAAATGCCGACCGACGACATCTCCTTGGCATGCAGCCCGCCGTGCACTCCGAAGCCGACAGGCCCATCCACACTCCAAGTGCGGCCGCTAAGGCCAAATGGATCGAGTCTGTCATCCGACCGGAACGAGAACAGGATGTCCGCCGATCGGGCATGGTCGGCGAACACCAAATGGCGGGCAAAGCTGCCCGGTGCAATGCCATCGACCGCGCCACCCGCGGTGAACAGCGGCCCACACCAGGGCCTTTCGATCATCGCCCCGACCGCGCGGCGGATCACGTTTTCCGATGGCTCGGTGAGGTAAATTGCTCCGACCTGCCCAGGTATGACGATGGCATCGATCCCGGCCGCCGGTGTCGGGCCGCAGCGCAGCCCCGCAGCCTCAAGCGTCTCGAATAGATCGGCCTGCGCATGGACCGTCACGTGTCCATGATCGGAGGCGGCGATCAGGTGCACGCCTTGGGACAAGCCCTCAGCCTCCCACCAATCGAGCACGCGGCCAAACTGCCGATCGACAAAGCTGATTGCTTCAAGCGTCTTTGGCGCGCCAGTCCCACAATCATGCGAGGAGATATCGGGCTCGCCGAAGGAGAGGATTGCGACGTCGGGCCGAAGCCGAGGCCAGATTACGTCGAGGAACGCTGAAGTCAGAAAGGCTTGAGAGGCGAGATCTGGGGTGCCCGTGGGCGGGGGCGCCGGCGTCGGCCCCAGCAGAGTCTCCACTTCTCTGAGCATCTCGGCCGAGGTCGCGATGCAACGGAAGTGACCGGAGAGCGTCACTTGGCCGAACTTTCGAGCCTTATGGTTCAGCAGGCGCGTTGCCCCCGCCGAGTTGGAAGCCAGGACCGCGAAGGTCCTGCCGTTCGCCGCTAGGATCTCGCCAAGTGACGGCACACCTAGCAGATGGCCGCCGCTCGCGGCATCAAGATCCTCGATCATGCGCGCGTCACTCGTGTCGACGGAGCGCGGAATCGGCGACTGCCGGTCGAGATATTGATTCCCAACGATGCCGTGGCGATCCGGCGTCGCGCCCGTGACGAGGCTCGTGAGCGCTATTCGTGTTTCGCTGGGATAGACGGTGCGCTGCCGGGCCAGCACCGCACCGCGGCGCTGAAGCCTGACCAGATTCGGCGTTAGTGATGGCTTGACGAGATCGGGTCGAAGCCCGTCGAACAGCACGATGAGAACCCGATTCCGGTGCGGTCGTTCGAACATGATCGTAAAGCTTTCGTCTAGCTGGGAGGTAGCGGATCGGGAGCGACCAGGACTTGGCTGACGCGCCAGCGCCATCGACTTGGAGCCGACGCTGATCGCTAGCGCAATGCGGGTACGGAGCCCCGGCTATGCTGACCAAAGCCCGGCCAGCGTGTCGACCGGTCTCGAGCCGGGATGAGCGGCTCGCGAGCGCCAGCAGCTCTCCTCAGCCGTAGTATGGGCCGAGTTGGATTGGACAGCGGCTGCAGTGTCAGCAGTTTGGTCTGAGCATGATCGCCTGATGCACGTCTCCGGGCGCAGCGCAAAGCCTCGGAATTCATCACAGGCCCCGAGGGCAGCCCAACCCCGGCGGGACGTTAGGCAGGACATCGAACAAGCCGAGGGACGCCTTGGCCTCGCAAGCAAGATTGGCAAATGCCGCGTCCAAGCGAATCTGCTCGCCGCCGTAGCCGATCCTGATCTGGTCGCCATCGCGATTGAGCCAGGAAATCGTGGCTGATGTGGGTCGTTTCGCGTGGCGGCTTGATCCAGCAACTGCGATGCATCTCGTGTGCTGGGAGGAATTCCGCAGCTGTGGAGCTTGCAGACACCGGTCGGCGTGTTGAAAATTGATATGCCTGACTAACGGTGATCGCATCGACGCCCGGTGCGCGCCGCTGGGCCGCACGATTTGCGGGCTTTGTTCTCGAAGGGAGGGATTCGTTGAGCCATTCTGCCAAGAGTAACAAGTTTGAAAGCCTGCAAGTGGTCAAAGGACACTTTAAGGATTCCTACCCACTCTCAAACGAGCTAACCACTTTCGTTATCGTTTTTTGAAACGAAATCATCGAAGAATACGATGCTAGTTGCTATCTCCTCTTACCTATCTTTGCAGTCGCGCCATGAAGCGCAACGTTCACTTTTTCAGCCAGTCTTGCGTTCGACCCGGTCGCATCGGCACCGAGAATCATGCTGGCGTATCGTCGCCGTTTGGCAGCAGTGATGCTGCGCGCATCAGTGAACGCGGCTTGTCAAGTGGCGGAACCGCAGGACGAGGAGCGCCGCATAGATGGTGGTTCCGATCGACAAGCCAATCCATATCCCAATTACGCCTAAACCGACGTTCAGACCGAGCCAATAGCTGAGGGAAAAGCCGATCAGCCACCAAGCAATGGCCGCAAACAGAAGCGGCACCCGCGTGTCCTTCAGTCCGCGCAGGCCGCCTGCCGCAATGCACTGGGCGGCGTCAGTGATAAAGAGGGTAGCGCCGACGATGAGGAGCTTTGCAGCGAGACCAATCGTTGCCTCGGAATCGCGCGCCGATCTGCCCAGGAACAGCTCGACGATCTCAAAACGCGCGGCGATCAGCGCGAGGGTTAGCATTGCAGCTATGACAACACCGATCAACATCGCGGCCAGATTTGCCCGCTTGACGCCTGCACCGTCGTTGCGGCCGGCTGCATGGCCAACGCGCACGGCTGCGGCCGTGGCAACGCCGACATAAATCATGAACAGGATCGCGGCGATCTGAACAACGATCTGATGAGCGACCAGTGCACTGGTGCTGATCAAGCCGGCCAGCAGCGACGTGGCCCAAAATAGTCCCGACTCGATCAATGACGCGATGGAGATCGGCGTTCCAATTGCGATGAGCTGCCGCATTGCGCGCCAATCGAAACGCCAGAGTTGCGCAAGCACATGGTAGTCACGGAACGGCTGGCGCAATGCAGCGAACCACAAACCGGCCAAAAACATCCCGCAGTTCACCAGCGTGGTCGCAAGCCCTGCCCCGAACAGCTCCAGCCGGGGCAGCCCAAGCTTCCCATAGATCAGCATATAGACCAGCAAGGCATTGAGGGGGATGGCTGACAGCGTAATCCAGAAGACAGGCTCTGGCCGATGGACCGCCCCCATGAAACTGCGGATAGCCAAAAACGCCAGTGCCGGAGCCGCGCTGAAGGCTAATCCGAACAGGTATTGCTGGGCAAGCCGCGCCACATCTGGGGCCTGGCCTAACGCAAGCAATATTTGCTCTGCTCGCAGCGCCACAGCAATGATCGGGAACGACAGGATCAGGGCCGTCCATAAGCCCATGCGCAGCATACGCCGTACCGCGGCTAGATTATTCGCCCCAAACGCCTGCGCTGCCAAAGGCGCGATCGCACTTAGTAGTCCCACGCCGAAGGTGATGCTGATGAGATAGAACCGGCCTGCCAGCGCTGCCGCGGCGAGCGCCTCAGTGCTGATGCGCCCGATGAAGGCAAGATCAGTCGTCATCATTGCGATCTGCCCAACCTGCGTCAGCACCATTGGCCAGGCGAGTTTCGCGGTTTCGCTGAGCTCGGCAGCGAAACGATGGATGGCGGCCCGTCCAGTCACTTTTCGCGAGATTGATACCGGTCTTGTCTTGGCTATCTTGTCCATAATCATGCCGCCGTTTGCGTCGGCGAGCGACGTGCCGCCTCATTCACGAGCCGGTTCCTGACCGGAATTCGCGCTCAGCCCGCGATGCAGGCACACAGGCAGCCTCCTGCGGCCGCACGTTTAGGCGCGAAAACGGACCACGGCTTGGACGCAGGGCTTCGACCAGCGCGCTCTGCATTTTTGCATGCGATACGCGCCAAGGAGAGGCTGCAGATGCCGCCGCAGACTTGGCCAATCGCCGCAATCGCGCAGCGGTGACGGCGCGCATCGGGCTCGAGCGAGGTCGATTACAGAGGCAGAGTCACTGCGTTGATGCGAAGATTGGAGGACCCGAACTCGGACCCGATCCACGCCATGAACTGAGGGCTCATCATCCCGTAAGCCATACCCGCACTCCTGAGCAATGATGACATTCTACCCTTCAAAGCCCATGCCAACTGCGACAGCTTGATTATGGATGCTTGCTCATCCAAGCGGCCTCTCCGCGGGATCGACAGCATGTCGCAAATGCGACAATCGGCATTGCACGCTCGAGCCCCTGAGCGCGGCGATGCGACCACACGATGAGTGGCGATTTCATCGGTTATGAAGATCTGGGGTTATGAAGACCTGACGGGATGATTCGTCACGGGCTCGGAGCGATCTCCAAGCCCTTCCGCCCATCTTGACCAGGAAGACTATTTCCAGCACACATTAACGCGTCAGTCGTGTTCGCCTCCGCAAGTGATCACCAGCCATTCCAGGCGATCGCGATCACGGAAGTGCGGATGGTGGGTCATCGCCGAACCCGAGGTATGCAGCAGCGCGGTGATGCGGATACGTGCGCCGAGAGGCTCGGGATTTGCAACGATGATCGTCATCGCCTCGGAAGCCGCGTGGAACAGCAGGTCGTAAGTGCCGATCGCACCCGATAATCGGCAACACTAGCGAACCTGAACCCGCGGTAAGCGCGCCGCAGGCAAGGGGACGATGATCTTGCTGTCCGTGATGTCGACGACTTCCTTGCGCTTTCTCCCATCATCGTACCGCAATTCGAACGTCACTCCCGATGCAGATGGGGCAAACGGCTCAGGTGTAAGGCTGATCCAGCCCTCCTCCAAATTCAGAATGATCGGTACATCCGCCCGGAATCGGGCGTCAAGCAGCACCAAGTCCAATCGGAGAGACTGGAGCCGCACGTTGAGGCGTCGCCGCACGCCATCACGTGGCCAGATACGCAGGGTGTGAGCGAAGGTCTCCATGATGCCACCATGACAAACCTGCCCAAAGATGGGATCGTCGGCAACGATCGTCGCAGCAGCGCGGACCGCTCCACAAAATCCCAGGTCGATCTCGCACGAGTAATACCACGTTCCACGGTGATGCGGCTGACCGAGCCATGTGGTCCCGCTCGGCGCCGGCTCGAAGCCGCCACCGGCCGCGCCGTCATTCTCCTCGTCCGGATACCAATAGCCATAACCGGCCGACGCAGGGCCGCTGTTCAGCAAAGCCCACGCGCTGAGTTGTGACGCATAACCGAGACGAAGGAGCGGATGCGGGTCGTTTGCATCGTTCAGCGCATGATCAAGCAGCGCCCAGCCGCCCATCTGCGCCATATAAGTCAGCGTATAGGCGTCGCCCGCAGTCCCGCGATAATCGCTGCCGAGGTAGTAATAAGCAGGTTCCAGCCAGCCACGGCAGAACAGATTTGCAGCGATCTGACGCTCCGCGAAGGCACGGGCTGCCGCCTTCGAAACCCCCATGGCGTCAGGGTCGTCAAGGGCCGAGCGCGCCAGTGCCTGCGTTGATTCGAAGGCTGTGGAATCGAACGGATATTCCGATTTGAACAGGTCCGCCTTCGGATCGACGAAGGCGCGCACCTTACGCGCCCAGTGCGCCTCCAACGTCGCCGCCTCGCGCATCAAGCCCGCGGTCGTGAGCGCCGAAACCAGTTCGGGGATCACACATTCGTTGTAGAAGCCGGTGCGGTAGGCAGACCACATCACCACGCGCATCGGCACCGTGAACATGGCCAGCGCCGTACCGTAGGCGCGAACCAAATAATCTCGTGCGCTCTGGCGGGTGGGTATCGCGGGATGGTCACGCGCGATGCGGTGCATGGCCAAATACATCGCGAAGATGTGCGGATAGTCATAAGGCCGCCAGATATGCAGGCGGCCCTTTGGGCCGGGATCGCTGCTTTCCCGGTTCTGCTTCCAATCGGGTATGCCGTAGAGGCCGTAGGCGTATGCCTCCTGTGTGGTGCGTTGCAGCCCGCCCCAGACGAATGTATCGATATACCGGTCCAGCGCCGCCACTTCCGCCGCATAAGGATGCTCGGCATTCTTGGTTGCGAGGTAAGCGGGCTTGCTCAGCCCGGGATCGTCGCACGTCACCTCGTAGATGCGCCAGCCCTTGATCCGGTCGTAATTGTCCGGGCCAAGCAGGACCTGCGTCTCCATGTTCCACTCGCCAAACAAACCGTCGTACCATTTGGATGGGTCACGATGCTGCCGCTTCACGATGAAGGCTGCTCGCTTCTTCATCATCGTCTCGACGGGCTCGGTAGCGAAGAATTCAAGAAAGGTCTGGCGCGCACCCGGCTGGTGCAGGGTCAGCCGGTTCTCGCCCAATCGCGAAAACCGGACCCGCCACAGTCGCCTGCCAGCCCGATCCGGCAACCGTTGCACCACCGTGTCGCCGGTAAATTCCGCTTCGATCCGCTCCACCGGAATGGAGGACGCGAGCGCGATGTCGACATGCAGGTCGTTGGGAACCGTCATGCCCGGCACTACTTCCACGTCCACCAGACCGGCGTCCGCGATAGCCCTGCGCGCCGCCTCATAGTCGGCAACCCACTGGAAGCGGAGACGGTAACGCCGTTCCTCGGCCGGCGACAGGGACAGGGAATGGGTCGGCTGTCGCCAGCGAGTCCCTCCCGCCACCGCCTCGCCGGCGGCCGCCCCGCCCAAGATGTAGGCGCACCACGTCCCACTGGCTTCGGCCGAATCCTTGTGGACATCCCAATATTCCAGTGACGTGTCCGCTTCCGGTAAGAGCATGAGGAAGGGACCGGTGCTGTTGCCGCGAATCCAGAAGATGTGCGATCCATGCCCCGAGACGAAGCTGTGCTTCAAAACAGCCAGCGACACCGGTTGCCCTGCCGGAAATTCGGTGTTCATCGGCATGGGCAAATAGAGGTCGCCAACCTCCACGCTCGCCATGCCGTCGTTCCGCAGCATGATCTCCCACGTCAATCCAGCCTCCTCGACTGCGAGGCGGGTCGTGAGAAGGACGCCGGCATCGCGGGCTGCTAGTTCAAGGGCCGCGCTATGCATCGGCTTCGTTGCATCAACGCCGGCTCGAAGCGTATGCCACTCGGATCCGGCACGCCGAACTCTAGCGTGAGCTGTCCCCAGCACGGCTCCAGGCAGGACATAATCCGTGTCATACGTATCGTTACGATAACGCAACGAGGTAATGCCGTCTTGTGTGCACCCAACGACGAAGGGAGAGTCGGCCGCCTTCAACACCATGGCAACCTTGCGCTGCGGCCGATTGGGTGTAGGCACCGTAACGCCCCCGAACAACGCGCTAGCCAAGAAGCTACTGCCCAACAGCATCGTACGACGCGTATACGTCCAGACTTTGGACATGCCTTTGGTCTTCGTCATCAACCCTATCCGGTATTGCCCCATCCGGATCATCAAGGCATGCCGTTTCGCGCCGTAAACGTCAACGCGACAAAGCGACAGGCCCGCAATAGCTAGATGCGGAGTGAATTGATCGTCGCCAGAGGGCAAAATGACCTCTAGAAGGCGCTGAAGAAGAATTTGGCAAGGGCAAGTAGCCGGCCTTGGGTAGCGCCGGTATTGTTGTGCTTTCATTGAATCTTTGCGTGCGCATGTGAGCTTTCAGCTTTCCATACTGAAGATACTTGCCGAGCAATCGGACGGCCGAGCCAGTCTTGAGCTCGTCAAACAGCAATTGGCCATCTTTTACACAAGCGGCCCCGAGTGGCCGGCGCGCATGAAGCGCATCGAAAGCCGCGGACCCAACCTCAATATCTTCGGACAGAAGCCCATGCACCGAGAGGTGGGATACTGGACCATCACTGAGGAGGGACGGAATTTCCTTGACGCCCTCGAGAAGCTCGATCGATGTGTGACACAAAGCCAGCCCGAGGCACAGGCCGAGGAGCCAGCTGGCGATGAGCGACCGCCATTGCCGGCTGCTCCGCCACGACCAATCGCCCGCAGGAACCGTCCTCGGCGAAAACGATTGTGGACGCGTGAGGGGCGCTCAGCGTGAGATGTACCTATCGCGTGGACATCCTTATTGGTCAGGCACCCCTTCGATGAGATCGCGGACGTTCAGTTTGGAGATATGCAATGGCAATGGGGACTGTGAAGTGGTTCAACGCGGCCAAGGGTTATGGCTTCATCCACCCCGAAGACGGAGGAGCTGACGTCTTCGTTCACATCAGCGCGGTCGAGAAGGCCGGCACACCAATCTCGCGGAAGGCCTTCGGGTCAGCTATGAGCTGATGGCAGATCGTTCGGGCAAGATGAGCGCCGAAAATCTGCGCATCAGCTGATCGACTTGCCCTGAGGAACCTGCAGGGTTCTTTAGCGTTCTGAAGTCGCTTCTGGCTTGCGCGGGAAGCATCGACACGGCTTCAGCACATCCCCCGGTGCCGCTGCGGGCGTTTCCTGTCCGACGGACGATCAGCGCTGTCGTCCGCATCTGAGCGCCGTGCAAGGTCCCTATCGGGATCGCATTCTCAAACAGACATTGCAGCGAGGGAACGCGACAAATCTCTCGGCTGCTTCAACGCGCGAGCACTGGATCCGCTCGTTCACTTCGTTGGACGAGCGAAGATCGATCTCACCATAGAGGCAGATCGGTAGCTCGGTTGTTGTTGAAGCGCCGGTCCGGGCCGCCCTTACGATTCACGTAGCGCCAAGTCTGGTATACGAAGTCGCGTCGTCGGGCGGCGTCTCTTCCCCGATAAAGCGAGCACGTGTAATGCAGTCCGCGCGAGCCAAGCGAGACGCCCGCTCCGCTGCCGTATGCAGAGCGGCATTGTTTGATGACGACTTCGTCAAACTGACAAGCCCGGTAAGGAACAAGGCCGGCTGGTGAAACACGCGTCTTCAGGCCCGCAGGCCAGGAAACTCCGACCCAAACCAGGCGCCACTCGCGCTCCTCTTGGAAGTGCTGGGAATGAGAGCTGTCTTCAGCGCATGCGGCCACCAGGCCCTGACTTGGGCGCGGGCGCCGTCCGGCTCATCCGTCGCTTCCACCAGCCGTCCAATGAGCAGCGTCACCGCCCTGTCAGCCGCCGCTCGTTGTTCCTCTGTGTTCATAGAGGACCGGCTCGACATCAAAGCCCTGGGCAGCGGCGTTCTGCAAGAGCCAGTCTGGATTGAAGCCGATTGAGACGCCCTGTCCACGATTGTAGCCTCGCCATTGCGAGAGCAGATCACCTTCAGACGTCAAAGATCCGACGAAGCCATGAACTTCGCTGCTATGTTGACGAAAGAGTGCGACCGTCTCCCAGGCAAGCGATGAGATATCTCGGATCTCGGCGCCACGACGGGCGATTGCGCCGAGCACGATCTTCCAGCCGTGCTGAAACTCCGATGTATAGTTGAGAAAGCGATAGTGTGACGTCCATAGCGAGCGGGTGGCCACGATGCCATGGAGACCTGCGGCGGACGTGTAGTGGTACAGAATCATTCGTTTCCTCGATGGCCGAGCGATAGATTTCAAACAAACGCCATACCGGGCCGCTCGCGGTCGACTTCGACAAGGAGATCGCGAATGTCTCGAACATTGATCTTCATCAAGACTGAACCTCCAGAGAATGGGCGGCGCTGGGCCATGCGCCAGGACGCGGTGACAGGAATGAGCCGATCCACCTCAGTGTCTCCGATTTGTGCCTTGAGAATCCTGATCTCGGCCTTCCCACCGGAGAGAGCCCAGCAATCGGGCGATCTCCACCCGGGCCGCGGACCCGGTGGATTGCCGCTCCAATTAAGTCCTTGAGTTCCGTTCCAGTACGCCCCTGGTCCGTTTTCAATCAACATTCAATAGTTGGGGCCTGCAATCCCTATACTGGCGCACTCGATCTCCCAAGTGCGTTCGGTGTCTCACCGATCAGATTGAGGCCTTTATCTGCGCAAAGGGACCGGGCGTGCCCCCTCTGACCAAAAGTTGCCCATAGATGTAGGAGGCCTCGGCGGGCATGCCGAAGGCCTCCTTGGAAGTTAACGTGGATCCATAGAGCCTTTTCTTTTCTCCTTATCGCTGGGGTTTGGCAGAGACTTACCAGTTGCGCTGAGCTCGGAGCAGCAGTGTCAGCGTGCTCTGGTCCTTTAACGCGTAGGTCGCAGCTGGTTTGGCGACAGCCGAAAGCAGCGGTAATGATACCGTGCTTCCGCTCGCGTATTTTTGGTCAAGCATGGTGCAGGCGAGATCGGCCGTAAAGGTCAGATTCCTGATCGGGGTCCAGCGCGTGACGAGGCCAACAACCCCGTAATTGAAGTCGGGATTACAGCCAGCCATGCCGCTCGAAAGCGCAAGTCCCGCAACGAACGCACCGCAGATATAGCCCTTGGCAGTGCTTCCATGCCGAACGGCGGCCCACGCGCCATAAACTGCCGTATTCCACTGTGGATCCCAGTTATGGGTGTAGCCACCACGGAAGCCGTAGGTCGTGGTCAACTCCTGACCGCCGCCCGCAACGAACACGGAGTCGGACAGACCGGCCAGGCCGACGCTCTGGTAACCGCTAGCCAGGCCCGTACCGCCGTACATCGCGTAGGTGGTCGCCATTAGGTCGTTGAAGTTGTAGCGGGTCGCACCATTCGTATACGCGGCGGACAAATTGATTGTGTCACCTATCCCTGTCGAAATGTTTTTGAATGATAAGGCCAACTGAGCAGCCCAGCCCCATTTGTCGCCTGGATGGCCGGTGGTTTCGTCAACACCGTAATAGGCCGCATGGTTATCATGCGCAGCAAATGACGCCTGAAAGAGGCCCCAGGCCTGATCGATGCGGGCCATGGCGATAAGGTCAGGCAAGCGCGAAGCGCCGATGTCGTTGGTGCCGTAAGCCCCCGTCGCGAGGCCGGCAGCCGTGGCGCCGCTCACGTTCCAGATGTTGGTTGTACCATAAACGACTTGATCCTGGGCCGAGAGCGAAGCTGTGATGCCTTGGCCGAAGTCGGCAGTATAGGTCAACTGGTTCACGCCAGTGACCCAGCCACCGCCACCGGGTAGATCGTCATATTCGTTCGCCGGATAGTTGGTCCAAGGCGCGGAGAACTGCGAGACCGCCTTTCCCACGGTAAAGCCGGCGAACTGGATAAACGCGGAGTAGACGCCGAGCGATCCCTGTGCGATCCCTCCACTGCCCTGTCCTCCGGACACAGCAGCGTTATAGATCGTTGCGCCTCCACCGTCGCCTGTACCGGCACCGATATAGCCACCTGAGGTCCAGCTGAACACGCCTTGGAAGAAGGTGCGAACCGCGCCGTACTCGGTCGCAGTGCGCGTGTCGATACTCAAGCCCTCCCGCGACCGCCTGGTGTAGGAATTGCTCAGGCGATTTCGAGCTCCTGCAACACCATTAGCTGCGGGGTCAAAGTCGCTATTGCTGTTCAACGCCAAGTCAGCGCGCAGATAACCACCCAGCTTGATGCACGTGTCCGTACCGGGAATGTAGTAGAAGCCGGCGCCATATAGCGCGCAAACCCTCACGTACTCGATCGCTTTGGACTTGGCGGGAAGATCGGCTGCTTGTGCAGCTTCCAACGCGAATAAGCTTGCCGCGGAGGTCAGTACAAGCCGTTTGATCGTTTGATTTGGAGAGCTCAAATTTGAGAATGTCATTGCCCGATCCTCTTGGTCAGAACTTGTGCGGGCGAGGCTGTATCGTCGTCACGCAAATCTTCGGTGACAGACATCAAATCGTGCGATGGGACGTTCTGATTTAATGATGGCATTCCAAGAAAACGCGACCGGCTCGAAAAACAGGCGCAATATCGATCGCGGGTCGATGCCCAAAGTGACCCAAGAAACTCCGTTGAGAGCTTGACGGAGCTTTCTGGCTCCTCCTGTTGCATGTTCGTGATGCAGCACCTCAGCGGATAGAATGTGGGCACACTGCATTTTCAGCTAAACTCTCTGCCGCCTTTGTCGCGTTTGCGCGCCAAGCCGGGGTGGCTTGGTCAGAGATAAGGTTGCGTTGGCCGCACTATGGGGTCGGCGTGGAGCTTGATTACTGCCGGTCGCGCTGAATGCCAAAGGAACGACCTTGAAGCAGAGTCGATCGTCGATCAGGTGACGCAGAGTGAGCGTCGCAGGTGGCGGTCACCGGAAATCGGCGCACCAAAAACAGGCGGAAAGTCCGTAAAGCTCGAGTCTTTCTGCAAGCCGACTTTCGGCCAGTAATGAGCTTGAGGCGGGCAGGTACTCGGCTAGGTCGGCAAAGCGACCTTTTGGTCGTTGAGTAGCCAGGTTCAAACTCCGGCGTAGTCTCAGTCGAACATGCACCGCGAGACTTGATATGAATTCACGCCCACGAGCACCGATCGTAAGTCGCGCCACAAGCCTAGTGTCCTGGCTCGGGTCAACTTCCCGATCCCGCGGCCAGCGCGATCCGTATCCTCTCTCGTTTTGCGACCAGAGAGAGAAGCTCCGCCATTGACTCGGATTGAAGATCATGAATCCAAAGGTGATGCTCGCGCGGAGCGCCTCAGCGCCAGCTGCAGATATTATCCTTGAGCTCATCATCAAGCCCGCATGTAGCAAGACAGCAGGCGATGACCTGTTCTGAAGTTTCGCCTTCACGCCCAAGATGATGGTGCGCGTGTACGTCACCGCATGATTAGCTCATGCAGCCGATTGATGATATCGCCGCGCTCGCGGACGCTGGCACACAGCTTGATGTCTTCACCAGCAACAGCTCACATGCCCCGCTTGTCCATCAAACCCAGCCGCTCGGCTTCCCTGCGGATCCTGGCTCCGGGCAACGAAGTGCCCTTGCCTATTCGAATGCGGCGGCCGCGGGATCGGTGCAGCTAGTCGAGAGGCAGGATGTCGCGGGGCTGACGGATCGACAGCAGGGTTCTGGAGGCCTCACGATAATGTCTTGTCGATCCGGTCACGCAGCCAATCGCCGACGAGCGAAATTGACAAAGTCGTGAGCGAGATGACCAGCGAAGGGAGCACAAGGATCCAGGGAGCACGGGTCAGATAGTCACGACCGTAGCCGACCATATTGCCAAGCGACGTAAGCGGCGGCTGCACTCCAAGTCCAAGAAAGCTAAGACCGCTCTCGAGCAGAATGATGTCCGGAAACGCGAGCGTCATGGTGACGATCAAGGTCGACGCGATGTTCGGCATGATGTGGCGCAGGTAGACGCGCCATGGCCTTGCGCCAAGCTGGCGTACGGCGATCACATAGGCTTGCTCGTTGGCACTCATCGCAAGCGCGCGGGTGACGCGGGCGTAGCGTTCCCATCCGTGCAGACCAATGAGCCCCACGAAGAGGAGCAGAGAGTTGCCGAAGAAGGCAAGCACTGCGAGTGCCAAAACGAGAAACGGCATGCTTGCCTGGAAATCAACACAACCGAGGACGACCTGCTCTACCCAGCCGCGGAAGTGAGCGGCCAAAATGCCAAGCATGATGCCAAGGACGGCGCCGATCAACGTCGCCCCGAAGGCAATAAGTAGGCTGATGCGGATCGATATGGCCAGGCGCGACAGCACGTCCCGGCCGAGCTCATCCGAACCGAAGGGATGCGCGATGGCTCCGCCGAGGCCAAGAGGTGCAGCAAGGCGATGATGAAGGTCGAGGGCTGCATAGTCATAAGGGGCGAGGCGATCAGCAAAGATTGCGACAAGAAGCATGAGGCCTAGCCAGGCAACCGCTATCCCGATCGCGCGGTCGCGCCACCACCACAGCCTGCGCATCCTCGAAGACGGCAGAATTTTTTCTGCGGAAATGCTCGACACTTATCGCCTCCCAGAGCGCAACTCGCGCAAACGTGGATCGAGCATGCCATAGAGCAGATCGATTGTGACATTGGTGGTAATCATGGCGGCGGCCACGACGAGCATGATGCACTGGACGACAGCCAAATCACGACTCGCAACTGAGACGACCAGCAGGCTGCCAATGCCTGGCCACGAAAAAACGCTTTCGACGAGCACCGTTCCCGCGATGAGATTGCCAACCATGAAGCCGACGATGGTCAGCACCGCTATTGCCGCGTTCGGCAGAGCGTGGCCGGTCACGACGCGGGGCCAAGGCACCCCCTTGGCGCTGGCGGCACGAATATAGGGCTGCCCAAGTATCTCGAGCATGGCGCTGCGGCTGAAACGTGCCAAAACGGCCGCGCCCCCCAGACCGAGCGTGATGACAGGCAGCACCAAATGCTGCCAACCGCCGGCGCCGCCCGAGGGGAACCAGGGAAGCTCGACTGCGAAAGCCAGCACGAACACGAGGCCAAGCACGAAAGATGGCACGGTGAAGCCCACGACCGCTACCATCATCACCAATCGATCCGCGATGCTACCTCGTTTGAGAGCGGCGTAGATGCCGGCCGGAATGCCGATCAGCAGATTGAGGATCAGCGCCGGCGCAGTCAGCATCAGCGTGACAGGAATGCGCTCGGCGACGACGGTGATCGCGGGACGCCCATCACGCATCGATTGGCCGAGATCTCCATGAACGACCGCAAAGAGATATCTGGCGTATTGCACCCAGAGTGGCGCATCGAGCCCCCATGCCTTTCGGAAGGCCTCGACCGCTTCCGCCGGGGTTTCCGGCGACAGCAACGCGCGGGCCGGATCGCCAGAGGCGCGCAGCACCACGAATGCGAATGTGACCACAACTCCGATGGTCAGCAACGCGCGCGCCAAGCGGACCGCTATGAAGCGAGCCATCATGCCTCCTTGTTGAGTTCGCCACCGTGATCGCCGATCAGATGGCAGGCGACGCGGCGCCCGTCAGGAGCGGATCTGAGCTCTGGGGCGAACCGCGCGCAAAGTGGAAGCGCTACCGGACAGCGAGGATGGAATGCGCAGCCGCCCGGTCGCGCAGCCGGATCGGGCGGATCTCCTTGCAGGATCGTGCGAGACCGATGTCTCCCCGGCCTCGGCACCGCGGAAACCAGCGCCCGCGAGTAAGGATGCAAAGGATCCAGAAGAACCGCCTCAGAGGCGCCTTCCTCGACGATGGCGCCGAGATACATCACAGCGATCCGATCGCTGATCAGCCGGACTACCCGCAAATCATGGCTGATGAAGATCATCGCCATGTGCCGCCGCTCCTGCAGGTCGCGTAGAAGATTGATCACTTGCGCCTGGATCGAGACGTCGAGCGCCGAAACTGGCTCGTCGCAGACAATGAGATCTGGATCGGTCGCAAGTGCACGAGCCAGGACGGCACGCTGGCGCTGGCCGCCTGAAAGCTCGTGCGGATAGCGCCTGAGGTGATCGGTCCTGAGCCCCACATCCGCGAGAAGCGCATTGACCCGCCCGTCTCGTTCCGACTTGCTGCCGAGCCGATGAATTTCCAGCGGCTCGGCCATTTGCGCGCCGATCGTCAGGCGAGGATCGAGCGCAGCTAGCGGATCCTGAAACACCATTTGGATTCGCATCCTGAGCCGGCGCCATCGAATATCGCCCACAGCAGGCAAAGCTTCTCCGCCGAAGGTCACCGTGCCGGCATCCGGCTGGTCCAGGCCGATCAGGAGCCGGCCCGTAGTGGACTTACCGCAGCCGGATTCGCCAACCAGTCCGAGCGTTTCGCCGCGGGCCAGCCGTAGAGAGAGCCCATTGACCGCGTGGACCATCGCTGGACGGTGGAAAAGGCCCTGTCGCAAGCGATAACGGCGGACAAGCCCATCGGCTTGGAGGATCGGCGGAGCACTCGCGGTCATGCAGCCGCGACCTCGCCCGCGGGCGGTTCGCTCGTGACATGCAAGCAGGCAGCCCTGTGTCTGATGTCGCCATCGAGCGAAGCGAGCTCAATCGCCCATTCACTGCAGCGTCCGATCCGACGATCGCAACGAGGGGCGAAAGGACAGCCTGGCGGAAATTCGGCTGCGTTTGGCACGACACCCGGAATGGCGAAGAGGCGTTGCCGCGGCGCATCCAGACTTGGAAGAGCCGCAAGAAGACCTCTCGTATATGGATGAGCAGGTTGGTCAAACAGACGGTAGGCCGGCAATTCTTCGACGATGTGCCCCCCGTAAAGGACCATAACGCGTTCACAGATCTCGCTGACGACGCCGAGATCATGCGAGATCAGGACCAGCGCCATGCCTGTCTCGCGCTGGATCTGCCGCAGAAGCTCAAGGATCTGCGCTTGAATAGTGACATCCAAGGCGGTGGTAGGTTCGTCAGCGATCAAGATGTCGGGCTGCCCTGCGAGAGCCATGGCGATCATGACGCGCTGGTTCTGCCCGCCGGATAATTCGTGGGGATAGGCGCCAAGGCGGCGCGCTGCATCGGGGATGCCGACCTGGTCGAGTAGACGTCGCGCTTCGGCAAGCGCCGTGCGGCGGTCCGTGCCGCGATGGAGGCGCAGGGCTTCAGAGATCTGATCGCCCACCGTGCGCACAGGATTAAGCGCGCTCGCCGGGTCCTGGAAGATCATGGCGATCTGCCTGCCGCGCACCTTGTCGAGGCGAGAGGCTGGCGCATGGAGCAGCTCCTCTCCGGCCAGGCGTACGCTGCCCGTTATTTTTGCGCGCTGCGTCAGCAGTCCGAGCGCAGCAAGCCATGTCACGGACTTGCCACAGCCGCTTTCGCCGACCATGCCCAGCGACTCGCCACGCTGTAGAGTGAGATCGATTCCGCGCAGCGTCGGCACACCGTCGAACGCCACACGCAAACCTGCGATCTGAAGAAGCGCCTCCATGCGAGGTCCCTGCCCTTCCCGCATCATAGGGATCGCATCAGGTCGGTTGGAACGGCGCCCTTGCCGTGGCAGGAGAGAAACGATGCTACAGCGGCATCCTCAGGTCGCAACTCCGCCGACATTCGGCGATCAGCGGCAAGCGTGCCTACCCAGCGGGACAATTGCGCGACAGGTGCGCGCGCGGGCCTGGAACTGCTGGCATCGACAACGTCTGCAAAGGAGCACGAATGCTCACCAAATGAGATCGTACCATGCGCCTCGGAATGGTCGATGTTCGTGCAGCTTTCAAACATGGGCCGGGCACCCCCAACAGACTTGACCTCGCATCCGATCTCAAGGCGCTCCGTCACTTGCCGGCGCGCGGTCAGATCGTCGGCGCAGTTCGGAGCCAGGCTTTGATGAATGCGGCGCAGCGTCCGCGCCTCCCAGGCGGCGCGGCTGTCGTCCCGTCGGATCGTGCGCGAGACTTTGAACAGGATTGCGAGATCGCCAGCGGCAAGGTTGTCGTCAAACCAGGTCATCGCCAAGACCCTCTGGCCAAGGGCCAGCTCCAAGGGGGGACTGCTATCGCACAATGGTCGATTTAAGGTGTGCGTCATCGCGATCAGGTCCGGATCAGAGCTCTGTTGAACGGGCCGAAATTGAGGTCGAGCGTTAGCCCCGGCAGCCACGGCACGTCGCGACGCTTGCCATAAAACTGGCCCGACACGTGCAGGATCACGCAAGGCGGGTCGATCTCGTTGATGATCTCGAGCATGCGACGGATGATCGGCCCGCGCTGTTCGCCCTGGACGGTGTCCTGGAGCTTTGCGCCGAGCGCGAAATATTCCTCATTCCTCCAGATTCCAATTGACTTTGGCAGGGTGCCGCTCGGACCGTATTCACGCCAGGGATGGCCGAGATGATCCAGAAAGAGTGCCGTATTGGACGTATCAAAGATGGCACGCACCGGCTGGCGCTGAATTTGCGCGAAGTTTTCCATCATCTGAAGTTTGACGTTCAGGCCAACCGCACGCCACATCTCGATCATGGTCTGCGCGCCAGGGACCTGATTGGGGTAGTAATTGTTGAGCAGACGATAGGTGATCTGCTCTCCCTTGTAGCCCGCTTCGGCCAGCAGCTCCTTGGCTTTGCCCGGATCATAGGCAAGCGAGGGGAACTCGTGGATGTAGCCTTCGCCGTAGCTCGGCAACTGGTAACCGTTCGGAATCGGGAGCCGGTCCTCCCACAAGCTCCGCACGATCAGCTTGCGGTCGAGCGCAAGGCTCATCGCGCGGCGAACACGCGCATCCTTCAGAAGGGGATCGGTCTGATCAAAGACGAGCGAGCGGATATTCTGCACGGCACCACCCACGACCTCGAGATCTGCACGCTTCTGGATGGCTACAAATTGGTCCGGCGGAATGTCAGTGGCAATGTCGAGCTCGCTGGCGAGCAGGCCGTTCACGCGCGCGGAAAGTTCGGGAATGATGCGGTATTCGATGCCATCGAACGGCGGCCGCCCGCCCCAATACGCATCGTGGGCGGTCAACGAGACACGAATATCCAGCTTGTGATCGACGAGCTTGTAGGGACCGCTTCCGACAGGGGCTGTGGTCCAGCGCTCCCACGAGCCCGCCGCCACGAAGGCGCGCTGACTGACGATCTCCGATCCCCAAGCAGCCAGACGCTGCTCGAGGAGCGCGTCACCGCCCTTTGCATGCACAATGACGGTGTAAGGATCGACGATTTCGACCTTCTCGAGCCGATCAAGCGACTGAAGCGCCTCGGACATTCCGCTGCGTCCGGGTCCCAGCAGGTGGTCAGGCCCAAGGCTAAAGGCAACATCTTCGGCCGTCAAAGGCGTTCCGTCATGGAAAGCCACTCCCTTGCGCAAGAACAGCCGCAACGACTGCGCATTGATCCGCTCCCAACGCTCAGCCAAGCTGGGCCGTAGCGCCATGTCGTGGGCGTGGTCGAAGGTGATCAGCGTATCGAAAAGCTGCGGCATGATCCGGCGAATGGCAGTATCGGTCGCGATGACCGGATCGAAGGATCGCGGAAATCCGGACATGCCGACCCGAAGGCGCCGACGCGTCAATGTCTTAGGCTCGCCCTCCGCAGCGCCGGCGCCTGTGCTGGCTAACACGCTTGCGGCAACGGCGCCTGCGATGGCTTGCCGTCGCGTCAGATCAATACGGGTCATCACCGCCTCCGGTTCACTTCCATTGATACGAATGCCACAACCGTGAATTCTTAAGATCGGCACGGACTTTGGCGGACCACCGAAATTGGGCGCTTGTGTCATTCAGGCATATTCGCGATTGTGCGCGACGTTAAAAACCTGAACTGCTACGGCAGCATGACGTTCATCGAATAAGTCGATGCAAGCTTGCGAACATGCGATGGTCGGCGCTCCTGGCGCAGGCTGATGAAGAGGAAGAGCTGAGACGCAAAGCACTGCGCGAGCGCCCAACAGAGCCGCACGAAGAAGCGATACAGTTATCGTAATCTTCGATGATTTTATCCAAAGCCGCGATCACAAGATTAGTTTGGTCGTCCGCGTTCGGATAGATCCCCATCAAACCGCTCATTCGAACTCGTAGGATAAGTGTCTTGTCTCTCGTTTCAGAACGGCTCAAGGTCGTCCGTCCCTCTCAAACCAAGGTCATGACGGCTCGCGCCGCCGAGCTGCGCGATCAGGGCGCCGATGTGATTACGCTCAGCCAGGGCGAGCCGGATTTCGACACGCCGTCCGCGATCTGTGAAGCTGGCATCCGGGCAATCCGCGACGGGCAGACGAAATACACGGCGGTCGCCGGAATCAAGCCACTGCGGGAAGCAATTCGCGAGAGCCTGCGTCGCGATCATGGGCTCGACTACGGTATTGACCAGATCACGGTGGGCTGCGACGCCAAGCAGGTTGTGTTCAACGCACTCTTCGCCAGCCTCGATCCGGGCGACGAGGTTGTGATCCCGACGCCGTGCTGGGTCTCCTATCCCGACATGGTGGCCCTGGCCGGCGGCAAGCCGGTGCTCGTCGCCTGCGATGAACTCCATGGCTTCAAGCTGCGCTCCGAGGCGTTGGAGAAGGCGATCACGCCGCGCACCAAATGGTTGATGTTGATTCGGCATGCAATCCGACCGGTGCGGTCCACAGCCGAAGTGATTTGCTCGCGCTTGCCGCGGTGTTGCGCGAGCATGCCCAAGTGCACGTGCTATCCGACGACATCTATGAAAAGCTCACCTATGACGCCGACTTCGCAACGATGGCCGCAGTCGCGCCGGATCTCTACGAGCGCACCTTAACAGTCAACGGCGTATCCAAGGCAGACGCAATGACGGGCTGGCGAGTCGGTTACGGTGCAGGACCTCTGGCGCTGATCAAGGCCATGAATCTCATCCAGGGCCAGACCTCCTCGCACACCAGCTCGATTTCTCAATATGCCGCGCTCGAGGCACTGTCAGGGAGCCGGGACCATATCAAAGAGTTCGCGCGCGCGTTTTTGGAGCGCCGCGACCTTGTCGTCGCCAAGCTGAATCAGGCCAAGGGGCTTGCTTGCCGTGTGCCGGACGGCGCTTTTTATGTTTTCCCCTCCTGCGCGGGTGTCATCGGCAAGAGCACGCCGGACGGCAAGGTGATCGAAAGCGACACCGATTTTGCCATGTACTTGCTTGATGCTTTCGCCGTGGCTGTCGTGCCGGGCAGCGGCTTCATGGCATCGCCCTATATCCGGATTTCCTATGCTTCCTCGCTCGGGGAGCTCACCCGGGCTTGCGACCGTATCATTGCCGCCTGCGCGACCCTGTCCTGAAAGAACTTCTGATGTCCCCCAAAAGCCTGCGCGCCCGCGTGGCCGAGACTGGCCTGGTCCACATCATGGCCCCCCACAGCCCGTTTTCAGCGATTCTCGCGGAAGAAGCCGGATTTGACGGACTGTGGGCGTCCGGCTTCGAGCTGTCAGCGCTTTATGGGCTGCCGGACATGAGCCTGATTTCGATGACACAGCATCTCGACATGCTGCGGGCGATCGCCGGACGCACGAGGCTGCCGATCGTTGCCGATATCGATACGGGCTATGGCAATGCGATCAACGTCATCCACGCTATCACGGAATATGAGCGGGCCGGCGTCAGCGCCGTTGTCATCGAGGACAAGACTTTTCCAAAAGTGACGAGCCTTGTTGCCGACGGCCGTCAGGACCTGTTGCGCATTGAAGAATTCCAGGGAAAGATCGAGGCTGCCATCACGGCAAGATCGGATCCGGATTTTCTCGTCATCGCCCGCACCGAAGCTTTGATCGCCAGCCTCGGCGAAGCGGAGGCCCTGCATCGGGCGCACGCTTATGCGGAGGCTGGCGCGGACATGATCCTGATCCATTCGAAAAGGAAGACTCCTTGCGAAATCGAAAGCTTTTCGCGCGCCTGGACCGGATCGGTGCCGCTGGTGATCGTACCAAACGCCTACCCTGACCTCGACGCCAAGCGGGTCAAAACTTTGGGCAATGTTTGCATGATGATCTATGGCAATTACGGCATCCGTGCTGCTGCCACCGCCATGCAGGAGACTTTCCGCCGGATCATCGCTGACGGCGGCGTCCAGAACGTCCACAAGGATATTGTACCGGTAGAGGAAATCTTCAGACTCCAGCGAATGGACGAGGTTAAGGCAGCTGAAGCGCGCTTTCTGCGCTGAAGGCCAACTCTAACCTTGCCTGAACGGCTGTCGCTGCAATCTCGATGGTTTGCGCCGGCTCATCCATCGGGGCTGCAACTCCATTTCGTTGAATGGAGGACCATCGGCTCCCTTTCAGTCAGCATCTTTGCCTTCGGCTCGAGGCCATTCGCGCAAATGGGGCAGCGGAATCGAACGGCTGCCGAGCCAGCGGAACGGCTGAGCTCCGGTCAGCGCCCGCAAAACCTGCGCCGCCGCAAATTGATAGACGGTCGACATACCAGCGCTTGGGCGGCACGGCCCAGCAGCGTCGGGTGATTCGGTGACACGCATCGAATAATTCGATCGAAAACCTCCAATTTGGTGATGTTTTTAGGTCGGTTATAGCCAGTGGTTTGATGACCATCGAAATGGCTGCCTACGCGCATGAGAGCTCGTGCGCTTGTGGCTTACAATGTGCGCCGGATCCGCGTCCAGCGCGGTATTCCGCAAGAGCAATTGGCCTATGATGCAGGTGTTGATCGCTCCTATATGAGCGGACTTGAGCGCCAACAGGCGAACCCGACAATCGATCTTCTCGATCGCCTTGCCGAGACGCTCGGCGTAGCTGTATCCGAGCTGTTTGTTCGGCCATCCAAGGGTGCGCCGCCACTCGCTACCTTACCTAAAGGTCGCAAGCCGAAGCCGGCACGCCGCAAAAGGACCTAGCCCCCCTGACAGCACCGAGCTGTTGACGCAGATCTTGTGCGGTACTGGACCAAGTATCAATGCGCTCCCACGCTGATTTTGTGCGCAACCCAGCGTTGATACGCGGCAATCCCGCTATGGACATCGAATAATGTGATGGATGTTCATTCGGGTGCCGGAGCAGACAATGGCGGCTCAAGACGATGAAGTTCCTTTAAATGCCATCCGTGCTTTTGTGACCGTCGCACGCGAAGGCAGCGTCACGCGCGCGGCCACCACTTTGGGAACAACGCAGAGTTCGGTCAGCCGGTATTTGTCCGTCCTGCGGGACTATCTGGGTGCGGACCTCATCGAGCGGCGTGGGCGGCGCAGTGATCTGACCGAGTTCGGAAGGCTATTCGCAAACGCAGTCTCTGAACCTCTCGAAACGGTCGGCTTCACCGCGAAGAGAATGCGACGGCGTGCGGGCGCAGGAACCAATCGGATTGTCGTCCGCACGTCACTATCGACCTTTGCTTTCTCTTTTCTGATTCCAAATCTGCAGGCGTTTTCTTCTGAAGCGGGCGGCGTCATCGTGGACGTCGTCAGCTCGCTCTCGCCGCCGACATCTTCGGATGATTTCGATATTTTGATTACACGCGACCTTTCCGTCATCGAACCCGCCGACAGTTGGGAGATCTACAATGAGGAGCTGGTATGCGTCGGCCCACCAAATCTGGTCGCGGGCAGAGAGCTCTCGATCGTTCGCTCAACCCCGATACTGAACATCACATCACGTCCCGACATCCTGCCGACATGGCTGAGGGCCATGAACCTGTCTTCAAACGACATACGAGCGGGCGCGCGCTATGATCACAATTATCTTGCTCTGCCGGCCGTCATGACAGGAAAATGCCTTCTTGTCGCACCAGAAATCATCGTCAGTGATCTGGTGCGAGGTGGCGCTTTGCAAATCATTCCCGGCTCACGCACTCCAAGTGGCATGCAATATCGCGCCTATGCCGTGGATCGCAGCGAGGATCCCGAGATCGCTCGTTCTTTTTGCCGATGGGTGGCTCGTCTTTGCAAGAAGGCAGCACTTGCGCAGGCTGCCTGACGCCTAGCAGGCGCCCCTCAATCCGGGACAGCGGCAGATCGATGCATTGCCCGCTATTCAAGTCGACAGCACTCAATTTGAGAAAACCATCCGAGCAGAGTCGTCAACCCCTTACGAAGATAGCGCCTCTCTGTTGCAGCAATCCAGACGCCAAAGAGTGAGAGATCGGAACGCAAAGATCTCATCCTATCCGCGATCGTGCATGCCAAAAGAATTGGCTGCACGGAACGGGGGCATGCCATTGATCGCCCAAGAGCTCATGAACTGTCATTCCTGCGTCTGCCCTTGTGGAGCAATGCGCGGCAGCGAAGCCGCATGAGGCGCCGCCCCAGCTTAACAAGTCGAATGGTTCGGCTGCGCAGGTCGTCTGTTTTCCAGCCCCGCTCGGCAATACGATGGTTTCCAAACAGGCCTTGCGCGATTTGGCGATAGTTATTTCCTTGCCGCCATCCATCCAGTGCGCGCAGCGCGAGGATCAGCCGACGCCGCTTCAAAGCCGACAAAGCAAGAGGTGGCGTTCCGAGCGGCCGATGCTCAAGCGCGAGCCAAAATCGACGTGCGGCCTGCAAGCGGAGCTCGAAATTGGCGTCGAGCGGCAGATCGAGGACGACAGCAGACCCGCTCGCCGGAAGC
>Ga0209700_100551_pt1 | contig 71533 bp, 31 predicted proteins | sample SiratroredBW_FD_187528 | JGI IMG/M metagenome (GOLD analysis project Ga0209700, IMG submission 187528) | Root nodule microbial communities of legume samples collected from California, USA - Siratro red BW (SPAdes) (version 2) | ecosystem: Host-associated > Plants > Roots > Nodule | place: USA... | reverse complement strand
CAGTTCTTTCCTTTTATGTATGGTTGTTCCTTCTATTATGCATACTGGTTATGGTTAGGCTGGGAAAAGAGTAGGCAAGGGGCCGAAGAAGTACCGGTAATCCGTGAAAGTATGCATGATAGCTAGGGGTAGTTATACATGACTGGTAAGGTTGGTATATATATTTGTATGTAAATTTTAAAAATCTCTATTGAATGAGTGAATGGTAATTTTGTAAATTAAAGAACATTTTAGTATAATTGTTTAAATCTTATAGTGAATGCTTTTTATTAATGTTAAGTTAAATAGACTCAAATGGAACGAAGTGTAATTTGAAATTTTATAACAAGTAGGAAATCTTAATTTGTGACGTTTCTAAAGTGAAAAGAAGTGTGATTTTCCCTTTAAATAATTGTCATATATTATGTAGATTAAGCATCTGTTTCTTCTAAAAAATTGTCTGATTCGTTTAGCATTTCTTATGTGACGCGTGAATAGAACTAATAGATGTTGGAATGTTTTGCATGGGCGTGGAACGTTAAAGGTGGAAGCCATGCAGAGACAAGTCTTACAGGTGTGGAAGTCGGAAAAGACGTGACAGGCATGGAGAAGATATGGACTACTTTCCAAGCAATTGGAAACATTGCTTTTGCATATTCCTTCAGTCAAGTAATGGTTGAGATACAGGCAAGTTACCTTAGCCAAATTTGGTGCTTATTTCATTTTATACTGTTCTTTCAAGGATTGTTTTGTTACACAAAACTTGATTTCAACAGGACACGTTAAAATCAAGCCCACCAGAAAATGGAGCCATGAAGAAGGCAACTGCAACTGGAATCTCCATCACCACATTTTTTTACTTGTTATGTGGCCTTCTAGGCTATCAAGCATTCGGCAACAAAGCACCCGGAAACTTCTTAACAGGATTTGGTTTTTATGAACCATATTGGCTTGTTGACATTGGCAATGTCTTCATAATTGTTCATTTAGTGGGTGCCTACCAGGTAATTCTTTTATCACCAAAAGTTGCTAACTCAACATTATGTATGCTGTAGGGAGAAAAAAAAAATCAAACTTACTTGTATATTTGATACTTTATATACAAGAAATATGTAATTTTAGTTGTTTGAACTCTAATTAACAAATTAATATTGTAATTAAGAGATTTTGGTTTTTCTTTAGTCTTTGTTCTCAGCTTTAACATACAGTATGAATTATGTCCATGAAAAAAGATGATGTTAAACTTGTTGCATTGTTTGAAACATGTTGATGTGACCCAATTGCATTTTTGTTCACTCTTATATGTGATATTAGGTGGACCAAAAATGTAATTCAGTTGTATTAACATGTGTTAAGCAATGTATTAATAAAATTACACAAGAAAAATACCGGAAGTAAATTTAAATTTAATTTCTATGATGTGATTTTTAACCTTGATTGTTAAATTATGAATTTTCACTTTGTGTGTACATACAGGTATTTGCACAACCAGTTTTTAAGCATGTGGAAAGTTGGTGTGCAGGGCGTTGGCCTGGAAGCAGAATCATGGCAAAAGAATATAGTGTTGGATCATACAAACTGAATGCATTCAGGTTGATATGGAGGACAGTGTATGTGATATTCACAGTTGTGATTGCTATGATTCTGCCATTCTTCAATAGCATTGTGGGGTTGCTTGGAGCTATTACCTTCTGGCCCTTGACCGTCTACTTTCCAACACATATGTACCTGGTTCAGGCGAAAGTGCCCAAGTTCTCTAGGGTCTGGATTTGGGTCAAATTGCTAAGTGTCTTCTGCTTGATGGTCAGCCTTCTTGCTGCAGTTGGATCAATCCAAGGAATAATTACAGAGTTTAAAACCTACAAGCCCTTCCAGTAAATCCTATGCGTGGTTTAGCTCTTGGGATGAACCATTGTTTGTAGCAATAATGTGTCATTATTCCTAAATTGTGTTGAATGTAAGAGACTTGGCCCACATTTCATGTTGTTAATCTATTACTATTTCTATCTATAAATAAACAATCCTATGTGTTTTACACAGGAAATTAATCCTATATTTACTTTTCTTTACTTTAATAGAGTATTGGAACCATTTAAAGCCTATCCTAATGAAATTTGTTGGATCTATCGTATCACCTGTTATCGGACCGTTATCGAACCATCTTTAAGTATATAGTCTCACGCTCGAGTTGCCTATCCTAGCAAGATTTGTTGAGTCTATAGTGTCATTCGTTATTGGGCCGTTATCAAATCACCCTTAAATATATACTCCCACACTCGAGTTGGACAACCTCGACATGAAGGGGATGTATTGGAGATTCCACATTAACTATCATTTCATAGTATATAAGTGGGTACAAATCTAACCTTACAAGTCAATTTTGTAAAGTTGAGTTAGACCTAAAATGCAATTCTTAAGATAGTATTAGAGATAGGTTTTGATCCTGATGGTACTATTGATCGTCGCAAAACTTGTCTTGTGGCTAGAGATTATACACAAATTTTTTGTTTGAACTATGGTAATATGTTTTTTCCCTGAAAAAGATGACTTTTGTTCGCTTATTCGTAACCATGACAGCTCTTTAAAGATGGTCTTATCAAATGAATATCAAAAATGTTTTTCTTAATGGGGATTTACAGGAGGAATTTATAAAGAGTAACCTTCAATTTTTGCTGCTTAAGGAGAGTCTGCTGGATTGGTATGTCGTCACTGCAAATCTTTATATGACCCGAAGCAGTCTCCTATGACTTGGTTTGGAAAATTCAACAGTGTTGAGTTTGGTATGACTGGCAGTAAGACAGATCATTTAATTTTTTACCATCACTTGAGTGTTGGGTATATCTATCTAGTAGTATATGTTGACGACATTGTTATTATAAGCAATGATCACCTTGACATCTTAGATAAAACAACATATTTGCCACCACTTTCAGACCAAAGATCTTGACAAACACATATACTTCTTAGGGATTGAGGTAGTACAATCCTATAATGAAATTGTTATCTCTCATATTTCATTTGTAGTCAGTATGGTGAGTCAATTTCTTAATTTTTCCTGTGTTGATCATTAGAATGCAATCATTCGCATATTGAAGTACGTTAAAGGTTCTTGGAAATGGCTTAATAATATTGAAGTTGTATGTTATTTAGATACTGATTGAGCAGGATCTCCGTATGATAGAAGATTCACTTTCAGATATTGTGTTCTTATTTGTGATAATTTGATATCTTGGAAGAGCAAGAAACAACATGTTGTGCCAAATGCTAAAGTAGAATATTGAGCTATGGCTTGAGCTAGCACTTGTAAGCTTATTTGACTTTTTACTTAAAGAAAAACAATTTGGAGAGGTCACTCAAATGACACTTACATATAAAAATCAGACTGCTCTTCATATTAGCTCAAATCTCGTCTTTCATGAAAGGACCAAATATGACCAAATATATTGAGATTAATTGTCATTTCATTCAAGAAAAGATTATACCTAGAGACATCAAGACTAAGTTTGTTAATCCTAATGATCAGTTAGCAAATATTTTCACTAAATCTTTAAGGAGACTTAAAATTGATTATATTTGTAATAAGCTTGGTACATACGATTTATATGCACCAGCTTGAGAGGGAGAGAGGGAGTGTTGAGTGTAACAGACTTAGTCCATATTTTTTGTTATTATGTTAGTATTTGTACCTATAAATAAAAAATCCTATGTATTTTACACAAGAGATATTAATCATATATTTACTTTTCTTTATTTTAATAAGTTGTTTGGATCTTTTTCTTTCAAGTGTTCTCTATGATATATATTCACAGTTTTTAATGGATTATGAATGCTTTTAGTTCCTCTACAAAAATTAAATCTTGTTTCTAGTCCCCCACTTCCATAATTAATAGTTTGTCTGTCTATTCATTAAAACATAGTCACTACACTAAAACTGATAGTTTTCCCTTTATGTATATTAATTTTTTTGAGTATTATACGTACAATAACTAAAATGTAGTATTTTAAAAATTAGAGCCAAAATCCAATACATAAAACATTTTCAGAGACTATAGAAACTTCATTTTACTTTTTTTTTTTTAAATATATTTGTTTGTATCATTCTTCTAAGTTTCTAGGATGAAGAGTCTCCAACAAAAATGGTATATTTAATTTTCATGCTGTATAATAATGTTTATTTTAATTAAAGAACTGTTTTTCTTACTTGAAAAGCTCATGTAAACCAGCTTTCTATCTTTGCGCTTCATCAGAGATACGTTACTTCTTGAGTTTATTTGTTCAAATAAAATATATACTATGTATTTACATAAATGTTTACTTAACAACTGCTACTTGATTTCTCATAATTAATCAAACCAACATTTCAACATTCAATGATTCCTTTCTTTTGTTCCTGTTCAAGAAGGTGCAAGACCTTCATTGTTTGCCAAGATTTTGGGCTTTCATTTCATCAGAATATAGTCTGGAGGTGAGGAACTTTAGTTGTAACAGAAAAATAAAGAATTATAAGCAATGTTTCTTATGATGGAGTTTTATTTAGATTTAAATTATACATAGGATCTATGCAAAATGAAAGAGACGGATGAAAAGAATTGAGTCAATAATGAAAGCAAAATAGATAACAAGAAGTTGATCCTGGATGATATTTTACAATGGAACTAAATCAACATAAGCTTAAGTAAACAGAATTTTTATATATATGCAACTAGATTCCTAAGAGCTAAGTATGTTTAGTCTTGCCTTTAGTTTAGACGAGGTGCTATCTGTGATATCCTTTCATCTTCTAGGAGTGCGTAAGGGTCCACATATTGTGGAGGTGATATAGCCATCTTGCTTGCATCATGGACAAATGTTGGTCCAAAATACTGCAACAGTGAACTAAGGATCAATTTCAAAGCCATCTCAAAAACATCACTCCTATTTATCCACTACAAAGTGATGTCTGAAGTGCAAGAAGAACACGCCAAAAAGAACAAATATATTTCCATTAAAAGTTTCATTTCTCAGGAAAATCACTTCAAACTAACAATTCATGTTGCATTGAGCTTTGTTGCCTCATAAAACCACAGGATAGATTAAAAGATTTAGCAAACATCACAAGGTTCAGTATTATCAAATGAAGAGGCCGCTCCCAATAATTAAATGTACAAAAACAGTTGTACTCACAAATTGGGAGTCTTTGTCAGTTTTACCAGATATGGTAGTTACAGCATTGGCTATGTCTATCATGAATTATAACTATTTACAATGAAGAAGTTTAGTATATAGCTTAGAGTTGTAGGTGCTAAATTGACATAGTTTGTCAATATACTAGGGTATGTTCTTTTATCCGTCAAATTGTTATTTGCTTCAATTACAAACAAGCTAATAGATGAAAGAAAAATCATGCTGTCATTGTACAAATAAGATGGTCATAATACTAACATACATCAATATAGTGATGTGATATAAAAAAAATGCACTCATCATAGCAGTTATCAGGCCAAGAACTTACGAAGTAAAGAGCAGAAAAAGTTGCAATAATTATGAGGATCAACGGTCCAAATCCCAAGAAGAACGTTCCTCCAATTGTCAAGAGAAGTCTAGCACGAGGTATTAAGCCCTGAAATGGATGAATACACAAGTGATTTCAAGGGATTTCACCCCAAAAAGGAAATTCAATTAGATCTATGCATGAAAGCTCACTTCTATAGGATATATAGATTTTTTGTTCATATTTAGCAGCCAAAAGACTCCTCATAATTTAGGCAGTGCAGCAATTGCTACCTTTTCATGTAATAATATACTATGCAAAAGAATCTAAACTGGTCTAACAGAAGGCCTTTGCATGATCATGTTAATTTCTCAATACATATTCTGTTATTAATACTAGAACAGTGTACTGATGAATGATTTCTTCAAGTTACTAATGCCCATTTTACACTCACAAATTAGGGAGTATTTAGGTAAACAATATTTAATTAAATACTTATTCAATCAGATTTTATCATATGAGAGTTTATTCTTAAGCTTGATTGTGAAGCGTTCAAGAATAAGCTAAAAACAGATTATTTTGGTAAGCCTCTCTACAAAGCTAATTAAAATAACTGAAAATGAACTTATGAGAAAGTCACAAGTCATGAAGCACTATACTTCAATTCACTTTACACATCCATATCCGATACGTATATCATACTCTCAAATGTTTCACCAATAAAGCATCTAAGCCTTTAAAAGAACTATAAAAATCGAATACATATACATATTAAACATTGAAAAATGTACAGTATAGAAGTAGAAACACAGTCCCTGGGTGGGGCAAAAATGGAAATTATGCTCTTCACAAATGATTTCAAGAAAGAAATAAGATTGATATTATTTCTACTTGCAACAAATAAAAAAAATTATTTATGATGACAATGATTTATAAATTCTATTTTGTTTTTAGTAATGCCTAAAGAAATGTTAATTTGGATTTGCAGAATATCAATTATTATGTTTTATGCATTTTTTTAAATATCTGTGCAAGAATCTTACACATATTATATATATCTTATGTATTTTTAGAATAATTGTATCTAATACATATCTTATTAGAAACACGTATAGTATTTCTGAATCATAACATAAGCACAAATAAGCTCTAGCAAACATTCCATTAGTCCTGTGCAATCATTCAAATTCATAATAAGAAGCATGGAAGCTGTATTTCTACATTTCAGAAATAAAAATTTCAAAACTTTAACAGCTTATTATTTTCTTAAGTATCAAAGTAAAAATAATTTACTACAGAGAAGCTAAAGTACATACTTCTAAGCTATTATGACAACAAAAGAAATATTGTCGTTAGAATTTAACTATGAAATCTTACATCTCTGAAATTAAGAGTTATTTATTGCAAAACTGATAAGAAACAATTTTATTTGAAACTTATTTAAAATTCCTACTAATTCTATGAACTCTGCAGAAGCCATTTGAATTTTAAGTTCCAAACATGTGATGTCTCAAAGGGCACTATATGAAGTTTGAAATGTAACACTCAGATCATGTTTGTTGATCTGGATAACAAAGCCAAAAGTTTATAGCAGTAACAGCTGCCATCTAAAAAGGGCTACTGATGTCACTCATTGTTACACCTACTATTTATATAATTGTTGACACATAAAAAATTAAAAAGTATCGAATATTTTGAGAATAAGGTTGAAATCACAGTCTTGTAAGTTTCCATTAACTAATTCATAGCTGAATTTCAGTACTTCTTTTCATATGTTCATCCTTCTTTTCTTTGTCCTCCCTCCCCAATTTTCACTCTCTTGTCTCTCATTAATAAAAAAAAATTAAGTTAGTGTTTTTTTGTTCAATACCGGATAACAAAGACAAACTACAGACAACAAAACCATTGAAACAACATAAGTGACTGTTCATAAATTGTTTAAGGAAAAGGAATGTTGACAATGAATCAACCTCAAGACCTTCACTGTTCAGGGCCATAGATCGTTCCCTCTGATTGTCTAGACTCCTCTCAACATCGGTTGAGACAGATTTTCTTTTTGGGAAACCTCTATCTTCCTCATTCACGTACACCTCTTCATCAAGTTCATAGTTGCTTTGTTTGTAATCATCAAGCAATGATGTAGGGGTCATACCTCTCCTCTTCAATTCCTTCATAAATAATGACTCCGGAGGCTCTTCACCTGAAAACGCATCAGACGCAATATGAAGACACAAAAAGGTATAGTCCCTTTGATGTTCTCTTTAACCAGTTGTAGACTATAATCTGAACCCCTTCATTACAAAACCTACTTGTCTAGCCAAAGCATAATGACATACTGTTTTTCTTGCTAACCAACACATGAAAGGCCACACAAAGAAACATGCTGAAAGCACAAGAACTCATCCTACTCCAGATGAAAACAGACATAAAAGGGAAAAAAGATCTAACTTTTATTTTAGTAATCTGCCAAGCAAAGAGAGTGGATATCACAAATACAAATCATCAAACAAACAGAGCCAAGAAAATTCAGTAAACTTCTGTATTATTTCAAATTAACAGCAACTCTTATTTCTCACTACAACTAGAAGTATAACAATTCCAAAGAACCATCATTAAATGGGACATGAAAATAATCTTTTTTAAAAGAATAGAACTTGCCATTCTTTTGGTTATTGGACTCTTGAGAACTACAGCAGACCCTGAAAGTGGAAGACTTAGAAAAGGTGAAAGTTTGCAGCTTTGCGATCCTTTTGTGGAAACAGCATGGTAGGTGATTGTTCCACGTGGATTTTCCGGGAAAATTATACTGGGAAAGGGAAAGTTGAGAGAGGGTAGGTCTAAGAAAAGCCATAACTAAAGCACCAAATTTGCAGAGACAGACAAACCCAAATGAATGAAAGGGGTTTGGTGGCAGAGAGACGTGAAAAAGCTTCTTCTAGAGGAAGTAAGAAGTGGAGTAGAGCTTGCATCGGCTGGAGAAGCGCAATTTAGACTGATAGAACTGAGGATGGCTAACGTGAGCGGAGGGTGGGTCTGCGTTTGTGGTTAGAAAGAGGTAACCAGTCGCAGATTTGAGGTCAGAGGCTGCTGACAACGTGGACAAAATAATCATGATTTTTGTTTCGCGAATAGATTTCCTTCACTATTTATTTTATTATTTTATTCTCAAAAACTCCAATCATTTTGTTCCTTCCTCGAAAATATGGCAAACTTTTTTTTGTTGGGTTGTGATTGTTCGGTAAATTTAGAAACGTTTTTATCAACTCTATCAGCAATAATAAAATAATACACAAAACAAGAATTCAAATACGCATGTATCTACCAATATTAATATACTTTAGTCTAATATAAATCTTTTTCAACAATTCAATTTTTAAACTATTAAAATTCAATTTATAAAAATTAAATTCAAAAGAGATTAAAAAAAAAGCAAGTGTACAAATAAAGATAAAATAATAATTTGAAATGATGGAATGACATTTTTTTTATTGATTTATGATGATACTTGACAGACCAATTAAAAAGTAGAAGAGGTAAACTTTAATATTGTTATAACCTTAGTTAATTCTAAAAATAAATAGCGTAAATACCAAAAGTGCAAATATTGTATTCTTTCATTTAATCTCGAATCGTGTGTGTATATATAATATTTTTTTTATTTTATTTTGGTAGTATAGAAGTTTGGGAATTGATGGGATATTTTGAAATAGTAAAACTTAACTACCTTTTATCGTAAATAATAAATATCTTAAAATCATGTAACAATAAATTTTAACTGATTAAGATATTTGAATAGAAATTAAATTCTAATATAAGTTTTTAATACTCTACCTAGAATCATAATAGAGGGAGTGCCATTTTTTGAACTTCACTTTTTTTTAGACTCTTTTTTATCTTTTAAATTATCCACTGCGTAACTACCACTTCACCTGCTCCTTTTTTGAACTCTTATATCAAGCGAGAGACAACTGGGGAGATCCCTTTCGTTAGAATATCATGGAAAGACGAAACTGAGTATTAGATTCGCGTGTAAGCAAAGAAGCTTGCCAATGTAGTATTCTGTAACTTCATAACAATCAAACAAAGTTGATGAATATAATATAATAGCCATATATTAGTGCAATTGTATTAGTTACTTATAGTGGGCAATTCATAAGAATCTTTTTGAAACAAGTTTCATAACTAGCTAGAGTTCTACAAATGAGAATTTATAAACTTTGTTGTTATCCATAAGGACAAGAAACCAATAATACAATACTATCCTCAGCCTAGAAAATACATGGACACGAGTCCCTCAATATTTTTGCAACCTTGCGTTTTAGACAATAGTCTTCACCTGAATTGATTGGAGAGTCATAGGAGAGGAACGTGTGGGAGCTATATCCGAGACCACTAGGACAACATCTCCTTGGCTGATCAATCCTTTGGATTCCATAAGTTGGACTGACTTTGAGATGTTAGATTCAGCATCATCTGATAAATCAACCAGAAGGGGCACAACCCCCCATCGTAGATTCAGAGCCATGCGGGTACTTTCATCGTCGGTGAAGGCAAAGATGGGAGGATTTGGGCGGTTGCGTGATAGAAGTGATGCCATGTGTCCATGCTTTGTGTACACAAAGATGGCATCCACACCAAGGTTGTTGGCTGCAGAACAAATGGGTGATTTTTTATTATGATTATTAGACTCTAACCACCACGCAGAATTCATAATAGAATGAAGTGGCAAGAAGAATAAGAAGTACCCATTTCAACAGCACAATTGCATATTTGCTCAGTGATGCATTCTGGCAATGCTGCTCCAAGTGGGTGGTGGTTGAGAAGATTCTGTCTGTTCTCCTCCCGATTCCATGATTCCATTCTACTGCTAGTCATATCCAAGACTGCCAAAGCTTTATGTCCATATGACCCAATAGCTGATTCACCAGACAACATCAAAGCATCAGCATATTGTCGAACTGCTTCAGAAACATCTGCTACCTAATTACATAAAAGCAAATATTTATGAGGTAAGAACACAAATCCAATAAGGAAACTGGAAGCATATAATCATAGAATGGAATTCTGTCCTAGTTTCCTAGTAACATTTACTCTCAATCTAAGATCTTGTCCATTCAACCAAGTTTATAATAATCATCCTGGAAAAAAATTGATTTTACCTCGGCACGTGTTGGGGTTGGATACTCAACCATTGACTCAAGAAGTTGAGAAGCTACAATAACTGGCTTGTTTAGTTGTCTGCATACGTAAATTATATCCTCTTGGACTGTAGGAATCTGTTCAAGTGGTATTTCAACCCCAAGATCACCCCGAGCCACCATGATTCCATCGGAAGCTTGAACTATTTCCTCAAGTTTATGAAGAGATTCTAAGCTTTCTATCTTTGCCAAAACTTTAATGGATCTGAAACAATCATATAACTTAGCTAAAATAACTTCGAATTATGTCCACAGAAGAAAATAATTTTGTGACTTAAACAGGTCGAGTTGGTTAATTATCGAATAAATATGCTGTTAACAACAGCATTGTCAGACAGCAACGACAGAGAGGAAACTGAACACTGAATTTAATAGCTCAACCTATGATTTTTTCAATCACAAGTGGTGCAATTTAACCTAGGAAATAGTACTGAATACCCCCGCTTGAAGATGTAAATATGACACCACTAGGGTGAAAATGACTGGTGGCTATCTCCATCATAATGTAGTAGAACTTCAAAGGGAAAACGAAGAAAATCAAATAGACATAGTGACACTGCAGTAGAATGCTTGTGAACAGATTCCTAGCCACTGGCACTATCAACATCCTTCTAGAGGAATTAACGGTTACATTATATTGCTACAACCATATAACTATTCTTTTTCGAACTTGTGATTCCTTACTTGGTTGACTTCGTAGAGAGGTAGTTCTTTAGCTCCTTAACAGAATCAGCATGATTGACAAAGGATAAGGCAAAAAAATCAACACCCTCAGCTATACCAAAGTCAATGTCAGCCCAATCCTGTGGATTGAAACAACTCAAATTTAGGAGAGAAAAAACATATAAGGGGAAGATTTTCAATCCATAATTATAATTAATCAAAGAAAAATACAAATAAAAAGAGGTTCAAACAGACAAAATCATTATTAGTTTTAGTAAATAGTGAATCCGATATGTTCAGTTAAGAAAAAGGTAACTTCTCTGTATGCTGCCACTGAATATAAATAGTTATACAGACATTGTAATTGTATTGTCTGAGAATTTAATAAAAATATTGCATTTCTGGTAGTTGAAGAAATGTCAATCTAACCAGTCTTCCTGATTTTCTAAATGGGTTTTGAGGAGCAAAACTTGGGACTTTGGAAGTAACAATATAGAGTGCAATTTTATCCATATATTGACAAATGTAAGCACTGATTCTTGGGGTAATATATCATTTCACCATATTTACAAAAAATATTAAACATTGGTTTTGACAACAGTTGACATTGTTAGCCTAAGAATGCTTCCAGAAAATCAACGCCATACATGTAAAGAAGTAATTTCAGAGTGCTAAATCTATCCTTGATGATCTTCACTAAATGAGCCGGGGAGAAAAAACTGGAATATGTATACCTTTGTTGATAGAGTGGGGAGCTTGTAATTCCTCCTCACAAGCTTTCCATCTCTCCAGAAACTAAATTTGGCCCCAGGAAGGAAAATACCAGCATCGATGCACTTGCAATGCAAATCATTTCCTGTCTTTTCAATGACTTCAAAGCAAGCCATTCCACCATCAATAACAAGTTCATCACCCACTTCAATATCTGATACACATTAACTAAGTTCAGTACTTACTTTAATGCATAAATTCATTGTGAAAGAATAGGAAAAGTAGTTTCTTCACTCTTTAAGCAAGACATCACCTTCAGAAAAACCTCTGTAGTTTGTCTGTACTGTGAATGGGCGAGAACCCTCAAAATGCTCAGCAGTAAAATGCCAAATTGAACCTTCCTGAGATGGACACAAAAACAATATAGAAAAAGTGCATGTCTCCAAATTAGCTAACTCCAATAAGTAGGATCATATAGGACAAGCTAGCACAAAAAAGCCTTTCACACAAAAATATAAACATAATCATTTATAATTTGGATTAATACATAATTTAACCCCAAAAAACATAATCATTTATCTACATACACTTTTTTTTACTATATCACAAGTCAAGGTGAGATCTCTAACAAGCTCCCATTGAGTACTAGATAGTTTGCAAGGCTGAACACCTATGAATTATGCGAAAATAATCCAACAAGGGGTCCGATAGGCCCAACAGCATCCCCTAGGATGGCCTCTAATAATATCTTATAATTTGGGTTTGGGTTAACTCAATCCCAGGAGCTAACTCGTGGTACTTGTTACCCCATTTATATATACTATTTTTTAACATCTCACTAGTGAATGTTAAACAAAAGCAGAAATAGCATACCTCTACTTTAACCGAGGATGAGGCTCCATGATCAACAACATGAATCTGACTACCCTCAGTGTCAATCATCACAGAAACACAGAACCCTTTCTCCTCGTTTAACTTCTTGATCTTCCTAATCACATCACGGTGCCACTCCGTGGTGCCATGGCACATGTTGAGCCTGGCAACACTCATGCCTCCTAAGGCCAAATTCTCAAGTTCCTCCAAAGAGCTACAAGCAGGACCAACTGTACACACGAGCTTGGTCTTCCTCAACCCCGCAAACCCCTTTACCGTCAATTCTCCCTCTGAAACCACATCCAATCCAGAAGCACCCTGCAAAGCCTTACTCTTTGACCCCTCCACTCCCACATCCACAGCAGCCCGAACCTCAAAGTTTAACCTTTCATTCCCCTTCCATCTCCCTCTGTTGAAACGAAATCCGAGGCTAATGACTTGGCCGCCGAAAACCCGATTCTTTAAATCGAGTGGAGCGTTCCCAGCAACACTCACTAGACTTAGATCGCTCGCTGAAGCAACCATTGACTTCAAAACCATCTTTAGACGTAGAATCTAATGGAATTTTGTTGCTGGTTAAAATATAGGTTTAAATGGAAATGTAGTATCAGAGATTTGAACCTTTCCAGGGTTTAGTTGAGGATTTTTGAAAGGGTTTCTTTGTAAACTCCGTCAATGTTCAGACTTCGGATTTTGGCTGTCAAGAAGGGAGTAGGTTTAGGAGGTTGGCTTAGGCTTTGGCTGCGCCTACAACATTTATATATTTAATGGAAGACATATGTCAAACATGCTTCATTCACTAAAAAATATTATTTTAATCACCCAAAAATAAATTTAATCTTCATTTTTTTAATATTAACCATTTAATAATATTACACTGAATTATTTATTTGATCATCCCTGGGTGAAATCCGTACTGGTACTGATTATTCAATTCATCCACTTAGACATTTCTAACTAAGATAAAATAATTTAGGTTTCATTCTATTTTTCTTTTTCTTTCTTTTTTATCTTTCTCATTTTCACTCTTCACTCTAAACACTATCTTAAATTTAATATAAATTTACTTGTTATTAATGACTTTATTTTAGATATTAAGTATTTTATAACTATATTTTAAATATTATTATTGTATTAAAGAATTAAATTGAAATTGAATTTCTCAAAATAATATTAATCTTATATAATATACTTTATTGTTTAATATAAATTGATTGACCAAATCCATCGATTTAGTGTTTTAATTTGGTCCACAATCCGACCGGTTTTCATATTGCCACACACAGGAATACCAAGTTGTTTTATGTTTTCTTTTATATTTATATTTATAATAAGTATTTATAACACTTTACATTTAAATTTAAATTTTCATTATATCATTCATCTTATTTTGTATTAACTTTTATTTACTTATAGACCTCCTTTATTTTGCTTGTGTATCTCTTTTTGGTGAAACATGTTGTATCTTTATGAAATTTAAATTATCATTTTGGTTAAATTCAAAACTTTTGTATTTTTTGAAAAGTTTTAATTTTTATTTTAAATTAGTCAAAGTTATTATTCTTTCTGTTTAAAATTAACTTTATTTAATGGATTAAATATATTGACAATTAAAGTTTATATTTTTATGACAGCTGTTAACTATTAGTATGCTTTTAAATTAGGAATAGAGTTAATTTTAAATCAATATAAAATATTATACTATTTTTTTAAAATGTAATAGGTAAAAGGAAACCTAATTTATAAAAGAGAAGATTGAAATGATAATTTATCTTTTATAAGCAACATTATCTTTTAGGTATTTGGAACGATGAGGGTGTCATCATTGTGGGTACTACACTCACAGCAAGAGTGAGAATTAGTCTCAAATACCAACTTTATTCGGGTCCAAAAATGGTTGTGTTTGAGTCCGGAGACTTATAAATACCAAACCACGATATGCGATTAAAGTTGAATTTCCAATTAATAAAATTTAATTATGGAGAAATTTTTTTAATAAACTTTCTTTATTATGTAGAAAGAATTTGTGAAGAAAGTTACTTTTTATTATATTTTTATATAATTAATATAAATAATAATAATAATTATTAATATAATAATAAATTTAATAAAATTATAAAATAGTAATAATAATAAAAATAATAAATTATAAAATAATAATTAAAATAAAATAATTAAAAAAATATAATATAATAATATTAATATTAGACACTACAAATAATAATAAAATCATAAATAATAATTATAATAATAAAATTATAAAATATAATAAATAATAATAATAATATTAAAATTATAATAATAATTAAAATAAATTTATAAAATAAAACTATTATTAACAATAATAATTTTATTTTAAAATAATTGATACTTTTATGATTCTATTAATTAAAATAATAATAATAATTTATCAATCACACTAAATAAATTAATTATATATAATTTTAAATTAATTTCAATTATAATTTTATTTATTAGAAAAATTATTTTATTATTATTCACAAATTTTTCTTTTTTGAATTTTACCATTTTTTCTTAATCGAAATAATCTAATTTCACAAACATCTTCATCTCAATTCAAATCTATTCCTTAATTAAAATGAGTTCTACAAATTTATACTGTAACTAGTAAGTGAAATAATGATAGAACAAATTCTAAAGGTGTTAATTGATAGGAATAATTAACTAATCTAATAATTGGAAAGGAGATTGTAAAACATGAGACATTGAGGAATAATATTAGTTATAAACCCGTGAGTGACTTATCTATTCACTTTTGGTTGGATATTGGATTAATATATCACCCTTTCTTAGTGATATTACTGCAGATTTGATCAATAAAGATTATTTGAATAAGAAGATGCGTCAACATATTTATTTAAATATTTTAGGATGTCAAATGAGAGGAAATCTCATGAAGAGGACCTGCTACTTCGGAAAAGTTCTCATGATCATAAATAATGTGAATGCTGCACAAATCGTCTTCTTCATAAAAGGACTCTTGAAATTGCTAATATGAAAAATTGCACATAGAAGTTTGATGAGAAGAAACTCACTTATATGTGATCCTGTATATGGGTTGTGTGGCAATGGAAGGGAAACAAATCCATGAGGATTGCTAAAGAACTAAAGTGATGCGGAAAAGAGGTTTTTTGGACCAGTTTAATGATGATTTTTTCTTTTTCTGTAAAAACCTCAAATGAATGATAGATAATTATTAAAAAAAAACATTTTAACAATTCTATGTGATAATCTATTTTTAAGAATAATATAATTATTATAAAAATAACTTTTTTATATTTATGAAAGAAAAATAAATAATAAAAGATAAAATAGTGATTCCCATAAACTTTTTTATTATCAAAATATCATGGTTGTTATAGACTTTATTAAAATGTTACTAAGTGGGGTTAGAAGTTATCTGGAGACGAGGAATACCATTTTATATAAGTGTTAACTGAGGGAGGATCAAGATATGGAAACAGAATATATACTTTAATTTTAAAATAAAAAATAATTTCTCTGTTTAATCTTTAATATAATTGTTAACTGAGTTTTCATTTCGATGTCGTCAATTATTTTAAATTTCTAATATCACGCATCAATTAGTTTTGTTATATTTTTATGTATTAATTAATTTGGTTCCTAATTTCAATAATAAAACATGATAGTTATTAAATTTGGCAATAAAATAATCATTGAATTGGAATGATTAATTTTATAAAGTTTAGTTAAGTTTTAAGTTTTTGGAAATTCTTTTATCAAATTTTTATAAAAAACTATCCTCAATATTTAAATTTTTTATATCTTTTAATTCAGTAACCTATGTCTATTAATTTTGTCATTGATGGGGATAATGTGGCATTTACCTTGTATCATTATTGTTTATGGTACTCTATATAAAAATAAAAGAAATACTTAATTAAGTATTATGCCATTGTAAATTTAAGGATTTTTAACTTGAGTTTTATAAAAGATTTAATTTTTTTTATTGAATGTCTAAAAATTTATAATTTTTAGTTGGGTATCTACATCAATTAAAATGACATAACTATTCAATTTCTGTTTCAATCAGAAACTTTGACAATGAAATTCTCCTATCCTAATCATCTCTTAAAAAACATCATTATTTTTGTGGTTATAAATAGTTGTTTTGAGAAGGCAAGATAATGAATATGTTATGGACTACGACTTGGCTAATATGGACCAGAAAGTATCCGCATGCAGTTTCATGGACTAGAAATTTAAAAAAGCCTATGTTTGTTTTCACTCTAAATTTAAAAGGTGATATGACTATATATGTCTTATAGAACGTAGTTTATTACAATATATGTTTCTTTCAACTTTTTATTTTGTTTTAGACTTAAATATGTTTTCTATTTGTAATTATATTGATTTTTTTAGTTTTTGCAAAAAAGATTTTTCATTTGTGTAGTTTTAATTGTTTTTATTACTGTTTATCATTGCTTTCAGTTAGATTTTTTTTTTCTCTGGGAAAGAGTTAATCACAACGACTAAAATCAAAACATTTTAAAATTACAAATATAAAAAAGTTATGTAGAATGAAAAATTAAATTAGTACAATTATATGGTCCAAAACATATTTAATTTTTTTATTTAGTTTTTATAAAAGGAAAATAATTTTGATAGAAAATTATTATATAATAACTATTTTAAGATTTTATTCTAAATTTAAAAAAAAAATGTCATTGAAATTAGAATAATTGTGAAATATTTGTAAGACCCATGGGTTGACTCGCTTTTTCTTTCTTTTTTTCCATTTTCTTTCTCTTTTTTTTCTCTTAATTTTTTTCCACCTTATTTTTTCTCTCTTTTTCTCCATTATTATCTTTCAAATTCTCATTCTATTTACATCACTTTTTTAAAATCATTTTTAACTATTAGATAATGCATTTTTATTCTATTTTTTTGATTTTTTGTAATATTTAAGTTTATATTTACTTGTTCAGTAGAAAAAAAGTTTTTTTTGACTAATTAAACTTATGATTAAAATTTTGCATTGTTTGATTACGCTGCAGAAGATTTCTAAGATTTTTTTGTCATCATATTTTCTTATAACTATTATTAGAGTATGAGTAATTAACTTTCAGAAAAAATCAGCTTATAAATTTACTTTATTTTAATTAATTTTAAATTTTGATATGGATTTGGAAGTTAAGTTAGATCTTGAAATTATTGAGTAACCTCTTTCTCAAAATTGGAAATTATTCAAATATATAATTTGACAGGATAATATAAAGATTATTTTAGCATTATTTTATCAAATATATTAAATATTAGTAAAATTTTAATGGGAGAGAGAAGGCGGACCAAAATACCACTTACATGTAAATTTTCTCCTTTAATTAATTAAAATAATTAAATTTAAAGTGATAATTAGGTGGGTAAGTTGAATTGAAAGAGTAAGGAATGGTGCCATAAAACTTTAGCGACACAGGGCACGAGGTTCCATGAAACTGTTATCTCTGACATGTTCAAATGTCTGCGCCTCATACATAAGTACACGAAGGAAAGTGTTTCGCAATTGCAAAATAGTACTACTATTATACACTGATTCAAAAATATCATTTAATTAATATAAATTTATATAAATATATTGTAATTTCAATTATTCTGTTCTTTATTTTCGATGTATGGATAACTATAGTGATTATTTTTAATTTTATGTAGAAATATTATTGAAAAGATAATTTAAAAATTAAAGTTATTATTTGATGAAATTAAAAAAAATAAAAAAAAACTTTTATTTGAAACTGTGGAGTATATATTATGCTATCAATCTATCAAATTAGAAAAAATAGCTATTTTATCACGCAATTTAATCTATAATATTAAGGAGTTGTCAATTTAATTCTTCATTTGAGCTGTCAATTATTTTAATTTTTAAATTTGTGGATAAGTAATTATTTTCTTTTGTTATATATTATTAATCTGGTTCCTATTTTAAAAAAATAACGTCAACTTATAGTTAAAAAATTTGGTACCTAAATTGACAATAGGTATCGAATTTATTTATTTTTATTTTAAAAATCAATTAACCAATAGTGCTAGTTTCAGTAATAAATTCGTTGAAACTTATGGAAGTTTGAAACTTAATTCATTGTTATTATATTTAGTTATTCATTAAGTTTATTCTAATAATAAAAATCTGTCCAGTTAATAATTTTATAATTTTTTATTTACATCTGTTTTTTAAATTGAAATATTAATCTATTTTTTAAGCAATTCAACTTGACGCCAGCTCCTTTTCTCCTAATTTCTTCATGCTGCACCTGTAATCCTTTTAAAAGGTTTCTGGTTTTAACTTTGTCGATTTTTTCCCATGATCTCTGTTAGTTTGATCTTCTTCTCTTTTGCCATTATTATTTTCTCCCTACTGTTTGTGAGTGTCGTACACGAACTGTACGTACTTAGTTTGCAACAGTACTGCATCTCCAAACTTCAAATAAATCGAAGTCCCTCGAATTGACCATTATGATAAATGACGAACCTTACGAAGCCTATATACTCACACGGACGTGGATATGATATGGATACGGATATCTACGTGGATATATATTACATTATTATAAATTATATAAATTGATAATCAATATTTTTGTATTAAAAAAATCATATATAAAGTTAAATATAACAAAAAGTGGACCTAATTCATTTATTTAAACTCTAAAAAATGAAAAGAAACATGTATAATCTAAATATTTTTTATTATATATAAAATTTGTATCTTATCTTTGTAAAAGGTTTATGAGTTTTTAGAAAATAATTGTATTATTTCTTTTTAAAATTATGTTAGAATTGTTAGATACTTAAAAAATTATCTTTTGAATTGGACACTTCACCAATACGTGTCCTACGAGTGTCGTATGGGTGTCAGTGTCTGATACGTGTCGGACACATATACGCCACCAAAAATGAAGTATCCGAGCTTCGTACGAAAGTATAAGGTTCTGATCATGCTCGACAATTTTTTTTTTTATTTTTTATACTTTAAGAGATTATTGATGCATAACAACTACACCTCATAATTTTGTAGAGTTCATAAAGTTTGCCTCTTATTTACATGTGTTAGGGTCCAAAAAATCGTAAAGTCAAAAAAGTTCACATAAAAGAAGTTCATACGGGTAAAATGTTCACAAAAATTATGTAGATTAAGGTAAACTTACAAGTATTTTTTTAAAGTTGATTTTCAAAATAAAAAATATCTACTTAAAAACACAAAATATTTATTTAACTCAAATACAAACTTATGTTACTGTGTAAAAATGGTCTGATTTCAATCAAGTTAGATTATACCTAAATTATATTAAGATAGTCGAGTTAAATACGAATAAGATCAAGTCAAATTAGATTTAGGTTAAGTTGAATAGGCTTAGTTCAAAAATGAATATGAGTTGAGTCACGTACATATTATACTGAGACAAGTTGTGTCAACATTAAACAAGATTTAGGTCAGGTCGAGTCTATTAAGGTTAGACAGAGTTTAAATGAAACCATGTCAAGTTAGACCATATTAGATAATGTCATATTTAGTCTAAGTTAGGTTGAGCTGGCTAAACTTAGGTCTTATTAGACCAAACTTAAGTTAGCTCGAGCCTAGTGTTCGAGTTGGGTTGGATTAGGTTAGATTGATCTCAATAAAAAAAATATTAAGTTAGATTGTCAAGTACAAATCAAGTTAGACTGAATTAGGTCAAGTAAGTTAGTCGATCGGATTGAATCTAATTCAAGTTAGAATGAATCAAATAAGATCTAAACAAATTAGATTTGACCTTTACAAATGATAAAAGTTAAATAAAAATCAAATTACAATCAATATAAAATATTTAAAAAATCAATTTATAATTTTAATATTTTGAAGAATTACGTAAATATTTATAAGTTAATTTTATTTAGTATTGCAAGAGGTTAATTAATTTCAGTTTACCTCTTATTTTAACTCACATAACCACTTACTTTAACTTACTTTACGTGAGAACGGAAACTTTTTCGAACTTATTTAACATAGCAATATAATAAAACTTATTTTACAAATAAATTGAAATTAATATATGAATCATAGGTGGAATTGATAATTCTAATGCCAACACATGTGGATAGGATAAGAGTGTGATAAGTAACTTATCCAGTGTTGCATATGATATATTATAGAGTGTGAAGCTTTAATTTCACAAACCAAATGGTTGATCGTGTCAATAGAGAGAATGCCACGTTATCAAGTAAAATATGACATGAATTATAATTAAGCACAAATTATTATTATTCATGAAGACCATTCCAAGTTAATTTGCATGCGTACAGACTTTGTTTTTACTACTTTGGCTTGTAGCATCATCAATTGTCTAGTATAAAGACACTTGTGGCCTATGTTCTTCAATGACCCTTTGGCTCATACAAATTCCATTTATCAATTATTATTCAATAACTTAGCAACATGCATAGTTTCAAAATATATCTTTCGAGAAATAACGAGCTAGGTGTTACCGTCTTAAAAAACTATTTTCTATTATGAACATGCAGATTTTATCATAGTCAATCACTCCTATATTTGTTATAATAATTAGCTTTAATTTTCATAACAACTAAAGCCATATGATGAATAAAATAATTATAAATTGAAGATATTCAATATCAATGAGTTAGATTTAATTTTTTAAATAATATAACACTTAAAAAATGCTATTTCATCAGCATGCAGTTATGGAAATTGGCAATTTCATGAAACCAGTCATTTTGCTCAACAACTTACCAACCCTGTGAGATTTCAAATTATTTTGATATGTTGGTTTACTGACTCCCATACTAATTTTGTCAATGGAAAAAGGCTATATATATAATATTTGTTTTTCTCAGATTATAGAAATATTCTTGATTTGTTTATATGGATAATTTGGTGGGAATTAGATAGAATCCAATGCCCCAATATGATTATGAGATATGATTCACGGCATCTCAAGCAACAGAAACGACAAGGTGTAATTAAGAACAGCAGGTTCGAAAAATGTTATTGGAGTGTGCAGCTCCTTGTACTAATGTAAGGTCATGGTGGATTTAAGGTCATCCAAAAGCCAGAGTTTTAATTGGGTGAACTGCAATGATGTCACATGCCATGCAAAAGTTTGGTATAATACTATTTTAAATCATGAAAATAAAGTGGATGATGGAATTTGAAGGAAAAAGAATATGCTAATTAAGTCAACTGACAAATAGAATAACTTAGGGCATGTGAAGAATATATGGGTCACCTTGCTGCTCCTATCTTGCACTAAAAAAGAACAACTAACACTTTTTATGACGCACCTATTTTACCATGTGAAAAAGCCTAACATCGTGTTTGGACTCAAGAAAATAATATATATATAATAGAACAACTATTAAAAAGCTAGTTTAAAGCCTAACTAGTTTTTCATAAAATCTATCTAATCACAATTTTTTCATTAATATATATTTAGGCAATGTAAGATATGTAACACATTTCTCCTAAAAACAAATCGACTTCCATGTTCCCAATCAAAGTAACATGTTATTAATTCTATTTCATCACGTTATACCATTCCAAAACATGCTATCATTTTGAGTATTAGAATCTAATTTATGTCCCTTTCAAGATGATAGGAGGGAACTTAGAAAATTATTGCCATTTGGTCAAGCATCTCTTAGCTCAAACCATAGGTAGAGTTGAAAATATACGATCGAGAAGATTGCAAATCTCTAGTCATGCCCTGATCTACCAAGTTTGATTTTAAAAATAAAATAAATTAGAAAATAATATCAATTTCAATGTTTCAATGAATTGATTTGATGTTGAGCTAGATACTTTCAATCCCTGTTAATTAAATTAGGTGGTTTAACGTTATAAATTTTACTTCCCACCTACATGATTGAAGTGTCAGGTTGGAGTAAATAATGTAGAGTTAGACCGTATTGATCTGGTCTAACACTTTAAATATATTTCTAATATCTTCTGCAAATATACATATTGGTATATAAAAAAATAGCATTAACTTGACCTCAGAAGCACATGTTCCTTAAATGTTTAACTTTGTTAATGATCAAGTTAAAAAATGCAGTTATGTCATAGCAGTCCTGTTTAACTTAAATCAGAATATTCATATGTCCTTGGAATCCCTTAGTAAATGTTCTGGTTGCCAAAGTTTAGTTGTTCGAGTTCTTAAACTGCTTCATAATAGAAAATTTTTAACATTATATTTAATTTTCGATCGTGTACATAATTATTTTCGTCTTGTTGGGTTTAAAATGCATTCTTATGTGAAAAAAAAAAAATTCAAATGTGTATGTTGATTATACTGAAGCTATTGTTTATTTAGTTTCAATCATCATGATTTTAATTTTGTATTGAATATATTTTTAATTTAGTTTCAAAGCATTCTTGCAAATTCCTGTAATATATATATATATATATATATATATATATATATATATATGTGTGTATGTGTGTGAATGAGCAACAATATATATAATTTTTGAATGATCGATTCAAAAGGATTTTTTTTTACTGTGTGCAAAAATTCTCTTAATAACTTTTTCCCTGTTTAGAAAATTTTCAATATTTTTTATTTGAAAAATATCTATATTTTTAATTTAAATCTTATTATTTTTATGTCATTAACATAAAAATATAGCATATTTATCATCTTAACGTTTATATATATGTATTATTTCCGAAGTCAGTTTGGTTCATTCATTCAAATTTTTGTACTATTCCTGAAATAACTATTTGATAAAATATTGATCATGTTTCCACTGATTTTGCACTTGTGATACTTGTGCTCTCTTTTTCTCCTAATAAAACTCTTATAAGTAAATTAAACTCTTAAAGCATATGTTAATAAAAAAATAACTATAAACAATAGGAAAATATCACACTCCCAAGCCTCATCCAGCCCCATCCAGTTTGATTTAGTTTTTCTACGAAAATATATTAAAACAAAAATCATACTGGTATTTTTTTATCATAAATTATTTCACATTTTTAATTTATTTGTATTTATTTATCAACTAACAAAATAAATCGACGCAGTGCAAAATTCAAGAACTAATTGAATCCCAATAACCCTACAAATCAACACACATCAAAGCAATAGAAAAACTAGAAAAGCATATATTTAAGTAAGCCTTGCCACGTACTTTTTAACCTTTTAGTCACAAGTCACTGGGTATTCCAGAATTAGTGGAAATACTACTGAATATTTTATCCTAATAGATATTCCAGAAACAAGAAAAGGTATTTTTTATAAGTAGTGTAATTTCTATGGAATTACTATAATAGGTAAATTTTTAAAAATTGTAAAAAGCGATAATTTTTACTTTGTAAAAATTATATTTACAATCACGATTTTATTTTTATTTTTTAAAAAATAAACTAAATTCGTTGAAATGTCATTATAATTATTTTAAAATTGAAGTAATATAACTAAAGACGACATTAATTTAACAGAAATTTATAATAATTCACTTTTATTATAATATATTATTAATGATAATAGTAAAATTAATATAATTATAATAATAAATGTTATTATTATTAAAAATATTGTTAATATTTATTATTATTATTATAATAATAATATTATTATACTTAATAGTATTATTGATATTAGAATTATTATTATAACAATAAAACTGAAATGAAGAACTGAAATTATATAGAATTTATTTTATTTTTTAAAAAAACAATAATATTTTTGCTTACATGATTTTTTTTTTGTAAAATGATTTTTTTTCTAGACATAATCTATCCACTTTTATATATTTTTTTCATTTTAATATTTTCAATAAAAAATTATACTATCTTAATAAGATCACAAGACTGATATTTATAGTATTATATAATGAAAAATTCTCATTTAGTATATGCGATTTTTTAAAATTATCTTTAAATATAACTTTTTTTTTCTAATATAAGACACATTATTTTTTCTGTAATTTCAATTTTTATTTTTAATATCTCATGCATTAAATAAATAAAAATATAAGTTAAAATAATTTTTTTCCTATTTTATAACTTTTAGTATAATATTTAATAAGAACTCATATTATATTTTAAATTTTAAAAAAATGCAAATATACTTTCACTAGTATGCAATAAAATCTATACTATAAAGCTTTTTATGTAAAAATAACCTCTCGTTTTGCTTTCTTGCAACAAAAAATTTACATTTTGAAATAATTAGAATCTTATTTGTATTCTCATTTTAATTTTCATCCTGTATTTCATTAGAAAAATTCATAATTTATAAGATATAAGATACTTAAATACATTCAACTTAAATTTATCTCATTTTAAATGATTTAATTTTCAAATATTTTACTTTGATAGACAATTTAAAGTTATTAAATTTCAAATTTTTTATTTCAATAAATTATTTTAATTAATTCTAACTGTAAAAGATTATTTAAATACCACATAATGGTTAATAATTTAAACAAATATCAACATTGATATTTTTTTTAGTCAATATTACTCGATGTTATTTTTTTATCGATGTTTATGGAGAAAATTTTCCAACTAACATAGATAAACTTATTTTAAATATATATTGGTTGATATTAACTTAATTATTTACTTGACATTTATTAAGGTCATTTTGTAAGATGCTGTTAGTTGAAGTTGTTAGATATTCAAGTGTGAGTCGAAGTTCCACGTTGGGTAGGAATGAGAAAGTTGAGCAATATATAAGAAAGAAGACCTGCAAATCTAATGCCTTAAGGTTTTGGGTTGAAGGTGGTGACATCCCCTTATATGTTGACTCAATTATCATTCTTGTGAGATCTCCCCGGTTTCCCCCTCGTATTCTCCCATCAAGTGGTATCAGAACTTGAGGGGAAGATTGTTAGATATTCAAGTGTGAGTCGAAGTCCCACATTGGGTAGGAATGAGAAAGTTGAGCAACATATAAGAAAGAAGACCCATAGACCTAATACTTCTGCTCGAGAGGAAGTGTATCAATGTGGTAGAGGAGGGACTCACACTTGAGGGGGAGATTGTTAGATATTCAAGTGTGAGTCGAAGTCCCACATTGGGTAGGAATGAGAAAGTTGAGCAACATATAAGAAAGAAGACCCGCAAACCTAATGCCTTAAGGTTTTGGGTTGAAGGTGGTGTCATTCCTTTATATGTTGGCTCATGTCTCATTGTTTGAGATCTCCTTAAGGTTTCCTCCCCGAATTCTCCCAATAGAAGTGTTTTTTTTATTAATATTTATAAAAATTTTTTTAGTCAACATTAGAAAAAAAAATAATTCTAATTAATGTTTACTAAGGTTTTTCTAATCAACATTAAAAAATAATCCTAAATTGTTGACAAAAGTAATGTCAATTTTAATGATAACAATAATAATAATTGTAGATCTAAATAAAATAATAAAAAAATGTTAATAAAAAAATTATACCACATCTATAAAAAGAAGTCTCCAAGACATTGCTTGAGAAAATCTTAACAAAATAACAATGATCTAAAACAAAAAAAGAAATTCTTAATCATTTATATTAAAAATAACTTGTTTCAAATTCAATAGAAAAACTTACTATACATCAATCGAAAAATACTCATCCTAATAATATATGGATATCAGTTCTCAACTAAAATCAAGTTGAGTAATTTAATTATTCTCATAAAATTATAAAATCTCAATTCATTTCTCAAAAACACATATTTGATCATAAAATATATTAAATTTCTATAACAATAAATTAACTTCTTTAAATTTCTTATACAACATACCATTAAATTATATATCTTCATATATCAAAAGAAAATTGACAAATTACTTCTATTAATAACACATAACTAATACGGCAAAAATAGACAAATTATTTTTAGGAATGCATAACTAATAATTTAGGTTACTTAATTATGTATGATTTAAATATCATAAATTAGTAATTTAGAACTATAAGATTTTATATAAAAAGTATGAAGAAATTTTAATACAAGATAATTTAACTCAGTATGATTTTCAATGTGAACCACGAATTAGAAACTTGTTTTTTTGTTTTTATTTCCACTTTCCTATCTCATGGGTTTTCGGATAACAGTTTGGTTTGGAACACCATACTCTTGTCTGTAAAATTTTAATGTTTTGACTTAACACAAAATAAACCAGAAAATTGAACCAATAGATAAAAAGATAAAATTAACAAAAGAAAAAGAACATAGAGGAAGACTTTCTCCAAGGATTGACACCCTCATATACCACACTATTGTATTATTATATATATTCTTCTCATTCCGTTCACTTCTTCCACAATTACACCCAAACCCAATCTTCTTCTTCCTCTGCAAAACTCAATATTCCTCTTCCCACAAATTATCACACATTCCTCTACATCCCTTCTCTACCCTCTTTTTCAAACGTTTTCTTCCTCTGTTTCTCCTTGCGCGATTCGCAAAATCCGAGATTGAGAACCTAACGGCGCCAAAATTGAAGCAGAGGAGGGCAAAAGATTTGATCTTTGAATCGAGGGGCTTCTGGGGTGTGCGAGGATGAGACTCAATGGAGAAATCTCAAGCGGGGAAGACGAAGAGGAGAAGCAAACGGGAACGACGACGCTTGCGGCGCAGAAAGTGGTGGTTGGGTACGCCTTAACGTCGAAGAAGAAAAAGAGCTTTCTGCAGCCAAGTTTCACTGGCCTTGCACGGTAACTATTCGTCTTTCTCCTTCATCTGCATGCATATTCATTTTTACTTTTCAATCTCCCCAAACAAAGGGACTTCATTCATTCCTTCATTATTTATTCATTTATTCAGGTTTTATTTCGTTTTATTGTTTTGATCTTTTTACCCTTTTAGCGTTAAAGCAGCTTTTGCTCGCAGTGGTAGGGTTCACACCCACACGTTGTGTCCTTGTCCGTGTAGTATGTAATGGTGGAACAATTTTTGCACCATGCCTAATGGCTATCACTTTCGTGACTCGAAGCCTGGCAACTGTGTTTTTATTTTTTTCTTTTTTTGTTGTTTCTTATATTATTTTAAACGTACCCATTTTGCTTATGCATATCTGCTATGTGTTGTGCTTTTCTCGATTATAATTTAAATTGGAATATTCCAACATCAATACCCTACTTTCCTTTGGATTTGTCCACATCGACAACCCCGAGGTCAAATCTTAGTACATGCTTTTGTATTCTTAATTGAAGTTAATTCACGTTGCTTGCTTGCCTGGAATGTTAAATTTACGTTATTGTCCACTAATGTTGCAGTCTGTTGTCTGTTCACTGACAAGACTGCTGCCAACTTGGCATTAGAATGAGAAGAAATCGAATTACGTCAGTATGGCCTGTATACATTATTGCTATTTTTTATGGATTAAATTCAATTTTTATTCGTTACCTAAGTTCTGTAAAAGTTAAGCAATAAAAAAAAAGTTCGAGATTATTATTTTTCATATATTTTAGAATAGTGTTAATCTTGACCTTTATCAGTGAAGTTCAACTACATAATGAAGGATTTAAGGAACTTTTTTTGAGAAGTTATACTGTACAAAATTGAAAGCTCCTATCATGTCACATATTTTATAAAGTTTTACAATGAATATTATGTAAAAAAACATTATTTTACATCCAGATTTGCTTGATATATGCTTTGAAGTATTTGAAAATAAAAACAATTTGATTATATTCTTAGTTTTGCTCAATTTCCCAAAGTAGGTTGTTGTAATTCAATGTTTTGGTCGATAAAAATCATATCACATTTCATATAAAGCTATTTAACGGACCAATATTGTTATTTCCTATACTAGTCTAAACCAATCTCTCCATATATACAGGCAACATATAAATTAAGAGTGTGAGGGTATGATAAGATTAATCTTTTGCTTAGATAATCAGGATTTGTTTGAGGTAATACAAATTTCGACCATTTGTGTGTGCTGTATGTATTATTACGATGAAACATATTTGGTTGGTAGTATATCTGAATAAAAATTACTGATAAACTCTTCTGCTACTATCTTGACACTTTTAATAGTGATGTGTACAAATTATGTCCTATGCAGGAACAAGGGGATATCCTTTGTTGCTGTTGATCTAAAGAAGCCACTACCAGAACAAGGTCCTTTTGATATTATCTTGCATAAGGTTTGTGACATTTCTTTCAGCATTTTATGATTAGTGACGTTTGAAATTCTTCATATGTGGCCATTTTTTTTGAGATTTCAGTTATGGTGTTGCCGAATTTTTGGTTCAATAACAGGCTAGTAGCATTTTAAGATTTACTGCTGTTTCCTATTCTCTATCATAATCTAACTGGGTATTTGTTCTTTCCAGTTATCAGGGGAGGAGTGGCATGAGATTATTGAGGTTTGTGAACTCCTTACACTTCTACCCACTTCCACACTGTGATAGCAATCTTGCGCACCTTTATTGTTTTTCTTTACACATGTGTTGCATTGCATGAAAATCGTTGGTATCCTTAGTCTGAGAATTAAGCATGAAGTGGCGGTGATTGACTGGAAAACCAAATCTTTTGGATACTTAAAAGCTTATTATTGTCTGACAAAATTTGCAGAGTTCATGCTCTCCTCTTCATGAATCATGATCAGATAGTTGAAATCAGTCCCCAAGTGTTCAAACAAGTGAGGATTTACTTTTGTGATTAATCTAAGTAATTTGGTTAGGCATGGCTGGAGTTTGTTGCCCAAAAGAATGAATTATTATCTCTATCTGTTATTTGTTTATTTGTTTCTTAGTTGAAAATGTTGTTTCTTTAATACTTTTGCTAGTGACTACCACAGTACTATGGCATGGAAATCAAATTTCTTATATAGGTTAGAAGCCAATACTGCTCCACACCAAATGCATCCATTTCATATGAAAGTTTTATCTTTTGCTTCTTCAATCTCCTAACTGATAATATTGTTTCATGATTCCTAAATAGTCTGTAAAGTTTGTATTGATGGAGCTCGTTGGATCTTTCTTCTACCTTTTTAATTTTGAAGGATTATAGGCAAAAACATCCCGAGGTAACTGTCCTTGATCCTCCGGATGCAATTCAACACTTACACAATCGCCAATCCATGCTGCAAGATGTGGTGGATCTGAACTTATCTGACTGTCATGGTAACTCTCATCTGAAAATTTCAGGATAGTATATAAATCTTTAATCAGAAGTACTAGAATCAGCACAATGCAGCATGCATCTTGCTCTTGGGTTGAGCTACTTACTATGTTTTATTTTATTTTTGCAATGTAAGAAGCTATTGGCTTTTCAAATTTTCAAGCTGATTCTGTATTTCATGTATGGTAAACTAGGTTTTTACCCTACCATTATCTGCATCTATTATGTATTAACTACTGTTGTTTTCCAGGCAAGGTTGCCATTCCACGTCAGCTGGTTTTCTCAAAAGAGAAAGACCCCTCTAGCATCCCTTATGAAGTCACTAAAGCTGGGATGAAGTTGCCATTAGGTATGTATCTTTGTTTAATCTTCTTCTCCTGTCTATATTTCTTGGGATGGATCTAACTTACTGTTTTAACTAAATGATTGGCATGCGTTCAGTCAATCTCTACATTGATGGGCGTTGAGTTGAGCACAAATGGCCCAGAATATGTGGATGGACTTTGAAGAACCTTGTTTTTATCCATTGGATATTCTATTATAATGTTACGATTTACGACCTGAAGTTTGTATTTAGCTGCTAGTTGACTAATGCATGGTGTCTTGAAAATATTACCCTTTTTTTGTATTTTCAGTTGCAAAACCGCTAGTTGTGGATGGCACTGCGAAGTCACATGAACTATTTCTTGCTTACGACGAATTCTCTTTATCAGAGCTTGAACCTCCGCTAGTTCTACAGGAGTTTGTCAATCATGGTTTGTGAACTGAACCATAGACCATGATCTTTTTCTGTTCAATTTACATTGCTATCTAATCTCTATTTATTTTTTGGTTTGGGGATTGATAATACAGGTGGTCTTCTCTTTAAGATTTACATTGTTGGGGAAACCATAAAGGTCGTGAGGCGTTTCTCTCTTCCTAATATCAGTAAGCGTGAACTATCAAAAGTTGCAGGTGTATTCCGTTTCCCAAGAGTTTCATGTGCAGCAGCTTCTGCAGATGATGCTGATCTAGATCCTAATATTGCAGGCAAGACTTAAAAACCCTTCGTCCGCCATCACCAAAAGTGGAACATTTTTTTAAAAGCAATACTAGTTATTACACTTTTTATTTATTTTTTTCAAAATTTGGTGTATGTCAAAGGTAGTTATGGACTATTGTTTTATCTTTTACGTTCAACATGATATGGACATGTCCCTAAAGCTTTGCAAAGGTCAACTGAATGGTTGATACAATTAATAGTGTACATTGACCATTACAAAGTGTATTCCATTGTGTAACAACCACTAACTCTTTCTCCTCCATATTTCAAGAGGCCTTTATGTATATGGTGATTGTTTGTGAGAGTTAGTTACTGCATGCATCAACGTGCTTTGATGCAATGGCAGGGACTAGTGTCTCATTTCTTCTGTGATATTTTTGTTACAGAACATCCCCCGAGACCCTTATTGGAGAGGCTTGCGAGGGAGCTCCGTAATAGATTGGTACTGTTGTCATTTCTTATTTTCTTCCTTTTGCAGTCATTTTTCATTTTCAGATGATATACTAAAACGAAACTGATTCACCATCTCTAGGGACTCCACTTGTTCAACATAGATATGATCAGAGAATATGGAACCAAGGATGTGTTTTACGTCATCGACATTAACTACTTTCCTGGCAAGTATCTCTAGCCATACATACACATTCTGTGTAAAAACATGTGACACTTGTTATTTATGTCTCGATTATTTCATCCAAGTTTGTCTCTAGTTTTTTGACATGTCATGTTAATTTAACTGTCATTTTTACGGTTTTATGCACTTCAGGGTATGGGAAAATGCCAGATTATGAGCACGTATTTACAGATTTTCTACTTAGCCTAATGCAGAGCAAGTATAAGAAGAAACTTACGACTTAAACTGGCGCAAGTTAGTAAGCATAAACTGGCGCAAGTTAGTAAGCAGGCTGTTCTTGCTGGTGGCTTTCTTACAACTTTATGCAAGCTGCTTTTGAATGCCAATGAAGCCACCAAAGTATTGGAAAAAAGGTTGAAATATATAGATGTCTAATCTCTCAATAATGAGCCAAAAATGCTTTTATTGTAAGTTATATATATATGCTTAGCCAAATTAATGCAAATTTTGGTGACGCCAAATAACTACCAGAAGATTTGAATTTCATTCGCCAAAGGTCCGAATTGTTTATTTTTATTCCACTGGATAAAAATAATATAATGCACCTAAATTTGGACCACGTTGTTTTTCCTGCAATTTCATGACCATGCAAGTAGCCAATGAAAATAAATAAATGATGGTTGAAGTTTGATTTATTTATTCAATAGGTCTTTAATTAAAAGTTTAAGTTTGGTTCATCAAAAAGGTATTCGATTTAAATTTGATTTATAAGATTTATTTATAACGTAAATAATTTCGTTTTTGTGAAATTATTTTAAAATTATTTTTTATTTTTATTAACGTAACATTTATTTTTTTAATATTAATCTACTGAAAAAATATGCATTAACTCTTTTTTTTAGAAAAACAGTTCATATATTATAAAAGATGATAGAGTTTTTTAGGAATACAACTTAATATTAGTTAAAAAAAATTGAATTTTGAAGAAGTGTAGTAACATTTTAATAAAACTTTAAGTTATATCTGATAAAAAAATATATTTATTTAACTTAACATGTGTATAACTAAAATAACTAAAACTGGGCGTCACGCATGCAGGGCTTCAAGCCTATGGGCCCAGTTATTATTGGGCTTAGTCTGGTCCAATAACTAGCAGATTAAGATGTGGGAGTATTGACAAGAAGTGTTTCATGTGGAAAGTAAATTGGAATAAAATATTGAAGAAAAAATTAGAAGTTATTTTGGTCATTATATTGTGGGGCAGGAGGAGGTGCACTGGAAAATCATGAAGATGTAGAAAGAAAATCCAGCAGATTAAACAGATTAAGTGGTCCTGTATATTTATCTTTTGAAAAAACAAGGCATGTAGTATTTTTTATTTTTCATTAAATTATTGTCTTTTTTCATTTTTGTACGATTTGAAATCACTCATTTTAATTTTTATAAAATATGTGAACTTTGATTTCACTTTACTTAAAATAGTTTATTTATTTTTATATTTTAAAATTTAAAATAACTATTTTTAGTTTTTGATATTCACTTTAAGATTGATGAACAAATTTTATTTTAAAAATTTAAAAAGCTTCTTCAGTAATACAAAAGATGTATATTACCACATTAGTAACTGTTATTCATTTAACCTTTTTATTCAACTCATAAAAGAATTAATTAATGTTATATGATAGGAAAGAAATTAATAAACTTTTTACAGGATCAAAATAAAAACGGATGTATTTTTAAGGGACTAAAAATATATTTAAGATAAAACATAATCAATTTTAAAATTATTGTAAAAACAGCTACTGTTTCTATGAAATAAGCTTGTAAAAATAAGTTACTTTTAAATTTTATAAATAATAATATTGTGTAAAAAATTATTTTATCACTTAAAATTTTGTTCATTTTAATAATAATAATAATAATAATAATAATAATAATAATAATAATAATAATAATAATAATAATTAAAGTGTAAAAAATCAATCAAATAAAAAGCTAATTAAATTTCTAGAGATTTAACTTACTTTAGGTTACTAATAAAGAAATAGCGTGTTTTTTAATTAGGCATATTTATTAAGGGCTCTAAATCAAATTGCTAACATTGTATTGACAAAAAAAGTATACTAGGATTTATTAGTACACAGTATTGAAATGACTTTTATTTAGAAAATACAAATAATTTATTAAAAGTAATCCATTTTAGAAAAGATATTTATTAGCAGTTTTATTAACCATTAATAGTATAGTATATAATTAAAGATCAACTCATCAGGTTTTATTACAACTACTTGAAATGGCAAGTTACCAGTTAGTAAATACGTGTATTAATACATTATTAAATAAAATTATAAATTTGTAAACATACATTATTGATATATGCAAAGGGTCAATTTATATAAATAAAATGTGTAATGATATGAAACGTGTTAGCAATTATTTTGATAAGAAATAAATTTAAAAATTACAAATTTAACATTTTAATATAAACAATAAATAAAATTTATATAAATGGAAAAGATATAATACTACAAATAAATTATATAATTTTCAAATAAATATATTTATAATTTAATTACAACATATTTAAATAACAAGTAATATTATTTAGAGTATAACAAAGGAAAATATTATCAGTGACAACATTTATTGAATTATGACTAGCAGGTAAATATAATAGTTATTAAATTTAAGTTGGAATTAATTCATGTTAAAATCATCTTTTGCTAATTTTTTGAGGTTACCTTTTTCGAATTACTCTATCTTTTATATAAAAAATGATTTTTCTCATTGTCTTAGATTTAAGTCTTCCATCTCATATGTGTTTAGAATTAAATTTACACCTCCCAAAGTAAAAGAAATGAGTTGAAATTCAGTTCTTAATAAATACACTTATAAATGTTATTTATATAGTTAATTTTTGTATATAACAAGTTTATATTTTTGTTTGAATATTTTAAGAATTTAATTAAATACATATTATTCTAGTCCTATTTAACCAATTATATATTCCAAAGATTTTATTGCATTATAAATAACTTAATAAATAAAATGGCTGATGTAAGCAAGATAGAACAATAAGATGGAACTAGTAACTAAAAACTACATAAATTACCGTGTTAAAAGTCTTCTCAGAAATAGTGAAATTATAACTACTTAATTAAAAAAATCTGTCCAGATTAAGTCTAACTAAAAAAAATATTAATTTTAACCAATATAACGTAAATCTTCTAATAAGTTGGGGCTATTTTTTTATTTTATTTTGTATAACCATTAATAGTATAGCAAATAAAATAAAAGATAAGGGTAGAAGATGATATACATTTAAAAGTTGAGTATGGGTGCAACTATTTATTTCTTTTGGGTAAAATGGCAAGATGGTGCCACTCTTCCAATATCATCATATAAATTTGAGAACTAAATTACATTTTATTAAAATACTAATAGGCATGTATAAAACAATAAATTTAAAGAAGTTATATCCTTTAGTAACAGATTTAGGCCACATTTCTTTTATTACATGAATTTTCAAAATAAAATATAAAAAATATCAGTTATTTGATTGAAATTTAAAAATTATTGTTAAAAAATTATTTTTTAGAAAAACCACGTGTAAAACTCAAATAAACATATTTTTAATTAAATATTAGCATATATCACTTAATTATTTTAACTAATTATATCATACGTAAAATTATCACATAATGGATTTGATTGTACTGTACATTTGAAATGCTACTTTTATACGTTTATCTAAAATAATTTAAATTAAATAAAGAATAAATATACGATTTCAAAATATTATAGAAGAAAGTCAAATATTTCATTAATGTTATTTATATAAAACTATATCATCTACAGTTTCTCTAATTTTTTTAGAAAAAAACTATTGTTTATTCTATTGTTTAGACTTTATCAATTATAAGATAATACAATTTAGTTAAAAAACTATACTATTACAAATCTTTATCTGAATACGTTCTTTTTCTATTGCTCTTTTATAGTATAAACATTGTCTATATTTTTTTTTCCATGTTTTTGCATGAGTTTTATATTTTACATATTAGTCAACTAAAAGTTTTGGAGTCTTTATTAGTTTAAGTTATTTATGTTACATTAAATGTTAGGTTTTGACTTATCAAATCTAGAGATTTTTAATCTATTCTTAAAATTTTGTTAACTTTAGAGTTGTTTTCGTTTGCATAGTAAGTTAAATGTAACTTTGGTCATTTAGTTGGATGATTTAAAATTTTAAGGAAAAGTTGTGTTAAAGTGAAATTTAACAATGAAGTTATTAATCAATTAAGTTTGAAATTGTTATGGGTGATTTTTTAGATTTTGATTTGAAAATTTTAAGGGAACGTATATTCCTATCATTTTAATCAAATTATGTTTTTTTTTTATAAGAATCAATATAGAAGGATATGAATTTGAAAAAGGTTAAAATTTCATAAATTTGTTCTTATTGTTATCATTTCGAGATATATATATATATTTAAGCATTAAGTTAAGCATTAAGTTAATTGTTTAACTAGTGTTTAAGCATCATTTAATTAATGTTATGACAAAACATTGTTGTTTAAGCCATAATTTATAATTTGAGCGACTAAGAGATCAAATTGACTATATTTTTTCTAAAACTTGAGTTACTCATGTGATAAATAATTGTTCAAAAGCGAGAGAAAATTCATGATAAATAATTCCTTATGCATTTTATTTTTTTTTACATGTTTCTCTTATTCCATTTCTCTTCTACAATATGCGTTCTTATTATGTTTCTATCTCTCATCATTTATGCATCACCATAACAAGTCAAGGTGTATCCAAAACATAAATAAAGTCTAACTAAAAGTTTACCATTAATCATTTAACAAGAACCACCAAATAACTTTTCATAAATTCAAACCAATAATATCAAAAATTCATATGCAACACAACCTAAACCCAAAAAACATGAAAATTTCTAACCTTTCATACTTAGAACCTAACCAATCCTAGATCTTTGCTTCTAGAATCCTACTCACCAGTTATTTTCAAAAGTTTTCTTAAAGAAACCTCTCATATCTTTCGAGTTCACCACTCATACCTTGTTACACATAAATCAAGTTATACTTTAAAGAAAAATATTAAGAATCAAATCAAGAAACTAATAGAGAATTATAATAAATTATCTTGATTTTTTTTTTGTTTTTGAAACTTATTTAGACAATTCACCATTTTTATGTGAGTCTTAACTAGATCTTCGTTAATAAATGATGTGTGATATATTTTATTTTTTAATGATTATTTATGAATAAAACGAATGAGATTGAATGAATTAAATTCAGATAGTTTAATTGGTTGAAGAAAAACAAACACCTAAGATGGTAACTTAACTTAATTTGTGAAATTATCAAAACTCGTTATTAAAAAGGGATATTTAAACCCGATTGATAATCTCAACTATATAAGTGAAAATATCTAAGTAGTGAGAAGTCAACAAAATTGTTGTATATAACTTTGTCAAATATGTGTCAGAAGTTATCGTGTTGTATATAGATAACTTAAGATATTTTGGAGACTTTGATTATATATACATAATTGTTTTTTATATGTTTTATGAAAAATGACATAATTCTTTAGACGTTTTATGTAAAATAATAAAAATATATAATATAATATGGTTTTTGTATATACGTGAATTTATATTAATAATTGTTCAGTTTATATTTTACTTTTTATAATTACAATAATCATTTTTGGATAAAAGAATAAACTATTACATAATTCAATAGGAGTTAAGAATTAACGTAAAAAAATATTTATATTTTGAAATAATTATATTTGGATAATATATTATCAAAGCTTCATTGTGAATATTAATATTTGTTTAGATAAACCTGAGATGTTGGTTAGGATTTTAATTTTTCATATATATATTACTAATACAAAAATGTATATTATTAAATATTAAAATTTATTTTTAAAATAATTCTAAAAAATTATAAAAATATGAAAGTTTATAATTAAATGATAAATTTAAACTATTAATGTTTCCTACTTATTTTTTTACCATAAAATATAAACCATTTTCATGTAAATTATTTAATACTTTTTGGAATAAACCTTAATTCCAATTACATTTAATGATGTAAAATAAAATTATATAAATCAATTCTTCTTATTTTTAAAATAAAAGTGCTAATATTTTATTGGGATAAACTCTTCCTAACACATTTATTATGATATTTTTAAGACTTAGCACAAGCTATTATAACCTGATGTGGATATGAACATACTCTAACATAAATTAAATCAATTTTCATAACTCGAACTCATATCTTGTTACATATAAATCAGGTTATACTTTAGTGAAAAATATTAAGAATCAAATCAAGAAACTAATCGAGAATCATAACAAATTATATTTTTTTATTTTTGAAACTTGTTTGGACAATTCATCCTTTTCATGTAAGTCTTAACTAGATCTAATTAACAAATGATGTGTGATATATTTTATTTTGTTAATGATTATTTATGAATAAAACGAACGAGATTGAATGAATTAAAGTTAGATAGTTGAATTGGTTGAAGAAAAACAAACACTTAAAATGGTAGTCTAACTTAATTTGTAATATTATTAAAACTCGTTATTAAAAAGAAATGTTCAAACTTTATTTATAATATCAATTATATAAATAAAAATATCAAGTAATGACAAGTTGATAAAATTGTTGTATATAACTTTGTAAATGTGTGTTACAAGTTATCGTATTGTATATAGATAAGTTGAAATATTTTGAAGACTTTGTTTATATAAACATAGCTTTTTTTATATGTTTTATGAAAGATGACATAATTCTTTAGACATTTTATGTAAAATAAAAAAAACATATATAATATAATATGGTTTCTCGTGAATTTATATTAATGATTGTTTAATTTATATTTTACTTTTTTATAATTACAATAATATTTTTTGAATAAAAGAATAAATTATTACATAATTCAATAGGAGTTAATAATTAACGTAAAAAATATTTATATTTTAAAATAATTATATTTGGATAATATATTATCAAAACTTCATTGTCAATATTAATATTTATTTAGATAAACATGAGACGCTGGTATACGATTTTAATTTTTCATATATATTACTAATAAAAAATGTATATTATTAAACATTAAAATTTATTTTTAAAATAGTTTAAAAAATCGTAAAAATATGACAATTGATAATTAAATGATAAATTTAAACTATTAATGTTCCCTACTTATTTTTTACCATAAAATGTAAACCATTTTCATGTAAATTATTTCATATTTTTTTTGGAATAAACCTTAATTCCAATTATATTTAATGATGTAAAATAAAATTATATAAATCAATTCTTCTCGTTTTTAAAATAAAAGTGATAATATTTTATTAGGATATACTCTTCATGATACATCTATTATGACTCGGTACATCAACATACTCTAATACAAACTAAATCAATTTTCATGACTCGGTAATATAAGTAGAGGGGAGAGTGAACCTTACTAATTTCTTCAACAAAAATGAAAAAAAAAATCAACACATGAAATTACAACTAAAAAATTACAACTAGTAATAACTACAACAAATCTAAAAAAGACCCTATAAAAAGTAAAAAAAAAGCCTTATTTTCTAAAACTTCATGATAATATATACATAATAAATTTAATTATTTTAATTTTTTCATCTCTCACGGTATAACTTATATTAATTTTATCTTTACGAAATATCTCTCGTCACTAAACCAAACACACTAATAAAAAAGAGATATAATTTTTCACTTTTATAACTTTTGTAAAACATTTGAATAGAATAAATATATATAATTGTATACTTATTTTTTCAGTAAGGTCATTTTCTTATTACATATTATTTTTTCTTCTCAAGATATCATGTATCACATTGTTATTTTTTTTATCTCTTCTTCATCCAAGTCCCTTCATCCAGATGAGGTGTATGTGTTGATCAAAGTTCGTACGAAAGATATCAACTAAAATAAAAATTGGGACAGTCATATTTAATAGTTTAAACTAAGACAGTAAAACAGTTTGATCCAAAAAAACAATCAAATAAGATGTTGTAGTTTATTTAAATAATTAAAATAAAACAAAATCACTACAACGGTAACTACCCAACAAAAACGAAATGAAACCAGTCGAAGGGAATAAATTATAACAGAACATGACATCGATGACGATGGTTCAAGACATGTCTCAAATATCGGAACCCTAGCTAAGCCCGAGCTACACCGAATTCAAAAAAAAATAACATGAATTTTTTCACATAAAGATGTGGATCCATATTGAATGAATGGATCAAAAGAAAACACCAGCAGGTCCAGGTCCAGGTGCATATCCACCCATTTCCATGTGATTAAGCCCATGGTGGCTTACGATGCTCCCATCAGGAAACACGAAGTTCTGAAGCATGGGTGGCTGAATCAGAGATTGGGGGAACACCTGAGGAGGGTGTGCGTGATGCAGCAGATTGGAAGAGGAAGGAACCCCAGGAAACAACTGACGAGCCTGGTTTGTTGCACTCTGAAGCATAGCCCTATCAAGAAGACCGGCAACCATTTTCTTCAGCTCCTCCAAGGCCGCCTTGTACTGCTCCATCTGGGCTGGGCTCATTTTCTCAATGGGCTGGGCCCACCATAACTGGGCCTGTGACTCCTTCTTCAAGCGATTCAGCTCCTCCCCGCGCTGCCTCCCCGCCTCCAATTGCGCGTTGATCTCAGTCAGCTGCGCGTTGAGGTCACGCACGTTGGCCAGGCGGTGAGTCTCGATGAACTGCATGGTGCCCATGTCCTGAGGTGGGGCCCGCGCGAGGTAGCGGTCGATCACGGCGTCAACGTTAGGGTGACCGAAGGAGAAGACCTTCTCTCCGGGGGAGAACACAACGAGAGCCACGTCAGCAGCACAGAGAGTGCAAAGCTCACTGGCTTTCTTGAACAGTCCGGAACGGCGCTTGGAGAAGGTGACTTGGAGGTTGCTCTCGTTGCTCATCTTCTTCATCTCGATCTTCTGGCGGCCACGGCTTTTCTTTGTGTCTGAAGACATGGTGGTGAACAGAGAAAAAACAAAAACAATGAACGAAAAGGTTATAGCTTGGCTTAGGGTATGATGCCACTATGGAGAATGTTACCCTACAAGGCTCATACAGAGGTTGCAGAGTGAAGGGGTGAATTTATACACATCTTCTCTGTGAAGGAAAACATTTCAAACTACACGCGGTTCTTCAGACACAACTGTGTTTGCTAGCATTTAAGGGGTTTCTGGACCGGGAGATTCTGAAAATCCCCTTTGCATGGCGTATATGGCAGGAAATTTAATGTGAAAAAATGCCACCTTAATTATAATGAGAGTGTTTTCTTCCAATAACATGAACTATATCACCCAGATTTGAGAGGTGAGAACCTTGAAAGTGAAAGTGAAAGTGAGAGTGAGAGTGAGAGCGTTAATTTATCATCAAAATTCCAATGAGAAACACTCACCTCACTTCTACTGTTTTACAATTTAGTGTTTTACCATATTATCTCATTTCCTTTAACTTTTTCTTATTCTCCTGTAATTCTTATAAAGAAAAAAAGTTTAAAAAAAGAATATAATTAAAATGGCATTCATATTATACTTTTTGGTCTAGAAAACATGTATTCTTTGGTAAGACAATTTTAAGTTGGATAGGATTACTATCAGGGATGAAATTCTCTCTCCAAATATTTAATATAATTGCATATCTGTCCACCAAACTTCCTACCACTTATTAAACAGAAACAATCTCCTACAAATTACATTTATTACATATTTATCATCCAAACTTAGGACCACTTGTTAAAGTGAAACAATCTCCCACCAATTGCATTCAACAGGTATTCATAATATAGTAAATCAAGAGTGATTTGATTAATTAATATTTTATAGTTGAAAAATATAAATTTTTAAATAATTAGTTAGGGATATAAAAAGAAAATTTTACTCATTCCAAAATTAAAAAAACTTTCTTAAAACGTACTTTTTCTTTTTTAAATATATATGCTTTTTGTGTTATTTTATTTTTTTGAATATAAAAATTATTAAGCTCATATAAAAACGATATTGAATGAATATGTTTGTCTCATACAATTAATAATATTATGCTATTATGAAATCACGTTAAGAATTTGAAAGATAAGAAGATAATAGAAACAAGAACTAACTGAATATTTAGAGATTTTGACAAAACTTTATTATGACAGAATGTAATATTAACAATCTCTCGTAGAGGGATCCTAGAAATATTTGGGAGGAGGGATCTTAGAAATATTTGTGGAAATAAAAATGAGGGACAGTGGTTAAATAAAGGTCTTGGCCAAAAAAGTGGGAAGAGACAATAAAATTCTATTATGGGAAAATTGTTGGGAAGGGAGAATGTCACTAAGGGATGCTTATCCTAAACTCTATGCCAATTTTATGCAAAAGGAACTTAGAATAGAAGATGTAGAACAGTTGATAAGTCTAGGGTGAGAATGGAAATTGAGCTGGAGAAGAGATTAGTTCGCGTAGGAAAGATTTAGTGTTCAAACTTTCTTTATAAACTTACATCAGTTTGAACCAAAGGGTCAAGGTGATGATAAATGGGTGTAGAAAGGAATCAGGTCTGAGTATTTTGTAAAAGATGCCTACTGTAAGATCATAGAGAAATTTGGGAGTAATATATCACAACCTGTGACAGGTCAAAACTGTACCGACGTTACAAATATGTGCTTGGAGAGTTTTTCTCAATAGGATGCTGACTAGGGATATATTAGTGGAGTTAGGTATTTCAGTGAGTAGCTCTACATGTGTTGTGTGTAATTTAAGGGTAGAAAATGTGAGTTGCTTGCTCTTTAAATGTTTTGTTTTGAGTCAAATCTGAAAATTGTGAGTGGTGGTTAAGAGTGCAACTGGTGCACCATTCCTAGACCAAAGAACACTTCTTAGGCTTTACTTTAGTAGGGACAGGGAGGAGTGTGAGGTGTATATTAGTTGATTGTTATTTAACAAATTTGAAAGCATAGAAACAAGATTATTTTTAAGAATAGGAAATGTGACATTGTAGAGATATATGCAGGGTGTAAGTAATATCTTGGACTATTATTAAAGAAAAATATAAAGAATGTCCATTTCTCTTATTCAGACTGAGTCTCAGAGGCATTAGTTTGTATGCAAATGCTAAAATGAGTGATAATGGGAGAGGGCACTGAGGGGTAGCAGTGGATTAAGGAAAATTCTTGAATCTGGTTGTGGTATAGGGGTGTACACCAAGGATTTGTTACACAATTAACTGTTTTCTTGACTTGTTATAGGGCGTTTGTCGTTATGTTTTTTAGTGGATACAAGAGACAAACATGAAGCGGTGGTAGCAGAGCAGGGCACTATTGAAGAGAGACTATATTCATAAATCTCATAAATGTCCTATGCTCTGATTGGAAAGTGAAGATTTGTGTTTTTGAAATTGATGTATTGTCTACAGTGTAGTGTATGGTTTAAAGCTTTTTTGATAATGTATGGTCAACTGTTAAGATTATTTTGATAGATCATTTGTATGGTAGCTATATTTTGATTAAAGATATTTAGATGTGCCTAATTGGGAAGTTATCCTTCGATGTAATTTTTTTTGCATACTTTTGTACAGAAGTTGAAATAACTTTATTACCCCTATTTAGATCATTCTTTATGGCTGATTAAAAAAAGGAAGACATACATTTTTCTCTTGAGAAATATGTTTATATAGGTTTAATATGTACTTTGATCCTTCCACAATGCATTATCTCAATAGCACCCATCCAAAGAAATAAAATCGATCATCAATGTGCTTATTTCTATTAGAGGCATAATATGATTTCTAAACAATTTTATTGTTGAGGTATTATCATATAACAATATAATATAACCTTCCTACACATAAATGGTTCTTTCAATATTTTGGTCATCTTAATTGTTTGACATGCATAAACTAACATTTGATAAAACAACATGTTTTGATGTACTTTTTTTATTTTCTGAGTTATTTGTAAGTCCACATTTGAATATCAATATTGGATAACAATTATTTAGTGCTCTCTTTTTACATAAAATGTTTTAAAGTTCAAAATTGAGGTAAGTATCTTAAAAATCTCATAACTTTGAAAAAGTAATTAAGTTTACTTACTCATATCTACTCACAAGATTCACAATAAACATTATCTTACATCAAATTATGATAATCTAAATAAGAAGACAAAAGGACTCTCTAGCACCTTTCTAGTTTCTAATTATTATTGAAGGGCTAACAATAATTATAAGACAAGCAACAATAAATAATGTTTAAAAAGTGAATTTTAAGCCTAATTCAACCTTACAAAATCAACTTATAAGGTGATGTTTGTATCCACTTATATACTATGAATTGACTTTATATCTGATCAATGTGGGATCTCAACACTCCCTCCTCTAATGCAGAGGTTACCGAACTCGGGCGTGAAATTAGATATTTATGAGTGGTCTGATAACAGGTGGCACGATCGGTCCATGACCCTTGTTAGGATAGACTCTAAATGGCTCTGATACCATCTTCAAAAGTGGACTTTAAGTCTAATTCAACCTTATCAAACCAACTTGTAAGGTGAGGTTTAAACTCATATATATACTATGAATTGACTTTATCTTTAGTCGATGTATGATCTCCAATAGAATGTACTAGAAGGGATTAGAATAGGTAGTAAGAAAGTGGCTTTACAATTTGCAGATAACACCCTTATATTGACTAAAGCTAAAACATAAAGACATTTTTGTCATCACAAACATCCTTAGATGATTTGAACTAGTATCCGTATCCGAGGTTAAGGTCAACTTTCACAAAAGTAAAATAGGAGGAGTAGACATACATACACAAGAATTACAAAGATATTCCTCAATACTTAACTACAACTCAATGTCCATACCTTCTACTTATGTAGGTTTGACTGGGAGGAACTTAAGAAAATGTATGATAAGTACCAATTTTGAGTGTTTTTATATATGAGAAATATTGAGTACTTGTGGGTTCAAGTGTTACTTAAAATAGTAATTACTCCCAATTTTAGAATTTTTGGATTTAAATTTATGTTTTGAGTCTTGAGTTAAAGGAAATCATTTAATCTCAATTATTGTGAAATTTCAGGTATAAAAGAATGAAGAAAATAATAGATTGGAAAATTCATGAAGAAAAGAAATAAAAATTTTAAAATAGAAAAAAGCTGAAGAGAAAAGCCACTTCACCTAGGCCCAAAACCAAGTTTAAAAGGAGATTTTTAGGATTTTGGGGATCAAGACTTAGAGGACGGAAGCAAGACCTAGAGAACGGAAGCGGACGACTAGAATCAACATTTCTTCTTCTCTTGCAATCTTCCTTTCATTGGATTGTAATGGCTACCATGGATAGCTAATTCTTTATCTTTGGGATTGAATGTAATCTTTTGAACTCATTCGTATTTTGGTGATTTTTATATATAATATTCAGTTTCTACTCAATTGGTATTTTTATCTTATGCTTAATGCTAGATTTTATCTTACCAATAGAGTCTTGATTTTGATTCTTGAATTTAACTGAGAAGTATTTTTAAGTTTCCGACCTAGATGAAAATACTCAATATATTAGAATACTAGGGATAGGTTTCGATGTATTGATTGCGTATAACATCCGTTCTTAATGCTGGGTAATTTACTAAATAGTTGAGGGATCAGTGTTTTGAAAATTTCCTTGTGAATTTCATATCAGAGAAATCGGTGTGAATGATTTTTATATGTGCATCAATTGTGAGTAGTTACGAATATTGTATTTTATTATCAAAACCAAAATATGAATGAGGGAGATAGATGAAGTTCAATCTCAAAGTCCTTCTAGATCTTGCAAACTTCTTTTTATAATTGTTACTTATTTTTAATTGCTCTTTTACGTTTCTTGACTCAAATTATTATCAAATCATCTTGAAACTTTTATTTGCTTAGTGAGTAGTGATGCTAAATTCTAAAACAAAACTGTTCCCTGTGGCATCGACATCCTTACTTTATAAATCTATATTACTTGTGAATTGGTACACTTGCCGAATAAAGTCTTAACAATGTAGTTTTTGGCAACCAAGCATGAGGAAATTAGAAAAAAGGACTCTGAAAAAGGTATGCAACTATTGTACATTGGAAGACTATGTCTCTTAAAGTCTGTTATGATTGCCTTGCCACCTTTTTTATATCCATTTTTTCAAAATACCAAACAGGAGTGGGAAATGAAATAATGAGATTGCAGAAAAAAATTTCTTGTAAGGATGGAGGATTGAAGGAAGAAAGATAGCTTAGGTGAAATAAAAAAAACATGTAAAAGAAAATAAAAATGTTCAGCAAAGTACATTTAAAAAAATATGAAAATGAAGGATATGGATGGAGACAGGAGGACTATGGAAAGAAATAATTAAATTTAAATATGAAACATGGAGGAGTTTGACACAAAAGTCTAATCCGAGGTTAGAATCAACATGGTGGAGAGATTTGAAAATGGTGTATAGAGAAGATATGGAAGGGAGTTGGTTTGATGAAAGTGTAAGATGGAAGGTGAAAAATGTGAAATGTATCAAGTTTTGGGAGGATAAGAGGAGTGGTGAGAGATCTTTCATGAATAGGTTCTTAGATTATATACAAATGATCTTTCTCAAAACAAACACACAAATGAACTAAGAGAGTAGAGAAATAGTAAGTCGGAATAGAAACTAGAGTGGAGAAGGAATTGATTTGAATGGGAAAAAGTTGAAGTGGATGAGTTGTTGCAGGATATTACAACAAATACACTTTAACAAGGAAATGGATGATGAATAGGTATGGTTGGACACAAAAACACATCTCTTTACATTAAATTAGCCTATAAAAAGCCACAAAATATCATATTATATTGAGAAAAACAAAGAGTTATGGAACCTATTTTGAAAAATTAAAAAATTTGCTTCAATGTTGTTTTTGATTTTTGAAGGATGATTATAATAGAGCATCGACAAAAAGAATAATCTAAATAACGAAACGTCCTACAAGACCATATAACTTGTAACATGTTTGAACAAAAGAAAAAAAACATAGTTCATACGTAGGATAGCTGACGGAATATAAAATATGTGTAAGAATTAAACAAAAATAAATAAAGTTTTTTACTACTAAGCAATATATCACTTACAAAATTTTAGGCTATCAAATGTAGATAAAGAGGAGAATATGATATGAAAATATGTATACATAGTTATTATATGAAATCAAAATAACAATATCCTCTTTAAAAATGGATTAGGATTTTTAAAAAGAATATTATTAATATTATTTTGTATAAAATTATTATTAATATTATCAATATTATTATTATTATTAAAATTAATGTTAATAATAATAATATTGATATTATTAATAATATTAGTAATATTATTTTTATTAATGTTATTATTAACGATATTTTCAATATTAATAATATTAATATTATAATAATAATTATTAATAATATTATCGATATTAATATTATAAATATTATTAATGATGTTAATATTAATAATGTTATTACCAATAATAATAATATTAATAATATAATAATAATAGTAATAATAATAATGATATTACTAATAATATTAGTAATATTATTTTTATTAATGTTATTATTAACGATATTTTCTATATTTATAATATTAATATTAATATTATAATAATAATTATTATTAATAATATCGATATTAATATTATCAATATTATTAATAATGTTAATATTAATAATATTATTACCAATAATATAATAATAATAATAATAGTCATAATAAATAATCATGTTAAAATCAATCTGATTCAGTAATAAATTGAGTTCTTAAGAAATTTCCTTTTTAAATTATTTGAATATTGAAAAATCAAATAACTTGACTTTTTTTTTTATTTTATTTTTTAATGTTGAAGTAGTGTGTATTAGGATAAATTTGTGATTTTTTTTTTTTCTAAAATCGTATGAAGTAATAGGAAAGTAAAGTGATAATTGAAATTTTGTAAAATCACAGAAACACGTTTTTTATTAAGTTTTTTTTTTCTGCAATTTATTAATACTATTTTTTTATAAATTGTTTTTTTTATTTAATGTGTATATTCTTTTTAAGGTAAATGTTTCATTAACTTTTTTTTCGATGAAATTAAAATAAATATACCAACTTTAATTTTAAATTATTATTTGTATTGAAATTGTTTTTGTGACGATTTAGTTTATTCATTAAATTAAATTAATGATGCTAAAATTAAAATAAATATATTTATGGCAATGTAGTTTATTTGTACAAAATGTATAAAAAAAGTAGAAAAATAAAAACACTGGATTGGTTAGATTATACATGACTTTATTACAATCAATAAAAAAATAAAAATTAAAGTCGTACTAAAATTATTTAAAAAATAAAAAAGTGAAAAAATCATTATATTATACACTACTTTAACATAATAAATAAAAATTATTTAAATAAAACTTAAAAAAATATAAAAATTATAAAAATCAAACTCGTGTGTCTAAATAAAAACCACTATTGAAAATACAACTTTACCAACGAAATATTTATATAACCGAAAGTTATGTTTAAAAACATAATTTGTTTATTTTAAAATTATATTTCAAAACACAAATTACTTATTTTTATAATTTTTTTCAAAATTTACCTAGTTTTGATAAATTTAAAAATAATTATACCAGTTTAATAAATAAACCTGTCTCTTTAAAGAAGTCGTATGATTACTTACTACTTCTATAACAAATAAAAAAATTATGTTATGTTTTACGAATTCAATTTATCAAATTAAAAAATAATGAAATTTTAAGACATATAATGATTTTTACAAATTCAAATAATAAATAAATAAATAATAGAAATTGTATATAGTGTGATTATTTTTAATATTAAAGTTAAAAGTGAATAAAAGTTAAAATAGAAAGTGAGAATTTATAGAAAAATAAAAAGTATAAATTTTTAATTATAATGATTTTTTTTTATAATAAAGTAGTATGTTTACTCAAGTGTAATCTTTTTAAAATTTATTCATTTCGAGAATTTTGGAAAACAAAAGAAATTGTGCTGTTACTAATTAAAATGCACCTTTTATAACTTATTCAAAGTAAAAAAGATCCATGATAGATGATTGGTGCAATATTTTTTATTTAAATAGCCTTCATACAATTTCATTAATTGGACCATTATTATACTATAAATTGCTTAACCTCAATTGTATTCAAAGCAATCTTTTTTTCTCTGTAGATAATCACCTATGGTGGGCCCGGCCCACAGAGAATATGATCAGTGTCCAACTCGAGCAGTAGTAGAAAGGACCATTAGATTGAAGAAACATGTTAGTGCCTTTGATATGTATGCATATTATTTTGGACTTTATAAGTTGAAGACAAGATTTTCCCAATGAAAATATGATTAATCATTCTCCTAAATTTTCTTATAATTATAAATATTTTAACAATCTTATTTATCAACATACATTTGTTAATTATGCAGATTCTGTTTTCAAAAGTATAAAGCCTATTAGATTTTTTTTTTCTTTTTTTATAGGTAAGAATTGAACCCTTTAAAAGAGTTTACAACAAATCACTTAGTGTGCTCAATTATTTAATTTTGACTATTTTTACTTATTAAAATTTCGGTTTACTTACTCTATTTTGCCATATTATTTATTTATTTAATTTTATCCTTATATTAAAAAAAATACAGACAATTATTTCAATTTTGAAAAGATGAATAATGTGATTTTTTTAAAAATATTCAATAAAAGACTCTTAATTTGTTAAAATACAATTATATAACCTTTTTATATATTGAAATTGACATTATTAATTTTATAAAGTTCACCATTAATGTGCTGCGGTTATAAATCATATTATGCATAAAATTAAAGTTATCAATATTAATTTTAAAATTTTCACATAATGATGCGATAAAAAAAATGATTAAATACTTTATTAGTATTGAGACTACATTAAACAAAATAAATAATGATATAAAAAGGTAAATGTTTAAAGTTTATGATGTTTAAAATAAAAAATATGCAAATTTAAAAAGTAATGACAATATAACAAATATGAATACATAATTATTTAAATTTGAGTGTTAGTTTTATTTTTGTTATTATATATCAGCAAAAATTATTATTATTATTATTATTATTATTATTATTATTATTACTATTATTGCTAACTTTCAATTATGAAAATTCATATTAGAATTAATTACGAGATCTATGTTGTTGTATCTTAAAAAAATTGTCAATCTTACTATCTTATTGTAATAAAATAACCTCAAATACTGGATATATAAATATATAATTTATATTATTTATTACAAATTAAAAGTTGAAATTAAAACATATTGACAATTTTTCTTTAAGAGAAATTTTAAAAGAATATACACATTAATATTTGTAGATAGTTCTAAGTTATTGTCTTAAACCTACTTATTTGTCAAGTCACATCTAAAAATATAATCAACACAATTGTAGAATGACATAAAAATATGAAAGATAAGTTACCTATTGAAAATATTTATATTTATTATTTTAAATAAATACTTTATCATATATGATATCTCATAAATTGTATAAGCATCAAGTAAACATATATAGTATACCATACCAGATTGTATTATGTTATAAACCAGCTGATGGTGATGTTTTGATCACATATGAAAGGAATCTCTAGCTACAATTCACTTATCAGAGAACATTGGATTCCTAAGAATGGCTATATTTAGGATGTTAGTATCTATAATTTGTTTATTACGAGTTATCATATCACTCGGATTGCCGTTATAAACTACCAAACATAAACATCTCCCAAGAGACTATTGGTTCTATAAATCTGAAAATACCTCCACCTAGGTAGCAAAATGTATGCATCACTTATCTGTATTCAATTGTCCATTATATAATATAATGTAAGGAATTATCTTTCTATATCTTAGGGATATAAGATATGTTGAAACTCCAAATACAAATTTAGTTGCCATATATATATATATATAATATTATTATGTATACGAGTTGAAATATTCCTATTATACTTCATATTTATTTTATTTTATTTTATCGATAAAAATTAATTTTGTCAACGTTACCTGTTTAAATAGGTGTGGTGCTTCCGGTCTTGGTAACCGCTTGCTCTTTCTTACTATCTTGTGTAAACATTGACAATATTGAACTCATCAGTTGCCACTTAGTATATGCTCACACTTTCGTATAATTAATATTGATATTCTTAGATGCTTCACCTATGTATATTTGTGAAGTATATATTTTAAAGAAGTTTCGAGAAAATACTATATCTATATGAGACGTAAAACTGAATAATATAAAAACATAATACATTGACCGTTAATTCTTTTCTTTTTTAACAGCAATGAATTAATAAAATAAAAGGAATACTTAAGACATGTTCCAATTCTTGCACATCACACTTTAACTAAGACTAAGTGTCACACCTACCAAAATATAAATCCATACAGAAGGATCTTATACTAAACAGATCAAAAATCAGAAACTAAGACACCTAAAACAGAGCATAACCAGTAACCAGGAAGAAGACTACACACAAAATACAAACATATATAGAATCACAAACAAACAAGGAGGGAGCCATCCAACCATACCTCAAGAGTTGCTAAGCCAATGATTGAAGACACTCTACCGGAGAGAGAATCCAATCCGAATAAGAAAATGTGGTTCTCTTCATCTTGTATTTAGCCCATAACCAACCCTTAAGTTGAGCTAGACTAAAGATTTCATCAGCATCCACAACCCCACCCTTGAAAACCACCTTATTTCTGTGACTCCATACTTCCGAAACAATGACTATCCACAACCCTTTCCAAACTCTATTAGCGCTCTGCTTTTGGTCCAATAAATAAAAACTCTGAAAATTAACAAGAGTGACCTGATGTCTAACACCACTTTCCCAATCCACCTGTCACACTGGTCCCACACTTGTTGTATCACAATACAAGTATTAAACAAGTGATCGTTGGATTCAACACCATCCTGGCACAGAGGACAAAACGAATTTGCCAACTGAACTCCCCTTCGAGCTAAGTTAAGTCTAGTTGGCAATCTATCCAAAAGTATCCTCCACGCACCCACAATCGCTGAAGGGGCAGCACTTAAGCTCCACAACAACTTAAACAACTCTGAAGACTGCAAAGAGTACTCACCGTTCAAGATGCTATAACCAGATCTGACAGTATACTCCTGGGTATCCTTACTCACCCACACCAGCCTATCTTCTCTCCTATCATCCCACAAGACTTTAGAGATCAAGGTCAACAACTGTTCTTCAAGGTGTTTTTCCCATTCGAACCTCTCTCTACGCCAACAAAGGTTCCAATTTGTGCAGCGAGAGGTTCTGCCACCATCCCACACGACAACGTCACCTACCAAACTTTCTTTATTTAGAGAAATAGAGTACAACCTTGGAAACTTGTCTTTCAACGATTTGTCGGCCACCCACTAGTCACTCCAAAATTTAACACACCGACCATCTCTGATACACCACTGGATTCTACTATCAAACCAATTCCCTTGTGTAACATTACCACAGACACTGATCAAATCCTTCCACCACACAGACACCTTGGTAGACCCTGAAGAAACACCCATATCCCACCAACAATCATACCTAGCTTGTAGGATTTCCCTCCACAAGCCTTCCTTAGTGATCCCAAACCTCCATTTCCACTTAGCAAGCAAGCCATCATTAAAGCACCAGATATCCTTAATACCCAGTCCACCAAATTCAATTGGCCTAGAGATCCATTTTCACTTTACCCAAACAATCTTCCTACTCTCATCGCTCTACCTCCAAAAAAACTGTATCTGAATACGTCTAATCTGGTTACAAACACTAACTGGAAAAGGAGAAAAAATTGACAGTTAATGAAAAAAAAAAAAGAAAGAAATAGTCCTCTTTATGTAAGATTTCAATAGAAGATTACATAATTTATATACCACGTCACAGTATTTGTGATTTGGTTGTTGATTTTAATAATATCATATTAATAGATTTAATGCTTTTAAGTTTTTTTTTTCACATAATTTAAGGACGACATCGTAATAAAACTATTGAATTTCAAAGTAATAATATCATAAATATAATAATTAATCCTAAATGAGGATATATATATATAATAAGGAGACTTAATGGTGGTTACTGGTGCTTTAAGATAAGTGGATTTAAGCTAGTATCTAACATGTAATTATGTAAACATAGTATAGTGGGCTTTATATATAATTTTTTATGTATAAAGATTGGAGCATTCCAAATGCTCCTACTTAATATAATTCCTTGATCATAAAAAATAAAAATATGATACTACCACTTTGCTACGTGATACTAACACTTTGCTACAACTTACTTTGTTATCATTTTATTTTCCAACCACTAAAAAAATTACATTTACACACAGCAAACTTTTATATTATTATAAATAAATACAAGAGGAAATTAAACCAAAGTTCATAAGTTTATAGATGATTGCCAGTTGTGATTATTATTATTATTTTATTATTATCATTAATAATATTATTAATATTAATATTATCATTATTAATAGTATTAATAATATTGATAAAATCATTAATAATAGTAATATTATTATCATTATTATTAATATCAATAATAACAATAATATTATCATTAATAATAATAATAATATATCATTATTATTAACATTAATAATAATATTAATAATATCATTGTTATTAATATTAATAACTATTATTATTATTATTATTATTATTATTATTATTATTATTATTATTAATAGTATTAAGAAGTGGACCTCAACCTTACAAAACCCCGCTTGTGAGGTTTGCACCCACTTATAATATAAACTATTGAAATACTTTATCTCTAGTTGATGTGAGATTTCCAATACATTTCCTTGTCAAGATTTCTTTAACTCGAAGTGAAACTTATATGTAAGGATGGTCCCATAGCGGATGATTCGATAGGCTCAATAATCTTGTTAGAATAAACTCTGATACCATATTAAGAATTGAATTTTAAGCCTAACTCAACCTTACAAAACTGACTTGTAAAGTGTGAGATTTACACTCATTTATAAACTATTGAAAGGTCTCACACATCTCTAATTGATGTGAGATCTTGAACCAATATTAATATATGATATTAATAATGTTGATGTTAATAAAATTTTATTGTAGTGTATTATTTGTCCATTGGAAAAATTTATCTTGACTGGAATAACACTAACATGTATACAATTTTTGTTTGGTATGAAGAATTAACTTTGTCCAACTGGAAATTAACAATCATAAAAATCATTAATTCATTAAATATTTATTTGAGAATATACTTTGGTATTTAGGGATATATTAAACATTATTGAAATAATGTATGTTTGAAAATTGATAATAGTTCATAAAAATTAATGACTATTAATGGGATATTTTTATTTGTAATTTATATTTAATAAATAAATTAATTGCCACAAAATAATTAATAACTTATACGATTGATTAATGATTAATTTAACACATTTATTTCTATTAATTGTTCCTTCTCGAAAAGCTAAATATAATAAATAAACATTTTTTTATAAGTTTTGGTGCATCTTTATTTAATTTTATTTACATTCAGCAATGTTATAAGTAATGACCACTAAAAAAACTCACCTACTTTGCTGTTTTTTTATTATAAAATTTGAAATTAAAATAAAAAACTAAACATATTTCTTTTAAAAAAAATCAAATATAATTTTAAGAATGTTTTATTTGCTTTGGAATAGCTAATATTTTTTTTTATATCCACAAAAATATCTTTAAAAGTTTTTTTTTTCTTTTAAACAATACAATATGTTGATTACTCGTATCAATATTGATTTACTATATTATGAATGTCGGTCTAACTATATTCTTCTTTTCACCATTTTCTAAAAAAATAAAGACAAGTATTTTGTTTAGATAATCTAACCAATAAGCTAAATGAAACATATTTTATAAGAAAATTTTAAGTATTATAACAAATGTTATGATTTATCTTTTTGTTTTTGTGTGTAAATTTTATCTTTTTTCAGACATTTTGTAAACCTTCCAATGAAAGTTGGGTTTAATCAATTGGATTGTAAATACTTATTCTAGTTTTTTAGGTAGTTAACTCTTACTAGAACAATCTTCTTAAAGGTGTCAATCATTTATGTTCAAGTTTGTTTTTACAAATTTTATTAATAGAAAGAAAAAAACATTAAGATTATTAATGATAGCTGAGAATTGTTCAGGCACATGTTATCTGATAAATGGCCGAGTAAGTTTAAGGAAAGGCATGCAATTTTATGAGTGCCGCTGCTTTTTTTTCTTTTTTTAGATTAAATATTCTACCATATACGCATCCAAAGCGGATTTTCACAATCTCCCAATCCAGAAACCGCTTAAATGAAAATAAAATGGTGGTTTTGTTAGAACCTAGAAAGAAGCGTGCGGTTTTAGGTATCTCAGTTTACACACACACACAAGATCTATAAATTGAGTCGTTCACTCTTGTCTTTCCACAACATTCTCTTACATTCTCTTCCCCAGAGCGGCATACCCTAAGCTATGACACCCACAACCATGGATTCAGGCGCAAAGAAAAGCCGTGGCCGCCAAAAGATCGAGATGAAGAAAATGAGCAATGAGAGCAACCTCCAAGTCACCTTCTCCAAGCGCCGAAGTGGCCTTTTCAAGAAGGCCAGTGAGCTCTGCACCCTCTGCGGAGCCCACGTGGCGCTGGTGGTGTTCTCCCCCGGCGAGAAGGTGTTCTCCTTCGGCCACCCCAACGTGGACGCCGTGATTGACCGCTTCCTGGGGCGGACCCCGGCGCAGGACTCCGGCACCATGCAGTTCATCGACGCGCACCGCATCTCCAACGTGCGTGACCTGAACAAGCAGCTGACTCAGGTGAATGAGCTCCTGGAGAAGGAGAGGAAGCGCGGCGACGAGCTGAGCCGCCTGAGGAAGGAGGCCCAGGATCTGATGTGGTGGACCCGCCCCACTGAGGAGCTGACTTTGGAGCAGATGGAGCAGTACAAGGCAGCATTGGAGGAGCTGAAGAAGCACGTTGCTCAACTTGCTGAGAGGGCCATGCTTCAGAGTGCTGTGAACCAGGGTCATCAGTTTTTCCCTGGGGCTTCTTCCTCTGCCAATTTCGTGCCTCAGCCTCAGCATCATCAGCCTCCGCCTCTGCTTCAGCCACAGCCTCCTCAGGTGTTCACTACACCCATTCCTACTATGCTTCAGAACTACATGTTCCCTGATGTAGCCATCATGCAGCAGCAGCATCATGGTTTTGATAACATAGGGATGGGAGGATATGGACCTGGACCTGCTGCTGCTGGTGGTTTTTTCTGATCTGTTCAATGTATCCATGGTGATGATGCTGCTGCTCTGTCGTTTTGTAGATTTCATGTTGTTTGTTTTCTAAGTTTCCAATTCTACCTTTAGTTTCATGTTGTCTTTATTTCAGTGTAAGGTAGTTTCCATTCAATAAAAAATAGTTTAAAAAATGTGATATTTCCTTTTAATGTATTATTTGTCTGTTGGAGAAAATTATCTTGACTGGAATAGCACTAATAGGTACAAGATATATACAACTTCTGCTTGATACGAAGGAATTAACTTTGTCCAAGTAGAAATCGAGAATAACTGGATGAAAAACATCAATTCATTAAATATTTATTTGAGATTATAGTTTGCTGTTTAGGAATACAATAAAAAATTATTGAAATAATGTATGTTTTGAAAAATGATAATAGTTCATAAAATTAATGATATTGATGGAAAATATTTATTTTTAATTTATATTTAATAAATAAATTAATTTTCACAAAATAATTAATAACCTATACTATTAATCAACGATTAATTTAATATATTTATTTCTATGAAATATTCCTTCTTAAAAAGATAAATATAATTAAACATAATTTTCTTATAACCTACTCAAAAAACTCACCTACTTTTGTTTTTTTTATTATAAAATTTGAAATTAAAATAATTAAAACCAAACGTATTTCTTTCCAAAAAATCAAATATAATTTTAAGAAATTTTTATTTACACTGGAATAACTAATATTTTCTTTTTATGTTCACAGAAATATCTTTATAATTTTTTTTTCTTTTAAACAATTCAATGTTGATTACTCGTATCAATATTAATTTACTATATTACGAATATCGGTCTAACTAGATTCTTCTTTTCACCATTTTTTTAAAGAAAAAAAATATAATAATTTTGTTTATATTTTTTTTAATTTTTTAGAACAACAAAAAATGATATAAATAGAGTAGTTTGGGATACTCCAACTCTATTACAAAAGAAAAAAAAAAATACATAAATGCACAAAAAAAGTAAAAAAGAAAAACTAAAAGACCCTACCCTCATCAATATTTTGATTTATCTTTTTATTCTGCGTATAAATTTTGGATTAATTATTTTTTTGAGATCCGTATTTCCAAATATGCTTTTTCAATAAAAGTTGGTTAATTAATTGGATTGTAAATACTTATTGTTTATGTAATACTTCTTTTTCATGTAATAAAATATTATTACAACAAATGTATCAATCATATCTGCAAAGCTATTATTCCTTTTTGCAATTTTTAGTACCACAGCTCGTTAGGTTACAAATTATACTTATTCAGAGAGATGTCTTATAAAGTTAGGGACATAAACACCGTAACACTGTTTGGATAAAAGGAGAGAATATATGAAAAAACAAGAATGGTGCTAGACTAGGCATTCTGGAGTTAAAAAACTTTAATAAGATATTATTAAGAAAATAGAAATGGATATTAAGGACCGAAGAAGTATGGATGGTGGCGAAATCTAGAAGTTAATAAAAGATAGATTTTATAAATCTAGATGATAAAAAGATCTTAGTAAGATATGTAGAAAAGGAATAGAAGGTTTTTGATTTAATGATAATATTAGCTAGACATTAGATTTGGACGATAAAGTATTGATGTGAGAGGATAGACGGTCAATAATGTACAGGTGTAATGTGATAATAAGTGGGAATGATTTTTTAGGTGAAGAAGCAGTTGGTTTGAATGGTTAAAACTAATAGTTGAAGAGCTTTTACAACAGATGCAAAATCCTCTTTGAGGAGAGATTCCAATGATGTATGGGTTTGGAATGACGAAGGAAATATACAGCTATTCGGTGAGATAAGCTTATAGAAAGCCAAGACAGTCCTGGAATGGAGAAGATGAACAATTATTTATGAAATTTTGGAAAATTAGGGCATTGGCTACAACCCAACTCTGTGCATGGAAACCCACATTTGAGAATTTGTTTGAAACAGGGTCAATAAGATCTATTAACAGCTATGTTTTATGTGATGTACAAGAACAAACAATAAATCACTTGATGCTCACGTGTAAGGAGATTAGCAAAATTTGGTAGACTAGTGGGTTGATTAACATTCAGTCCATCATTGTATAGTATCAAGATACATTTACAAAGCTTTGAGATAAGGGAAGTAGACCATAAACCTTGTGGAGAGAGTAGTGTGGATAGGTGTTGTTTGGAACATCTGAACGTCTGGAAAAAATAATATTATCTTTAGAAATAAAGCATTTGATTTAAATGAGGTTTTTTTATTAGTACAAAGTAAGACTTGAACATGAATTATTAAGAGATATGACAAAGCTAACTTCACTAACTCATACCAGTGCTTAAATATGATATGTCAATAAACTGATCTTGCTACTAAATTGGTGGACTCTGAAATAATTAAAAGCGGGTATAACCATTATCAGGCTTATGGGCTAGATCTTATTGCAGTACAGGTACTGTTCATAACCATGTACTGTACACCAATGCAGCTGCTGAAGTTTGCATTCAGTTGGAAGCGAGGCAATCTGTTTCTGCAGGGTATCAACATTTCTGTACACGACGCAGTTATGTCTTTGATGAGAACAGTGCAGACACAGAAAAGCACCTTACAATTGCACTCTAATGAGGTTTATGAACTGTGATATCTTAGCCAAAGCTGCAGGATCAGAATAGCTTCAACGTGTGTTGTGCCCTTAAATGACTTCCTAGAGTAAGTCGGATGGTTTTGTTTTCAACTAACAAAGTGGGGTGATTGCTTTGGAATCTGAAAACTGTTTTTTGACAGTATATGAACATAGCAGGTAGTGCATACCGATGAATACTGTGCGGTTTCATATTTGTATGTAAGGAGAAAAGTGGATCTATGGCACAGGGATGCCATATTGCTCTGTGTTGGTGTTAGCGACTCATATGTTGTGTCCAAGTTTTTTCTGCAATGTATTGGTTTTTATAAACTTTATGGCTTAGGTTTCAGTAGCTTGTTCCACCACAGGAAGAAAGTTCTGTGTAGGGTTCAATGGATGTAGGGTCAAGAATACAAGAGTGTGTTATAAAGGGTTAAAGTATTCCTTCGGTATTTCTTATTAATTTTTATTTTTTGTTGTCATAGAAAATTTTAGGTATTCAAGTTTGTTTTTACAAATTTTGTGAACAAAAAGAAAAAACATTAAGATTATTAATGCCAACTGAGAAGTGTTCATGTACACCTTATTCAATAAATGGCCGAGTAAGATTAAGAAAGGGCATGCCATTTATGAGAGCTGCTGCTCTTTTTATAGATAAAACATTGTACCAGACATCCAAAGGGGATTTTCACAATCTCCCAATCCAGAAACCACTTGAATGAAAATAAAATTGGTGGTTTTTGTTCAAACCTAGAAAGATGTATGTTGTTTTGGTGTTTCCATTTACAAACACAAAAGCCTCCAATTCACCTTCTCCAAGCCCCGAAACGGATTTTTCAAGAAGGCGCTCTGCACCCTCGGTGGAGCTCATGTGGCACTGGTGGTATTCTCGCCCGGCAAGAATGTGTTCTCAGAGGGCCATCCCGATGTGTTACCTGGGGCTTTTTCCTCTCTCAATTTCTTGTCTCAGTCTCAGCATTGACCTCAGCTTCAGCCACATTCTCCTCAAGTGTTCATTGCACAGACCATTACTATTACTATGCTTCAGTTCCCTGATGTAACCATAAACACTGACTATGTTTTGGTCTTGTGTTGATTTGTGCAGGTGAGTGATGACAGAAGAATCAGGAATAGCTAGAGAAGGACGTAAAATGCTATTATAGAACATGAAAAGCAGAATCAAAAAGTGTAGCACGATCAATAGCAGTGGATTGGAGAAATAATTTGATCCCTCTTTTTACACCTGAACCACTCTTTTTTGTTTGTAAATGTTGACAGTCTCTGACAAATATAAATTTAGTTTTACGAATGTGGTGCTAATGTGTAAGGAGGGTTTTGTGTAACTTTATAATTAGCAAAGTCATTTCGAAAATGTTTAAGGATTTTCATTTCAGTTTAAGTGATCTGTTGTTGTATAAAAGAGTTAGAACATTTCTTAAATACTTCTATTAATTCTATTTTGTAGTGTTAAAAAAAAATAATGTAGCAGCAACATGGCAGGTTGCATGACATGGGGATGGGAGGATATGGACCTGAACTTACTGCTGGTAGTTTTTTCTAATCCATTCAATGGATCCATAATGGTGATGCCCTTTGGTTTTCTAGATTTCATCTTGTTTTTCAAGTTTTAAATTCTTCCTTAGATTTCAGATTTTTATTTCAGTATAAGATAGTTCCATTTATGTATGTGACATAGTTAGAACTGGACTAGGGTTCGGATATTAAATATATGTCTTGAACCATTATCTTGATGATGAACGTTATGTGTTGTTGGACCGGAGTCTCCTGCATAGTATCATTTATCTACGTTAAGTAGTTGTTGTTGTGTTGTCTTTTCATTTCAGTTTAATTCAATAAAGGAAAAAAGAATAATGTAGATAGAGCGTGGAAAGAGGGAAAAGAAATAATGTAGATAAAACGTGGAAAGAGATGTCGATGAATATTGAGAACTATAAAAATATAAAAATAAAGTGGTATTTAAGAAAAGGGTTCTAGATAGTTTAGAAGTCTTTCGTCTAGTACAATTAAAGGAATGGTCAAGGTTTAAGTATAAGATGTTAAGAAGAATATTCTTTTATTTTGATTGGTATTTTTCTTCAGTAAAATGTTTTGGAATCATTGATGTAGTTAGTCAAAATTTTGATAGACGTATAGCAACGACTTTGTCAGAGGAGTGAGAGGGAGTGAAAGTCAGGTTGTTAGAAATAGAAGAATAAGATTTTATTTGTTTTGTAGATCTATACAGTTGAGAAGAGAGATAGTAGCCTAAGAGCAGATCGCAATATAGGAATCAGAGGGACCACAACAATCAGGATAAAAGTATGTTTACTCTTGATTTGTTAATGTTGGGGGAGTATGATATCTAGCATAGAAGTTTATTAGCTTGTTTTGGATCCTTTTGGTTTTGATGTTATATAGTTGACTTAGTGGAACATCAAGCATCTCAATTGTATTTATATTGTTACTTTGAAGAAAATGTTTACTCTTGTTCAAGTCTACTACTACTGTATCTGAATTTGGAAAAGATTGTGGTAGATAATTATTGTATATTCCTAGATCTTAGTAGGTTTGTATAATGGTTGGAACATTTTTAAAGTATTCTTTTCTATTTTATTTATTGTTGGCTGTTAAAAAAAATCAATAAAAAGCATATTATGTACTTAGTTTTTACCATTTTTATTTGCTTTCACTGAGGTGAAATCAATTTTTTGTTTATATTCAATTTGACTATTTAAATAGATTTTAGTTATAGATTTCCATTGAAATGCTGATAAGCACATACTCTTGGGTGCACATGATAGAAAAGAGAGACAAGAAATAAGAAGAGAAGGGGATGAAAATGAAGAAAAAGATGAAATAAAATTATGAAGAAAATAAATTAAAGAGAAAATGTGAATAAAAGTATAATTATTATTTTTTATTTTAGATATTTTTTATATAAAATAAGATTTTTTTAAAATAACTCTGATGTTTGGAACATCATTTTTATACACACTATTTTTTATATGTAAAAATTGATTTATGGCTACATTTAAATAAATTAATTATCTTTAAATCAAATTTAAGATAGTTCATCTAAATAAAGATTATTCTTAATTATTATTCTTTATCATTGAAGAATAAATTAATTATATAAAAGCATTTTAGGAATATTTCAATCTTTATATAAAAGTGTGTAAAAATTGCAAGTATTTAAGTCTCTTTCCTTACAGAAATTCTTACCAAGCATAAAACAAACAATATACATAAATCATTTGGTCTGATACCATCAATACTGATGTTATATAGGAATTATCATTCAAACTAGAATTTCTATGAATGTAATCATGGCATATTCATTTTACATAACTACATCCAAATATCTAATGCACTTTTTAATAAGAGTTTACACCTAAACAGGCCTTTCGTAAAATTCTTCCAGCTTAATTTATAAACAACACCAATAAAACAGTTTTTCTAAAAGTGACAAAAAAATTAAAAGAAAATAGAATATCAAAGCTTAATGGCAAATCTACTAGGTTTTTTCTGTATAACGACAATTTTTGTCTTACTTTATATGTAAGAGTAGTGCATGTACTTAGATCTCCCAATTTAAAAAAAAATAAAATTGTAGTACTACTTGTTACAAAAAGGATTTATTTAATATAATATCACATTCACCATTGATTCACCTATTGATCTATGGAACACAAAGTAAGTTATATAAAAACAAATATCTAATATTTTCCTGTACTAAGGCTAGGTTGTAATAGTAGCCATGCATGTTTTTGGCTTAATCTGTTTATTATTTATTTTTAAACATGTATCATCTCACCCTTCCACTCTGAATCTCTGAATTTGGTATAACGGAAGTACTTGCTTCTTTTAATGCGATATCGACTACAGTTTTTGTTTGACTACAATGCCTAGGCCAAAATTTTCCATCTACAATGTGTTTTGAACCTGTGACTTGACTTGAATTAGTAAATTTTAGTATGCACCCGGTTGACACCACTTCCAATCCCTTGTAGCTATATCTGTGAACATCAACCTCCCCTGGCTGTTGCAGTTTTGATGTAAAGACAATCAACATTTTCTTCCTTTTCCCTTCTTAACACTACAATTTTGGGAGACCTCATATCTATTATCAATCACAATCTGTTCCAACTTTATCAACAATCCTTTCTGCTTACTAATAATTTCTGTTTATCCGTAACAACAGAATTAATACCTTAGCTTAGTACTCCAGAGAGTTAAGAGTTTTAAGACATTATACTGGATATTGATATCACTATACATAGAGTTAAACACCAAATTTCTTTTACACCAAATATAACTATATTTCTATAATTTCAAATTCTTAAGATAATAGTTAACCATTCAGTGTTGTAATTTGTTTCACATTTAACTTTTAATAATGAAAGTTTTTTTTTTCTGAACAATAAAACCTTTTGACAATGAAAGTGTTGAAAGTTAAATATTGATTAGTTATGTTATGGTGGATTGAACTTAATCCCATCCACCTATCACGTAACTCTCACAACTTCTAAAATATTTTACAGGCAAAAAATAGACAGGTAATTGTTCTATTTTCTTAACTAATTCACACCTTATATCTCCTATCTACACCTCTTTATTTATCAAATTAACTAATTGAAATCTTGTTTAAAGACATTTTCTACCCGAAATGTGATGGGTTTGTGGGTTTGGTCTCAAACTCCATAAAGACATGAATGCATTACTATTTTCTCCTTATCCTGATTATAATTATAATAGATGCTAACAATTATACATAAAATATATTATTAAAATAATTTAGTTTTTGTAATTGACCTGAATACATAGAAGGTTTACAATTGAGAGATTTTTTTCTCATAATTTTAGTTACAATGAGGAAAAAATAAGCAGTTTTTAAATTAACAAAATATTTGAGACTAATTGCTGAAATTCTCGACCTGGACTAAAGTGCATCTCACCTTATTATTATTTTTATTAATGTCAATATTGTTTTAATCCATAATAAATAATATGTACAAAAGTCTACAAAGATAAAAGAAAAACAAAATAGATGATACAAGATATTATCCTAGTTATTTTTATAGATTATATTTAACCTTATTTTATGCATAATAAAAAAATAAATCTTAAAAGATACCTTCACTCAACTGTTATAAATACATCTTTAAAAATTATAAATCCATATCACTCAAACTATTTATTTTAGTAACTATTAGATATATTTGAGTTTTTATAATCTTTTCCTTGTCTATTAGTTTATTAATTTTTACATAAATTACTTTTAGATATGAATAGAGTATGAATATTTTTTGTTAATGTTCCTATTCAAATTTATTTATTTATTAATCATTAAACATAATTATTTTTATATATTGACATTTCATGTGGGGTTATTTTCAATTGCAGTTAACTAAGAATATTTTTTAATAACTTCAATAAAAATTATTTTCTTTTCAATTCATGATAAGATTATTTGGTAATTGACATTAGTAAGATTTTTCCTATGTTGATAGGACTATTTTTTAATTGATTCTGTACACCAGCTTTTGAACTAGCATTACTAAATCCTTCTAATGGTTGATGTAATTTTTCCGTCATTGATATAAAATATCCTTCCATTTACATGGTCAAAAATACTTTTTCCTATATATCTTAACCATGTTTTTCGGATGACGCTGATTGTGATTATTTTTTAATATCTAAAAGTATTATTTTTCTATCATATTAAAAAAATCCTTATAACAGCAATATAAAAAATAACTGTAATTAATGTTGATTAAAATAATTATAACAAAAAATTAACTTAAAATAATTTCAACCAATATTAATGAAAAAAATATTGGTTGATGATAAATAATTTTTTCCACAAACTTTAATAAAAAAAATAAGAATGATAAAGATAAAGTGATATTTTAAATTACTTAAGTTTAATATTAAAATAATTTTTATATTAATAGTAATAAAAAAATTTATAAAATAAAAATTAATAAAATTGAATAATTTGATCTAAACAAAATATTAACAGAACAAAAATAATTTAAAAATTCCAAATTATAAAATTTTTTATCCTATGGCAACTGGAAGTAATGTTTATTCAAAATAATTTGAGTATAAATTTTATAAATGGTTGAAATATTCAAAATTGGACAGAAATTACAAAGATCAAAGGAGGAATTGTGATGAAGATGAATCTGGAGAAAAAATATTAACAATGAAATTGTTTATATTGCGTATATGGTAAAGTTTAATTATAGTAATGTGAAAATTTTTAAACAATTATACATAATGATATTCTTGACTTTTATTAATGTTTGAAAAATTTATTTAAAGTAACTTTTAGCTAAATGACTATATAGAATTTTGTATCCTAACAAGGTATGAAAAGTTAACTCATTTAATATATTCAAATGAATTGAAGACAGAAGATGTTTACATTTTGTAGATTATTTAAGAGAGGTAATTTAGATAAGGTGTTAGAATTTGTGTTCTGGTGGGAGTTGGAAGGTGGGAAGGGGACTCTAATTCTGTTTGTCTGTGTAGTGTAGGTCTATATTCTAGACATGATCAAATTGTAGACGCTGGTATGAGAGGATGAAGGAGTGGAGTGAAGAAGAAGTATCCATGTATTGCTGCTTCATTGACAAGATGGAAGCTACATTTACTTATTATAGTTTTTCTTTTCTGTTTCTTTTGATATTGACTTATTTTCCTTATTATTTAAGTGTTTTAGCTTGTTGTTTTGTTTTCATGTTATAACAACTTGTGAGTTTTCTTTTTGTTTGGGTAGGGTTTAGTATTGAGAGACTAGAGTGCAAAATTTTGAAATCTCATTTTTTTTTTAATAGAGTTAGGGTATCCTTTAAATACTTCGTTATGTTCATTCTTAGCTATTAGAAAAGAAAAATGAATTGAAGACAATAAAATATATGCTATTTTATTGTAATTTATAAAAGAAAGTATGTTAAAACTGTAATAAATAAATCTTAATTGATTGAATAAAAAATTTCATTTAAAAAGATTTGTCTCTTGAAACTTTGATAAAGAGATAAGACAAACATTAACAATAGCTACATTAAAGAAAAAACTAAAATAATATAGTCAAGATAAAAAAGATGATGTGCACAAATTTCTTTATGGATTCCATTCTATGGAAAACCTATATCTATTCTAATTTAAACCACCTTAACTAGGTTGTTATATTATATATCTTGATTTATTCAATTATAAGAACTTTTATTTAACTAAAATAAAAAAAAATTATAATATTTCTTGAAAAACCTCACTCACTAAGAAGAGATAGGAGGTTTTGAAACACTAAAATACTTGTAACTATATCATATTGATGTATATAACAAAGAAAATTAAAAAAAATAAAAATAAAAGATATTATATTGATGTATATAACAAAGACAATTAAAAAGAAATAAAAAGTATCATCTGTAATAATAAATCTTCTTCACAAAATTAAGACAAAAATATCAATATTTTTATTTTAATTGATGATCTTGAACGATAATATGTTATTTCAACAACTTATTTAGAAAAATACTAAAATATTTTGTAAATATTTAAAAAAAAAGAATAATTTTAAGAAAAAGTGGAATGCTTGTCGTCTCATTTAAAGAAATTTCAAAACCAAAGTGATTTTAGATTATGATAATCGGTTACTTTTTAATTATAATTAATTATTTTGTTTTTTCAAAGTGACTTAGAAAAACATTCTAAATTTGTAAATCAATATTTTTTTACAAGAGTGTGATTATTAAAGTATACACTAATTTTGCCCTTTTGTATAAATAGAAAATCTTTTTAAAGGCTTCAAAATCAATTCTGATAAAGAAAAGTTGTTCACCTTCATATTCAACAAGATCTAAATTTATTCAATGATAACTTCTCTTTTAATACCCTTTTAATGTAACCATAATGACTAAACAATAGTAAACCATCTATACAATCACCAAACTTATTTTCTTTCTCAAAAGACCAACATTATGTTATAGGAAATGTGTCATAGTAAGGTCTATTGCAGCACCACTTGATCCCAGTCCATTTAAAACACCCCTCTCAAACAAAATTGGGAAATTGGAAAGCATATTAGTGTGTTGGTAGAGAAAAAAATAGTTAAGATATAAATAAATAGATAATAATAAAATAAATGAAAAATAAAGTAAAAACTAAATATGTTTGATTGGAAATAAATAGAAAAGAAATTGAGTGATGAAGATACTAGGAGAAATATGTAAGAAATATAAAGCAGGTTTCATTGGTCTCATCATGCTTTAAATTTTTTTCTATCCTCTCCCATTCTTCTCTGACAATATAGAGGTGAAAGTTTCTGGAGTTGTATAAAATCGTGCTTCTTCAGATTTCTTCCTTGTTTTCATTCTATTAACACTAATTTCCATGCAAAACAAGAGGTATTTGATGTTAGAATTACACTTCAGAAATTGCTAAAGAATAATGTGACAATATATATAATCATAATAGCAATGCAAGGACATGGGCCGTATTAACATATATAATATTCTCCTATATTCTATCCTTAACCAAATTCAGCTATCATTAATTAGTCTTATTTTGAATTCAGGAACACCTTCTTACATGAAACATTTGACCAATTAAGTTAAAGTAGCACACTGGTAGCTTGATCAATTAGGTTAAAGTAGCACCACTAGTAGCAGAAGATTCAAATGATTGAAACCTTTATGAGGATGATATACAGGTCAGCCACTACTGACAAGGTTATGTTGGAATTTGACTGTTATAGTGACTTTTGTGAAATCTGTTTTTCACAGGAAATAAGAAGGGTTATCACATGAAAGTTTTAAAAAAAAAACCCGTAACCCATGAGTCTCTAAGATCTGTATGGCACAAAATATGAAAGAATCTTATTTATATAGCGTTTTTTCTATTTTTCTTTTGTTGGCAAAGCATAGAATAAATAAACTAGAGTATTTAAAAGATGTTTTAATATTTATACAAAACTGTTCAAATTTTTGCAGTCCCTTTCTAATATATTGTAAAGTTATTTTATCCTCAAAAGTAGAGAAACTCAATAAAAAAAAACATATATATATATATATATATATATATATATATATATATATATATATATATATATATATATATATATATATATATATATATATATATATATATAATTCTATTACAATCTTTTGTTGGTCAGTGAAATCAACAAATTTAAGACAGTAATCGATTAAGAAGAAAAACATGTGTGAATGAGTCTTTGCAGGTGCGTCCTCAGACAAAATTACATAAAAAAAATGATTATAGAAGGTTTTTGCAGTGGAATAAAGACCGAGCGAGCACATGCCAATCAGATTTTGGACAGTGTCAAAATTTATGCAAAGATAAACTAGGACGCAGGCACAGAAGATTGAAAGAAGTTACTTGGAGTAGAAACATGCAAAGCCGGGGAGAATACAACTCCTTACACCACAGATCTTAGTTCATGAGTCTTAGAAAATTGGGTGGTAAGCCTTAAGTCCGTGTTCTTTGTTTCTCAGAGTGTTGTGTGTGTTATTGAACTTAAATTTATCCAGTGTAGGAATTTTGTGACGCATTATGCCACAGTGGAAAAATAATATGTTTATGTCAGTGGGAAAAGTCTCTATAACATTCTATAACTGTATGTTTTTTCATTTAACACCTTAGATTAATTACATGTTTTGTATAAGAGTTGAATCTTGGTAATTAAGTATTTGTATTCCTATCCATAAATACAAATACTAATATATTTTTATGTTTACCGTTAGTTTATATATGGATTTAAATGCCCAATGTATTCTAATATATGATGATTTTTTTTTTCTTACTAATATAAGAAACTATTAGCAATGAAAGTCTTTTTTAAAAAGATAAACATAAATTGGAATCTGAAGTTATTGATGAAACTAAGTGACAATTGTAGGAGTTTATTTATGTGTTTAGTGGTTTTTTTCTTTATAAGAAAGAAGTTTCACTGTAAAATTTTTGTTGCCACTCAATCCAGCATTACCCTCCACACTAAGTGTTTGGGTGATGGTGGTGCTTTTAAACTCCAGAAATAAATGAACAAATTTGATAATTTCTCACTAAGGCGTGACTGTGGGACTTTATAAGCCGATTTAACAGAAAACGACGAAGATGTGTCGTCTGACCAAACCTAATTATTCAATTGACCCATTTTCGAATAGTATTGAGTTACAACTTGAATAAAATGCTTTAGTTGGAGCCTTTCCCACTAGAACTAGTCCCTAATTCACATAAACTTTCACCCCTATCTTTCCAAATTTTATGCACCAAATTCCTCTATGTCTCCAATCTAGGGTTTAATCATGACCCTGGGGTACCCTCTCAAAAGAGTATCTTTAATCATGAGCCCAACTTCCATTAGCAGTTTTTATCAAATCATGATACATTCATTCCTCTCCTACACACTACTTGGAGGTCCCTCCACCTTCTTGAATCACCTTTAAAATTATGTATGTTGTTCAAGGACCTCACATATTTAGATTCCAATACTTCCTTCCAAAGATGTAATTCCTCTACACCTATCCTTTATTTCCATTTGGCAAGAAGTGTCTTGTTAAACAATTGAATATCTTTTATTCCTAACCCTCCCTTAACCTTGTTCTTACAATGGGTTATCCAATTAATCTATGCTATTTTCCTCCCTTTAGAGCTCTATGCTCACAAGAAATTTCTCTGAATTTTTGTAATTTTGTTACACATAGAGATAAGCAACTTAAAAACAGACACGTAAAAAAGAGGTAAAGCAGTGGTAACGAACTTAATAAGGCAGACTTGACCCATAAATATAAGGAGTTTTCCTTTTCATCTAGACAATTTTTACCGTATTTTACCTATCACTCCCTCCCAAAAGTTGCATCTCCTTGGATTGCCCCCCTTCCCCCCAAGGGTATCTTTAATCATAAGCCTAGCTTTCATTGGCAGTTTTTATCAAACCATGATACATTCATCCCTCTCCCACACACTACTTAGAGGTCTCTACACCGTCTTGAATCACTTTTATCATTATGTATGTTATTTAGGGACTTTTAAAGAGACATATTTAGATTCTAATACTTTCTTCCAAAGATGTTGTTCGTTTACACCTATCCCCCATTTCCATTTGGCAAGAGGTGTTCCTTAACCTTGTTCTTACACAGGGTTCTCCATTTAATCCATGCTATTTTTCTCCCTTAGAGCTTCATCCCCACAAGAAATTTCTTTGAATTTTTTTAATTTTGTTACAAATTGAGATGGACATCTTAAGAACAAATACGTAAAAAAGAGGTAAAGAGTGATAACGAACTTAACAAGGTAGACTCGACCCGTAAATGTAAGGAGTTTTCCTTTCCATCTAGACAGTTTTTACCGTATGTTACCTATCACTCCCTCCCAAATGTTGCATCTTCTTGGATCTCCTCACCCATATGAAGATACAATTCAGTGTTGTGGAGAATCTTTGCATTTCTTCTCTACTCACCCCTACAACTCCTATCTTACTCTTATAAAACTTTATTTTGAGCCTAGATGCCAACTCAAAACATCTTAAAATTCTTTTGATGAGCCTTATATTATGATACTCTGCCTCATGGAATAGTGTGTCAACTATGAATTGTAGTACACTCACCTCCACATCTTTGTTATGCATTTTCAACCCCTTTAACATATTCTTGCTAGTTGCCTCTCTCACCATTCTTAATAAACCCTTTGCCACTGTTAGGAAAAAGAAGAAAGTTATTGGATCTCCTTGCCTAAGTTCTTTCTTAAATTTGAATTTTTGTGATAGACTTTTATTCACTAAAATTGAGATAGAAGATGATTCTAAACGCACCTTTATCCACCCTATCCATTTGTATCTAAAGCCTAACCAATACATCATATAGTACAAAAAGCTCCAATTTATCAAATCATAACTCTTTTCAAAATTAACCTTACCAATCATTCATCTTTTATTTTCCTATCTAATATCTTCCACTATCTCATTTGCAACAATAAAACTATCAAGCATGTCTCTTTCCAGTTGTGTGTACTGGTGTTGTTGTACCTTCCTCTTCACTCAGCCAAGGCCAATAGGTCTACTTGTTATGATCCTTTATATTCTGTATTTGACATGAACAAAAAAGAAAAACCCAAAACAACCTATCTTTGTTTTGACTTTAATTCCTAGTCTATCATTAATTATAATAACTCCCAAATTCTTTTAAAATGACTCAACATATACTAGATAAAAAAAACTCCATTATATATCTGTTTGAAAAAGATATTGTAGCATTCCTCAACCAACTTATATGAATCTGTGTAATTGATATAACATAAACATAATGTAGCATTTTGGCTAATATTCAGTAGTTCACAGAGTTAAATTGATTCCCACTCAGTCTTTTATATTTTGATATCAAAACCTATTCAAATAAGTTTCTAGACAATTAGTCTAAGCGATGATCTGATTAAACCATTACAATACCAATATATAAGACCATATTGAAATTTTGGGTTGGCATTCTAAAAAAAATGACAAGTAAAAAAAGAAAGGGGGGAAGGGACTTAAGACTGACTTGATGAAGCTTATCCTTAATGTCTAACTTTTCATCTAATTAATCTTTTTAATATTTTTTTTTTACTGGTGTTTTCCATAACCGACATGTTATAGGACTTCTCCCAGTACAAACCTAGATGAAAAGTAAATTAATTTCTCCACAATTTGTAATAGTTTCAAATCTTTCCATTACATTCCTTTCTACACTTAACCATCATAATTTACTTTTAGCAAAATTTAATCTTAAATGTGAGAGTAGTTCAAAATATCTTAAGATACTTTTTTATTAATATAATGTTTAACTTTTGCTTCACAAAAAAAAAAAAAAAA
>Ga0209700_100550_pt1 | contig 71553 bp, 29 predicted proteins | sample SiratroredBW_FD_187528 | JGI IMG/M metagenome (GOLD analysis project Ga0209700, IMG submission 187528) | Root nodule microbial communities of legume samples collected from California, USA - Siratro red BW (SPAdes) (version 2) | ecosystem: Host-associated > Plants > Roots > Nodule | place: USA... | reverse complement strand
TAATTTTGTGTGTTTTTTTTTTTTTAACGATGAATAAGTTTTTATTAAACTTTATTATGATATTGGATATTGTGTATATTTGTTACATTAATTTGAGGAAGTATGAAAATAATTATGGGTTGAAAGTATTGTATTCTTCTCATACTTTCTTATAAAGACTTTGTTTCTTGGTAAGTTATTGAAGATAAATACTTTATATCCTCTTTGCAAGAGTGAGGTTGGTGAGAATATAAGTAAATCAATCTTTGAAGAATATATCAATCAAGACTATGTGAAAAAATGGTTGAGAATGTCACAATATTTTACTCTAATGTAATTTGTATACATACAGAATTTGTATCGTTACAAAGTTTTCCTTAACCCTAATGTAATTTACATATATGTATATATAATCATATATACACGTTTTTTACAACTACAAAGTTATCCTTACATTATTACTCTTTAGATAAATAACAATATCTTATTTATATACCATTCTTTTAATTTCACTTTTATTTACAAATTACATAAGGTATTGATATGATATTGTGCAAAACAATAAATGACACAATAATGTAGTTTCATACAATACATGAGGTTAAACACTCTTCATTTGTTGATTTTAAAATTTCCTTCTTTTTATAGTTAGTTGAACAATAATAACATGCAATGTAAATTAAAAAAGAAATAGATAGTCAATATTTTTGTACTAGTTTGTCTGAGCTTTTTGTACTAGTTTGTCTGATCACACAAGACTACGTTTAGTTTTATACTAACTAGTCAAGTTTTATTAGGTAGACTCACGTTGCAAAGTACAAACATGTATTCTTTACTGAAGCCACTTCTGCCTTAACTAAGTATTATTTCAACAAGTCACTATTGGCTTAACTCAGACTATTCTTTCGGCTCCCAACGACTCTTAATTGATCTTGTTCAAGTGTTATTTTCACAAACCACTTATAGATTAATTAAGTATTTTTTTAACAAGTCACTAATAACTTACACGATCACAATATTTAAGTGATAATCAAATCGCTTTCTCAACTTACTGCGAAGGGTAACATCTTTTAACGTATACAAGGTTGAACTCTCTCATTAGTTTGGTTAAATGAACACAAACCATGTTCTTACAAAGCTTTAAGATACAAAATATTTTTGTGGAGTTTCAGTACTTGTAAATTATGACTCACTTCTCTATTATTTTCTTTGAAGCATGTCTTCTCATAAGTTTGAAAATGGTAATGGTTGCATTTCTTTTTAACCATTGAGTAGCTTTGAACTCTCTTCGTGATCTTCTTTTTCTTTTGTTATTGTCTGATGAACTTTTATGTTGAGAAGCATTAAATGCATAACTAATTTATCTTCTCTTCTTTTTTACGTAATATATGTGATATCTGAGATTACTTATCTTATTCGGTAGCAAAATTTTTTACACCGAATAATGATTAAAAGTGCACATTATATAAGACAAATAATCGGGTCATAGTTGAAAATAACTCATGTCAAGAGTTGGCAAATGTTTATTTGGGTGAATCTTCCTAAAACTGACGTAAAAGACATCCTTTATTATACAAACTCAAGCTTTAACAATACTATCCATAAACGTGTCAACTTAGTCTATTATTATACACATCACTTGATCTGCACATTTCAACAGTCAGTCAGAGGATGCTCTGATTTGTCAACATAATGTTTTTATCATCTGATCTAATTATTGTTGTGTTATTAAATAAAGCACTTGCACACTCTTTATCTTCATAAGCAATTTTATGCTTGATTAATTTAAACATTTAATATGTATTTTTTTCTCTAATATATATATTCTTCATTATCCTTTTATTTATATAGTATAATGGAAATTAAACTTAAAAAAAAAATCTTTATTTGAAAAAAATAATTACCTTCACCTTATAGAAATATTTTTTCCCAATATATTAAGAACCAAACAATTATAACAAATTACTATTCTTGTATTACAAAGTGTAATTATTCATTAAAAAAAACAATACATGGGAGTTTGAAAGAGAAGGAAGCAACTACGGCTGTAAAAGAAAAATCTGTCTTCTATTTAAAGAACAAAATTAAAAAAAAAAATCTCATTTATTTTTTCTATGTTCTAAATTATTTATTGGATTGGTTGAGGATTTAGATGAGAATAAATATGAGGTTGACATAATAAGAAGCTTATGCAACCTTAGACATTTGTTATGCAGAGGAAAACTTTCATTACTTTAACAATTTTGTTTCCAAGAGAAAGAAATTGAAATAGAGGAAAACTTTCAGTACTTTAACAAATTTGTTTCCAAGAGAAAGAAATTGAAATCTAAACTAATTTGGTTCTTATTTTATTATAGTTATTATAATGTCTCTTACTTTGGTTAAGGGAAGTCGGTCATGATTTTTTTTTGTCAAATATTCAGAGATAAATTGAAATAACTAAATTATAGTATTTAATAATTTTGAATAACATTTATATTTAAATATCTTTTAACATTTACCATTTATATTTATCAATTCTATTTTATAGAAATAAATTATTATCTTTTATGTATTATCTATAAATATTTTTATGCCATCAACAAATAAAAAACATTTTATATATGATTTCTAAATAACGGCTGTAAAATCAATCAAAATATATATATATATATATATATATATATATATATATATATATATATATATATATATGTGTGTGTGTGAAAAAAGGTATATCATTTTCATAAAAATTACGTAATTTATGTATATCTACTTTATTAATAATTGATTTGGACCAAAATACTTGTCTAATCACTGTTAATAGAACCTCTCTTATAAGTTTTTGGTAAATTTTTTACACTGTTAGTATATTTTAATTAATTTATAAATAAAAATAATAACATTAATTAATGATATTTCAGAAAAAATGACCAAGTACCAGTTTTTCATTATTTAATAAAAAACAACCAGATTATACAATATTAATCATCAATTGTATAAATTTACATTAATTAAATATTAATTACTTTAATTAAATATTAATTACTATTTGAGAGCGTTATTTTGAAAACAACTAAATTAGTTACATTCTTGTCACTGAGCAATTATTAGTATATTTAATATTTTCATTTATTTATTTACTTTTAATAAAATATTTTAACATAAAATTTATTCCAAAATAATGAATATCTCTTAATGCCTAAATAGTTAAAATAAATAACGGTTGTACCTGCAGACGAAGAATTTAAGTGGAATAAAATAATTCATCATCTAATAATAAGTTATTAAATAATAACATTAATTAATGATATTTCATAAAAAAAATGAAGCAAGTACCAGTTTTTCATTATTTAATAAAAAACAACTAGACTATACAATATTAATAATCAATTGTATAAATTTACATTAATTAAATATTAATTACTAATTGAATATTAATTACTATTTGAGAGCGTTCTTTTGAAAACAACTAAATTAGTTACATTCTTGTCACTGAGCAATTATTAGTATATTTAATATTTTCAGTTATTTATTTACTTTTAATAAAATATTTTAACATAAAATTTATTCCAAAATAATGAATATCTCTTAATGCCTAAATAGTTAAAATAAATAATGGTTGTAACGTGCAGACCAAGAATTTAAGTGGAATAAAATAATTCATCATCTAATAATAAGTTATTAAATAATAACATTAATTAATGATATTTCATCAAAAAATGAGCAAGTACCAGTTTTTCACTATTTAATAAAAAAATAACCAGACTATACAATATTAATAATCAATTGTATAAATTTACATTAATTAAATATTAATTACTTTAATTAAATATTAATTACTATTTGAGAGCATTATTTTGAAAACAACTAAATTAGTTACATTCTTGTCACTGAGCAATTATTAGTATATTTAATAATTTCAGTTATTTATTTACTTTTAATAAAATATTTTAACATAAAATTTATTCCAAAATAATAAATATCTCTTAATGCCTAAATAGTTAAAATAAATAACCGTTGTAATGTGCAGACCAATAATTTAAGTGTTTTAAAATAATTCATCATCTAATAATAAGTTATTAAATAAATATTTTCAGAGTTGTTTGTGAGTACAATCTTTTACCATGAAAATTTATTATACATATATATATATATATATATTTAAATTAATAATTATAAACTATTTCTTAATGAATTTAATCCCAATATGTTATTGTACAGTAAATATGCAATCACTAATCACTATCATAATAATTAACTATTAACAACATATTAAAATTAATTGTCTCATATAATAATCATCTCTTTCTCCACCCCTTATACCTCACTTGTCTTTATATTTACACCATGTAATTGCCTCATAATAATCATCTCTTTCTCCACCCCTTATACCTCACTTGTCTTTATATTTACACCATGTAATATAGTCAAAGTGATATTTATGAGGTTATAGTCTGTAATCTAAAATCTATATAGTGGATATTTTCCATATACATAAATAATTTCTTATTTTACTCTAAATAATATTTTTAAATCACAATCAAAGGCACTGATGTAAAAAGAAATTTAAAAGATGATGGAACAACACAAAAGAACAGATAAAAATAAAGAGAATCACGTAAATTAAAAAAAATAACTGTTAAAATATTTGATTTAGTAATCAAATTTTTATTATAATACAAATTTAATACAACATTTACGACATAAGAATATATAATGAATATTTTAAAATCGATATATATATATATATATATATAAATTAATTTTTACTTTATCTTTAATAATATTTTAAAATTATAATATAAAATTCACTAATGCGAGAGAATATAAATAAATAAATTAAAATATAGTAAAGTAAAAAAGAAAAGAGACAAAAGATAATATGTAGATTAAAAAAAACTACCTAAATTTTAAATATAATTAAATTAAATTGTAAATGTCTAGATAAATTAATTCTATATAATTAAACATTTTTATTATAACATAAATTTAAATAGTATATAATAAATAATGTTTAATTATATTATATTATTTAATACATAGAATTATATAAAACAACCTTTCACATCAAATAATGATCAAACAATAATTAAAAGTGCATCTGATAAATATCTTGTATCAGGAGTCAGTAATTGCAACTTTAACTTTATTTCTAAAATAATTTTGAATTTTCTTTAAGTGGATGAATCTTTTTGAGACAGACATAAAAAATCATTATTATTTTTATTTATAATACAAACTTAATCTTTAAGAATATTATTAATAAATGTGTTAACTTAGTCTTTCACTGTATACATTGCTTGATTTTCATATTATAGTGTCAGACGTTCTAGTTGGTCAACACATTCTAGTTGGTCAACACATTGTTTTTATCATCTGATTATTATAGTGTACAGAGCACATCTAGTATATATATTCTTCATTATTATTTATATAGTATAATGGAAATTAAACTTACAAAAAATTTCTTTATTTGAAAAAAAAAACATAATTATCTTTACCTCCTATAAATATTTATTCCAATATATTAAGAAGAAAACAATTTTAACAAATTACTATTCCTGTATTATAAAGTGTAATTATTCATTACAAAAATGGAATACATGAGAATTTAAAAGAGAACAAAGAAACTACCTCCTAAAAGAAAAAGCTGTCTTCTATTAAAGAATAAAAATAAGAAAAATCTCATTTAATTTTTCTATGTTCTAAATCATTTATTGAACTGGTTGACCATTTAGATGAGAATATTTATGAGGTTGACATAATAAAAACCTTATGCAACCTTAGATATTTGTCATGCAGAGGAAACTTTCAGTACTTTAACAATTTGGTTTCCAAGAGAAAGAAATTGAAATCTAAACTAAAAATTTAGTTCTTATTTTATTATAGTTATTATAATGTTTCTTACTTTAGTTAAGGGAAGTAGGTCATGATTTTTTTTGTCAAATATTCAGAGATAAATTGAATAACTAAATTATAGTATTTAATAAATTTTAATAACATTTTTCTTTAAATATCTTTTAACATTTACCATTTATAATTTATAGGTATCTATTATATTTTATAGAAATAAATTATTTTTTTATGTATTATCTATAAATATTTTTATGCCATCAACAAATAAAAAACATTTTATATATGATTTCTAAATAACAGCTGTAAAATCAATATATATATATATAACTATGTAAAAAAAGGTATATCATTCTCATAGAAACTATGTAACTTATGTATATCTACTTTATTATTAATAATTGATTTCGACCAAAATACTTGACTAATTACTGTTAGTAGAACATTTCTTATAGCTTTTTGATAAATTTTTTACACTGTTAGTACATTTTAATTATTATAAAAACAATGAGACCATACAATATTAATCATCAATTGTATAAATTTACATTAATTAAATATTAATTACTATCTGAGTGTTATTTTGAAAACAACTAAATTAGTTACATTCTTGTCACTGAGCAATTATTAGTATATTTACGTATTAATATTTTCAGTTATTTATTTACTTTTAATAAAATATTTTAGCATAAAATTTACCCCAAAATAATAAATAACTCTTAATGAAATTATTAATAGTTGAAATAAATAATGGTTGTAATGTGCAGACCAAGAATTTAAGTGGAATAAAATAATTCTGTCATCTAATAATAAGTTATTAAATAAATTTTCTGAGTTTTTTGTGACTACAATCTTTTAACACGAAAAATTATTATATATATATATATATATATATATATATATATATATAAATTAATAAATTATATATATATATATATATATATATATTATTATATATATAAACTATTTCTTAATGAATTTAATCCAAATAGGTTATTGTACAGTAAATATGCAATCACTAATAAATATTATAATAATTAACTATTAACAAACATATTAAAATTAATTAATTGCATCCATCTCTTTCTCCTCCCCTCCTTATAGCTCTCTTTTCTTTATATTTATATATTTACACTTGTGTCATTATCTGTAATCTAAAATCTATATAGTATAGTAGGATATTTTCCATATACATAAATGGTTTCTTATTTTATTCTAAATAATATTTTAAATCACAATCAAAGGCACTGATGTAAAAAAAAATTAAAAGATGATGGAACAGAGAATCATGTAAATTAAAAAATAACTGTTAAAATATTTGAATTAATAATCAATTTTTTATATAATACAAATTTAATATGACATTTACAATATAAGAATATGTAAAGGAGATTTCAAGATCGATATATATATATATATATATATATAAATATATATATATATATAAATTATTTTTTTATATTTTAAAATTATAATATAAAATTCACTAATGCAAAAAAATGAAACATAAACAAATTAAAATATAGTAAAGTAAAAAGAAAAGGAACACAAAATGTTATGTAGATTAAAAAAACTATCTACATTTTAAATATAATTAAATCAAATTTTAAGTTTTTTTATTATAACATAAATTTAATATAGTATATAATAAATAATATTTAATTATATTATGTAATAAATAAAATTACATAAAATAATAATAATATATTTGTACTTGACATTTTTGTTTTGGCTAATAACAATAATATTATTTATAAAAGAATTATAAGTGTTATTACATTTGTGTTTCTATTAACAGTAATATATATATATAATAATAATAATAATAATAATAATAATAATAATAATAATAAAAATATAATGATAATAATTAATCTATAATATATAAATAGATATTTTATTTAGTTTCTAAATTTGATGTATTTATTTTACCCTTCAAAAATAATAATATTATAATTATTATCTTTTAAAATGATTGTTACATCCTTATAAATTATCACATATTTTTTTATTTTAAAAAAATAATTATACACTTTATTTTCTTTATTATCATCTTTAATTTTTCTTTAAATTAATTCACTACAGACAATATTTAACTTAAATATAGGTATAATCTATAATATAAGAATATATAATACTTAAGAATATATAATACTTTGACAAATTTTTATTTAAAAATAAATAGAAAAAAAAAAAAGGAATAGAGAAGACCATGGAACGATGCGTTTTAAGGGTAAACTTCTGAAGATTCAAGAAGCTGAGAAGGGGTTAATATTGTGTGACTTGTTTATTTCTTTGGGTATCTTCGTTATCCTCTTTTTCTCTTTCTCTGTCCAACATTATTTCTTAGGGTTTTCACTGTTGCACTCAGCTTTCAGCGCCGCGCTCATACATATCACTTTCCTTCACTTCTTCTTCAAGGTACGTTGTAATTCTCTTTACCTTTTCTTCTATCGATCGGGTTTTCTACTTTTCTCGCTTGTAACACTTGTTTGTGCCATTCATAATACTTCTTCCGTTCCTACGACATTCAATTGAATTGTAGGGATTTATTTGTGGGAAAATTGGAAGGTGTTGTTCTTCTTTCTAGCTTTTACTCAATTAAAGCTTTTGTCAATTAATCGTGGTTTAAAATTCAGTTCCATCCATCCTCTGTTGTTGGGTTTCACCGTGTAATTGATTGATTCAACACTTGATGTGGTATTGTGCTTTCTGTCTAACCAGACAGTTGTTGTTGTTGTTGCTGTTGCTGTGCTGGTAGATTGGATTAAGATTAGATTAGATTAGATTAGATGTGTGTTGTTTATTTGTTGTGTGGTTTGTTTGGTTGCCTATTGATTAAGGGTTTGTGACGTTTCATGAACTGTTTCAGTTTCAGGTGTTTTTGTTAAATTTATGGTTAATGGTACTGGTTGGGAATGTCCAACAATCTGGTTTCAGAGCCCATGGCCAGCATGCAAATGGCTGGATTGGAGCCGCTTATGAACAAGATTGATTCGTCAGGGAGACAGATGGAAATCGGGATTCTGGGTCCCGTGTCCAGTGATATTGTGTCACAGCCTATGCGAAACTCAAATGAACATGCTGGGTTATTGAGAGCTATGCCTGGTGAATCTAGGTCTCAGGGCATGCCCCTTTCTAGCATGCAGAGTGGGCGAGTAGAAGCACAAGCAATCAATCCAGAAAGGCATCAAATTATTTCCCCTAGACACTCCATGCAAATGGGGAGGCTTCCAAATAGCGCAGGGCCTCAGCAGCAGCAACAGCCAACAACTCCCAAGCGCAAGGCGCCACCGGAACTGCCATCCAGTAGTTCCTTTAACAAGCGGGTTGCACAAATGGGAAATAGGCCCTGGCTGCAGCAAGTACCTAATGCATCAAATAAAGGTTCTCCACAGATGCAATCCCTGTCAAATGCCTCCAGAACACAGCATTCTGCAGCTTCTGGTAAGAGAAAAACACAGTTGGATAGCACTTCAAGTAAAGCTGGGACACCTCGGTCTGTGAATTCTAAAAGTCAGAATACTCAGATAAAGCAGTCCTCCAAGGTTCAAACCGAATCATCTGAAAGTGTTAGGTCCAAGATGAGAGGGTCATTAGCTGCTGCTCTGGCCTTGGTTTCTCAGCAAGGTAAACCTCAGATCCCAAACAATAATAAACCAATTGATGATGCTACTAATACTCAAGGTAAAATAGAGAATAACTCTCAGTATTCTGGACCAATACCTACATCCATCAATGCTCCACTGGAGCAAACTATTCCTCAATCAGTTAATGCCTCTTTTGTTGAGGCTGATTCAGTTGTCCGGGTGGAGAGAGAGCACATGCAGAGTACATCATTCAAAGAAGATTTTCCAGAAAAATACAAGGACTATGAAGGATCCACAAATGCATCAAACAATGAAAGCATACTGACTTCCATGCAAGTCTTGAACTGTGATAAGCAAGATTTCCAGTCATGTTACACTTTGACTACTGATGATGTTCCATTTAGTGACAGTTTCTTTATGAAAGATGATCTTTTGCAGGGAAATGGTCTTTCCTGGGTATTATCTGATATGGTGGACGTGGGAAATCAAAGGGAAAGTCAAACTAATATAACGCAGAGATCAGAACCTGAGGAAACTGGTGGAAGTTGTAGGGAGGAGGCCCCTTTACCTGAACTTTTGGCATCAAAAATAGAAGCGGAACTCTTCAAACTGTTTGGAGGTGTGAATAAGAAGTACAAAGAGAAAGGGAGGTCCCTGTTATTTAATTTAAAAGATCGCAATAACCCTGAACTTAGAGAAAGGGTTATGTTTGGTCAAATTCCTCCTGAGCAATTATGTTCCATGACTGCAGAGGAACTTGCTTCAAAAGAGCTCTCTCAGTGGCGTATAGCCAAGGCTGAGGAGCTTGCTCAAATGGTGGTTTTACCTGATTCAGATGTTGATATTAGACGTTTGGTCAAGAAGACTCATAAAGGTGAATTCCAAGTGGAAGTTGAACATGAAGACAATGTATCCGTGGAGGAGGTTTCAGGTGGCACAACTTCAGTGGCTAGAAGCCAAACAGCAATAAAGGATGTGGAAGGCACTTCTTCAAAGCCTGATGTGAACATTGATGCCGAGAAACGCAATTTACAGAAGGATGATACATTTTCCATTACCATTTCGTCCAACGAAGGGACTGATCCCATGCAGGGGCTTATGACTGATGATGCATTGAAGGACCCTGATTTTCTTCCGCCAATTGTCTCTCTTGATGAATTCATGGAATCTCTTCATTCTGAGCCACCATTTGAGAATTTACCTCTAGAATCTGGGAAAGTAACACCTGCTTTAGACAAGGATGATTCTGGGGTTGGATCTAGATCAAAATCTTCTGATTTAACTTCAAATGAGCAAGCTGTTGTCACTCCTGACAAGTTTCAAAGCACATCTGCTAATTCAGATGCCGAAAAGGAGAAAAAGGCTGATGCTGAATCTGAGACCAGCGCGAGTCAAGCTGACATGAAGTCAACTGATGGTCGTACCAAGGAAAGGTCAATTGATGATGTGAAGCCTGCATCCAGCGATACTGAGTTCAAAGGCAATCAGTTTCATGCGGAAGGGAGATACGGTAATGATAATAGGTATTTGAAGGATGCAGTGCCCACTAAGGGTGAATGCCTCTGGGAGGGAATGCTTCAACCAAATATATCTACCACTCTGTCCGTCGTAAGCTTCTATAAGAGGTAGTGTACTAATGTTTTGAGTATATCTTTAGGATAAGTTGTTACTTAGCTGTGAAATTTAATGCATGGATGATATGGGTTTTTGATTGTTCCATTTTTTTCATCTGAGATAGTGAAGATCATGAATTGGATAGTGTCATTCTTTTCATCTAGCATATGAAGCAAATTAAATTAAACTGTGTAGTAAAGAGGTGAAAGATTAATGATGGACCCATTTGAGGTTTATCTTTCAGAGGACACTTCTTTAATTAAATTTATAATAATTGCATTTTTATATTAATAAAACAAAAATTCAAAGAATTTTTCTTAGTGCTTTTAGCCTTTTCTCAGAAGTTAAGGTTCACAGTTTTTTATTTTTTTGAAAAAATATCGAAACATGAAATTAATTTTTCTAAGGTTAAACAAATAGGCCATTGATAAGGAAGATGTTAATCTGTCCATATATATAATGGTCCCTTATGGACTGGGCTGGCCATTTTGCGAGTTTTGACTTCGGATTTAATTATTTGAACAAGCATGCCAGTTCCTCTCCCATGTATATCTTGTTTCCCAGTTGATATTGCAAATTGGAACCATCTATACCTTCGTCATCCACTTTTGCTTCCATTGTTTCCAATTTCATTTGGCAGTAATGATTACATTATTTGTTAAGCCTAGGTTTGCATTAGAAGTTTTGTACTTTACATAATGTGGTTTGTTGTTGTCACTGGAGCAGAAAATTTATATTCAAATTTAGCTCAAGGTCAATTGTGCCATATAAGTTAGTCTTGTTTGTATATATTTATGAAAACAAGTCTTGTAGTTTCTCATGTCTCGAGGCCATTACACATGCAATGAATAAACAAGTCTATAAATACACAGTAATCCTAAACACAATTAATTTAAATATACAGTTGAAATACATCCTAATAAGATGTGATTGTGATAATGAAATTATGACAAGATAAATTGAAATAGTAATTTAACATATTTCTCCAAGTATGAATTCTCTGGAAAATTTATAATTAAAATTGTTCAAGTGTATATAAGTTTGGTTTTGTTGTTTTTTAAATTTAGATTTGAAGCTCAATCGTTTCCAAGAAGATAAATTGGTTTTTGGTTTAATAAATTTTTAGTTTGTTTGCTTAGTTTTTGGTTTGTATTACTTCCGTTTCTGAACAACCCTTTTGATAACTGGGCTATATTATCTTTAGTGTTGGATGTGGTTTGGGTGGTGGACTACTTGTCACTATTTATATTGGAAAATATAGTTTTGAACTTTATTTGTGCTGTTCAAAGAGAATTAATACTTATTTTTAGTTGTTTTTACTGATCTTGCATTATAATTCTTTGTGAAGTGGCGAGAAAACTGCTGCTAAAGACTGGCCTGGGTTTCTCGAGATCAAGGGAAGGGTGCGACTAGATGCATTCGAGAAATTTCTTCAAGATCTTCGATTGTCTAGGAGTCGTGCAATCATGGTATCACAAGTTTCCTTTTGTTGTGCTAGGGCTTTGTTTGAATATTGTCTGTTAATCTCACCACCATTTATACAGAAAGAAATGATTAAAAATGTGGGAAATATGTTGCAGTTTGATGCTACTTTATTTTCAACCACTTGTTTAATTTAAAGTATTGAGGTATACAATTATTCTGCTTCTTTTCCCTTGCCGATGGGATAAAGGGGGCAGTGAAGTGGTGGGGGATTGTGCATGAGAAATTTATTGGTGGGGGACTGGCAGGTTGAAGTTTTCTTTGCAGTGAAGTAATGAAACCATAAAAATGTGTTGTTACGGTGATAGAAATTGAATACGATGTGTTGTGTAGCTTTGAAAATTGTCTCTGTTGGAATATATTACGAGATTGAATTGGTTTTGGTAAATATAATACGATTTCTGGTGGCTGGAACTTAGTTTCTCATCCTACGAAAATTTAAATATAAGTAATATTTTGACACAATGAAAAATGGGGGTGAAGAAATGAAGAAAGAATTCTGTATTAAAACTAATGCGAAAAGTCTTCCAAAAATTCTTTTATTTTTAGTGGAAGATCAAACTTACTGTGATTCGATGAGATTCGATGAGATGCTCGGGACCATAAAGATTTCGTAACATCTAATAAATGTACACCAGCGTGGGTAACTGATTTGAATACCTGAATGACTGAGTTAGATCACTTTCAGTTTGATGTTTTACTTTTTCTGAAGGAAATCTGTGTAACTAATGAGAAAGTTTGATGTTTTACTTTTTCTGAAGGAAATCTGTGTAACTAATGAGAAACTTTGTCGCGTCACTTTCTTTCTGAGCTGAGTAAAATTAAAAAGTTTTTTTACTATTGCAGGTTTCACATTTCCTTTCCAAAGAGTTGGACGAGCGATCGACTCTCCGTGAGGTAATGATAGTTATGTTAGTTTGGTTCTCATATCTACGTAGACTTCGATTTGTTTTTTTATATAAGAGACAATACCTTTGCTTACAGGTGGCTGACTCGTATATCTCGGACGAGAGAGTAGGATTTGGCGAGCCTGTGCACGGAGTAGAACTTTACTTTTGCCCACCTCATAAGAAAACAGTTGAAATGCTCAGCAACATACTTCCAAAGGAACAAATTGAGGCAGTTAATTCTATTGATAATGGTCTAATTGGTATTATTGTATGGAGAAAAACTAATTTAACTTCGTCTATATCACCCACCACTGCTACACACCACAAACATAGCTCTAAAAGACAACAATACTTCAGTAGGAGACAGCAAGATATAAATGTGAATGCCAATTCCACCCATAAAGCAGTACCCCATACGGACTTTAAGGCCATTGAGAATGATGACGATGATGATGATGTTCCTCCTGGATTTGGGCCACCGGCTGCCCGAGTCGAGGATGATCTGCCGGAGTTTAATTTCTCCAGCAGTTCGATTCCACCACACTTGGCCCAAAAACCAAAGGAACCACCAAATATGGTTACATTACACTCAGTTAACCCTGCCCCACCACCAGCACGCCCTGTAGAACAAATGAGGGAACTTGTATACAAATATGGGCAAAACAAACCAAGTACACCTTCAGTAAACTGGCAGGATAAATTTGGGGGGACAATTCAACCCTGGAACGATGATGATGATGACATACCTGAATGGCAGCCCCAAACCTCCCAGAATCAGTTTCCTCCGCAACAGACAATGCACAACTTTGCTCTTCGACCACATATTTTGAATCAATCATTTCCGGGTTCACAACAACAGCCTATGACACCACAATATCTGCAACCCCCGATGAATGTGACTCACAGCCAAAGAAATTTTGACCCTCAATGGGTTCCTTCTCCCCAGGGTAGCAACCTACCGCCAAGAGGTGGACCGCCCTACGGAGCGCCTGCACAAGGCACTACCTGGCCTCAAAATGTGTCTAGAAGTAGGGGATATTAGTGTCTTTTGCTATAAACTTCACTCTTCTTTTAATTTTTTTATGGCTTTTGTATCTGTAGAATGTAAGCTTATTGTAAGGTGTCGAGCTATTTTTTTTAGCATCAATACCTCGTAGATTAAACAAATGACCTCCTTTTTTCTCCTGTTTTTGTTTGCCTGACAGTAGATGTTCCGCTGAATAATTGCGCTGAGGGACAAAACAATTTTACATGCTTTAGTTTTTACGTTACTTCTAAATTTTCATGGCGTTTTCGCTACTTTGGCTGCTTTATACGTGGAGAAACGTGCAGACTATCGATCCAATCCCTGCTGGCTTGAGCAAATATGCAGGGTGAGTCTGATTTGTCTTTTGCACACACCATTGAATCCTCAAGTGTAAATGAGAGAAATTGTAGGATAGTCATTGAACGTGGTTTTGAACAGAAATGCAAAAATGCACGTAGTCTGTGTATTACTCGTAGTTGCTATCATGCTTGATCTTAGGGATATTTGCATAAATTTGATTTAAAAAATGTTTTTATAAAAGTCATGGTATCTCTGATGTAAAATAATCATCCGATTTATACATCAATTTACGTTTACGTTTTAAAAGTATAAGAGAAAGGTATACTCGGGTTCTAAAGTAACATTTTAAAAGTATAAGAGAAAGTTATACATGGGTTCTAAAGTAACGGAAAGTAGTTCGTATATCCTTTCGTTTATATTGTTTGGTACGATTCAGTATTACTCTCTAAGTAAACATTTTAACCTAGGTAAAAGAATCATGATTTAAGCATCTGAATCCACCCTCACGTGGCCTGATTCGATTCCAGAGATAAACAAATCTTAAGTTTTCATGTTATGTGAAATTTAGAACCTATATGATATTTACATCTTTAGCACAGAAGTACAACAACAGAAGGACCCACGTGTTACACCCCCTGCCCCTCCCCCAAAAAACAGTAAAACAGTGGACAATTATAACAAATCATGTAGAAAAACAGACAAATGATAAGAAAAACAAAGAGCTTTCTAGGCGAATATGAGAAACCTTGAAGAACAGGTGAAAAGATGGATAGATGACTACACTTTCAAATGCCCTCAATTCAAAAGATTTGAATAGAAGCATGATCAACTTGTGAGTGCTCGCTTGAGTCCTGCTCGTTGCTCTGGGGTCAAATTTGTTGGAAAACTGACATCAAATTTGATCCTCAAATCACCCCTATGACCAGGCTCCTTTGTTATTGGCATCCCTTCTTTTGCAACGCTCATCTCGTAACCCGGACTCACAATGTCACTCACTGGAACACTCAAAGTACGTCCATCAAGTGTGGTGAGGTTTATTGTGGTTCCTCCAATGGCCTCAGCCAATGACACCCTTTTGTTCACAATAAGGTCATTCCCGTCTCTCTTGAACACATCATGAGGCTTCTCATCAATCACAAACACAAGGTCTGCTGCCAGCTGATTTGGTTGTTGATTCCCTTTCTCAGGAAACGTTATCTTTGTCCCTTTCTTCCAACCCGGCTTCACATCAATGGTTAATATCTCTGTTTCCGGAACTGTCCATCTGCAATTTTAGACATCATAACCTTAGAAGACTTCACAATGTTTCTGACAATACAATCACAGTCATTAAATCATACACATAGAGTGTCCTGAATATAATTTCTCTAACATCTATCTATCTAAGAATGATTTCTCAAAATCAACCCCAGTTTAAGTTAAGATGATTATACTTACCCGTTAGCATCCACGGTCTTCCTTGAGATCTTCATTTTCCTTGTAGATCCAGAGTACAATTCCTCCAAGGAGCAAGGCAGTTTGGATTCCACAGGTAGTGGTTTCTTTGGCATATTCCCCCTTCCAGTACTATATGATCGAAAATGATTATCATTTGCACCGAATCCACCAAATGTTGTCGTCCCTCCATCAGAGGGGAATCTCTTGGACTTGCCTGGCCCAGATGATCCAAATCCAAAAGGGCTACTTCCAAAGAATTCTGCAAAAATATCCTCTGCATTTCTGGGGTTGAACCCATTTGATGGTTCATCAGGTGGCCTATCTTTCAACCCCTCCTCTCCGTACTGATCATAAACCACCCTTTTCTTAGGGTCACTCAGCACCTGAATTCACCAAAGTCAGCCCTATCTATAGTACGAGGAAAAACTTGCATCAAATTGATAAGGATTTACTTCTGAATTATATTCCAGCACTATGCAAAAACAATGAGATTATGATAAAATGACTCATCTCAAGTAATATTGATAAAAAAAACTGACAATTGAGTGCCATAAAGCTCCCAATTCAATAGAAAGAGTTCACATATAATCATGCAACTTATGACCACACTTTGATGCAGAATCCACACAGAACAACCCTCAATGACCCTAAAACTTTGTCATCAACTTAATTCCTCTACAATGAATTTAAAATCACCAGTTTGCCTTTCACAATCCTATTGACATTACTAGCATTTTAAAAAAAATGGAATAAATTGTGTTAATTATTTTCTTTCTCTCTTTTTTCCTCCCTATTCTCACCAACCAAATTATTTCAGGTGTTATTAAATTGTAATGACTAAAAGCTGACAAAAAAAAAACACATGAAAGGTTTTCTTGCCTCGTAAGCCTCAGAGATCTGTTTGAAATTGGCTTCAGCTTCTTTTTTGTTGGTGGGGTTCTTATCAGGGTGCCATTTCATGGCCAACTTTCTGTATGCTTTCTTCAAATCATCCTCCGTGGCATTTCTGTTAACCTTCAATACATCATAGTAATCCACACCCATGTTTTCTTTTTTCCTAAAAACTTGAATATCTTGCTATTATGGCAACAAATACAAAATTTCAAAATACAAAACCTTCAAATTAAGACTCTTTTCACAGACACCCGATTACGAAATACAACCCTTCATCCACCAAAGTTTAAAACTTCCTTGGAGGGTTCATTTGAATATGCGAGGTGACATGAAAAGAGAACAAAAATTGTTCTATCAAAGCAAATGACACAATTCAAAAATCTAGAAATTGATGTGTCGGTTTGCGACATGGGAAAATTTCGGATGAGTTCGACGGTTGGAAGTGCACGCGTATTCTTTCTTTTCTCTTCAACGGAAAATTTTGGATCATTGAATACGATGATAATCGAGACCGAAAGCCACGGCAAAAATAAACTCTAGACAGCTCAATTTGAATAAATTCTTCAGGTTTTCTCAACAGCTCAATTTTCTTAAATTCTAAATAAACCTCATCCATTTTAAAAGTTTTAGTGTTATTTACTTAATGTTTGTTTGATGGTATAAATTTTTTATTATATTGTATAAATTTTTTATTATATTGAAGAATGTTTATTTAATCTTTAAAATTGAAAAATAAGGAAATAGAAGAATGTAGAGAAAATAAATAATTGTATGAACAATTTTATTTAGAAATATAAAATAGCCACCCTTCCTAATAGGAGTATAAACATATTTTGTAGTCACTAAACAAACATTAAAAAATATTCTTAATTTTACATTCATCAAAAAAAAAAATTAACATGAAAAAATTATTATACCAAGAGTATGATTGGGATAAATTCTTTTAAGACATTTAATTTTCGATCTATCTATCTATATATATTTACATTAATCAAAATAAAAAAATAACATGAAACAAAAATCCCATAATATAAATTTCTAGATTAGTTCTTGTAAACAAAACCTGGCGGTTACAAAATAGTTTGATATTTATAAACGGCTGTTTGCAATTTCACATATGAAAGACTAATTGAAATATTTTAGTAAACAATATTTTACAAAAACTCTGACTATCTACTCCAACTAGAATTTAAACACTTTCATTGAAAAAAAAATCTTATTCTAATCCCAACAGCATTAAGTTTAATTAACAAAATATTAAATAAAAAAGATAAATAAATTTAATGTCTTGAAAATATAAAAGCCATTAAATGCCCATGAAAAGAAAAATTTAATAAAAGTTGAGATTTATCCGCCCTCACCCCAAAAAATAGAGATAAAATATAGAAGGAAAACTCAAATTCCCATGACAAAGAAAAATCCCCGGAAAAGAGGAGACTATATTTAGTGTCAAAATTTACCTGTTATGGAAGATGGTAATAAAATACAAAATTAGAAGAATTAGTAAGAAAATGTTGTTAAAAAATGAAGTCATTCTTATTTTACCCCGATCAACACCATGATATCTTTTCAAAAAGTAATATAAATTATGATTGTCAAAGCCTAACAACATACATTTTTACATAACAATTGAACATTTGACTTGAAGGGTATCTATCTTTCAGATGCCCATATATAAGATGATTTAAAAAAAAAAAGGAAAAAAGAATTACTTATTGCACTTACAAGAATTGAGTGAGGTGAATAGCATTGCCACTTAGTGACTTTTATTACACAATCTCCATCGCAAAACCTCCAAAGTATCAAATTTAACACTTTAGACCAGAGCAAAGTAATGTTCAACCAGCTTAGAAGTAAAACAGAAAACAACTATACATGTGAAGTCAGAGATAAACTTTCCTACATTAACACTTTTGCTACAGTGTGAGTTACAAATTTATTCACTTGTTGGATGATTTAGCGAGTTTCGGCGAAGCACTAGCTTATTTTTCAGGGTGCTTAGCAGAATCATCTGCTACTGCAAGTTCAGAAATATCTTCAATATCTGGTATCTCAGGAGACTCCTCAAAGTCTTTACCCTGTAAGGTGAAGACATGTAATTAATGGTCAAAAAGTATAACATAAAGAAGAAGAATGCATATTGCGTATAAATTGATAATTACATTGAAAATTGACTAATTAAATTAACCAATAATATAGTGATAATTCTGGCAATTCATTATACCAGAAAACAGATTGCTGCAACAAAGGAACTTTGTGTTATATCAGTTAATTGCATTTTTTGTGTACAAGTGTTTCCAACTAGAAATAATCCCACATATGATTCATCCAAACAAAAAAAGACTGCATAAAACCACAAATTTGAGAGTATAAAAAAATACCTCAAGCTGGCTGAGCATGTCAATGGTATCTTCGAGATCACCACAGTTGATAAAGTATACTTCTTTGAGGGATTCGTGAGAAATATCAGGAAATGACTTCTTTAGATATTCCATATCCATGTCAACTTCTACCTCAAGCAAGTCTGCCATATTCTCCTCTGAAGAAATCCAAGGTGCTTGCTCGGTATGCAGTTGACGCAAAGACTCAGCAAGCTTTCTCACACGAGCTTCCATAATCGACTGATCCATCTCAGGTTTTGCCTTTTTCTTCAACTCTTCTTCTTCTTGCTGGTTCTTGGACTCTTTCTCTTCGTGATTCTTGGAATCTTTCTCTTCGTGGTTCTTGCAATCTTTCTCTTCGTGCTTCTTGGAATCTTTCTCTTCGAGGTTCTTGGAATCTTTCTCTTCGTGGTTCTTTGAATCTTTCTCTTCGTGGTTCTTTGAATCTTTCTCTTCGTGTGGATTCAAAAAACACTTGCCTGCCATTGTAGAGTTGATTCTAGGAGCCCCATTTGCAAAAAAAAACAAGGAAATTCAGGCAACAAAGTTAGTAACTTCTTCCACAACAAGAAACTAAAAAGTTTGACAATTTCATCATCACTCTTGCACGCACCCATTACCAAAATCTCCAATAAATCAAGTTCCTTTTTTTCCATTTTCCAAAGGGTCAAGACAACACAAGAAAAAAAACATATTCGTGAAGAAAATTTTTTTGACTTTGGACGTGAAAGCAGAGAAAGAACTTGGAAAGGGAAGGGAACAAGAACAAACCAGTGGAACGCGAAACTCTGATTGAATGAGAGATTGAAGAATGAATGTGAAGTGTGAAAAAAAGTTGGAAGAGGAAAAGGCTTTTATAGGACTTTGTGTTGGCGGCAACCCACGCATGAAAAAACGTATTAATTAAAGTTTAAATTAATTAAAAATATAATTGTGGTGAGTGAAATAAAAACTTGTTTCCATAAAATTTATTTAATACCGTAATTTATAAGTAAAATTATTTATTTTCAAATTGGTTAAAAATTATACTAGTAAAATTCATTTGATATTTTGTCTTTATATAATAAAGTTATGTTTTTTAATTCTTTTTAATCAAATCTATTGGGGTGCTAGTTGTGTTTATAGATAAAGGAAAATTTGTAAAATTAGAACTAATTAAGATTGAAATGGTTTGTTTATGTTGGTTTTTTTTTTCTTATAATAGCAAGGAATCATAAAGAGAATGCTAAAAATAATTTTGTACTGGTATTTTCTATGAGTATGTGTTTGTTTTAAACTTTACACAATTTTCAATAGAATTGAATATACTCTGGTAAAAGTTTGACTAACATTAAATGAAGCTTTGAATGAAAAAACAAACAATTTTTAATTATTTCTATTGAAAACAATAAGGTATGGTTGTACTGGTGAGACATGATTTTTGGAGAATTAGTGAAAAATTTGATTTTTTTTTATAAATTTAGGAGCATAAAAATATAACATATAAAAATAAATAATTGAAACCTTGGAAAAGAGTTATAGAAATTTGTAGAATTTAAATTTTGTATGTAAAAATATGTAAATAGTCAATTTTAAGTTTAATTTTTGTTTCATCGTACAGGTATTAAGAAAAATATAAATATAATACTTTTTGGAATAATTTTTTATTTGAGAACATATCAGAATAAAAAAAATTAATGCTTCTTTTAAAAACTCAGAATATAAATCATTTTGAAAAATAAAAATAAAAGGGCGATTATTTTAGAACGGAGCTAGTAGTTGTCAATTTTACTTTTGAGCATAGAATAGCAATAATTATTTCTCTTTACTTTAGAATTAAATTTTTTTAATCATTTTTGAAACTTTAATGATGTAGGAAGAGAAAATTTTAATGATCAAAATGCTAAAGAATTGTAAAAAACAATATAAAGGGTAACAAGCCTTCGTTTGATAAGTGAGAAATAAATAGAAGGATGGCGGACAAGAGAGAAAAATATAAAATAAAGTTGTTTGTGTTTAAGAAAAACAAACGATAAATAATGTGGAAATAAAAAGAAAAAGAAACAAAAATACTTTACCGTCCTTGTAGAAACATGTAACACGATATCTAAAAGCTATAATGGATTATCATATTTAATCACATTTACATCGTTTATGCTAAAATGAAATTATCAAATCCAAAATTGATTAACAAACAAAAAATATGATTAAGAAAAGTTGAGAAAAAAACATCCTGGACATTGGCTAGCCTCTTGGAAACTCCTAAAATAAAAATAAAAACTTGAAATTATAAAGATCACTATAAGCATTTTAGGTAACAAATTTGGACCTTAAGCTTCATGGAGTAAACTCTATAGATGGCATTAACAACTATATAAAGCATGAAAATAGAACGTAAGAAGATCATGAAATTGCACCCTTGAAATTAACATCTCCATTTCAAAATTAGAAGCCTTGGGAAGGGGTTTTGGAACTTCTATGCAACCACTTGATCTTTATCATTTTTCTCACAAACTCATGCTTTTATGTTTTTTTTTTTTTTCTATAAGTTATGCTTATTGTTGTACGTTTTTTATATAATGCAATTTTGCCTATGATAGTGAGGAATTTAATTTGATACTAATGTGTGAAAAAGATATCTAGATAATTGGTATGAAAAAGTTGTAGTTACATTCAATCTACACATTAATATATAAATCTATAACAAAAGTTTATTTTAAAAAAGATTAGAACTAAGTCAATAATATATAAATCTATAACAAAAATTTATTTTAAAAAAGATTAGAACTAAGTCAATAATAAATGACACATGTATAGAAGACATGAGTATAGTAGACACACTTTTAAAATAAATGACGTAAAAGATATGATTTAGGAACGTGACTTCATATGTATGAATATGATTTTGTCTATATTGTGTGAGAAAACAATCATAAAAAGTTCTACCAAAAATTTCACTAAAAAGTTGTAAGTACATTCATTAGGATATAAGAGATATACTATATATATATATATATATATATATATATTAAAGGTTCGTTAATAGAGTTGTGACTATATTTACATAGACGTGGAATGAGTGATAATACAAAAAATTGAACTAAATATTCGACTTATGAATGTGACCGCATCCATGTGAGTATTGGAATATAAAAAAAAGTGATCAAAAATTTGGTAACATGATTGTGTCTTTATCCACATGTGTGTGTATGAGGTGTGCTAGTAAAAAATTGCTTTAGATATTCAACTACATGATTGCATTCATATGGATATGAAAAATTAAGCCAAAAGTTAAACTAAAAAATTATGAGTGTGTTTATACGGGTGTGAAAAATACATCCACATAAAATATTACACAAGAAGTTTATCTATAAGAGTGTAATTACATTTACATAAAGTATAAGAAACATTTTTCTAATATTGCACCAAAAGTTTAATGACATAAATGTAAAGATATATAGGAAGAGTCAGAAAATTATACCAAAAAGAATGTGATTGTATAGATGATGGAGAAAACACTTACATTAAAAATAGTCTTCTAGTTAATAAAAATTGAATTTACATAAAAAAATATTTAGCAAAAAGTAAAGCTTTTTTTTTTTATTCGTGTGGATAAAAATACTCCTAACTAAAGGGGTGTCAAAATATTATTCTAAAAATAACCTATGAGATGAATTATTGAGAATGTGAAACCTTTTACCAATCTTACACTTCTAGAAAATGATCTGTTAAAGAGGTGGTTTAAGTATTAAATAATGATCAAGTCAATATAAAAAATTAAAGAAGTAATATATAATATAAAAAATTAAAGAAGTAATATATAAAAAAACCAAGTATAGGGTTTAATCATTAAAATAATTTAGAAGATTATTACCTACTCTAGTTAGATTGAGAAATAATTTACGTAGTTATACTAAGTTATTATTTGTTTTGGTCTTAAATTGATCTGTGTCAAAGTTAATACTAAATTGATATTTTTTAATAATTTTTTTTTATGAAGTTCAATTATTTTGGTGAAGTCTCAGGGAGCTCCTAAGGGCAGAAGTATGATTTCAGAGATGCATGCTAAAAAATTCGGCGGAATATTTAATCTAATTAATGAAAGTTGAACTTCAATGATCGTAATTTAATCTAATTGCATTCGTGGTGAGAATAATAGAGAATATTCACGTAGGAATTCGAAACCTGACCTTATATTCTTATTGGAAAACTATTATATATATATATATATATATATATATATATATATATATATATATATATATATAATTATATATATATATATATATATATATATATATATATATATATATATATATATATATAAACTCACGTCTATTGAGAAAGATAATTAACATCATTTAATTTTTATCAATTTAATTTAAAAATTGCAAACTTGTTATCTAGAATAAAAGATGATCATTAAAAAATCTTAATTTAAAAATGAAGAGCATATTAAGAACAGCCTCACTGAGTATGCAACTTGTGATAGTTGTTATTTAATCACACAATGTGTAGATGATATCCTCCTTATCATGGAACCATACATTTGCCAGAAATGAAATAACTATTTTTAAAATTTTAATAAACACACCTGCAAAATATTTTATTTTAGAGTCCAAAAGTGAAATTATGCCTACAATAAAATATATAATATATTATTAAATATGACTTTTAAAGATTCGATTAAGAGTTTTTTTTTCTTTTAACATGTTTTTTTTTTCAAAATGTCATTTTCATATTTTTGTTCAAATTAATTTTTTAATATTTTAAAGTAAATAATCAAATTTTAAAAATACCATTGTATCACCGTACAAACTATTTGATAAAAATATAAAATATAATTATATGTTAGAAATATTTTTTCATAAACTTTAATGACCGTATAATTATATATGTAAAAATGTCTATTCATTATAAACTTATTATATGAAATAAATAATGATTTCTTACACCGTTCAAATTAAAATACTAATATCTATTTAACTCCGCGAAAGAAATATAAAACAAAGTATTTAACTTATAATACAACTTTTCATTTGGTTGTTGTTTGAAAGATAATCAAACATAAACAAAATAATATAAAAGTTATTACAATATTGAGATATATTTTAAATCAAAAAAATAAAATTCACTTACAGAAACATAAAAGAGATTATAAACAAGATCTCACTGTTGTTTATATTGTTACAATATATTGTTTACAAAATGTTGTTTCATCAAAAGCTACCCCATAAAAACTCCCAAACTGTTTAATAATAACAGTAATACAACACAATAAAATTATTACATTGCTGTTAAAATATTTATAGCAAAATAACTTGTATCCAACCATTGATTAAAGTTAAAAAAATAATTTAAATTGATTTCTGAACGCTAAATTAAAAAAGAAAAACTAACAAAATTAAATAACAGTAACTAACTGATCCATTTGACCATGAACCTATTTCCTCGTACCTTGTTAAGAACATGTCCAAAGAATAAAGGAGTAATAAAAGGGAAGTGTTGAAAGTGAGATAATGTTACAGTGTGGTGGTGGATGACACAACTGAGAGCTACCAATGGTTTTACCTTCTTCTTCCCTCTCCCTCTCCTTCTTCTTCCCCACTTCTACTCTGCTTCCTAATAACCTTATCTTCAGGTTCTTCTACATAACCCCTTTTCAATATTTATTTATTTATGTTCATATTTACTCTCTTTTTTCTAATCCCATTTGCTTGTATTCATCAGAAACAACTCCAGGGCTATCTTCAAGCAACACAATTTCCCATTATCAGAGGAAAGACCACGTTTTTCATGTTGTGCTCTAAAACCCACTTCACAAAACGGGGTTTTTAGAAGGGATTTGATGCTGTTAGGCTTGACTTCGGTTTCTCTGACATGCCCACTTTCAGGTGCCTCCCTTGCATTCTCTGTGTGAATTTGGTGGTTGTTAAGAAAATACGAGATTATAAGAACGTGTGTGATTTCATTTGACATGTGTTTTATTATGTGATGCAATTGAGACACATTTGCTTTATCATTATTCTTTCTTTCTTGCAGTGGCTCTTGCTGATGAAGAACCCAAAATGGGTTCGTTTTTTGATGAAATAAATGCCTATTCTTATCTGTACCCTGTTGAGTCGCCTTCCAACAATATTTCCCTCAAATGGTATGCTAAGTAGATGCATGTTATGAGAATGCTAGCAACACTCTTCTCAACATACTACTATTGACTAAACTTTATTAGAATTAGAGATCACATAAAAATGCGAGTCTTACTTATTATTTAAGGAATCATATGATTTTATAGTTTTCTATAAAAGTGTGTTAAAAGTGCTGTGTCAGAAAATATGTTACAAGCACTTCTCATATCATATTTCATTTATTTCTTTATTTATAGTGCTAGTGCATCTAAGATAGCTATATTTGGTTTACAATTCCACTCGTTGTCTGAAAATTTTCCTTCATTGTTACATAAGCTAACTCTTCCATATATTTAAAGGGTAGAATCCCGAAAGCCAGAGCGATATTCATCAGCTGCACCACTTTCTCGTAAGTTTTTTCCTTTTCCTTTGCTAGGCAAAAAGTTCTTATCAAATGATTCAGAATAGAGGTCATGTTTCATTGTGAGCTTGTTACAAAACAACTGCCATTTAGATTTAATAGCCACCAGCTCTGGGGTTAAAATGTTTGAATATATAAACTTTCACCAGTCAATACTGATCTTTTGCTTAAAGATACTGCATACTTGCTTTGTGATTTTCCTTTTATGGATAAAATTTTTTTTGTAAATTTTATGCAGCTGATGCACGCCTGCGCATTGTGTCTGAGCGTGTTGACTTTATTGATAATGTTATCATTTCTGTCACGGTATTCTCTCAACCTCATACTTGTTTGAAGGAGTTTTTTAGTCATCTATTCATGTTTTTGTACTACATTCAGATAGGTCCACCAAATGCAAGCTATATAAAATCAACGGATAAGAGTAAATGGAGTGCAAAAGATGTTGCTGATTCAGTTTTAGCTGACAGATCTTCACTGGTAACTGGTCACTTCTTTATTACTTATGGTTTATGTGTTAATGCTATTCTTATTGGAAACAAATATCGTACTCTTTTTGAATAATTTAAAACCACAAGAAACAGCTACTATTGCTCTGAGTATTAAATTAAATTCAGAGATTTAGCATTCATGCACCAGTTAATAGGGATTATCTCTACCTGAAAACCAGGGAGTGGTAATATGGTCATAAATGTTGGATGGTAGGTAAAACATTTTTGTTATAGTTGGGAAGATAACATGTTAAATTAATCTTAGCTGTTTTGAGGATTTTCACTGACCACACAATATAAATGGTGCTCCAAGATGTTAAAATATAGTTTACTTCTGCTGCATATTCTGATAACAACATTTTGCAGCGAGTTACCTCAAGTCAGCGTTTAGAAGAGAGTTCAGTTCTCAATACCCATTCTAGTGAAGTAAGCCTCATAAAATCATCTTTATTTCTTTGTTTTCAATATTCGATTCATCTCTCTCCCCCTCTCCCTCTCTCTATATATTTACTTATGTTGAAGTTTATGCATCGTGAGCTTATTTGCCTCTCCTCACAGATTGATGGTGAGAAATACTGGTATTATGAATACCTTGTTCGTAAAGCACCTTTGAGACTTGTAAGTAATGCCTTCTGACACAATTTTTTTTCATGGAAAGATGTGGTATATGTAATGATTACTTTTGATTATGAACCATGCTTGTACAGACCGATGAATCAAACACCTATCGGCATTATCTTGCTTCAACCGCTGAAAGAGATGGTATATCTTCTATTTATTTCGTACCTATAGATTATTTCTAACTTTGTGTATCTAATATGAGACTGTCCTCTGTATATTCATACAAAGTGCTTCATAGCTCCTTTGGAAATGATTTTGTTCTATTTTCTGTTTCTCATTCAATGACGCTTGTTTCGGCTTACCAATTAGCTAATTCACATGCCGTTGTTTCTCTTTATGCTCCTTTGGAGTTTTTCAAGTTATATTTATTTTTTGGTGTTGAATTTCAGAAATTCTCTTCTATTACTAAGCACTTGTTTGCAGGTTATTTGTACTCTATCAGTGCTTCAACCGTCAGCCCGCGGTGGGAAAAGGTACTCTCGCTTTCTCACTCACTTTTGTTGTTCATGCATGTTTATGTTCATTCGTTCAAATGATATATGAGAACCTGTAGAAGCATTATAAAAACAAAATTAGCAAATGAACTTCAAGATTTCTTGTACTTCCTCAGTCAATGATCAAACATATCTAATTCTTTAAGTTGACAACGGTTTGGCCATCCATGCACAGACTGAGAGCAAGTCACACTTTTTAGTTTTGATGTTTATAAAAGAGTAAAACAAAGTTGTTCATCTATCAAAGGGGATTGTAGAACCTGAGAATCAATGTCAAGGTGAATATTTTCCTTTTTCTTTTTTAGAAAAAAGAAACGGTATGATATGTTTAAAAGAGGTAAAAAGAATGCGAATGGTTTGATTCTATTCAAAATGGCTCTCAAAGTATTCCTACAATTCTGAAAACAGTTTATGTTATGTGTGGCTCTAACCATAGAATATATTTGATACAGCTGGGGCCTTTCCTTGAAAAGGCAGTGAGTTCGTTTCGTCTCCTTAGCCCAACAGAAAATTATGTCCCTCCATACAAAGATCCCTGGAGATTTTGGTGAAAACTCAAATATTTTTTTTATTGTATTAATGTGATAATTTTTTAGGCTTGAAATTTATGTATCATTTAATTGTTGGTCGAAAAAGGCATATTGAAATGGATTCTCTTACAGAGATGAAGCAGAACATGACGCCTTCTTTTTCTGTTTTTGCTATTCTTTGTTATCATTTAAGTTTACTTTAACATCTTTTATGAAACAATCCAACTTATGTAATAAAACACACCTTTTAAAATCTTCTTAGGAAAAGGCAATTGTCTTATTATTTAATCTGTATCAATTTTATAATTAGCCCTTTTTAGGTTAATTGTTAATAAAAGTTCTGAAATTTACAAAATTAGAATAAAAACTAATCAGAACAAGGAATAGGTTTCATGTGATATATTTTCTATTCTTCTCCTGTTTGTTAGCTTAGAATTTATAACAAATTGAAACAATAAAAATAAAGGAATGGTTGAAATTAAAGATAGATAATCAAAATTACTTTTAGTAATTTAATTTCAATTTAACCCGAGCAATTAATTGTGGAAGTAATGAAATTTAAAAGCAATTATAACAAATTACTTTCCAAATATCTATTTTACAGGATATCCTTGGTTACGGTTCTCCAAGGACCTAATCATTTCAGGATTCAGGAGAAACTGCAATTTTTTACATGCCTAAAAATGTTGGAAAGAAAAACCAAATTTAGACTCACCAATTGTATAACTTTCTTTTACTTACATAAAAAATGTTACACTTGCACCAAATCTCTGACATGAACAATGGTTTAATGGTTTTTGATTTCTGAGGTTGAAAGAAACAACCTCTTACACTGCACCCCTCATTCTAATTGTCTATGTCTTTTTTCATTTATATTGGATTTCTATACAAAAAGAAACTAAGTTGGGAGGGACTATTCCTTCAATTAGCACCTACCCTTTAGCAAGCTCAACCTGAGCAAAAAGAATGATACGCATCTTCATTACTTCTACAAATACAAAGAATACCCTCAAAAGTCCCAACCTATGAACAAAACATGTGAGGTAAGTTTGATATTGGAATGTATTTAATCTGCATTTACCAAGGGTAAAGACTAATTTTCCCAAGGAAGGTGCAAATGTTAGTCCTGGGATATAGCAGTATATTCAAAAAGTATGCATTTGGATGAGCCATGCTTTAGGCACAGATGCAAACGACTTGTTAATTGATAGGTCAAAGTCCATTCCATTGCCATCTGTGAATCCTCCTTCATTTGCCTAACGATTCTGACCTGCAAGAAGAAAAAGAATTGCTTTAGATTAATAATAAGCTTCCCAGTGAAGTGAGTGACAATAGAATCTACAGTTCCAACATTGAAAATGGATGATTCTACATGTGATGTAAGAAGGACTAGAGGATATGATAACCAAAGAAGTATTATATTCAGGGAATATCACGCAACAAAGAGTCATTCAAAACTAACCATTTATTATCCTATACTATTAAACGTGAGAAAATGCATTGACCATGAAAAGATATTTTATACCGTCATCTAATTACAAATGTTATGTGTAGTGTGTTTGTTAACTTTCACAGGAATTACCTTAGAAAACCCTACCTATCATACCTTTTACTGATTGATAATATATTACACAGACAGAGCACGGAAATTATACTATGTGTATATATATATATATATATATGTGTGTGAGTGTATTAATATATACATTATATGTTCTTCTCCATTACATTTTAACAATCAGTTCAAAATAAATTTGTCATTTGTTGCTTTATTTATAAAGAAGTACTGCAACTAAAAATTTCCCTCCTCTGATACGGATTTATTGACAAGAGAATTTGGCTGAAATGAGAAGAAATCCAGTTCTTGGAAAGCAATGATTTGAAATATGAAGTAATTTGATTTTAACTACCTGAATACGTTTCCCGAGCTGGACTTCTACGTCAGTACTAAATTTTAAATTATCAGCAAGTAACGTGAAAGGATCAACTGTAGCACCAGAAATTAAAGTAGGAATCTGAGGGGCATAAACCCACTTCAACTTAGCCTGGCCAAACTCTCCCTTTCCTTCTATTCGTGGCATTAGTTTTTCAAGAGTAGCAGTTGCAAGTTTCTCAAAGGCAGGTTGACCATTGCTTTCCAAAATGGATTCTGCTAACTGACTATCAAGTCTTCTGGCAACCTGCATGAGTAGAAACAAATCATGAGTATTGATATTTCACAGATGAAACTATTAACCAACTTGAAAACTTGAATTAGAGAAACTTTGGGATCTGAAAGCACATAGAGATCTTCTGTGAAAGTGAATGTTATTGTCCACACACAGTGGTCCTCACTCCAAGTAACTCGTGTCACTTCAACTAGAAATTTTATAGCTTAATCAACTCAAGGGTCTATTCCAACACTAACAAGACTGGACCAGTTGATTCTGAACCCTAAGCCCAATAAGGAGGATATGGAACCTCAAGCTTCAAATATGATTACAATTTACAAATCTTAATTGATAATGCATGTTAGTGAACTGGTCACAAAACATAACTAAATTGGCTCATGTGAAAGTTGTTGTCTTGTCATTGAGAATGCTCATGACATGATTAATTTATTTCATGTGTTAATACAAGACAGAGAGCAGCAGCATCTACCTCAATAGCCGACAGTGTATCCTGTTCAATGAAGTCCCGCCAATTGCTAGCTCGACGTTGAATTCTATATTGCCTCTCAGATCCAACCAAGGTTAAATCAAGCATTGGATCTAGTCCATAATCAGGTTCAAACCTTGCAATGTTGAGATGCTCCCGTTTTAACCTCACCTGCATTTAAAATGAATTTTATCAACCTAAACAATTAGTCAATAAAGTTAGGGGAGAAAAAACTAGTTTGGAAGAAACTGCAGGTTGCTCTTCATAAGAGTTGAAAAATTAAACATATCACAAACCTGTGTTGCAACTAGATCAACTTCACCATTCTCAAATACCAGTGTGCCCCTAGGTTTTATACATTTGGGATGTGCAAGACCATTCAACTCAAGCTCTCCACTAACAGCAAAATTAAGAATTAAAGGATACACTATCTTCAGCTCTGGTCCAAGCACAAGCTTCAAATCAGTAAGGCAGATTCCTATATTTGGTTTTATCTGCACTTCCTCCGTATCCTTTTCCACCTGAATTGGCTCATTGACTTCCATGTGGTTTTATCAAGGGAAAATATCATCATAACCCCAAAAATGTAACCAATCTTAAAAATAACACACAGTGAACTCGATTAATTTTTCAAATAACACAAGCACAAGTATAGATAAAGCACTCAAATCTCAAATTGTGATGAGTTTGATGTTTTTAGGATACTATAGATCAGATTATAAGATAGAGTGTTTATTATGATTGATTATTTTTTAATCCTTGTTCTCCACTTTCTGTTCTCTGTTATCTTGCACAAATGATTGATCTTGGCATCTCCAAATGGATCATGAACTACATCATAGCAAAAAAATAGTCAGCAATGGGCCAATTAACTTGTAAACCCTATAGCTATGACCAATTTCTATTAAGTTTGTAAGTGCTTATGGAAAAGTTGGACGTGAAATTTTATGAAAAAGTTAAGGTGCATAAACTGATTTCAGCTTTGTGAGATATTTGAGGGAGGATAACTGCAATAATTTGCAGAACTGATACTAATAATTTGTTCAAAACGTGCTACGTATGAAGCAATTCAGTGCCTTGGTTGGAGAAAAATGCAATAGATGCAAGGTAGCTTCTTGCCAACGTTGCTTATTTGGGATAGAATGGTCGGTCTTCTTAGCTTCTTGGTGGTGCTTCATTAGTGTTTGTTTAGTTACATTGATCACAAATTCACAATACTACACATAGTTGGCAGCAACTAAATAATTTGACCAAAAATGAATATGCACGATTTAGATTTAATACATGCAGAGTCATTACATTATGTAACAGTGCAGAAATCCAGAGTCAACTATAATGCTATAGAAAGGGGCATGAGATTAATACATTGCAGTAATAAGCAAGTCAATTCTGATTTAAGAGAATTATTATAAGAAAATGGAAGAAGACTACATGATGCTAAAACAATAACCAAGTAAAGTACTACCAGAGCCAGAAGTTTGAGAAATTTTTGCCACCGGAGAAGCAGATTCTGAGCCAAAATACTGTGAAATATATTTTGAAGCAAATGATTTATCAATGCCACCACCGGGAAGTGCAGATTGATATGATCGGAATCTATTAGAAGAAGCACCACCCCTATCATGTGGCAAATACACTTCCCCATTACTAAGTTTAATATTTCCAGAAACGTTAGGTTGCAATATGGAACCAGTTATTTGCACCTGGGAGTTGACCTGGCCCCTGACAAAGTAGGTTTTTTCAAATGAGAATCATATAAGCAGATAACATACTACAAAATAAAAGTTACATTGTCAAAACTCTATAATATTTGAGATTTAATGATCACATCAGCTACATACATCCATTAATAAGTCAAGACATAACTTCGATCGCTAGTGCCAGAAGTTAAAGAAGTAACCTTAAAATATTTTTTGCCTGCACTTGTAGAACTTCACACTTAAACTCAATCTTGTCATCAAGGGCTCGTTCCTTAGTTCTTAGAGGAAGGTTCCCTTTCACTAGTAGCTTCCCCTTTCTACCTAGCCTACTCTTCAGTGAGGTGATGGATAACCTGTTTGATTTCATGTGCACAGTTCCACCAAAGTTTGTCAGTGAATTTTGGAACACAGGTGAAGATATAGTTGCCCTACGGAAAGATGCATATCCATTAAGCACTGGTTGATCAATTGTACCTCTGGCCTGTCAGGTCAAATGATGTTACAAAACTTTAGAGAAGTAAAAATAATTATTTGAAAAAAATTTATTCACCACACCCACCTCAAGCATGATATCAGCACTGCCATGAAGCCAATTGGCACAAGGAGTTAAAGCTGTTACCAGCATCATTCCCCCATCTTTTATATCAACATCAACCCTGACTTCTCTAACATCTAAAGTTTGCCAATTCAAACCTTTAAGGCTTTCTGCTAATTGAGTATTCCAACCTTTTTCATTTCTGTGCCTAGAAACCTTTTTGTCTCTGGCATGGTTGGTGGTTGTGCTCCTTATGTTCTTCTTTTTCACCCATTCAGGAACCCAAATATCCCTACTCTTATCTAATTCTACATCTTGCTGTAACATTTTACTTTGAAAAAAATTAACAGGAATAGATCCTTGAATTCGTACATGACCATTCTGGATCAAAGGTTCAAATTTTATATTGAATAGAAAACGATTAGTTGGGGTTAGAGAGGCAACAACCTCTGCTCGATCAAGAACAATTCCACCAATGACACCATCAAGGAGCCTAATTTGAACATCACATTCTGGTTTTCCTAAACTTCCTCTAAGATTTCCTTCCATATGCAAGATCCCCTTAACGGGTGCTAACATTTGCCGCAAAGAATGAACAACATTATTTGCTGTACAGTCAATGATCTGTACTAGTGTTGGTATCAGATTAACAGGAAAATTTAAGACAGCAAAATGAAGGTCGGTTTTAGGTCCTAAGAAAGTTCCATCAGCATGAATTGTGGCATTATCCTTCTGGACAAGAATTTTCTTCAGATGTATACCATCAACATTACTATAAGTACCAACTGCCGAGACACACTGAGTTCTGTATTCTCCCCACACCCAATCCTCACCATGGAAGTCAAATTCTGCCTGAAATAGAATAGAAAGGCAAACTTAAAGAAGTAGAAGATTGTGCTAACTCCCAATATGCAAAAACAGATAAATTTTTACCAGGGTGTCCCCATTCCCTCCACCACTGGCATTGAGGGAACCATGCCAACAACCTTTGAGTTCAAGTAAACCAGGAAGGCTCAAATTCTCAAGAACATCATTTGAGGGAACATGAAGCTCCCTTATTAACTGCAAGTTAAATGTCATTAATGACTGCCAAATAAATCAAATTTGCCAGTGATAGTCATTTGGATCATGAATGTTATGAATGAATGTGTACAAAACTTGGATCTTTTGGTGCTATTCTTTAATTAGAATTGGAGTTTTACCTGGGTAATCTATATTGACATTTGATGCAAACTTTTAATACGTAGATTACCGACGTGAAACCCCAATTTTGATTGGAGAACAACACCAAAAGCACTTGAAGAAGTGCATCTAAGTTCTGTCCTCAATAAATGAACATTACATGCGCACTTCATGTTGGGAATACAAACTTGGATGCATCAAGTATTGTGGCTTTTGAAAATAAAAATAAAACATAATGATTGTTTAATGATACCTCAAGAAGTTCTTGAGTGCTCATAGAATGTAATCCCGTTGACTGTAAACTTTGAATAAAAAAATCCTACAAGGGACATGATGCGTAATCAGAATTCTATTTCTTAAAATATAAGTATAAAGTATGGACGGCAGGTTTTGAGGTGACAAGCAATATGTATTGGACGACTGACAATCATTAGTGTTCACCAGATGCATACCTGAAAACATATATAAGACAATTACAGGGATAGAATATACTTCAAATATGTTATTGAACTTGAATGCTCTACTAATTTACAATTATAACAAAACAGAGGCCGATTAGAAACAGAACCATAGTGATATAATACTTATATACTCGGGTATAGTGTATTCTTGTTGACTAAGTTGAATTGCATTTTCTTATTTTTGGGTTTACTTTCTTTAAGTCCAATAAGGTAAATAGATTTAATTTTGGCTTCATCACTTTAAGTTCTCAAAAGTATCTGTGTGAGAAACAACGATTCAGGAGATAGAAATCTGCTCTGGGAATAATAATTAATAACAGTATGACCCCACTAAACCTCCAAGAAAACTAGTACTTAACATACGAAGGCTTCAGCAATGCAATATTGCAACAATGAATCTGTATCCTAACTGGAAGGGTTCACCTACTTACACAAAATACTAACTAAAAAGAAAGTATTAGCAACATTTCTGCATCAGTAACAACAATAATAGCCAGGCCTTACACCACTCAATTGGGTTGGCTACATGGCATACTTAATGCTCTTGGGTATCAAAAATACAAAATTTAATTTTCAGTAAAACCATTTAGAACAACTTTCTTTCGTTTTTCAATAATTTCTCCAAAATTTGTTTTTTTTTTAAACTTTTGTCATATCAAATAACTTCCTAAATATGGATGGAAATGAACTAACCCCTCTAACCCAAGTTTCACATTAACTAAAGGTAGTATCAAAATGTAATATCTTACAAATAGTTTAAGTCTAACTTAATCTTACAAAATCATCTTATATGATGAGATTTGCACCCGTTAGACCCAAACCACTTGGTAAGATAGCATCAGAGTCTATCCTATACCCATGAAAAGAGTCACTCACCATGTTATACACATACCAAATATAATAATGTTTGAGGTGAGGTGCGTTGGGAAAAAACAAGCAACAATCCTCACCTTACAAATTGGTTTTGTAGGATTGGGTTAGACCTAAACCACTTTGTAACTAGATCCAAAGTCATGAATCAAAGAACGAAAACAGAATAGCAAAAATGCAATAGTTGAAACAGAATCACGTGAGTCAAAAAAATAAGAAAAGAAACTAGGGTTTGAACCTAGCTCTAAACACCAAAATAGAGAATTCAAAGAGAAAAGATAAAACTGAAATATCTGTGAATAGTATTATTAAAAAGTTGATTACAAAAAGAAATGGGGTTCAGCTATTTATAGCTAACCAAATCCATAACAGAACAAGCAAAACAAACTAACTGTAATCAAGACTATCAGAATTAACTAACTTAATGCTAATTGTGTTCAGTTACAAAATATATTGAATCAAGAGTATACAATACTCTAATAGAGTTCAGCTCTCACTTACCTTGGTTTCACTATCCTCAAGCCTTTTAGATGCTAGAGTTAGACAAATTCATTTCTAAGATTTAATGCTTAAAATTGTTATAAAGTCAAACTGCAAGAAGTCTAATTCTTTGTGGGGCCAACTACTCAAGTAAAAGCTTATTAGAAATCGTGTACATGATTTCTGTTTTCACCCTACTGTCATTGTTTATGCAGGATACACTATTCATCGCTAGTCATTGTACACAGATGACCACTTTCTAACGAGGTTTTCTTTTATGGTGAGCTTTTTCTGGCCAACAACTGCCACAAATGGCATTGCATTGCAATGCATGACCATTTTTGCTCTCGGATAGTCGTCGTACCCTATGATCATTTTTTCTCCCCAACATTTGTTGCAATCTCTTAGCATTTTTTGTTTTCTTGTAGTTGTTGTATCGTCTAAGCATATTTTTTTTTGCTTTTTGGTAGCATCCTGTTCTTTGAGCATTTTTGCTTTTAGCTAGTCATGGTGTCCTCTAGAATTTTCTGTTTTTTGACAATTGTTATATCCTCTTAGCAAATATTGCTTTTCGGTAGTGTCCATGTCCTTTGAGCATATTTTACCTTTTGGAAGTCATCGTGTCATCTACCTATTTTTGCTTTTTGGTTGTTGAGTCATCTACCCACTTTTGCTCTTTGGCAACCGTCATGCCTTCTGACCATTTTTAACAAGCTTCACTCATATGATACACTCTAACTTGAGGGAGAGTGCTACGTATATGATTGGAAAGAACGAAGTATAATGAAGATTGATTGTCACTTTGATAGAGAAAAAATCGTGTTTGGGAAATATTTACAAGCTTCATCAATATTTAATTTACTAACTCCAACAACCAACTGACTAAAATGTTCACCAAGTCTCAGAAGGAGTCTTAACAAATTTGTCTCATGCTTCAACTTGAGGGGAGTGTTAGAGATGATTTTATTACATTAAATAGGGATATGATATGATTTGATCGAGAAATATCTTACCAAATATTTCTCATTATTACATATTGATTGTTCCTTATCATTGTATCTCTTCATCATAAATAAGAATACTTTTGTGTACACTACACATGGAATTCATTATACCCCTTCTTGGTTTCTCTCTTCTAAACATGGCAGCAAAATGGTACCATCCTCACCTATTTTGACACTAATCCTTTCAACAATATTCATTTTTTAATCAAGGGGATATTTGTTATTAGCTCAAGGAAAAAGTTCATAGGCTTTAAAATTTTCGACAAGAAAAATTCAAATACCATTGTCAAACTTGAGCTTGTTTTGAATTCAATCCACAAGAAAAACAAACAACTCAACAACATGAAGAACCTAAGACTGAATTTGGATTCCTCTAGCTTTATATCTACCAATTTTTTGGAAAAAAAATGCATTTGGTGTGGGTTTGGGAAGGGGAAGCAGGGAAGCCAAAGTAAATTCTAATCAATTAGAAACCTTAAAAGGTGAATATTTGGTAATCTATGGTTTTCAAGAGGAACAAATAAACCATGCAGCTAGACTCCTGAATTAATCAAGTTACATGCTACAAAGATTGAATTATAAGCAAGGTATCTAAATTAACTGACTTAGAATCTATCAATTAATGAATATAAAGCATACTACAACCTTTGATCTTGAAAGAACAGCAGGATCCATACTTTGAGATAGAAGCCTTGCAAGAGGAAGCATCTCAGCAACCTCAGCTCTGGGAACTTCAAGTTTCATTCTCCACCTACCCATCGAAGATATAACACTACCAAGATGCTCAGACAAAAACCTTTCTACAATGCCATCTCCTTTTATGTCAACAGGGATAGAATCTCGAGCGCCAGGTAATACATATTCACCTTGTATTTCATAATAACTGTGGCTTTGTTCCAAAACAGTTTTTTCAATTGTGATCTGAGCAATAGAACATCAACTGACAATCAGTAATTAGCTGTTCGGATAGTAGTGCAACATAATCACAATTTAATGCCATTATCACTATAATAAAATTGAATTTGACGAAATGAAATCACTGATTTTGTCAACTTTAATAATCAATTAGCAAATGTCTTCACTAAGTCTTTAAGGGGCCCTATAAATGTTTATGTTTGTATCAAGCTCAATGCATATGATTTATATATGCTTCAACTTGAGAGAGTGTGTCATATACTGTAGATATCTTTGGTTAACAAAACAATTATAGTATTAAAAGAATTATAGAAAGTATCCAATTATTTTTGTTGTAATTGTTACGCACTCCACATAACAATACACCCCATTGGGTACACTGACACGCAATCAGTCACATTGCTTGCTTTCAGTTCTCAACCTAAGAGAATGAACTTAGGAACTCACAACATCTCCACTCCATCTAGCTGCCACATCCAGTGCTTCACCAATCACCCCACTGAATTTTGGCCAAAGTACAGATACGATTCCATGTCCTCTTCTTTTCTGAAGATTAAGCTGGATTTCTGCCTGAAAAAAAAAGGGCAACCGGATAAAAACCACATTACTTTTATTTCATGACCATTAGATAATGCATTAACCAAGTCATCATTCAGGCAAGACTGAACAGATAAAGGCAGAAGTGAAGAGATAAATGAAATAGCAACAAATCAGATAGAAATGTCAAAAGTTGCATATTTCTCTGAAATAAAGAAAAAAGGCAACTAGCTGAAAAATACCACATTATTTTCATTACATAACCATTAAATAATGCCTTGACCAAGTAATTATTCAGGCAGGAATGAACAGAAAAAGGGAGAGATGAAGAGGTTAAAAACAAAACAAATCTGATAGAAATTGCAAAAGTGCATATCAGAAATATTTTACCTCTAAATTTTGTGCAATGTATCTATATTTCGTCTTCTTTACTATGTTTTTTCTTAAATACACCCATACCTCTTTAGAAAGGGATTCCTTCATTTGAGGTCCATTTTTCTTTTGCCAAAATCAAGTTTCCATTTTATTGTAATTGTAAACAGGAGAAAACCGATGCTTTTGGTTTGGACTATGATGATATTTTTTTCCAGTTACAAAGATGGTTTCTGTTCGCTTATCCATAGCCATGGTCACTCTTCAACTATGGTCTCTTTATTAACTGAATGTCAAAAATACTTTTCTTAATGGAGATTTGTAGGACGAAATTTATATGGAGCGACCTCCAAGTTTGATTGCTCAAGGGGAGTCTTCTCAAAAATTTGTAATGCCTTTATATACTTAAATAAAAGTACATTTCATTTACTACCATTAATGATACCTCCTCATTAATAAAAATATTATAGTTTCTCCTAATAATATGAGCTTTCCAGAAGCTGATCCGTGACACCAATTAGACCCTACTGTTTTGAGTAAATCCTTTAAGCCCAAAGGACTTTTACATTAGGAGGTATGCTAGAGATATTAACAACAAATAACCAGTGCTTGATGTTCTAGAAGTTTATGATTTAGAGATGGGTATCAATTGCTAATAGTCATTTCTTGTCCTCAAAGCCCTCATTTACTCTAAAAAATCTAGAGTCAGATGAATAACTCATGCAGAACATTGAAAACTGTCCAATCCCCTGACAAATGGGTCAACTTCATATGATCAAAATATGCATAGGATTGTCTAGCAAAGACAAGGATGATAAGTAATTATGAAGGCAAATAGGTAATATTATGGCTTACTCTACGTATAGTTCCCCTGATAGAAGCCAGCTCCAACTCATCAAGTGGAAAATGACATACCTAAAAGTACAGACAACAAACCCAAGAAAAATGAAAAAAAAAAATATTAACGTTTGGGTTCATAGCGTGCCTAAAATATGCCAGCATAGAAACAAATATATCTGGATTCAATTATTCGACCTATTATTTAAGTATAAGTACCTCCAAGCTAGCTGAATAACACGGTCGAAAATCTACTTTAGTCTTTAATTGCCCCTTATGAAGGGAAATGGACAATACTGTTCCACTTTTCAGACCACTTTCACCACTGAGCTGTAGTGGGCCAACAAAATCCACCATAAGACTTTCATCAGACCTACCAGAGGCATTCAACTACACTCCAATAAAGAATGGTAGTCAGAAAAACTAATACATGTAGAATAAAGCTAGACAATTTGAAATTGTTTCTCATAAGGATGTTCGTAACTTACAGACATAAAGATGTATACCTTTAACAAAATAACTACATTTTTTAAATATGGAGACCTAATGGAAAAAAATCCTTTTGAAATAAAATACAAATACAAACTATATTATAAATTGTACAAAGGAGAAATATCCCATTTAAGATAATTCACAAGTACATGTGGATGAGTTGACCTAGACATAATCAATTTCCTTAATCAAGTGACACAAATCATAAGCAAAGCCAGGCCTGCATAATTCTCTACAAGAGTTTCATCTTGAAGTCCAAATCCAACCTTTTAAATTTATTTTCAAATTAAGCTAGATTCAACAAAAATCTACAAATTAACTTAACACTTGCACATAAATCAAGTTCAGGAAGCTTGTCACCAGGCTTTATATATAATGTTCTTTAATTGCATGTTGAAATTGAAGAACATAAGTTACATTTGTGTCTAATACTCTCTAGTGTAGAACTGAATAACATCTTTTGCATGAGCATCTATTCTTTGTTATTATCTGGGTAGTGCACGGATATTTTGAGGTTTTATATTCATATCTTGGTAGTTAACATTTCTTTATCTATATTTGTTCCTTATATTATGCAATTATAGTTGAATTGTTTATGCCTGCCAATTCCTTTAACCATTATTTTTAGTATCGTTGACTTAATATTAAGAAAAAATTATGTTATCAATAACAATAAGTTTCATAATATTACTTAAGTATCAAACATCCTCAAAACGATTTTGGTTGTGTGACAGGAGAGTGAGGATTAATTGAAACATATTCACTGAATGGGAATAGATCTAGAGATTTCATCCATCAAAATATCAAACATAATGATCAATAGATATTTCAAAAAGGAATCTAGGTAAAATATTGCTAGTAAGGAACAATTAACCATTCAACTGGTTGATTAAGTCAACAAGCAATTACTTGTAAACTATTCTTTCAACATATTAATCATTAGCCAATTAACTGCTCATGAATTTAAAAACCTTGTACTACAATTTGATACTGCCAAGAAGTTTGTTAAGTTCATAATATCTCAAAATGAAACAATTTTTACGAGAAGAAACTTTTATTCATCACCTTTATATATTCGGGAGAAACCGTCAACGACCCAGACAACTGAGGTGCAAGCATCAACTGATTCACTTTGAGACCAGAGATTGAAAACTCACCAACGAGACTATCTGAACTTCCTTTCTCCAACATACGCACATGTTTCTTGTTCTCGTCAAAATTTTGTTCAATAATAGTGGTACTAGGTTTTAAAAGGTTTCCCTGAAACTTGACTCTTCCTGCTGCTTTCAAAATCAAAGGTCTTGGATAATCCAACATATAAGGAGTAACCAAACTAAATAATTCAAATCCATGCATGTTCAAATCAAAATCAACACCACCAACAATAAATGGAATGGTTCTCCGTGCATTAAACTCTTCTCTTCTAAGAGAGAAATGATCAGAATAAGAAGTTTGAACTTTCAGATACAAATCAAACGCAGCTGAAGCAAAATTAACAGTGATGAAATTATGGGAGATTACGATGTCTCCTCTAGCATCACTAAGAGACCCTTCTGCTTTCGGTGCACTCCATTTTATATCAAACCTCCTGCAATAAAAAAATTATATAACAACTCATTGAGAAGGAAAGCACTATTAACAAGTTGGTACAGGGCAACTTGAAGTACAAGAAATGTCGATAATAAGGAAATGGAGAAATTGTTGATAATATAATAAGCAACAATTTTACTAAATATTAATCAATCAAAGCTGAAAAAAGAATAATCTTACGGTCTTAAAAGCGATCCTGAAATTTTTGTGTTTTCATTCACAACCCCAAATTTGAGTGGCATCAAATGATGATAACTGGGAGCATAGCGAAGCATGATTTTTTCAAGGGTAAAACTTCCTGAGAAGTTTACATCTATTGCTGTGTCATCATCCAAAGCCTGAGAACAAAATAGTATACATTAGCAGGGTGAGGGACAAAATGTAGAGAAAACTGGTGCAGATGCATACACATGGGACAAGATATTCACATTCTGAAATTTTGTTTTAGCCAAATCAATGAAACCTACTAATATCCTGATTTGTGAGAATGAGAATTACTACCTTTCATGTGATAATTTTACTTGACTGAGTCATATATGGACTATGGATGACCTATAAAGTACGAGAGAATAAATTTGTATCCATAGAAAACAAGTGACAGAAAATGAAAATAATTTATTGACAAAATTCCTCCCCTACCTGAAAAAATGTCATAAAAGGAGTGTGTATACTGGTGGCAAAAACTACATGGCTGTGCAAAAACTTCCAAGAAGTCCCTCTCCCATATAAATAAGTAAATAAATAACTAAAGTGGGCAAAACGTTGGTGATCCACCATTGCATTAACATGGTAAGACCTCTATAAATTCTAGAAAACTGGAAAAAGAAAGTGCTAACTATTTGCTAAATAAAAGAATGCTACTTCATGTCTAGGAAAAGAAAAAAAAATTGTGCTATTTAATAGTTGACAGATAGTAATATACCTCTGAGCATATCCACACTGTTCCAGCCCCTTGAATTTCACCACCATCCACAAGGCTCGTCCTGATTCCATACAAATCAGCAATCTGTGCTATGCAGTGGAAGTGTTACCAAACATAAACAATGAGTCAAAACTCTGAACCACCGATTGGAAAATTATTACCACTTTCAACTTACACAGTTATCAGTGTTGAAAGTGAAATTGGCAGATACATGGGAAAATGGTACACGATCAAATACTGCCAATGCTCCAGCCTCCATACTTTTAGCAAGTACTTCATATGCTTCAGTTGTAGGAGTGTCCACATGTAAAGAAGAGAATGTCCTTGAAAGCATTCCATTTCCCACAAATATAGGAGTATCCAGTGGGCCTTGACAATTAAATTGGGCAGTCACTGATCCTGCAAGCTGCAATCAATAAACTTTGATTATGAAAAACATTAGATATACAAGGATTGATATTCGATAAGCTAATGCTTAATTTGGTTAAATTATAAATTTGGTCTCCACACGTCACAGATATTTTTTTTTTAGTCCCAATATAACCTTTCATTTTGGTCCAAGTAAGGAAAATCATTTATGAATAATCCCTGCTGTCCATTTAAATTATAACAGTGTTAAATTTGGTGCCCATACATAACACCATCTTTTCTCTTAACCCCCAGACAAGAAAAATGCACTCCATTTTGGTCCCTTTTTGTAAGAAACTCTATATTTCGGTCCCAACACATGACATACCTTTTTTGTTTTGGTCCTTGCAAGAAAAAAAAAAAATACTCTAACGCCATTATAACTCAAGCAAATTACGGAGATCAGTTTTATAAAAATATATGGATCAAAATGTAAGGTCTTCAAGTAGGGGCTTGTTGAGATCTCATTTCGCCTGTAGATAAAGTAGAGCTTATAAAGACTTAGGCAATTCACATCTTATGATCTAGCTTTTGAGATTAAATTGGGCTTAGCCCAGATTCAGAAGAAAACAAAAGAAAGGGACAATTGTGGGGACCAAATTTAATCTATTACTTTTTTTTGGAAACAGTTGAAATTGACATCAGGCACATTATGTCTCAAATTTTGAAAATCTATGTAACTTCTATTACAAGTCATAGACAGCTTCTGCTTCACAAAAGTATTTGGAAAATCTAAACTAAATTTTATCAAAAAGCTCTTTGTGCTATGAAATATAGTGAGTATAAAGAAAAGATGGTACAGTGGTACCGAACTTTAAAAATAACAAGGAAGAATTGAAAGCAAAATGAACTAAGTTTATGAATGACTATAAGATAAAATCACATGAAACTTTAATGTTACTGTTTTCAAATTTAAAAATTGCAAGATAAATAAAGAAAAAATATAAAGATGGAAATGATCAATCTACTAGAAAACTTAAACATGTCTAAGTTAATGCATTGAACTTAAAAAAACATACTGGAAACAAGACAGATCTCATATTGAAAGTTCTCATCAGCGCATTTACTTCAACACTAGGAACCTGGAAAATTGATCAACAATGTATTAGGGAAGATGAAAAAATAATAAATTTTTCCTCAAATTCAATGAGGTGAGAATAGTTGAAGACAAAAGTAATAGAAGACTGTTTATGAGTGAATATTATAAAGTGCACACTTCATACTCAGTTAAATGATACACACACACAGAAATAATAAGTACAGAATACTGTTCACAAGAAAGGGTAGTTGAACTGCTTCAGTTTCCTAGATTACAATGAACATAAGCATTAAAGTGAGCTAAATCTAATTGTAACCAAGTTATCTATAATTCCAACACCCCCTCAATCAAAAGCACCTTGCTTACTGCAGATTAAAAATATCTTTGGTCCCCCTCCCTTAAGAACAAATCAGCCAATTGATAATTTTTTATAACTATATTATTAGTACCGTGTATCTACCAGCTTTGCAAATGACTACTTTATCAGAAAACCTGACTGGCCACCTCAGTGGGATCACTTCTCCTAACCACATTTTTTCCATCCATAAGACTCAAACCTAAGGCAATGGTTAATAGTATAGTCCAGTATCACTCAGACCACTTGAACCTGACAAAGTATGTGCTAATTTCTCCAAAGGTTTCAGTAAAGAAGTGATAGTGAATTTTTACATGTTTAGTTCGTTTATGCAAGATTGGGTTAGAAGCAATGTCTAATTGTCACAAATTAACTTCATAGCTTTACTTTCAGAACACAAAATTTTAACTTTTACAAGTCGTTTCAACCATATGAATTCACATTTAGTGAGAGTCATAGCTTAGTATTAGCCTCAGCACTTGATCTTTGTAAGCACATGCTAGTTCTTGGTTTACATTGAACTTGGATTTCCTCCAAGGAGTTACCAAGAGGTGGACCTCCTATCACAAGAGATTCAACCCAGTTTGAATCAATATAACTGTTGGAAAGTTGTCTCAATTGCAGTCACTCCTAGGCCACCGTACTAATGATTTCTTTGGAGTAGCCTTAATTGTAGTCTCAAGGGTGGCAGTTTAGTCCAAAGTTGATTAGAGATCTGACTTAAATGGAACTTATATAGCTTTAACAATCCTCAGCTTACAAACCGATTTTGTAAGGTTGAGGTAGATCCGAAGTCCAAATTCTAAGATGAAATTACCCAAAATATCTATCACCAAAATAGAGGGACAGAGTGGATGATTGTGGCAATCAAACAGAATCAGACAATTTTCTGGAGCAGCTAGAATCAGGACCTGTTATAATTTCTCTCCTCTCATATGTACAATATTTTTATGAAGAATCATTTTCACTTGATTCTTAGGTCCAAATCAGTGTACAGAATCAGCCTAGTATCTCAATTTATTTACCCTTGTAATGGTTCCACAAGTATGAAATACAATTGATTTTTCCTGCGTAACATTTTTTCTTATTTTTATTTTCTAAATTCAAAAACATCAAGGAGAACATACAACCAAGTTCTAGGAACCTAATACAGCAAAATGGAGAAATACTCCTCGAGGTGAAATACTAGTCCTTTGATACCATGTCAACTTTTAAATTTTTAGACTAGAAAAAAGTAAGAGTGATAGTCAACAATGTGTTATCAGAGTTTAGTCACATTTTACAATAACCTAATGCAGTTATTTTTAATACAACTAATAAGGTCAAGCCATAGTATAAAATCAAGCCCTATTAGTAACCATACTATCTACTAATAATAGATAAATAATTATGAACTCAAGCACACACACATAAGGGAGTACCTGACACACAAGATGAAATTCTCCTTCCTCGGGATGAATGCCAAAATCTCCAGATACTTCTAGAGGAGTGCTTCCAAACCAGCCACTTGCATTATGTAGAAATATACTTTGACCACGAAAACATAAACTTCCTGATGTGTTCTGCAAGTACAAGAACATAAACAATAGAGGAAACCTCCTTCAATTTCAAGTGTGCCAGCAACAGAAATATGTAGTGGTTGCACATCATTATGCCTAAGCATAAGCACTTTATATGAGACCAAAGGTCCAGTAGTCATCAACAGTTACTAGTATGTGTCCGATTTAATCTAAAATCCATTGGTATTAAATGAAGTTGCTCAACAGATATCACACTATAAGAATTGAGAGACACATGGGAGATATGACTATGTAGCACAGATACTGACACAACGTGGACACTTCGACACGTGTAATCTCAAAAATATAGGATACGAGGACACAAATCTATATATTACATAACTATAAATTATATAGATTGACAATCAAGATTTATGTATTCAAAATCATCTTTTAACAAGGTTGGCAAAATATAAACAAAAAATGAATCTAATTCATCTATCTAAACTCCAAAAAGTGAAAAGAAACATATATAATCTAAATATTTCTGAAAATATATAAGATTTGTTTCTTACTTTTATAATCATAATAGAAACTTATACAATAAGTATATGAATTTTTTTAAAAATCATTTCATTAGACCCTTTTAAAATTGTGTTGGAACCGTGTTAGAATTATATACCCAAAAAAATGTCTTTTGAATTGCACACTTTATCGATGTCGGACAAGGGAGACACTGTTTAAGAGGCGTGTCCGAGCTTCATAGAAATACCATATTAAGATAAAAGAGAGGGAGAGAGAGAGAGAGAGGCATAGGCTGAATCCCTTGTGTGTATTGAGCACATAGGGTTGTGCATAAATAAGAAAATACAAAGACATGGGTCTAAGCCCGTTACATGTAACACATATTGTAAAAGAATGGGTTATACCCAAGAAACTGTTACTCTTTCCACGACTTTCCTGACAAGACAGTCAATATTGAAAAATCTATAGAACCAAAGTTTTCTAATGAGGAATATCAACGATATTTGACGTTAAAATCCGACATCCTAGCACAGTCATCTTCAAATCCTAGTTTGTCAACAACTAGCATTTACAATATTTGTAAACTCAAAGTTCATGCATAATTGGCTCAGGTTCTTATAGTCATATTTATAGTAATACCTCTTCATCCCTTCCCTTTCTTTGTTCCAATTATCAACTTGCAGATATGTTAACAAAATCCTAGAGAGTGCCCAAATTGAACTTATTTGTTTCAAGCTTGGTACATATATTTGTATGCTCCAGTTTGAGAGGGAGTGCTAGAATAAGCTTTATTAAAATGTTGTTTTGAGTTGTACTAAGGGTCCTATAAGTGTCTTTACTTTTTCTCTCTCTTTTATTGTATCTTAGATTAATGTATAGTTTTCTATATAAATATGAAAGAGAAAATTGAATAAGCTCTCAAATACATTTGCCCTCTCTTTATTTTTCTCAAGTGCATCTTTGAATATAAAGCATACTTTTGTTGAGCAATATAAAATACAATGCATATGTAACGAAGGATAAAAAAGTATACCACAAACAAAATTTCAAGTGCCAAAAAAGAATTGCATAAGATATCCTAGTGTAGATGAGAGGAAGACATACAGAAAAACAAGATGGAGCATCTGATACTTGGAAGTTCAACCCCGTGACATCAAGCTGTCCATAAAGATTTGGAAAAGCTTCACCCTTTGACATGCACAAGTGAACCTAAATATAGGGAATCAATGTAAACAAATGAAATCCAGTTATCAGGAAGCAGCAGCCTGGCATTGCCAAGATAATTATCAAAAGTATGAAGAATTTGCTGTAACATCAGATCCATGAATTTTAAAAACCTAAGCCAAAAGATATAACATGTATGCGTTTATGAAACAACATGAGTACAATATAGAATAATCAACTATGTAGTTGAATCTGTGAAGCTGACAAGGGGAGGACCATCCATTAACATATCCAGGTAAAAATCATAAAGGACCTCCACAATATAGACCTGCTTGGTTAGAGAAGGCTGGAAATGGGCACAACACTCCTTAAGCTTTTAGGTATTAAATATTAAATACACTTGAAAGAGATTATAAGCAAAAGAAAGCTATTTTCTAAATAACCATATGACCAGTGTAATTACCAGGGACACTGAAGCTTCAGTTCACCAATGATAAATCATAATTCCAATCTAATGCTGAGGAACATATGTTCTAGGACCTAGGTAAACCAAAATATGTTGTTAAAAGCACTATGTTTTCCTTTGTTGAGAGAAACAGATAAAAGCTATTAAGGAGGGAAAGTAGGCACACCAAACAAAGCCATTGTTCAGGTCTTACTCAAACAAATTATTCTAGTTTAGGAGGCAGATTTTAGGTTTATAGCACCATTGAGAATCAGCAACAAGCATTCCTCAGCAAATACACTAAAATTTAATCACAACTGAAACTAAAAACAACTTTACAACACTTCCAAATAGAATTTGAAAGTAAATAAACTTAGGTTAGAGAAACACCTCACCACTGGCCCTCCCTTTAGACCATGTAATTGGAATGTCTAGTATCCTTTCAAAGAGCTGCATAGAACATGATCAAAACATAAACTACATGTCGTCCGTACAACTTAATTAAAATTAAGGAAGATGACAAAATATTGAAACTCCAGGTCACTATATATATACCTTACCGGGACAAAAAAATGGTCAGTTTTCAAATTAGCATGCCATTTCTGCTCAAGACTGTCAACAAAAACATCAACAGACAACCAGCCATCACCTTCACTTTTATCATCTGATCTCCATGTCTTAGAATTTCCACTCAATTTTAAATTTATACGGTTGTAGTGGTTACGAAACTTCATTTGGCCATTGACATTCTCCATCACCCTGAAAGTAAAGCATAGAGAACAATTAGATTCATGTCGATCATAATCTTCAAAACAAGACTTCAAATCCAATATTAAACCAGCTCTTCAATATTTAAAACCTTCACCTACCAGCCACAAGCTTACAATCAATAAAAAAATATTTCAGTCAAAAAAAGTTCACATCTCACCTTTTTTTCCTACAATATGAAGATTATCAACATGCTAACAAATTTAAAAGTTCAGCATCAATTCAATGAATCAATTCAAGAAGATACAAGCAACATAACAAGATAAATGGTCACACAATCTGTAACACCAACGTAACAGGTCAAACTTGACAATCTTTCTAATATAACAAAATCTATGTCCAATCTTAATTTGCAGTTAAATGAACAGAAACCCAGTTACTGCATTAAAATTTTAGTACTGAAATCAAAGTTTCTGCAATCGATATAAATACTCTCAACGCAACTATGCCCAAACTGAGGAAGCAACACGATTATAAAATTTACCACAAAGGTTCATTTCAGACCAAGCTTGAGCACTCATTACTTGATAGATGCTAAATTCCACTAATAGTGCATTATTGTTCACTGACAGTTTCAGTATTTCATACAATCAGATAAGAAAAGGTTGGTTGAATCAGGTTATATTCAGTTGCATCTCCAGCATAAGCAAAGCATAACCCATGTTGAATGTAACAAGCTTAGCCATATTTTTTGTTATTTTGTTACTAATTCTACCTATAAATAAACAACCCTATGTGTGTATTTTACACAAGGGAGATTAATTCTATATTTATTTTTCTTTATTTTAATAATCCACATACACAAAATGCATACACAGGGAATAACAGAAACAGGAAAAAGAAAAATCTTAATTACTTCCTGAAAGAGACAAATAGAAGCAACCAAAAGTAAAGACCTACAGTGGAATGATTAAGGGTTTTTAAGCATCCCAGGGATTCAGAGAGTTTCAATCAAGTACAATATGCCAGTTACATGTATCCCTAGCTTTCTTCTAATGACTAGGTTAACTTCCTTTAAATATGACTCATCAAAGAATGCCAAACTTTTGGAAGATCAATCAACTATCATACTGCTAAAGAATGGATTAAAGAGCATTTAGCTATGTTTTAATTATAGAAATAAGAAGCACATTCTATATAATCAAGACTATCTAGATTATATATGTACTATTGAACTTTTTATTTATTCCCCTATCATATTTATATTATCAGAGGATATCAAATCTCCTCAATTTATTGTATTCATCACTTTTTCTCAATATAAATAAAGCATTTCTGTTAACGTGGCATCCCAAATACACACAATTTCATCTCAATATTTCTCTCTTTCCTACAGTTTAATGTGGCATCTATAGCTCTTATCAAAACTGTGTTGGTCTGGTAGACCCATTATCTTTAAAGGACTTTTTCTAGCAAACCTTTCTTTGCGTTCACTGTTCCGAAGCTATCTCTGGTGAAATTTCTGATGACCACCATTTTCTCTTGCAAACACAGGGTTGAGATCAAGTCGTGTCAATCTATCCAACCTTCCAAACACCAACATAAATTTAGGTGCAACTTTTCTCCCCCTCCTCTGCAACTCCGACCAACCTTCGCCCAGGTCACCTCCTCCATGTACTCCTACCCTTGTAGTGACGGCTCCATTAGAGTTTGTTTGGTTATCCAATGTATTTTCCCTTCTCTTGAGGTTATTTTAATAATACTTTTCCCCCAAATAAAAAAAAATTGTCTTCCAACATCACATCAACCTCCAAAACAGATTCTCCCATCTTATCTAATCATATTGTTAGTATTGAGAAGACAGACGAGTTTGACTATTCCACTTGGGCATCCAAAATCAGGTTATGGTTATGTGGGTTGGCCTACAAATCTCATCTCATTACAAAGGCTGAATTTGTTCCTACAAAACAAACCTAATTTTTTATCCCCATGAGACTTGTGCCAAAATCTTTGACCACTTCTTACTCCATTACGATTTTAAGGTCTTGTATTGGCTTATCTTAGGCTGCTTCATGTTATCATACATGATTTTAATGAGTTCCTTCCACCATCTATAGATGTGAAGAAGAAACCTGAGAACTGCAGTACATTTTTTATGACCTTGGACTTATATGGCTTGCCACAAGAGTATGTTGCTACCGTGATCAAGATCACCAGTAAACCCTACTGTGACTTTTGCATCATCTACACTCCTTTGTATTCCTCAAAAAATAAACATGGAGACACGTACTTGTCTTCTAGGTTAAACACTTTCGTTGCATCACACAGTATTAACTTTGAACACTCATGCACAAATAATTCTAAAAATTGTCCAAAATACAAACATTACCACTGCGTTAGACATTCCATTGATAAGTGTGGGAAGCTACATGAGAAACTCCCTCGTCCACCCAATATTGTCTAGGTATCTACTATTGAATCACCTATTGCTTCTACACTATCAGATGATCTATTTGCAACAACATATGAAGACACTAACAAATGGTGTGCGACATGTCAATCCACTATTAGCACTGCTTCAATGGCACACACTAGTAATTCATCTTCTTGTCTCTCTCAATCTCCTTCCCTTAGTCCTTGGGTCATTAACTTAGGTGCAACTGATCATATATCCAATAATCGTTCTCTTTTCTCCTCCTTTATAGTGCTATCAATTTCCCTTTTATAATTGTTGTCAATGGATCACAAATACAAGCTTGTAGCATTGGTATTGCATAAAGCCTTTCATCTCTTATTGTTAACTATGATCTTTATGTTCCTAATTGCCCTGTTAATTTATTGTTTGTCGTCCAATAGAGCAAATCCTACACGTTAAAAATAATGTTACCTTGCACAATTGAATATCGAGTCGAACAACTAGTGTTGAATATGATTCACATGGCACTTACTGTCTCTTTTCATCACCATCAATATGTGCATCAATAGTCTCTCCAACAATGATTCATACAGAATTAAGACATCACGTTAACAAAATTGCAAAAAAAATGGTCTCAAGTTTAAAACATTAGTCTACTTTGCATTAAGTCATTTAAGTTAGGAAAAGCATATTCACCCGTCTTTTCTTGATAGTCTTCCTAAAAAAGCTTTGACTTCCTTTTATTTAGTTGATTGTGATACCTGGGGTTCAGGGGTTCTTCCTCGTAGCGGTACCCTATCTAATTTTAAATATTTTATTACCTTCATTGATAATTATTCTATATGTACTTGGATTTTGTTAATGAATAATTAATTTGAAGTGTTTTCTATATTTCAAACTTTTTTTAGTGAAATCAAAAACACAGTTTGGTATATTCACGTGTGTTTTAGACGACATTGTTATTAAAAACAATCATAAGAATGGTATTATACGACTAAAACAATATCTTGCTCAAAAGTTCTAAACAAAAGATTTAAGACATCTGAGGTATTTCATTGGTATAGAAGTTGCACAATCCATGGATGGTTTGGTCATATTCTACAAAAAGTTAGTTAGTAAGCTAAATTACCTCATTGTGAGTCGTTCTGACATCACCTTTGTAGTGGCATAGTGAGTCAACTTTTAAACTCTCCCTGTCAATACCATTGGAATATAGTCGTATGAATCCTAAAGTATATTAAGAAGGCTCTGGAAAAGGCCTTGTTAATGAAGATAAAAGAAATACTCAAATTGTTAGGTATTCTAACACTGATAGGGAAGGGTCACAAAGCAATAGATGCTCTACTTCAAGGTAATGTGTTCTTGTTGGAGGAAATTTAATATTGTGGAAAAGTAATAAACAAAAATGTTATGGCACGATCAAATGCAGAATCATGATATAGGACAATAGCATTAGTCATTTGTATTCATATGGCTAAAGCAACTCCTCAAGGAGCTTAAATTTGAAGAAAGTTCTCAAATGCACCTTATATGTGACAATCAGGTAGCCTTGTACATTATCCCTAATCCTATCTTTCATTAAAGTACCAAACATATTGAGGTGGATTGTGTGGATTGTCATTTCATATAAGAAAAAATGAAATTTGGAGACATCACTACATATTCACCAAGTTTCTAAGAGGACCAAGGATCGATGACAACTTACATGTTTCAGCTTGAGGGACAATTTTATAATTATAGAAATAAGAAGCAAATTCTATATAATCAATAATATCTAAATTATATACGTATTATTAGGAACATTTTTATTTATTCTTGTATCGTAAATCTTTATTATTAGAGGATACCAAAAAATCTCCTTTATTTATTATATTGATTCCTTTTTTTATTATAAATAAAGTATTTGGGTTGTCTCCGCAACACACGGTTTCAACTCAATGTCTCTAAACACCAATATCATATTAAAATTATTAGTTAGTAAACAGGAGTGTTCATCATTCATTTCCATAATAAATGATAATAGATCTTACCTAACTTCCCTGTCCCCATATGCAAGCAGCATGACAGTTGCACCTCTAACATGAACAGAATCAAGTGTAACAGGACGAATTTTATTTAGGCCTTCAAACTGCTGAACATCTACCCTATCTACATTTTCTGAAACAGTATCTTCAACTTTGAGACCCATTTCAGACTTCAACTTTTCAATGGGACCACAAAGGAAGAAAGATGTCAACCCCTCAATGTTTCTAAAACAAGATTGGAAGCCAAATTTTTTAATCAAAGTCTTGAACGGAACCTCAAAATATGTAGCCAACTGAGACATTTGCTTCACGGAAACCAAATCTCTTTGGCCCTTAGTTGCACTAACATCAATTGGACGTCGTGCAACCTGATGTCCCAACTCCTCTGCTTTCTCTGTACTAATATTTGCATTGGCATGTTCAGCAACATCCTCGCTAGATTGTAAATTTTCATGCTTACTCTCTCTTGTCTTTGAAGGAAGATCACTGGAAAATTCTAGATCATTTGACTGACCATTGATATTTTCATTTGCCGAAGGAGACCAGATTCCCTGATCTCTGAATTGTGTTCCATTTTGGTTATCATTGTTTCTATTATCATCAGCACTGGCAACAGACACAGCTTTTTTCTCAACATCACTTTTTACCAACTGCATATCATGATCTCTAGAATGAAAACATCTAGAAGATGATAAAGGCTGCTCAGACTTCCCATCTGATTTACTACGAAAGTATGCATTTGCTGCAAATGCACCACGTTCAAGAATTCTTTTTCTAAGAGCAATACCAGATGCACTGATGTCACTCCTTTTAGCCTTCCTATCACCTTTGTGTTTTTCATGCCCTTTAAGGATTCTGGACCAAAACTTAAGTCCTTTTCCGGGGAACTTCACCCTAAATGACTTCTCCAAATCAGCATGTTTCATGTCATAATCGACACATGTGTCCACACAACGATGACCATGTTGTTCCCCCTCCTTCATGCCGAAAAAACCCTTGGAGTTTGTTCTTTCTGCTGAATGAGTTACAATCTCGTTTGAATCCTCATCACCCTTGGATGGACCACAATTCTTCTCAGAAACAAAGTAACCCATCTTTGCAGCTTCTCTAGCTGCATCATCCCTTTCTTTCACATGTTTTGCTGCCACCTCCTCACGTGCAACCCTCCTCACCCGAGTGCGATGATCAAGTCCTTCTTCGGTTGACAACCGCCACTGAGTGCCCTCTTGAGACACCGGTATTCCTAACCAACTATAGTCCTTCTTCTGCACCACCATGACACAGACATGTGACAGAACTGCATCAAACACAAACTTCCCCCTCCACAGACTTGCAAGAGGGTGAAAACGAACCTTGACAGTGGGAGCCTCACCACAGGAGAATTCCTCTTCACGTGGCGCAAATGAACACGACTCCAATGTCACACTCAATGGCGAGATTTTTGTAACCTTGCCAAAGCAAACATCATGCTGAATACACTCACTGACCATTGAACAAACAGAAGGCAAGATATTGGCTTCAACGAAACCCTTAGCTTTGTTCCTTCCAAGCCAAAGCAATAAAACCAAACCAGAGATAACAGCAGTGTATACAGAGGCCCTCATCAAAAGAAGCCCCTCTTTCCACAATGGTATGAAATAACTCACACTAAAAGAGAAAGGTGTTTTCTTCTCCTTGAAACATTTAAGCCTCCACCCACTTGCGGAAACATGGTGTTTCCTGAACAAGTCTACATTTTGTCTACAAAAGCTAAAAGCTTGCCTCAATGGGTAACAACCATGTATTACAGAAACAGTGCATCTCTTGCTTCTGGGGAAAACCCTTTTGATAGTGTTGTTACCTTCCAAAGAAGCCCGAAGCTTGATCCCGAAGAATGAAGTGTTCATTGTCTCCTTCTCTCATAAACCAAGAGAAGCTGTTATTCTCTGCCCCTTTAAGATTTCAGAAGCAAATAGGCACGCCAAATGGAACATGAAGATTGAGAAGTGAAGTGAACAGCAATCAATGTGGTTTGCTTTGTTGGCTCAAATGAGTGAGAGATTTTGATTGTGGGTTGTGGAGTTGGAACCATTATAGTGATGTGTGTGTGTGTGTTTGGTGGTGGAAAGGAGAAGGAAAAAAAAAAACACGGAGACACGAAGAATATTACGTTACTTGTGTTGAGGGAAATTGAATGATAAAGAAACTGCCTTTAACACTGTTGTTTATGGGAACACCCAGAGCTCCCAGACAAAAAGTAACAGAAAGAATCAAACGGTTTTGTTTGTTTAAAATTTTATATTTCAAAAAAGTCAAACGGAAAAACTACAGTTTTATGTAGTATTATTAAATTTACAATGTAAGATTTTACTTGAACATTTTTTTGTAATTTTATATAAACATCGTTAAAAATTCAATAAATTGAGTAAATAAAAAATTGAGTAAATAAAAAATTGAGTAAATAAAAATTGTTCTTGTATTATACGGCCGACCGATCACGGTGAACCGACCGAAATATGTCCTCGGTCAGAACCCACTATAGAGTCAATAGTCTTAAATAACCATCTTGTAATGAACACGTGGGATATGTCAGAAACAGGAATATTATAGGTAAGCACAAATGGTAACTGAATATCTGTATATCCGTTATGTCAGAAACAGGAATATTGCAAGTAAGCACAAATGGTAACTGAATAATTAATGTTTGTTACGAAATGGAAATCATATAGCAGAAGAGAATGGGCCCAAATCCATTAAGTTCACTGTTACAGTTATAAATACAGGCTCAATCATCTCAAGTCAGTATCTCTAAACTCTTATCTCTAGTCCTGCATACTCTAATCCTAAATTGACTTGAGTATTGAAGTTGTTGCTAGACGAGGAGATAACAGTTCTAAAATAGCAATTTCAACCATTTTTAGAGAAGAAAGAGCAAGGATTTTATGTAGAAAAAAAAAACAAAAGGAGATAGTATATTTTCAAACATTTTAATGCTAAAGCTAATAATATATGTGGCAAATGTGTATACTTTTAATTATTGATTGTGATTTATAACAATATATAACAAAATTTATGTAAGTTCTTTTTAAATAGAAGTACCTTTTCTTTATATATGAGACATATAATCATTAATTTTTCTGTAGCTATTTTATTCAATTTTTATTTTTTTAATATCGTTTATATCGAACAAAAAGAAAAACAAAATTAAAAAGTGTGATTTTTTATAACCTTTTATTTACAATATTTCATAACAGCTCATATTATTTCTTAAAGTTTACAAAAATGCTTACACACAAAAATAATAGCTTTGGAATTTCTATGTACAGTATAATTAAAGGCAAAAAATGTTCTGGAGTTATTATTATTAATTAATACAGTATTGATGTTTTAATGCTTATTGAATTTGATTGGAGGAGATTTGATAAAGAAATTTGTAATCTTTGGGATATATGAATTCATTCAATAGATTGTAAATGTGAATATTTTGTATAAATCCTTTAGAGTACAAATTCATCTAACATTTATGGGACTTCATCTTCAATTGATTCTCTTTAAACCTCCATTATTATTTGATATGGACATTTGTAAAGACTATACTTGTCCAGGTACCTTTACATTTACATGCCAACCATATTAAATAGCAATCAAAGGTTATAAGAAATCACTCATGTGTTGTCACCAATCACATCTCTATTTACAAATATAAATCCTTTAAATCTTCTGTATTTTATATAAATAGTAAAATAGTAATCTTGACGTCTTTCTTCTAAGAATTATTTAATATTTTTTTACATGGTGACATAGGATAAAGAATTTCACCCTTAATATAATGTGTTATACTAGAACTTCATACAATTATAGTTCTTCAATTTAGTATTTATATCCTAATAATTCTATGTATCTGTGCACAATGACCAATACACCCAATAAGTAATGGCTATTCCATCTATAAAAAAAACAGAAGAAGACTTTGAATAAGATTTTAATAACGCTCTTTATGTTATACTTTATAGTTAATTTTTTTTAGAGAAATTGACTAATTATTTTCAGTAAAATTTGCAGAAAATACGAAGAGGTATTTCGACTAAAATATTAGATGTTTTATGTACCACAAAATTTCGTAATGAATGACTTACCAAAAAACACTTGTACTTTGTAAAACTGTATCAACTAATAAAAAGAAGATATACACTAACAAGCTTTATAATGATTTTTTTTTTTTAATTTTATCAATCCAAATAACATTTTCTTCACTTCATAGACACTTCAATTTCTATCCTCTACATTTATTTATTTCCATCTCTATCTTTCTAACTACTTTTGTTTATAAAGTAGTCTGAACAAAATTCGGTAACACATAAAATTCACTCAATAATAGAGTATGATAAAAGGTGTACAAGAGACAGTATCATTCAAATTTCTCTTTTTTCATTTGTCCCAATCCAATCAAAGGTGAATGAAAAATACATTATCTCCTTTAAAGTAGAATGAAGCACATATTACTTAACCATTTTTTTTCTTTTTTTTCTTTTTTATACGGAAAATTAGAGGAAAGGAACTGTGGCTCAGTCTGAAAAATCATGTCATTTGTAACTGAAAAACATGTTCATTATCTCATTAGATCTCACTTCAATTTCATTCAATAAAAACATTGAAATAAATTACCAATTACGAGTAGTTAACTTGCACGAGTTGGTACTTTATTTTGTAGTAATACTAAATTGTTTATATGACATAATATTAAGGTTAATCTTAGAGTTTAATGGTTTAGGATTGTACTATAATAATTTATGATATACAACTGTTCATCATTTACATAATATAACTTCATCTATTTTTTAATGTGTTGACAAAACTGACAATGACCTTCTTCTAAAGTAGAACGTAAAATAATTTAGTTATTTAGTCGGAAACAAACTATACAGATATAAATAGTTCGTTTTGGTAAAAGTTATTATCAATAAGTTAAGAGTTTTTGTCGGGATGAACATATGGAACAGAAAGCTAGATGAAAGAAATCAAATCACTCCATCCAACCTTAGTCTACTACTTACTACGATGCATCACCATCTAAAGAGAACAAACCTTCAAGCCTTTTGCAACCAACTACATTCCATTCTAATTTTGACACCTCAGTTGGGAAATATTTAATCGGTGGAAAACATCTGTATGATAACATATTCTCTACTACTATTCTTAGGACGCCAAACAACTTGGATCAATTTCACAGGGTTAAATAGCCTCCTTAAAACAACACAGCACTTTCTATATAATAAAGATAAACTTCTCAGTCATAACTAATTCATCACTGATCAGCCACAAGGACATAAAAGAACTACAATACACAACAATGCAGTTCAGGTAATATTTAAAGCTAAAATTTTCTGTGCCAAAATAGCAAGTCCAGAACAATTGAACAACACTAATTTCCAAAAATAAAACTAGATGAAAATTTCCCAGGTCCACTGGAATACGACTAGAGTCGCCACCACTCTCACCAGAGCCTAGAGCCCACAGTTTATTCGGCATCATCATATGAACAAGAAATACAAATTCCTGTATTGATGTTAAGGAGCAGGGTTCTTTTACCGCACAGGCTGTTGGTTATAATGGTTCTTTTCTTTTTTCTTTGCAGCAGCAAGCCTTGCACTCCTTGCAGCAGCCTCTTGAGCAGCAGCTCGTGCAGCAGCATCCATTTCTTTACTAGATTTCTTCTTCTTTGTAGAGGCAACTTTCTTAAGACGCTCTTTCACATCAACGGTAGATGTATCCTCCTCCACATTATCAGTGCCATGGGCCAAATCAGGCCCATTGTTTGTGTCTGAACTGTTGGGTTGATCTTGAGATTCTTTCACTTCCTTGGAAGATTTATCCTTCTTCTTCTTCTTCTTGGAAGTTTTGGATTCTGCATTGGTGTTTTCCTTCTTTTCTCCATCTCCATCAGTCTCAACACCTTTCTTATCCTGCGGAGCACCTGCAGATGCGATTTCACAAAATCTTAGTCAAGCAAGATTCATCATAAATAAGCGGCCTTCAGTACTTACATCTTAAAACGCACAAAAAATTTACTTTCTCAGATAAAAATATATATTAAAGAGGATTGAATAAAAAGTTGTCTTTTGTAATTAAATAGAAAAACCTGTGGATGTAAAAAGAAGAATAAAGTGGGGGGGTAAATCTTCAAGCAAAAGCTGGAAAAGATTGCAGAACAAGAAAGGCCAATGAAGAAGAACATTCGATATCCAATTAATAGCCTAAATACAAAACACAAACTATACTCTCAAAAACAATTTGGCATGCAGTATACATATTTACCTAGTGACTCATCTTGACCATCATTACTTTGTTTGGGTGCTACTCCAAAATCAGCTAAAAGAGCCTCGAGCTCCGCAAGTTCCTTCTTCTTCCTTTCTTTTTTAGAGAGCTGTCTTTCTGTCTCCTTCGGTGGAGGCACAGAAACTTCAGCATCCTTCTTAACTTCAGGTTCAGATTTCACTGATTCTTCTGGTTCATGATCGTGCTCTTCCTCCACCTCATCATCCCCTTCATCCAAAATATCTTCCTCACTCTCACTATCCTGTAATCAGAAATCTTATCAACTATAAAGCACCAAATCTGGAGCAGCAAAAGACTGTCCTAGCCATCCAATCAAGCATAAACAATACAATGCAAACATATACACACACCACTACATACTTACATGCCATGACGTCAAAAAGAAAATCCCTGCAATTACATGTCAAAGTTCAAACAATCTCTATTTTTCCAACAAACAAAACAAGCTATCCCAGGACAAACTAAATGGCATACAGAACCAAACCAGTATTCTTCCCAAACATAATTATAACAAAACATTTTAACACCTAACCCAGATGTAATTTGTCATGTTTACTAAGAAGCTAGCAGTTGTAGTCTCCACATCCTAAACAAGATTTCTAACACTTCAATTCGCATGGAATTTAACAAGCACAATAATAATAACAAGAATATAATGTTTCAAACTCTATTTTAGCCATTGTAAATTCAACATGTGATCTACCCACATACCATCCACAAAACCTAAACACAAGTATATCCTGTAACAACAGAAAGAACCAATTGAATTCAAGATAAATAATAAACAATACAATAAATAAATAAACAGATAAAAAAATCCCCCCGCACCTCAAAATTCCCATGTTTGTCCTCCTTACTGTGATGAGGTTCAGAAACGCCCCACACCGATTGGGGCGGTGCCGTGGTGGCATAGTAATCGTCATCGTCATCAACATCGGCCCAAGATTTGGCGTTCAAGGGCGCAGGGGCCCAAAACACCTGGGCCTCCGTTTTGGTGGACTGACCCTGCGATTTGGTCGACGAGCCCTTGCTCTTCTTCTGCTTATCCGACTTCTTCTTCTTCTTCAGAGTATCCAGCGCCGCAAACACGTTTGTGTTGTTCAACACCAACGACCCTTCCTCCCTCCGGCTTCCACCTCCCACCATTGTTTCTTCCTCAGATCAAACACTCCTCAACAACGCAACACGCGATTTCCCTAACACCTGTAATTTCCCTCACACGCTCCGAATTCAGACCCGTTTATCGGTTTAAATCAGAACAGTAACTTAATCAGAACAAAAAAATCAAAAAAATAGCAACAAAAAAAAACTAAGTTCTCTCTCGAAAGTTAAAATCGGCCGAAAACGTTAGTTGTTGCTTAGGATATTAGAATGAAATTTAGCCTAATTTTGTTGTTAATTAATCGATGAAAGGAGAGCGCCGTTAGAGATCTGACGGTGAGCGTTAGAATTGAAATCGGGAGATTAGGGTTTGGAGAGAAGAGATATATAAAGAACGAGAAAGAGAGAGAGAGAGAATGAGTGAGACAGAGACAAGGGACGAAGAAAAATGCGAGTTCTTCTTCTTCTTCCGAGCTAGGGTTATAACAACACGGAGAAGATAACGAAATGAAGGGAACACGCCCCAGAACAGAGCTTTTATAGGGTTTTTTATTTTTCATTTTGTTTTACTTTTGTATTTTTTATTATTAATTGAATTTTTTTTATTTATGTAGAATTTTGACTTTATAAATTTATTTTATTTAAACTTATGAACCAATAAGAGATTTGATAATAGGATAAATTTTTCCTTAAATAGCAGATAATTATTACCTATCTTTCTCCATGGGTGAGATAAATAGCATATAATTATTCCTAGGTCAATTGATTTTTTTAATATGTACATGAAACTTATTATTATTATTATTATTATTAGCTATATTCGTATTTAATATGCTCATTTATATTTTTTAAAATAAAAATATTCTTTATTTTATTTTATATAATTTTATTTATTCTATAAAATAAAATAATTATACACGTTATTTACTATATATTATATTAAAGTTATATTGTAATTAAAAAATTGATTATATAAAGTAAAACATTTTAAATACATACAGTTAATGTACTTAAAATATAAATAATTACTTGTTTTTAATATACATGAAAGTAATTTTCAGTTATTTTTTCTATTTTTTTATTATATTAATTTTTTATTTTTTATTTTTAAGTTGGTATCATTTATATTATGATTTAAAAATATTATTAAAATAAAATTAAAAATAATTTTACATATCAAATAGTGGAATTACATTATATATATATATATATATATATATATATATATTATTATTATTATTACTGATAATGTTATTGATACTTTTGTATTAATAATAAGACTAATGTTATTAAGGTTTTAATTATATTTTTATTCATTCAAAGTTAGAATAATTTTGATTTTGCGTCTTAAATTTATAAGAAATATATCTCTTTGTACATTAAATTAATTTAAAGGACGAAAATGAGTTTGGTATTTATGAACTAAAGTTATAGATATTTAAGGAATTAAAATAAACTTCTTTCATTTCAGGGACTTAAAAATGAATTATTCCAAATTTCAATTACTAAAGACGTAATTTAAATATATTGTTATTATTATTCACGATATTTTAAAATTATATATTTGTTTTTGATGTATTTAGTTCAACCAAATTAACAAAATCATAATGTTAATATATTGTGAAATAAACATGTGATTGAATAAACCTAAATTAGTATTGTTGATACACCTGTACCTAATATTATCGAGAATCTCTACTGCATTTGTGTGTCTACATTTTGTATGATTAACTAAAAACAGTTTATCTAATTTAATAATTTAATTATTATAAAAACTACCATAATGAAAAAATAGTTGTCAAATCATAAAAATAAGGAAACAAAATACTTAGTTTATTTTCATTATACATGCATTTTCACTTCTTTATAATTTTTTATTTGTGTATAAAAAATTTATTACAACATTTTTATTAAGAAGATCATATACAAAATTATATAAGTTTAAAATTTAAATCTTACAAGTTCTTTCGTTAAAATATACTTAAATGACCTAAAATTTTGAAAAAATAATGAAAATCATATGAAATAAATCGTGCAATAGACATGATCTTAATATAAAAATGATCTTGTTATCATATGTTAATACAAAAAATAAATTTATAAAATTAGGATACTTAAATTGCTAGAATCACTATATTGAAAGAGCAATTTGACAAAAATTAAATTATAAAAACAACATGCGTTACTTCTTATAAATCCAAACAACTTTCATATATAAACTCTTTCATACACTTTCATATTAGTTTATGAAATAGTTTCAGCATGTAAGTCCATGTATAAGCTGGCACTAGAATCCGCCTACTAGATTTGTAGTATATTTGTCCAAACCAAGTACAGTTTTAGCATTGTACTTTAAGCCATTCAAAATGTTTCCTATTAATTTACAAAGAAGAGAAAAAGTATGACATTAATACTTAAGCTAGCTTGTAAAAGAAATTGCAAGATATATTATTTTCTATTATTCTACATATAGTAATCGAGTTTAACAGATTGAAAATCATAAATTGTACAATGAAAATGGTTGAAATAGAAATACAAGCTGATTTTACTGCATTTCTTTTTCCTGTGATCTCATGAAGACATTATCAAGTTACAATATAAATATATGGATAAATGTTACAGGAAGCCTCCGTCAGATAAAAACCATCAGTAACAGAGATAAATGGACAATATGCAATGCACCCAGTTCTTAACCTCGATACGTACAAGTATAAAATTTGACAAACTTGGTCCTAAGCTAAACTCTGCCGAAATGAATATAGATTTGGACAAAGAAATATTAATGAAATACAAAAGGCTTATCACCAGTAAGAAGGGCGTCATCTGTGTCCTCGTTTTCATTTCTCTGTCATAGGGATTACTATGCCACAAAAAATAAGAAAACCATAAGAAAAAATATTAATACAAAGAAAATCTTGATCATCAGCCACCTATTAGAAGATATGCTGTTCAGATACTTCAACAAAGCCCCCTGCGCCCCTTCTACGTTTGCCAGTGTATCATCCATGTTTTCATCAATCCTGCCAATTAAGCAACCACTATCAACCCCAACAATGTCTCTCGATATAAAAACAAGAAACAAGCAAAAGTCAGTTCACCTTATCAACAATCAAAGAACCTGTGCAACTGTTCACATCAAATTACAAAAGTTTCAAAGTATTGCAGCAAGGTCGTAAAACAAGAAAGCTTATGGAGGGGACACACTCAAGTCCTACACCCCTTACTTTAGTTAATGGTTAACCAACCTGACCCGTGAGTGCTGAACTTGCCCCACCTTGCATGGGGCGGGTATGGTCAATTTAAAACCGCTCTGGCATGGGACAGGCAGGTGTGGACTTAGGGTTCCTACAGCCATTGTCGACATATTAAGCATCATACTTATCTCTAAGTTACCAATAAAGTCAATTATATTAACTCATCTTTACAAGTTTAATACTAATGCCTTCTTTGGTTGAGTGGAGGAAGGAGGATGGGGTGGGGAGGAATAAAGAAGAAATAATTTTTTAAAAATGGTGAGACCCAGTGCGTTATTTCTCACCTATTTCTAGGCATCTTTATCTCTCTCCTTATTTCCAATCAAATCAATAAAATTACACAGCTTTTAAAAATCTTTATCTCTATTTCACATTTATTAATGTTGTACCAAACAACTAAACATTCAATTCATTTCTTACCTATTTCTCTTCTCTCAACTTATGTCTTCTCCATTTCAATTCCCTCTATTTTCTCTTCAAAACCAAAAAACGTAAGAGAACATTTGATACTAGACAATTTTTTTCCATACATCAGAAGAATTATGATTCTTGGAAATCATGAATCCTGGAATTTATGATTCTTAGAAATGACTAAATTTTATCTGGTTTGTCAAATATATTGTCAGAAATATTTATAAAGTTTTATAGAAATTAAAGAGTAATGTGTTATTTTTATTAAAATCTTTAATTTGTTGCCGCATTAAATTATTTAACTCAGAATCTCACTTCCTTCCCTAAGAATGTTTTTTGAGGAAAACTCGGTCAAATATAATTCCTTAGGAATGTTACTTTTTAAAAGTCAACCAAACATACGAAACATACTTTTCCAAATTATATTTTCGGAATTAGTCAAACTTTTCATCTACAAAATGTTCCCAAATATAGTAAACACATTATTTCATGAGAGGATTAAATTTAGGATTAGGAATTCAGCCATTTTATAAATTCAATTCAAAAGTATTCATGAGTAAGGGACAAGACAGGTATGGTATAGTGTGGGTTCTACTAATGTTTTTCTAAATTCTAATGGAGTTCAATTTAAAACCCCAGGGACTAGGGTGCAGTTGGAGTCGGGTTTAGTAATAGCCCACTAAGCACCCCGACATGCCCATTGACATGCTGCACTAATAACAATAGACTGATATCATCACAAAAAATCATTACAAAGATTTAACTTGGAAAAAAATTGACATCATAGTCATAATCAATACTTTAAAAAGAATAGTTAGCAATATCTTCATAATCATAAAGAAGTAAGCAAGTATCAACTCCAAAAGCGAAAAAGTTCCGCTAGATTTTCAAAATTGAAAATATTCATCTTTCTCAACATAATTTCTCTCACCGTGACAAGACAAGCATTTCAAAGTAAAATTTGTAGTTGAAATTTATTTGGACACACATTCTAACTACATTTAGCAATTCAGAATAAATTTTATCAAAATTAATTCTACCAAACTTAAAACAAACATCCCCTTCTGGAACACACAATGATTGCAGGACTTTTCTCATTTCTACTTTTCTGCTTGTCATTTTTTCTTTAATAGAAAACACATCAATTATGAATTTAATAAAACAGAAGCATCAGTATCAGGAGAATGCAATCAAAGACAGATCCAAGCATAAAATGGCATAGTTATAAAAATGAAAACAAAGCTTCACTGCCTGTAGCACTTTCACCAGAACAGATCATCAAATCAAAACTCGTTAAAGGTTTAATAAGGAAAAACACTAATGAATTTATAATATCCATTCCTACATATATCTGAATTCCAAGATACTTTTAAACAAAGTGATGCTTTGCTACAGATAATATTAGAAGTTAAAAGTAAAAAGCCAAATTTATGTGTGCCAATATAACAGGCACATTCATTTTATCATAACAAAATTATGGACAAATAAGTAAGCTTGCATCTAATAGTAATATAATCATATATCAATTTAAATAAAGCAATAAAAAGGACAACAAAGATGCATATATCCAATGCATGAGTTGGAAATATAAAAACCTGATGGCAACTTCTCCTTGTTGGGAAACAAGTGTTGCTAGTTGATTAAAGATGTTGCTAAGCTCATGAATAGTGGACTCAACATTCTGAAGAGCTTCAGCTCTGCTTTGCATGTAGCTATCTTGCAATGGGGCTACCTCCTGTTGCTGCTGTTGCAGCAATGGTTGACTCTCCCCATCCACCTGTTTTCTGCGGGTTTAAATAAAAGGCCCACCAGAAAATTGTGTGAGATCATAGTTTCAGGTATAATTTGCCACAACCAAAAACAGTCTTGATATTGGAGCATAACAATAGCAACTATTGTTTAAAAAAGAGTCCAAATCATGCCTTGTACCATAGTTCTCACTTATCAGCTAGGGCCAGGCTAAGCATTTTTGTGGGCCATCCTAACATTTCAACTTCCAATTGAGAAGGTGTTGTTTATTAAAAGGTGGGGAAAACAACAAAGCCAATTTTGTAAGTGATGCTAAATTTTGAGATTTTAAATCTCCCTAACCCTAAATGCATTTAATTCACCTTCACTTTGGTTCCATTGTCGTATTCCTCCTGTGTCGCATTTTATCTCTTAACACCAACCATCCTTTTGAAACTTTGCTGAAAATATAAGTTCCTATCCATTCCCTTCCCTCATACAAGCTACCTCTGGGAAACTTCTATAGTTAGAGATGGTAATCTTAAGAGAAAGGGGACACTACCCACTTCTTGGAATTTGCTTATTTAGGCCGAGGTATACTAGCAATCTGAAAATTTTAAGGAAATGAATGTTTAGCACCTTTTCATTTTAGGGAGTAGTATATATAGGTTTGAGTATAATTTTGAAACTTCATAATTAATATTTTTTTAAAGATTGGTGAACAAATATGTAGAATAGTATGTTAGGATCCAACTGCAAGGTATATATTGAGAGTATGAGATTCTAGCGTGAGGAATGGCCTAGGGCTCTCCAACTACATATGCTAGCTTTTTCAGTAAGGCTCTCTGTCAAGGTTCTTGTCAATTGGTAAGAAAGCTTTCCATCACGTCTCTGAGCTCCAAAATAAGTGTTGTGTGTGCTGATGCCAACAATGCAATGTTTGCCTGTAACTAGTCAACAACCCAGTGCATAACCAGACCACACGGGCATCAAGGCTGCAGAACATGGTGGGGTATTAGCCATCAAGGCTGCAGAACTATTGTGTCACCTACTATCGGACCCTCTTTATTTCCACGCTCAATATGTCCAATCCTCAATGTGAGGGAGTGTGTTGAAAATCTTGCATAGACTAGAGATATAAGACAAAATAATATATAAACAGATGCAAACCTCAACTTATAAGTTAATTTTGTAAGGTTGAGTTAGATTTAAAATCTACTTTCTAAGAGATCGAAAGAGGCAACGGTTACTCATTAAATAGAAACAGCCTTGGGAGACCACACTTACAAGGAGAAGACTATTAGAAAAGTAAAGCCACCTCGTTTCAATTCTCCCATCCCATGTGTCAACCATAGTTTTGAAAGTTTCAATTTTTTCGGTTTTGCATTTTGTTATATTTGTTTTTATCTTTATGTATTTTATCTTGCATTATTGAAGTAAAGATCACTGTTTTTACAATCAAGTACAAATTTCTTGTCTTCCTGCGAGTGTTGTTAATAGCTGCTGTAGCATCACTATGGCATTGCAGAAATGCTCTGATCCACTATTGGAACTCCACTGCAGCACAGCATCTGCAAAAAGGGGCTCTGGCAACCACAATGGGTATCGTGGTTTGGTTTCAACGGGCACAGCGGTTTTGAGGCCAGGAAGTGGGACTACATGTGACACCCTCGCCCAGTCCCAGTGCCCACTCTTTTTAATGTTTCAATCATAATTATATCTTTAACAATTGAACTTTCTGAGTTAATATTGTACCATTTTTATAAAGCCTATTGTTATTTGCACACAACTTAATTTTTTATACATATGATTGATTTATTTCAAAAGTTATGCAACTTCTGTCGTTTTGCCAGCGATGCTTTCATGCTGTCTGCTATATGATATAGTGGCTTTCCGCCATTTTCCACTATCCGATCATGCACAATTTTTATCTGCTCCATTTAGATCAATTACTTTCTTTGTTCTATAGCACGATTTTATCTGTTATGCCACTTGCTTTACTACATCCTATTGCACAAGCAACACACGTAAAAAGGGACAGGGGAAGAATTAGCATAACTTACTTAGCAAACAACTGAGATGAAGATGACCCACTAGCCCATGGTGGAGCAGGGGCATTAGAACTACTAGCAGCCGACCTGGTAGCCAACGGCCGTTGCCGGACAAAAGGATTTGCAGATTCCTTAGAACCAGAGGCCGAAAACAGCTGTCTTCTATTCTCGTGCACTTTCAAATTCTTCACAAAAACATCAGCATGGCATCAGTGTCGTCCGCAATTACAGAAAAAAAAAAAAAAAAAAAAAAAAAAACATAGAAGCACCGCAACGCACGCAAACACAGTGAAGTACCTCAGTTCGCATAGTGAGAACATCTTTAAACTCTTTGGTGGCGCCCATCAACCGCGTCTTGAGGTCATCAACCACCGTGGTTGAATGGCTAGTGGTGTCGGTGGACGCGTTCCCGCTCTCGTTCCTAGAGTTGCAGAGCAACTGAAGATCCACAACCGCGGAGTTCAACGCAGTAATATCCTGCTTAATAACCCCCGTGAGCTCTTGGATTTCCATGGTAGGGTCATCGAAAACCGAAGTCCTCTTAGCCACTGCAGAGCAATTAAAATCAAAACGTAGGGTTCTAAAATCAATTAAGAATAGCCTTTTATTTGCTTACACTTAGCAAGCTTGGCGAGTTTCTGAGACGTTTGGTGAATCCCGAAGCCAATCTTGGAAGCTCTTCGGTTGAACTCCGATTGATTTGAAATTGCCGATCGCTGTTCCTCGAATCTGGATAAATTGCTGCTCTGTCCATTCGGCGCTGATCCCGGCTTCTTCAACCTCTCCGCAATGCTATGAAATTCAAGCGTCCGATCCCGAAACGATGACTGCGCCGATTTGGAGTGCATTTTGCTAATGTATCAGACACCGCTGCGAGATCCTTGAAGCCGGCGCCGGAAATTCAGTTATGGTTTCCGGCGAGAGGTGGTGAACTACCGGAAAAGAGAAACCCTAGATCTAATTGGAATCGGATTTAATTAGCAATTGGAAGAGTTATTCAGTAAGAAATTTTAGAAAAAAAATGAAAATATTGCGTTACAGCAAAACCTGTAGCTCTGTTTGGACATGATCTCGTGTTATTGTTACCTGCTTCCTTTTCTTTCACATGTGGAATACACTGCAATATGCACTTATATTGAGTTTTAGAATAATTTTTTATTGATAAAAAATATAAAAAAAAAAAATAGAAAATGCACTATGCAAAGTCCTTTTACAATTTAGACAAAAATTTCAATACTTTTTCTTCACAATACTTCCTCTTTCATCTTTCAAAAGATTTGTCTTTCATCTTCAACCTTAATATATGGTTGATCTCTCTATTTTTTGTTTCTTTTTATTACTTATTCAGATATTTACGAGATAAGTTTTCCTTGATTATTTTTAGTATATTTGAATTTCAGTTTAAAAAGTTCAAATAATTGATGACTTGATCTCTCACGTTCTATTTGAGTGAGTACAACATTTTAACAATAAATTAAATACACACTTTATTCGTTCCAAGTGCATACATATGCAACATTTTAGCCAGTTTATTTCTGAATGTAAAACAAATATATTATTATTTATACTAACTTATACTAAATATTATTAAATTAGAGTTAGAGGTTAGATAAGGACAAATTCGTCAAACTACATGAACTCAATGACACCGTCATTATATCTTTAATGAAAAAATTAAATAAATCCTTCATAATATTAAAATAATATAATTTGATTGTAAAAAAAGTTATATTTCGTATTATGTAATTTAAAATATAAAAAAATTATATGTTAAGTTGTATAGTTTAAAATGCAAAAACTATTCCTCCGTAATACAAAAATAATATTCTAAAATGCAAATCTAAAATATAAAAATTGTATTCTATATTGTATAATCTTAAATACATGAAATTTGATACTTTAAATTGTATAATTCAGAATATAAAGAAAATTATACTTTAAATGATACAATCTAAAGGACAATTGGATTTCACAATCTAAGAAAAACAATTAGATTACACAATCTAGAAAAAAAAATTGATATTTTAGATGATACAATCTAAAGTACAATTGGATTACACCATCCAAAAATATATATTTTTGGTATTTTTAAAACTAGGGGTGCAGAAGAAAGGATGAAGATACAGGAAGAATCACTTATAGTTGAAATGCAAAAAAAAATAAAAAAATGTTATATATATTTAAGCTTAGATCCTTTGAAAAAAGTTGAAAACCTCTCAAAGTCTCATTAGTGGCAACAACTTGGTCATGCTATGTGATCTCTCCACTCCTCTAGCCCATCTTCTAACTCCTTCACTAGATTTCCTCATTCTATGATCCTAATTTTAATGCGTTATCTTTATTTTTTATTTCTCAAAATAGTCACTTAGCTTTGAATCACCACTTTGTTTTCTACACCTTCACAACTGCAGCCTAATACAATTCATTTAGGCTGGACTCTGGGGGAGTTATTCAGCTCAAACTTTTTATCCTGAAAAGTCAAATTAAGATATATTCAGACATGGATCATAATTATATTGTATGTTCAAAGTTATTTTAATCATCACTTCAAGACCTCCTTTCTGCGTTCTTCAACTTTTCACCAATTTTCTACATTTTTCGCAGTTGTCTGTTTACTAAATAATAACTCCAATTTTTATCACGTAGTGATTTCTGCATTATTTTGCTGCTTCTTTCAATTTGTTTCTAAGGTGCATGCCCCAAGTTAAAGACTTAAGCAAATATTCTTAATGAAATTTTTTTAATATTGTTTTTCTGTTATCAGCTCCTGAAACTTGCTATTCAACGACAACAACAAAAGCTCATGAACGCATTATCAGGTCATTGCTTTTCTATGTCCAAGTTGGGTATGCAAAAAATTATTATTACAGAAAACCTTGTTATATATAAATTATTTGACAAACTTGGTCCTAAGTTAAACTCTGCAAGAATGAATATATATTGAGAAATAAATATTAATTAAATACATGTTAAATATAATTATTGTATAGCTGTCAAACATTATTTAGGGAGGACAGCTTGTTATGCTTTAGTTGGTAGGGTGGTATTATTAGCTGTTTACTTTATTTAGTGTATTCTTAGCTGTTACACTTTGTAGTCTAGCTTATATCAGTTCCTATATAAGCATAGCCAAATGATCAATATAACACAACAAAAATTCTCTTCTTCAATTTGGTATCAAGAGCTCTTTTCTTTCTTTTGTCTCAAATTGTTTGGGTGTCAGCTACTGTAGTGCTGACCCATTTTCTGTTCACCGGAGACACTGTTCACCGGCGACACTGTTCACCGGAGTACTGTTCACCGGAGTACTGTTCTGTTGGTACTGTTCTGGGTGCTGTTTACGACCCATTTTCTGTTCACTCCGACACTGTTCACCGGAGATACTGTTTACGGTACTGTTCACCGGCGATACTGTTCACCGGCGATACTGTTCACCGGCGATACTGTTCACCGGCGATACTGTTCACCGGCGATACTGTTCACCGGCGA
>Ga0209700_100549_pt1 | contig 71664 bp, 29 predicted proteins | sample SiratroredBW_FD_187528 | JGI IMG/M metagenome (GOLD analysis project Ga0209700, IMG submission 187528) | Root nodule microbial communities of legume samples collected from California, USA - Siratro red BW (SPAdes) (version 2) | ecosystem: Host-associated > Plants > Roots > Nodule | place: USA... | reverse complement strand
TATTTAATAGTATTATTTTATTAATAAATATGAGTGTTAAATAGAGATTTGACTTGAACAGTAATATCAAACCAATTTTCCTATTTGAAAACATTCAATTTGAAAACATTCAATGTTCTTTGTTATAATCTCTCTTATGCATTATCGTTTATTTATCATTGGAAAAAAAAAAAAAACATTAGGAATCATGAGAACCAAAAATGAGAAAAGGAAAAAAATTAATGCTAAAATAAGAGGAAGAGAAACAATTCATTTAATCAACCAGATGCCAATTGTATATATATGTTTAGATCATATGTTAATTTGATTATTGTGAAGTACCAACCACAACCAAAACTGCTTTTCCTCTGCAGTTGCGGTTTCGAGTATTTTGGCTTTGGCAACAGTTGAAAAGTGTCACCAAATGGGTGTCAATGTGGGAATTTTTTGTACTGTGTTTCTGCTGGCAACACAGGCAATAGGGGTGCCTGCACTTTCACCATTTAATGAGCTGCATGGAAAGAAGCATCATTCTAAAGGTACTCTCCTTCTCTTCTCTGCCATTCATGCTTCATCTTCTTTTCTTGTTTTACTTAGTTATTTGGATTTCCTTTTGTTCTTCTGTCTGGTCTTTAGTTCAGATCTTTCTATGGATAAGGGCATAGCAGAAAGCATAGTATATAGTTCTCAAAAATCAGAACTATGTGCATGAAAAGTGATATAGAGAGAAAACATGTTTTAAAATTAATGTATTTGAGTAAACATTACATTTTTTTATATTTTAATTATTAAGTTTTTAAGTGGTTAACAAAATTCATCTTGTATTTAGTCCTGGTTCTTATTCACACTAACATTATTAAAACAAACAAATATATGTATTAAAACAAATTAATTTGTACATACTCTATTTTCTTTATTATTATATATGCATAATTTGTTACTTTATCCTCTTTAAAATATTAGAGTTTAGCTTTCTCAAATTAAAATAAATATATTAATTTTATAAAAAAATATTTTTATTTCATGGAATTTATTTAGAGGCAAATAAATAACATTTTTTTTCAATGTTAGATAAATCCATTTGATTAGTCACAGTTGGGATAAATTTTTCAAACTAATGTAATTTTTTTTATAAAATTTCCAAAATAATGCATTTTTTTAGGGTGTTGGTAAATCTTGCAGAGGTATCATTGTGAATCAATTGAGTAACTATTACAATTTAATTTAAGATTATGTAAAATCCTAACACTACTTTAGTTTAATGAATAAGATTGTACAATAAATATACTATTTTAATTAATTAATTAATTGATTAATTAAAATTGTTAGACTATGATTTGGGTGATAAGTTCACATTGTATTGGGTTGTGAAGATAGATAAAATTAATTCATAGTGATAAAGCCCTTTTAGGAATTTTGTTAAATATGTATTAATTGAAATTAATTTTCATTAAATAATTGAAATAAATGTGAAGTTAATTTGAATGGAAGGATGATTAAGAAAAGTTACCTGATGTGAGTATGTAAAATGTATTTAAATAAAAAAATGATTTTTATATAGTGAAAATTTAAATTAGTTGAACTGGTTAGTTTTTAAAACTTATTTAGATTTTTTCCTTCTTAAAACTCCTTCCCCTCTTTTTTTTTTTTTTTATAAAAATAACCATTGCTGTAATTTTATAAAAATTTCCAAACTATTTCCGCAAACTTATTTAGATTTTTTCCCTTCTTAAAACTACTTCAGCCCTTTTTTTTTCTTTTATAAAAATAATCATTGTTGTAATTTTATAAAAAATTCAGCAATGGTTTAAACTAGTTTTAAGAGGAAAAAAAATGTAAATAAGTTTTAAACATTAACCTATTTACTTTAGTTATTTTTAAAAAAAGTTTTAACCTTTTTTTTAATTCAAATAATTTAAATTTTTACTATATAAAAATCATTTGTTTATTTAACTATAGTATATAAATTTTCTTTTGAAAATAACTATTCTTTAATTCAAATTAACTTTACATTTATTTCAATTATTTGATGACAATTAATTTTAATCATTGCATATATCACAATTTTCAACTTTATCACTATACATTAATTTTATCTGCACAATTGTGAGAGAATTAATCACCTCAGTCTAATGATTTTAATTAATCAATTAATTATTTAATTAAAATCTATCTTTATTGTATCATTTTATTCATTTAACTAAAATTCTTCTCTTTTTACATTCAAACAATCTTAAATTAAATTGTGTAATAATGACACCATTTATTTTTAATGATATTATGTAACTTCTGTACGATTTATCCACACAGGCAAAAAAAAAATACCATTTTAGAAATTAAAAAAAAAACTAGTTTAAAAAATTTGCCCAAAGTTAGTGTTAGTTTTATTATGGATGACCACATTTTTCTTAAAGCCTTTCCTTGTCCTTTCAGCTTTGACATATGCATCCATTAAATTTCTTTTTATTATAACCTTTTATATAAATATATGGCCACATTTTTTTTAAAGCCTTTCCTTGTCCTTTCAGCTTCGACATATGCATCCATTAAACAATTCTCAGTGATATGACAATGCATAATTAAAAGATAGTATAATATATTGACAGTATATTTCGGTTAAATTTTGTCTTTTATGTTTTCAAATTATATAAATAAGTTAATTTAAAATAAAGTAAAAAATTTAGAAATATTTTTAAAAACTTTTTTTGAGAAATCATATGGTTGGTAAGATTGTTTACTTTTGTAATGATAACTACTTTTAGTAATAATCTATGTTACAAAGCAATTAACTAATTATTTATTTGAGTCTAAAAAATGTAAAAAACCTATACATGTATAAGAATAGATCCACAATGAAAGTAATCAACCTTTTGTTAAGAAATTATTAACATTGGATTAGTATATGTGATTAGCATTCCATGTTTATTTTATCTGTAAGTAGTCACATCATTCGGTTTTCCACTTTTCATGCAATACTCTCACATATAAGATCCAAAGTTAGCTAGTCAGTTAAGAAACTTGAGAAAAAGAACAAAAGTAAAACAATGTGAAAATGTCCCATCAATCTACTTTGCTAAATACAAGTTTCTTGTTAAATTGTGTTTTACAAGATCTAGCTTGCACATTTTATAACGCACTTAACTCCAACAGCACAATTAGTTTGAAAATACATTAATGATTGAACTTGTAGAGATAAAGCATTATGTGTTGCTTCATTAAAAACCTTGTCCACACAGTTTCTTTTAACAAAAAATGTCTCTAAATTTAGGATTATAGTGCATGTTTTTGGGCTATTTTGCTTGGGTTGTTGGTGTAATGAACATAACTATGCAGTTAATAATACATAACAGAGAACTCTGTTTTTCACTAGTTACTCTCCTGTGTCCAAAAAATGTGAAGCTGATACAAGACACATTTTCGGGGCAACCTTTGCATTTTATGTTACTATAAGGACCCTTTTACCTTTAAACTTTGAAATTTGTTCTCAAAGGAATATATTTTACCTCTTGCAAAAACTTTTGTCATTGTATAGTAGTAATATTTTGCATATATTGGTACTCTTTAAATAACGGGTTACTTCATGTTACCGTGCAGAGAAATTCGTCAACAAAAGGCAAGCTCCTACCTTTCACTCCAAATTCACTATTCCTGATCCTATTCCCCATTGGCCTCCAGGTAACCATAATGAGAATGATCAAATTCTCTTGTTATTTTGATAAAGGGTGATTTTGTATCTGCTTATTTTTTATTTTTTAAATTTGTTTTACCAAAATAAGTACATTTCAACTTTTTCTGTCTGTCAATTTGCTTATTAACAGTTTTCTACCTTTCTTTTAAAGAAATTTATCTAGTTCTTAAACAAGATTATTTTAAGTTAATCAAACACTGATCATTTGGGGTGAATTGCTACATTCAGGTGGTAATTTTTCAACTGGACCAATTGATCTGGGTGGGTTGCAAGTGGGTCCAGCATCATCATTTAGCAACCCCATTTGGGTGGGGAGTCAGGGTGGAGCTGATGGTCTAGGGATTTCTATGCATGAACCAACAGAATTACCTGAAGGTTTCTCCATGCTAGGTAGCATCAGCATATCCAACAACCACACTGCTTTCTTAGGATGGACTCTTGTGGCAAAAGATGTGTCTGGAAACACCAACAACCCCACTCTAAAGAAACCAGTTGATTACAAACTTGTATGGAGCAGTGAACTTATGAAAATTCCCTGCTATATTTGGCTTCCAATGGCACCTGATGGGTATAAAGCCATAGGCCATGTTGCCACCAACACCTCAGATAAGCCTTCCCTTGACAAAGTCATGTGTGTCAGGTCAGACTTCACGGATCCATGTGAGACAAGTGAAACCATTTGGGAATTCGGCAGCTTCAAAATCTATGATGTTAGACCAAGCAATAGAGGAATTGAAGCTCCTGGTGTAAGAGTAGGCACATTTGAAGCCCAAAATGGAACTCTTAGACCTCCATCCATTGCTTGTTTGAAGAACAACAATCCCATCCCAAACCACATGCCTAACTTGGAACAAGTCAATGCAATACTCAAAAAGCACTCTCCAGTCATGTACTTACATCCTGATGAAGAATACTTTCCATCTTCTGTGGAGTGGTTTTTCTCCAATGGGGCACAGTTGCATACAAAAGGGCAAGGGAGTGCTATCAACATACCACCAAATGGCTCTAACCTTCCTCAGGGTGGGAAAAATGATGGTGCCTATTGGATAGACCTGCCTGCTGATGCAAAAGAACAAGAGAGGGTAAAGAAAGGAAATTTGTCAAGTGCCAAAAGTTATGTGCATGTGAAACCAGTGGATGGAGGAACCTACACTGATCTTGCAATGTGGGTATTCTATCCATTCAATGGACCTGCAAGAGCCAAAGTTGAGTTCCTTAACCTTAACCTGGGGAAGATAGGTGAACATGTTGGTGATTGGGAACATGTGACACTAAGGGTAAGCAACTTCAATGGTGACCTAAAGCAGATGTATTTCTCAGAACACAATAAGGGTATATGGCTTGATTCCTCCCTGATTGAGTACCATATTGACCACAAACCTAAATATTATTCTTCCCTTCTTGGCCATGCTTCATACCCTCATCCTGGTCTTCATCTGGTAGGGCAAAAGTCTGTAGGCATAAGGAATGATACTGATAAAGGTAGTATCTTTGATTTGGGGTCATCATTTCAGGTGGTTGCTGCTGAGTATTTGGGTTCTCAAGTTGTAGAGCCTCCATGGCTGAATTATTTTAGGGAATGGGGTCCTAAAATTCAGTATGATTTAGATAAAGAGTTGAAGAAGCTTGAGAATAACTTACCATCCTTTCTAAAACGTGCTTTGGAAAACATTGTGAAGAAGTTGCCTAGTGAACTGCTGGGACAGGAAGGACCAACAGGGCCTAAGGAGAAGGATAATTGGAACGGAGATGAAAGGACATAATGAGCTTAGAAACATTGATTGTTATAAACTTCAAATTGGTGAGGGGAATGATAATTATTGTGTAAGATTGAATTGAATAAGTAGCAATTGTTTATTGAAAAACATATATTAAACAAATGAAAAGTTGCCAATAAGCAATTGCTTGATAATTCATAAACCTTGTCAAAATTCTTGGTTTTCTGAACAAATTATGTTCTTGATTATAGTGGCTATACATACAAAAACACAATGTTAAGGCAAAGAAAAAACACGACAAAACAAAACAAAGATAAACAATCCACAAAATGTTTGCAAACAAATTTAAATAAGCAGGAAGAATTTTATTGTATAATAGTCTTACTCGGTGTGTATTCTTTAACAAAAATTTAATCAAGAGATTTCATTACCATCTCTAACAAAATAAAAGAATAATTTATTTTAATATAATAATATAATAAAATGTAATATTTTTTTAAAGTATATGCATTTAAGTAAATTATATTTTTTTAAACATAAAATGTTGAAAGTAAATTAATAAATAGAACAAGTAATAACAATATTAAAACAAATAAAAAATAATTATTCATAATATATTATAATTAAAAATAAATTAAAAAAATTAAATATTACTACTATGCAATTATTCCTTTTATATATAAAATAATAAATATATTTGTAATTGAACTATACACTTAAAATTTATTTAATTAGCTTAATCTAAAATATTTATTTAGTTATTTGGGCATTTCTCTACTAGATTAATAATAAAAAGTGTTAATTATCTTACACATTTAATTTTGTAAATTTTGTCATATGAATTTAAAAAATTATACATATTTTACCTTTGTTGCAACTTTGTTGACGACAACAACGGACGACAATCCAAAAAATGATGTGAAAAATAGGGTGAAATAAAAGAGATGAGTCGTTATCATAGTTTATTATGAAAAATTATGAAAAATCAAGAAAGAAAAAAGAAATGGTCTGCGAACTAGGAATAAACTTTAATGTAATGAACAAAATCAAATATAGTTTATTAAATAATTATTTTTCCCTTAAAAATAGAAATAAAATACAAATAAGAACAAACTAATAATTTTTAAATTATAGAACTGAAAAAGGATTGACTTTAGCTTTACATATCTTCATCCATAACTTTAGCTTTACATATCTTCATTTATAACGAGTGAAGAACCGGACACACATAATTCTAAAAAAAAGTTAAATTATTTTGAGAATTCAATATTTTTGAAAATTTTTGTATTTTTATATTTTTCATTATTTTTAAAAATTATATTTTATTTTGGACAACTTTTTAGTAATTCAAACATAATATTTTATACATTATCATTTTTCTCGCTTAGTATCCGTAGGTAATTTATTTTTTTTAACTTTTCTGTTTTTTCTAAGTATAGTAATATTACTTACTGAATTTTTAGTAAATAAATTTAACTTACATACGGAAAAAAAAGTCCACAGGTAATTATCCGTAAGAAATAGAGTTTTTTCTTATAGTGTTTGAGAATTCAATATTTTTGAAAAATTTTATATTTTTTATATTTTTCATTATTTTTAAAAATTATATTTTATTTTGGATATCATTGTACACGTACGACTTTTTAGTAATTCAAACATAATATATTTTATTAGTAGCATAGATAATAAAAAGATAAAATGTTTGATTAGCATAATTCCAAAAAGGAGAATTAGGATTTGAGATGCTACAAAACCTGTTTATATGATAAAGAGACTAATCAACATCTCATGTTTATAACTATTATTAACTTAATAAATATCGAAACAGTCCTTGCAATTTTTTCTTCTAAAGATAAAATGCATTAATTAATTTTTTTATTTAGTTAACTTTTGCTGACTGTTTCTCATGAAAACGACATCTGAATCTTGGTTGGCAATGGAATACCTTTCCCAAAGGAAAAGAAAATTCTTCATTCTTCATGAAAATAAAGTATCTCTCCAAGAAAAAGCAAAGAAGGTGCTATATCACCTGTACACAAAAGTATAACCTCTATCTTGCATGGAACACAATATATTGGCTAGTTTGTTCACGCCAAGAGTAATATTTGAAGGATTTTTTCATTACATTACTACTAAAGCCCATTTTACATTATATTTTTGTTGCTAAGTTTTACGAAAAGAATATATGTTTCTTGTTGAAAAATGCACAGCTTTTGTTAACGTTGAATGAATAGCCACATCGGATAACATAAGTGACATATCATAACATTCAACCTTCTAAAATCACAGCAAAATGGGTTCTCATGGTCAATTCAAGAAAAAGAAAAATTTGCCTATTGGAACCGCATTTAATCTTCCTGCTGATATACCAGTTTGGCCCCCAGGTAGCATTATGCAGTAATGCATATCTTCATTTTTTTTCTATATACTCTATAATAAGATGAGCAAGGTGCTAATATTTCTGATTCATTTGGTTATGGCAATTGGGTTTTTACTGGCTTGTCATGGAATTGTAGGTGGTGGATTTGCAACCGGCATCATTGACCTTGGTGGTGGGTTGCTAGTGTCACAAATCACAACATTCAACAAAGTTTGGACCACCTTTGAAGGTGGACCAAATAATCTTGGGGTCACTTTTTTTGAACCAAAAGGTTTATCTCAAGGGTTCTTTATGCTAGGATGTTACTGCCAACCAAACAACATGCCTCTTCATGGTTGGGTTCTTGTGGGGAAAGGTGACTCTTCAATCTCTAATGGAGCTTTAGCCAAACCAGTTGATTACAAATTGGTGTGGACCACTAGCTCCTTGAAAACAAAGCAAGATGGAGAAGGTTATATTTGGTTACCAATAGCCCCTGATGAGTACAAACCTGTGGGCTATGTTGTCACCACCTCACAAGAGAAGCCTTCTCTTGACAAAATCAGGTGTGTTAGATCAGACCTCACTGATGAATGCACAACATACCATTCAATGAAGCTTTGGAGAACACAAAACAAGAGGTTTAGTGTGTTTGATGTTGGACCAATGAAGAGAAGCATTGAAGCTCAAGGAGTAAGGGTAGGAACCTTCCTAGCTCAAAGTGGAGGAGGGACAAACCCTAAACCTTTACCTATAGTTTGTTTGAAAAACACAGGCTAATTTTTCCTACATGCCCAATTTATCCCAAGTTGAGGCAATGATCAAGGCCTATTCTCCATATATGTACTTGCATCCTATAGAAGAGTACCTCCCTTCTTCTGTGGATTGGTTTTTCACCAATGGGGCAGTACTTGTTGAGAAAAGAAAGGGTGGCATAAGGGAGAGTGCAATAAAACCAAATGGCTCAAACCTTCCACAAGGTGGTTCCAATGATGATGAAGTTACCTATTGGTTGGACCTTCCTTTGGATGAAACCAAGAGAGTTAAAGTCAAGAAAGGAGATTTGGCAAGTTCCCAAGCTTATGTTCATGTTAAACCAATGCTGGGTGGGACTTTCACTGACATTGCCATGTGGGTTTTCTACCCATTCAATGGGGGTGCAAGGGCAAAAGTGGCATGCACCAACATTCCACTGAGGACAAAAGGGGAACATGTTGGGGATTGGGAGCATGTGACATTAAGGGTAAGCAACTTCAATGGAGAATTATGGAAGGTTTATTTCTCACAGCATAGTAAGGGTAAATGGGTGGATGCATGTGAGTTGGAGTTCCAAAATGGCAATAGGGCTGTGGTTTATTCTTCCTTGCATGGGCATGCCTTGTTCCCAAAACCTGGGCTTGTTATGCAAGGAATGAGAGGGTTTGGTTTAAGGAATGATGCTGCAAAAAGTGATGCAGTAATGGATATGGCAAGTGGGTTTGAAATAGTTGGTGCTGAATATTTGGGGTCAGAAATTAGGGAGCCACCATGGTTGAATTATGGGATGAATTGGGGTCCAAAGGAAGGGCCAAAGGGTCCAAAGCAGAAGGATAGCTGGGAAGGAGATGAACGGTAAATATTGTTACATATTCCAAAAACACAGAAAGATTGATGAAAGAAAATCAAAATCTATCCAAAAGAAACTCCACTTTTATTTTTTAATCTATTTTTTCTTCATCCATAATTTTAGTTAGGATTCTAGATCAAAAATAAAAAATAGAATCACTTATTATATTTAAATGTAATATATATAGTAGAGTTGATTTACACCTAATAAACATAAATATCATTTTTTAAATATTGTTTTATACTAATAATTAATTGAATAATTTATAACATATTATTTTATTTAATAATTTTATTGTAAAATGTTTAAGTTTTTTAAAATAAAATGTAATTTTTTTAACAAAAGATATCTCAACAGGATCATAAAATAATAGTTCGATTGGATTAAAACTTATATTAAATTAAAATTAAAGATAATTGAAGTATAATGATTTTTATATTTAATTTAATGGACAAATAAAAATATCACAAGATGGAGAAAAACATCAAACATTTAAATGTATCATCTCATACGTTAATTCAGTAATGCAAAACCTTACCCTTTACCATATTATATTTGCGATATTATGAACATGATCATCATAAATATATTACAATACAAATCATAGAATGGTATGCTAAAAATTTTAAAAAATTTCATAATACCTTATATAATGAAACTCACATTTCATATTCACTTGTAACATCCACACCATCTACGATTATTTATATAATCCTATTTTTTCTAGGGAAATATATATATATATATTGAATATTATTTATGGACGAATCTTTTACTAATTGATTGAAAATATTTGTTTACATACTTATTCCTAAGTATTTTGAAAATTATAATTAATATATGAGTATTTTATAGATACATAATCAAAGTTAGTTGGTAACAATTGAGTTATGAATAAAAACTATTTAATTATATTTCTATTTGATAACAACTCAATTATGAATAACAACTATTTAACTATTTATTTTTATTTACACTAGCTCAAATGTCTATATATTCACATTTTTACCAAAGGAGCAACATATTTTTTTTTTTCATTTCGGTCTATGACTTATTATTATTGTTTGATCTTTTATTAACTTGAGCATTAAAAAGTCTTTTACAGGTAAGAACTTTATTTGATACTCAAATATTGTTTATTAGAGGAATGGGATAATATTCAAAATGAATATGTCAAAGATATTATATAGTCAACAACATTAGCTCAAGCTTCAACAACATTAGGCTAAACTCCAGTTTTATGCGATCATTTGAACATTGGTTCATGATCGATCGTCAACAACAATAACATATTATTGATGACAACGCATGGATAAATAAACAAAGTTGTGGCCTTAAACCTATTAAGTGAGACATTGAATCTTTGTTAGGTTATCTCAACTCGAAGGCAATGTTAATGTCTAAACACCTCTAACTAAGCATACATAAAAATACACAAATATGCTTGGTACCAGAGATAAAGAATCCTAAGGACTAGGTATAAAATTCATTACATAACCTAAGCTCGGTAGTCACTACAAACTACTTTTGCATGCAAATATGAAATGGAAATCATTTGTTCACAATAGAGATCATGGCAGTACTCCAAATAGAAGTGCCCTAATGCAAAAAAGGTATGACATATCAACCAATTCTAAAGACACAACAAAGCCTTCAAAACTCAAGTAATACTATTTTGTAGTGATTGTGTTATTATTTGTAATATTTTTTTAGCAACACTTAAATGGATAACACTATAGTGCCATTACAAATTACCACCTAATTTGACTAATTCCTTTCTAACCTTCTCTAAAAAGTTCATGGCTCAATTTGTGCTAAACTGGCCATATATAGCTAGCTTAATAGCCCTTGAAAACATAAGACCATAGGAGAATGAACCCTCAATAAATTCATGAAGAGACTCGTAGCCATATCTCTCACAATACCAAATTTGAATCTAGTAGAGGCCATGCAAACCATGAGAGATAAATATTGCCTACTATTAAAGAGATCTCATGAGAAGGATAAGAGAATTTAATGTTGCATGCGTTGAATTAAATGTTTCTCGACGTTTAAAGCTCACAAGACGATGGTAGAAGAAGAAAAAAAAAAAAAACAAAAGGAGTTCAAAGTTACTCAAAAACCAAAAAAGAAAATGCAACAACTACTTTTTCCAAGCCTATATAATATATAAAGATATACTTCGAAGATTAAAAAATGGCTTATTTTTGCAAGTTCCAAAACTCTACCATTTTCAATTCTTTATGCGTAAAAGTTTTGTAAGAACATTGTTGTGTTCAAACCAATAAACTAGGAGAGTGAACTTAAATCGTTACATACGTTGAAAGATACCCTCTATAGTGAGCAAATTTGTTCGATCGCTCAGACATTGTATTTGTCTTAATCTAGGAGCGACTTGCTTAAAAAATACTTAGTTAAGTCAGGAGTGACTTGTGATAAAGAATACTTGAATGGAGATAGATAACAATGACTGCAAGCGAAAATATATTTGGGTTAAGTCAAGAGTAGCTTATGAAAGAATACTCAGGTAAAGCCAGAAGTAGTTTGGTGAAAGAATATTTTAGCGTACTTCACAGTAATAATCTTCTTAGTAGAACTTGACTTGTTAGTCAAGAATTGTAGTTTGTTGTGATAGTGAACCAGTATAAAATTCTTTGTAAACTCTCTTTCTCTTCTCCTCATGACTTTACACACACACACATGAGAAAAAAGATAAAAAAAAAAAGAAAAACCAAATTTGGTTAATCCTCATCAGCGACAAATGCAAATTAAAAGTTTAAGCAATAGAGGATGATTGGGTAAAACGTATATACATCTCTTAATACCTACAAACATGCCATAATCTAGAAGACATTCAAGCTTAAGGTGTTGCCCATACCTCTATATCTTCCTTCACCAACACTTACATACCCAACAAATTGATGTTGATACCATCAAATACTAGTCATACACTAAAGAATACAACTTGGGTCCCATATATAACTAAAAACCTCACATTACTGTGGAGCTTTGGTTTGCTTAGTTGAACATGAAAATGTGTGATGGACTAAATATGTGGCAATTCCCAAGGTTGAGATTGGAGAAACCGAAGAGGTTATTAAGGTTGATCACAAGGAAATTCTCAATATGAGAATGAGCATAATTAGGGGCCTAACAAAGAACAAAATCAAAACAACAACGATATCGACAACAAAATCCTCATAATGTCCAAGGAGTGATTCATACAATTATTGAATGTTTTGTTAGGGGAGGAAGTTCAAGTTAATATTGGAAAAAACATCGTTTTGGTATTCAACATGTAAATGCATTATACTTATTTCTTCCAAGATCCCTCACTAAATCACTTTTACTAAGACTTTAGCCACCACAATCTAGCATAAAACGATTTGATTGTTGTCACTATAACCAAAGCCGGCTAGTGTGTATGAAAAGTATTGTTTGGTCAACGAATGTTTGGTTGATGTATTTCATTGGTCGACTTTCTTTTGAAAATAGATCTCACAACCAGTTTCATCAAGTTATACCTTGAATCCTTAGTAGGATTTAGAGAAGAATAAGTTGACACTAGAGGATATATTAAACTTATATAAACTTTTAGTATCACTAGAGTTGTCAAAGTGAGCCAAAACTTGCGACCCAACTTGACACATCATAAGTTTGAGGCAAATTAGACTTAAAAAAATTACAAATTTTAATACTGACTGAAATCAAACCCGACCTGCTAACAACTTAATACACCTAAGTTAAACCTATAATGAGTCAAGTTGGATCGCCAACCTATAATAAAAAAAATCAAAAGAAAATAACCTCATGAAAATTAAAAACAACCCAACATGGTTTAAAAATGGGATAAAATACACTACTCACACGAGTTTCCATTCTCCTCTCAAAATCTCTTTTTCCTTCCGTTCTTTTCTCTTAAAATCAAAATCTCCCTCTACTATAGGATTTTCAATTTTTCACTACTACTAGCTGTCATATTTAACACCTTCAGTCACTCCACACTCCACCATCAATAATTCTACCTTCAGTCCCACGACTCCTCCTCCCCACCCATTTACTCACTCAAGGTACTTGATACACCATTTAAAACTATCATTCTTTTTTTTTAATCTGCAAAAGAATTTATAAAATAAGGAAGCACAGAGGGTGCTTCAACCCTTTAATATTAATGAAATGATTTTTCTTGTCTTTTTAATATTTAGAATTTGATTTTACTTTTCATATTATCAAATTTTTAGTCCGTCACATCAATAAAATTTTGTACAAACTTTTTATTTATTTTTGTTCAATTTTCACTCTTTCACCCTTATAAAATAACCTCACCTCATTTTTTCCTTTCTTTTCTTTTCAAGTCTCAAACATATACTAAAATTCTTTGCTCCCTAAACAAAAAAACTTATACTCAAAGTTCAAACTATAATTTAGGTTCATTCAGTTTATTTTGTCCTATTGCCAATCAATTTGAAAACACTAAATTTGAAAACACTAAAATTGCAATCTCAATTATCAATCCTTAATTAAAGTTTTTTCTTTCTGGTTTATTCTTCTGAAATTAAGGGCATTGTTGTGAATTCATTATTTTTGACCGGGGTAGACAAGTAGACCTTACAAAGCTCAACTTTTGGGTCATTTGTACACTCTGCAGGGTGTTTTCCTTATTCCCTTTTCTGCTTCCTAAGTTGGTGGAAGAAGATCGAATAAGAGCTGAACTTCTTTGCACAATAGACAAGTACTGATTTTCATCATTTTGACATGATTCTGCCTTCTTTTTTCTAGTGATAATATTACACTTTAAATGCTGAATGTTTGTTTCTTTTCTCTGTTTATTTTTTTTCCCTTTTGCAGAATAACATATGTAGAAGTTCATCACTCTCTGATAGAATTTGTTCCTCCATTGTGCATAAGAAGGTATTCGTTTCTTTCATTCTCTCCTGATATATTTTATAATCTTTTCCATGAAGATAAGAAGGATTTGTATAAAATATGTTTTTATAGGGTCTTTGGTTTTTCTTCAAAAGTGAAGTTATACGCTTTTGGCTGTTCTGGTCTCTTTCCAATTTGCTTCTGTTAATGTAGAATACATAGCATTATCACCATATTGGTAATGTGGTTTAGTAGGCTTGAAAAAATTCTGTGCAAGAAGTAAAAACGAAAATTGTCTCAGTTGGATCATAATGATGATAGGTTCTTCCAATTAAAATCTTCAAAAAAATTTAATAAGATTCAAATAGAATTTAAGTGAAAACTTATGTAAACTTCAAGACGTAAATGACAGAAATTATTTGATGATTAAGTTTAGTGTTTTTATTATCTGCATTCCTTGACTTTTTTTGTGAAGAAACCTACTACAAATTAAATAATTAGAAGAAAATATCTAAGTCTAACTTTAATTAGAGATATAGAGTCCAAAAGAAAGTGAAGGACAACCTCATTTTGCAATTAGAACTAAATTTATGATCTATAATTGCAATTTATATTAAATTTATTAAATATATTATTTAGGTATCAGGTTGAAATAAGAAAAATTAAATTCTAAAATTAAACCAAAGTAACGGAAGAAATATTTTTCTAACAAAGATTGTCAATAAAAAAAATAATATATCGCTCTAGAATTAGAATGATAAAGTGTTAGACCAAAGATGTTAAAAAATTGAGTAATATCGATAGAAATAAGAGACATAGTCTAAAATTATTGAGTATCGTTCGTTTAGCAATCAAATATGATTCAGATGGTATCATTAATACGAGGAAAGCAACGAGATATTATCCCACGAATATATCCATTGAAAAAATATCAATATCTTAAAATATTTGATTTTTTTTATTTTTTCATGATAAGGTAGGGTAACCGAGATTAGTACAATTTAAACTCAACTTTATGAGCCGAATGTTATAACATTTAGATTCATTTTATAAAATGTTCACATACGATATTAAAATCACTTTAAAAAAATCCAAGTTTTAATAGACATGTTATTTAATAACTACTAAATGATTAAATACTACTACCAAAGTTTGATATAGGTCCTCACCAAATATAAGATATGAACAAAGATTAATTTAAACAAAAAAACTTAATATTCTTTTATCCTAGAACAAAAAATTAAATGAATCAACTTTTTATTTTACCTTTTAAAAATAGTTGTTGCCATGTGGAGAAACTTTATTTACTCTTTGGTTATAAAGATTTTATTTAGCCAATACAAAGTTAGAAAGTCATGGTTGTCAAATATACCTTCATAGCTGTGTCAATTGACGGTGGTGACATGAGTGGTGTATCTCCAGTATACGTGGATTATGTTTTGACCTATAAATGGTACCAAGTTGTCTACCATAAGAAAAAAAAATGAGTATTAGAAAACAGTGAAAAAAAAAACAAATATTTAGTCTTAGTATAATGTCCATCAATATCAATGATGTTTGAGAGGGGGAAAAGGATGCATGAAGATGAGAGAAGTGGAACATGTTCAGGGACTAGTGGTTTGTAAGTGGATCATGGTGACACATAGTTGTAATGTTAAACAGCCTGTTCATGAAGGGATAAAGAAAATTGATGATTGAGTTGATGAGTGTTCCAAGAAGAAGAAACCAAATAACAGAATCAAGTGGGTCTAAGTATGTTTCCTCGGTTTGCAGTCATGCATGTTCAGCTTCATGGAGTTTTTGTGTAATTGGAGTGTAGGACATTTACTGTAATGGTAGTATGAATAACGCCAAATACATGCATCTCTAGCTCCATTATTTACTCCCACTTTGTATAACCTTTTAGGATTTTGAGCTTTGCTCTTAGTTTCATGTTAACAAACTCTCACTGATATCAAACAGGGAAACTTCTAAACTTAAATCCACTTCAATACAATAAACCAATTATATATTTTTTTATATATTTTTAAAATATGATATGTGTATAATTTCATTAAATCAACTCATTTCTATAACACACATGTATATACTTTGTTAAAAAATATTCATTATGTGAAATATGTTTTTTTTATAATTTTTTAATATTTATGTAATTATTATTTATCACAATATTTTATTATTTATATAATTATAATTTCTTTATTAATATTTGATATTAAATATATATATATATATATATATATATATTCTTTTTATAATTAATCTTTAATAATATTATATTTTCTTAATTATTTTTTAATTTTTAAAAAAATTAGTTAATTAATATTTAAAATAACATAAATATGAATTTAAGTACAGATATATTTGTTGTCTGACAATATAAGAACATAGATGAGAAACAATTTTTATATTTATTAAATAATAGCTAAAAATAGAAACAAATTTTACTTAAAAAATGAAGGAAGATATGACCATATCCTTATCCACCTTCATATTCCTCCTACGTAGGCCACTATTACTGGGAATATGTTGTGGTGCCATACCAATCCTCCACTTGGGTTTGATAACATGAATAAAAAAAATATAATAGGAAAGATGCACAGTAATATGAAAACAAATATGATGTACTACATGCACCTTTGAAATGTAATATCTTGGACGTGTTTCAGTCGGTACTGTTAATCGTATTATTTTTAACTGGATTCATGAATCGTAACGGGATATTATTTGATCGCACACGAGTTATATATATTTATTTATTTATTTTAAATTAATTTAATTATTTTATAATATTAGAAATTTATTTATTAAAAAAAACCATCAATAACACTCATCACTCATAAACTTTATAAATTCTTCATTCATTTCTTTCATTTTTTATTCTCTTTTCTTTAGTTCACAAAATTTCACTTTTTACTCTCTCTTCTCAAATTCATCATTTTGCTTTCTTTCAAATTCGTCCATCAATTCAAACAAAACAGAATGGTTGATATTTTAGTAGGATTCTTGAATTAATTTTCATTACTTTCCATATAATTTATTATCCAATTTGATCAAAATAGTTTGGTTAGAACTTCTAATGCTTTCATCAAATTCAAATTCATCTAGCCTACTTGATTGCCTTGAGTTGAATATACTAGTAAAAATATTTAAAATCTTTAAAAGGATGTTATTTTTATAATTTTCAAATTATATCTTAATACGGCTTCGAATAGTAATACTACATGCATCTTGATTCTTGTTTAGAAAAGTAATGTTAATTGGCATGTGGTGTTGGAGGACAAAACGAAAGGGACAATATAAAGACTTGAATAATAGGTTGACATCATTGGACTCTATAAAACTATATGTTGCCCAGACTCTACCTATGTTTTCTTGTTTTGACTTGATAGAGAATAGTTGGTAAGTGTTTATTGGGGCAAATAAGATCCTAGGTTCATGTTGGTGTCCATTTGGAATAATCCTACACACTTTGACTATTAGGAGTTTAAATTTTAGGGTTATTTTTTTCTTTCGATTTTTTAATTTCTTGTCAAAGCTTCATGGTAAAAAACCGTCTTTCATGGTTTGAAGCTAAAATATATGTATAAACATGTGTTCATCACTCCTACTTTCAATACGAAACATTAACTATTTGGGATTTTTTTTAATTCGTTTGTGGATCTTACAATTTTTTTAATATCTTCTTATTATTTCAAATAACAAACGTTTACTAATTTGCACACAACCTGCTTGTCCTTTTCTTATCGTCTACCAGACAAACACAAAGACTTACACGAACATTAGTTATATTATTATTATTATTATTATTATTATTATTATTATTATTATTATTATTATTATTATTATTATTATTATTTTGTAATTGATAAATATTAATTATTAATATGTTCTGGGAGGACTCAACTTGACACACTAGTAGAAAAAAGACATAATCACGGTTGTATAAGGCTTACAAGCGCGGTTGTACAATTGCGACTGATTCAACAACGATAAAAAGTATTAAAGATACAAACGCAGTTGTACAACCACGATGGAAAGTATAACATACCACCGCGGTTCTTTAGAAACCGCGTTGAAAAATGGCATAGTGGCACATACGAACGCGGTTGTTTATTAACAACCACGTTTGTATGTGTCATACCAGCGCGGTTCCCTCTACAACCGCGTTGGTATGTGCTAGTTTTTTTAAAAAAATATAAATAATATGTTATTCCAATATTCTCATCAATCCATAGTCTAGTTGGTTAGGATACTCGGCTCTCACCCGAGAGACCCGGGTTCAAGTCCCGCATTTGTTATGTCACACTACGAGGAAGAGGAAGACAATGCACTGAAAACAGAGGGCAGTAAAGCAGCAGCTGCAAAGGAAAGCGAAGAAACAGAGGGCACGCGAGGGGGGAAGAGTTTTTGTGCCCTAAAAGAAGAGATCGAACGCGGTTGCCACTAACAACCGCATTTGTATGCCACCGCATTATTTTTAATTGCGATTCATTTTTAACCATGATGATATCCCGTCTTTAAATATCTTTTTTCTACTAGTGACATATCCCACTCATTACTCATTACTGTTATTTATTGGTAATTGTTGCAATATTAAATATAAGTCTGTAGTTTGTAACACGACATTATTTAGCCCATATAAGACTTTCTTACTATATGTTCAAATTTAGATAAAAAATAATTTGTCCAATGTTGTTGTAGTTTGTTTTAGAATCAGGCTTAACTCACATTTCCTGCAAAATTAATTTGAAAAGTGAGAAGTGTGTAAACTTAATAAATTATTTTAAGAGTTTATCTTTAATCAATCTAAATAATTTTTAAACTTAGACTTAATTCCTTTTTGTAAAACTATACTATTAATCTAATAAATATAGACAATATTGTAATATGCTAGTAGTTAATATAAACAATATTATAATGTAAATTACTTCTTAATAGGTTGATTGTACCTTTCACTTCCAATTATCACATTGTACTAAATTACTTGTTACTTAGTATTAACTTTTACAACTTAAAATAATATATATATGAAAGTTATACTATTAATATAACATAATATAAGTATATTTTGATTGAAAAATAGAGAAATAAATAGAAAATGGAAAGAAAAATAAGAAAAATAAGAATATGTTTATATTCATTTTATAAAAATATTAAAAGTGCAATTGATAATTTTTTTATCAAATTAATACACATATATATGTGATCCATGTGTGCTCCTCTTAAAGTAACATTCAAATATAGTTGGTAGAACTTACCAATCCTTAGTCAGAGAATATTTACTTGAAATTGTGTAAAGTGTTGAACCATACAAGTCATATAATCTTCTATGTGTTAGGGTGTTGTTGAAGCATGACAACTTTAGGTCATTTTTCAAGAGATCATTAATGTGTTTTTATGAATCTTCTTGGTAGACAAAGGAAGCAGACATTCTATAAAACATAGAATAAGCATAAAGAGAGATTTTCATGAAGTATGATATTAGCTTAAGACTATGTGTGTATCGTCTGATCATAACAATGCTTATCAGATGGAAAAGAAACTACAACGTGTTACATTGTTTGTTAGACGAACCACTTGCCTCTTATATAATTTGTTGTGAAGAAAAACCTTTCGTCTTACAGATGATAATGTTTTGTACTTTGTTATTTGACAACACTTAGTCAAAATATGGGTTGTTGAAATTTTCACCAATAGTTTATTGTGATGAAAGTGTATTGCTTGCATTGGCTATTCCTATTGAAAAAACACTTAAAGTTGAAGTGAAAAATCTTAACATTATGAAAGGGTCATTTGTCAAAGTTTACACTGATATTGATTTGACTATACTAGTGATTGAAAAGTTTTCTTTAAAAAGAATATGGTACAACACCAAGTACGAAGGACTAATATTTTGTGCATGACTTGTGATTGTTATGGGCATGTATACTATAATTCTCTTATAAAATCATTATTGATGATGTCATCACCTAACGTTAAGGTTGCACCAAATCAAGTATGATATAATGTGAAAATTAGGTAAAACCTAAAAAGGGGTGGTTGAAATGCTTATTCTTTTTATATATTTTTTTTTCAAAATATCATTTGATGATACACATTCATAAAATAGACATATACTTGACAAACGATATGTCAAATCCTATCCAAAATTAAAGTTTGAAAACCTTTCTCGACTACTACAAATTTAATAACATGCAATTTTAATAGCGTAAGGAAAGAAAAAATCAATTAGTCGTTTTTATATTGATTCGTTTGATAGTATAGACTATGTCCAATTCTTAATCAATATATTGAATTTATGTAGACTAACATTGTAAGCTACAACACGAGTATTATTTATGCTTGTAGCCACTCTCGATTAATCCGTCAAGTATTGTTTCAGAACATACTCACTCATGCTTAAATTGTTAAGTATTGTTTAAACAATTGGTGACTCCTAGCTACAAATCCAAGTATTGTTTTGGAATGTAGTCAGTCCTGACTAACCCACCAACTATTGTTTAACTAATAGTCACTCTTGACTAAGACAATGATCGTCTAAGATGTGTTAAAAAAATATCATAGGGTTTGATTACTATAAAGGTTAGCATCTTCTGACATGTACAAGGTTTAATCCCACTCTTCTAATTTCCTAATGAACACAACAATGTTCTTGTAAAGCTTTTAGGACACAAAAAGTTAAATTGATAGAGTTTCATAACTTTACAAAATATGGTTTTGTTCTCCTCTTCAAAGGATGTCTTTATATGGGCCATGAAGAAAAAAGTCATTACAAATTCTTTTCTAGTTGTTGAAAAGCTTCGACTCATATGAATCTCTTTCTTGCATTTGATCAAGTTATATGTAGAGGAGGTTTAGATGCGCTCCATGCATATATTAAAGAAATATCCTGATAGTTGGAAGAACTTATTAGTCCTTGGACAGTGTGTATTTATTCAAAGTTGTGTAAATCACATGATTGTACATGTTAGATAGTCTTTTTCCAGTGTTGACAAAGTAAGCACTAGGGAGTTGTTGAAACATAACAACTTTAGCTTGTGTTCTAAGAGACCGTGGATCTGCCATATGCTTTTGTGAATCTTCTTGGTAAATGAAGAAAATCAACATTTCTTGCAATATAGAATAAGCATAAGTAGAATTTTGAATAATACATTGTTAGCTTAAGACTATGTGTGTATTGTCTGAGCAAACAACGCTTATCAGACGTAAAATAGACTACATAATATCTTCTATCAAACGAAACATTTATGCATACATGATCTATTGTGAAGAAAATTCTTTTGTCTTATAGATGAAGTCTAATCATATTTTATTATCGTCTAATAACATTATCAAAAATCTGGGTTGTTGGATTTTTCCCTAACATATAATGTGACTCTGATAGAAATTAAAAGTTGGGTTTGTGAAATCAAATGGATAAAACATAATCATATTTTTTCATAAGAGAAATTATGGTGACAAATAATGATAAGGATTCAGTTCCCTGAATATTGCTTCATAAGACTGGTAATTTGTTTAAAGAAAAAAAGAAAAAGTCTTTTAAAGAAGATAACTCTAGAAAATTGGATAATGTAGTAAAATAAAAGAAAAACCTTGGTATTTAAATTGTTAGGTAATTTTCTTAGTATTCTTGTCTTTCTTGAAGGTTGTTAACCCAAAAAATGATACATCTTCATCATTAATAAAGGATTTGAAGTGCAATTCCTTTATATAGAGCTAGATAACCTCTTCAAGTGTGATATGATCCTTCCCTATGCCCAATAAACTTACCAAGTGCTCAAGGGCAGTGAGAGAAAGGCTAGAAAAATAATTGTTGAATCTCCTTCTTCTACCTTGATGAATATGTTCCAAATCTCCATCAAAGTAAAATTGAGTTCATCAAGGTTAGCCTTGAACAGTGTATCCTCCTTCATACAAAATCTAAAGAGTCATCTATTCAACAAATCATTATAGATGGATGTGAAAACATGTCAAAACACAAGAGAGAGGTTAATTGTGTTTAAAAAAAATTGATTTTTTTTCACAAAGATTATACTTGACCAATAATCTCTCAAGTAGTTTTTCTTAAGAGTGTTGTCTTATGAAGATCGTGAGAGACACCTTTATAGTTAACAAATGAACTGTGAAAAACACTTCTCAAAACTTGTGTTTAGTAAAGTCTCTCTTCTTATGTTAGATGAAGTTTAATAAGACAAAATCTAAAGAGATAAGGGATAAGAGATATTTACTCAAGTTATTTTTATACTAGTTTATATGTAGACAACAAACTACGTCAAGTTCTAGATCAATGATCAATTTCCACTAAGCAGACTAACTTTGCAAAGATACAAGAGTATTGTTTGAACCTTAGCCACTCTTGGCTAAAATAACTCGAGTATTATTCAGACACAACTATTTCTAGATAAAAACCTTGAGTATTTTTTTGGAATGCAACCACTCTTGGCTAAAAATCCAATCTTATTTGGATCTCAACCATTCTTGGCTAACCCACAAAATATTGTTTGGAACGTAGCCACTTTTGACGACCAATTATTGTTTAGAAAGCAGTCACTCATAGCTAAGGGTTTTGTTAATAAGGAAGTGATTTAAAAGATCAAATGGTTTTGATCACGAAAGAAAGAGGTCGCGTCTTACAATGAATACAAGGTTTAAGAACACTCTACTAATTTGTTATTTCAACATGAATAATGTTCTTGTGAAACTTTGGATACTTAGAGCTTTGAGCAAATAATTTAACAATGTTTTTGCACTTATTAATCACTTGTTATGTTTTCTTCAACTTGGAATATTTCTTTAAATATGAAGTTGAGAAAATAGTCATTGCAAATTCTTTTATGCCATTGAGAGGCTTCACTTTAAATCTTCATTTTCATCTTCAGGGTTTCGTCTATTCATGCCTAAACAAAAAAAAAATGCTTTAATTGTGTTCCATGGAACATTAAATGCTTATCCTTTCCAATAGCAAAATCATTGTAGCTGACATTACTTATTAAGCCTTGGTCAGAGACCTTTCAACCAAATTGAAGAAAAGTATAAGGCCATGTGAGGCAAATAGCCTTTCTAGAACTGACATGGGATGCGTGAGAATGTTTGTTATCATGAAGAAGCTTTAACTCATACTTCAAGAGATCTGTGATATTAACTTGTGCTTTGTGAGATATTCGTAAACGTGAAGAGGAGAACATTATATGCAATGCAAAATGAGCTCGTAAAGATTTTCATGTTATACAATGTTAGCTTAAATACTATGTGCATGCAAATTATTTGATGAGGACTTTGCTTATTAGATGAACCAAAGAGAAAACATGTACTATATTGTCTGTCAAACAAATCACATTGCATCTTACATGATCTATCTTTCATATTTCTTATAGACAAAGCATATTCACGCTTTATACTTTGTTATTTAATACCACTTAATTAAAGTAAACAGGTTTTAATGGATTTTACTCTAACAATGGACTTTATCATAAAAACATTTTCTAGCCTCTACCATGATGTTGCTAAGGTCTTCTCCTTTACAATCTCATAAAGGACCTTATTTGACAACGATAGAAGGATAATTAAATGACTTTTTTTTATATTTGTTGTAAAACATGTCTCTTTATGTGTGATATACTCTCAAAAAGTGGTGCTTACACACCTTACACTTTGAGGAAAGTCCTCATCTTGATTCTCCATAGGTTGAAACTACTCTTTCCATTGAACTTCTCGATCTTAGAAGTCATATCCATCTTCTTGCAAGAACTCACCACCAATAAAAAAAATAATATAAAATTTGACTTTAATACCGATTTGTTATTATCAAAGAGTCGATAAACAAGTCCAAGAACAATAAATAACATGTTAAACATATAAGCAAATCACACCAACTAGAAGTGAAGAATCAAGAACAAACTCAAAGTCATTATATGACCATCTAATAGACAATGTATATTAGACGACTCCACTAAACTACAACTACCTTACGACCTATCCTAAAAAGGGTTCAATATACTAGGATTTATGTTATCAATAATATTTAACCTTGATAGACTTGTACATAACTACCAATCCACAATACCATCAATAATATTTACAACTCTTGAAATCCCTCTGGGAATAATGTTGTGTTTTGGAAGGAAAATCTCGAGGTATTTACATCAACTTTATTTTACAAATGGATTCTCAACCATAATTCTAACTTCAACCATGTTTGGAAGAAGGTATGGAAACGTAAACTCTAGGAAAAAAAATTGATATTTCATATGGAAGTCAACTACTTAGCATTGCCTACTAATAGTAAGAGGTTTTCTTATACAGATAACATATTTTAGTTAATGTAAGACCATTCATCCATTTTAAGGAACTACATAATAATTTAAAAGAATTTTGAATTTCTATGAGATCATTAACTGATAAAGTTTTTTTTTTTTTTAATATGGATACATTTTCCTAATTAACTAGCCTTTTACTTGATAGAAGTCAATTTCAAATGTCAACAACCATTTAGTTGGTCTAAAAGTGTTGAAATAACACAATCTTATCACAAGATGATTGGAACATATCTTATACGCGGAATTATATTGAAAATCATTTCAGAATTCTAATTTTATCATGAACGTTATTAGAAAATAACATGTAAATAATATTCATATCTCTCATACATCTTCTCATATCAAGTTTAATATTGATAAAATTTAGTTGAGTCATGATGCAATAGGAATAGGTAGAGTTATCCTAAATATCTAGAATGATTGAATCTTTCACTTTTATAAATATTATGAACTTGATAGCTCATTACTTATAAAATTAGAAATCGTGAAAATAGATCTTAGTTATACTTAGCTTTTGAGGTGTTGTTGAATCAAGCATAAAAAAAGTTACTCTCAAAACTATGTTGATGTTTTGTAGGCTTGAAATGATTTTGTATATTTGTAAAATATTTGTAATATTAATCCTTGCTTGATTAGCATACATTAAGTTTATTCATAAAAATATTAATGCTACATTGATCGTGTCATTAGTATGGAAACTAGAAATAATAATAGAAAAATAGACCTTTTATTATTTTTCGATATAAAGTTATGGAACTATTTTTTTTTATTTAATCATGTTGGTCTAAATAAATAAATATGAATCAAATATCTTAAATAAGTTTAAAATTCAAATTTTATAATAAAAAATTTACTAAAATAAAACAAATCTTATTAAAAAATAATCAAACTTAGTAAATATTTAAAAAACTATAATATGATATAAAAAAATAGTATTATTCTATAAACTTAATAAGCCAAATGTCTTAGTTTTGATGAGATTTCAAGAAATCAACTCCTCTAAATATTTCATATGATCTACAAATTAGTAAATATTTTAAAAAAACTATAATATGATCTACAAAATAGTATTATTCTATGAAATTCGTGGAATAAAAAGTATGATTATATTAGAATTGCTCAGAGCAAAATTTGTTCTGCTAGAAAATTAATAAACTCAAATGGTTTATAATTTTATTTCGTAAGCTTTTATTGTGTTTACTATTTTCTTGGTCATCTCTCGTCATTGGTGCGTCATGAGGGGAATCTTTTCTATAAAGGTAGAGAAAATTCTCCATTCTTCCATGACAAGCTCAAAATTAGTGGCCAGTGGGGACACTCTTAGGGCAAAATTTCTATACAAGGAAAGCCAAACACAAGCTTTTATCTAAAGGTTTCATTTTATTAAGGCAACAAATTTTAACACTGTTAATAGGAAAGTGTACGTACATTGTTCACCTAAATCTTTAAGGCAAATGGGAGAATTTTTGAAGAATTTCCTTCTACGTTACTATTCATTACTAATTTATCACGATAGAAACGTGCTTCTGCTAAACTTCACTGCTTTGGTTTTGTGCAATAGCCATATAAATGTTCTATAACATTGTTGACACTTTTTATAAACACATTCAACGTTTGGAACGAAATAGAAAATCACAGTCACTGAAACCTCCCGCAGGTATAGCAGTGAGGTATCATCATTAGGAGAGCATAACATGTCTCTTCCCCTCCTCGGATTCATTTGATGTGTTGCGATGTTTTTTGTCATGGCTTTATAGCATTTTCATGCACATGAAAGCATTTTTTTCTGAGGCCGATTACACTTTAATTTCCAGTGGTTTGGTTCAAAAGCACTTAAAAGTAATTCACAACACCTTTTTCTTCTCTGGTTTGAAATTTTATCTCTATAGTTTGGATGTTTTTCACATAATCATCTTTATATATATAATATATATATATATATATATAACAAATTTTTTGAACAAATAGTCTGTTAGGTATAATAAGTAATTATGTGTTTCGATTTTAATACAATAAGGAAAAGAAGTACAGTCATAATATAAAAACTTTAATTTTATTAATTTTGTTTAAATTTTATTAAATGACTAAGGTAATTAAAGATGTATTTAAAACTAAGATCTTAAAGTTTGCTTAAAACTAGATAGAGCCTTTTTAAGTTTAAATATACGCTTGAGTTTGGAAATATGTTGTTTAACAAAAACTTTCCTTTTATGAATCCATTTCGATTTTAACATCTATTTTGTAAAGTTTTATACTTTCAAAAACAAGAAACACTAAGATTAAGTATCAAATTATCTTTGTATTCGCCAAATTGCAACTTTACTAAAACCGGTTTACTAGATTCTAATGTGACGCAATAGATTAACTTTTAAAAAATAAATAAAATAATTTTTTTTATCTTTTTTTTAAATAAATATTTAGTGTTAGTGTTTTATTAGCTTCCGTTAATAGAGTCTGTTTAATATTATACATTAATAGAATCGACATACTAGATACATTTTTTAATAAATAAATATTTATGTTAGTATCAAATTAGGTTGAGTTAATATTAAATACTACTTATAAATAAAATATTTATATTAGTGTCAAAGTTGATGTTGACTAAAATAAATATTAAAAATAAATAAGGTTAAAATCTACCTAGTTAATACTAATTTTATTTATTTTTAATATTTGTATTTATATTTATTTAAGTTAATATCAGCTTAACTGATACTAATTAATGTGTTGTGAAGCAATGGGTTTTTTAGACAATAAATAGGATTGTAAATTATTTTTAATCTGAATGTCCAAATCTAAAGATGATAGATCTCTTCACTCATAATTGTAGTGACACGTGATAATTGTCATATAAAACACGTAAGAAAAAAAATGCACGGGGCTCACTAAAACTTGGGCCTCTAACCCATTCATTAGAAGTCCACTAAGAAAACCTATAAATATGAAGATAATCTCAAAACATAAAATATTGTTACTCTAATTTAAGATACCTTATAATATTTAGAGTGATGACTAACTTAAGCGTGGTAATAATTGCAAGACCTTCCTAAAATCAAGAGTAACAATATTTGGATCTTGAGAGTCAGCCCCGACCAAATACTTGTAGATTAATCAGAACTAAGTGGTTGTTCAGTAACACTAATAATTTGGATTAGCTCTTCTATCATAACACTAATAATTTGGATTAGCTCTTCTACCATAGCCAAAATCCAGTCTTCGTTTACTTTCATCTGTGTTCTTATATTCTTTCTAATATACCACAATCATAACTACTTCATTTTTAAATGAAGATCTAATTCTCATATCATTCTTTTCTTTCTACCATGATACGATCTTTCCCAAGATCATTTAGTAATAAATTTTTTATGTAACAATTTTAATTTACTATACTAAAAATAAAGTTGTAGAGAGAGGTTCGAGGTTCGTTCATTTATTTTTTTTAAAGTAGTTATATTTCACTATATCATTTGTTTTGGGTTGTATGGGTATGTAACAAGTGAAACTGCATGTATAAGCTGAATACATATACATACATGATATGATATATATGTTTTGGCATCTCTACTTGGTTTACGTTTAGTTTATTTGTCTATAATGTTTATTATAAAAATTACTTATTATTGACCTCTAAATTGATTATGTTTTAATGAATTGAGTAGGTTGTTGAATTGTCTATGCCTGCTGTTATTTAAGCAAAAAAAAATTTCCATTATTTAGGTGACCCTCCTCATGAACGTTTAATTAAAATTAGCAAGCTAGGTTCACCATCACATGATTTAATAAATATTGGTCACTACTTTTCTTTCCTTATCTTTGAAAGTTGCTCATACAATTCATTAAATTAAACTACATGGTCCCAATTTTCTATTTTCTGCAAAAATAAGAGGTCATGCTATAGCTAATTAGTCATAAATGTCAAAAAGAAAAAGAAAGGGAAAAACTATATCCCGTAAACAAAACTCTTAGTAACTTGGCACCGATTTTCACATGGAAAAGAGAAGAAAATCAGAGCACAATAAATACGCTTATATTTTGAAAATTTTTGTATTAAAAAATTTTACAAATATAAAAAAATAAAAAGTGTTTCATATTTGGATTTTGATCTTCAATGAAGAAATTATTTTTACCATATTAGACATGATGATAGAAAGATGGAATCATTCCTTTTCATTGAAGGTGACAATCTCTAATTGAATGGTTTTCAGAGAATTATTAGTTTCCTAATTTGTAATTCCAGCTACTTATTTATGAGCCATCTTCTGATGAAAATTGCAGTGTGATGTTGAAGGAAGGAAGACAAAAGGGATAAAACAAAACTTGTGTGTCATGTATTCAATTGCAATGGAATCACCAAAAGGTTACCCACTCTATACAAAGGAGGATCCACACATCATGAAAAGGTCAATATCTCAAGAAAATACTTTGTTTTTTGGACCATTATGTTTGCAGTTTTTCTTAATTTTATAGTATATTTTTTTCCCCACTTTCACTTTATATGATTATTCTTTATAGTGTTCTACTACTTGCTGGCCAAGATTGCCATTTGGTATTTTTCAAGTGGTCAAATAGTTTGTAGTGTGTTTCTTGTCATCTATTTGTCTTCACCAGTTTTTTGTTTTCAAATTAAGTCAAACTGGTTTTCTATGCATGCATGGTTTGCTTTTCTTTTTGGTTGCACTTGGGTGCATCTTTGTGTTAGGCTCTTAGCAAAACAAACAATTTAAATTTCTTCTGAACAAATTTTTTCATAAAAAAGTTTAGAAAAATTAATTTATATACAAATTGAAATAAAAATGTAGAAAAAATCATATAAAAGAGTTTATCCAAATTACAACTAACGAATAGATTGAATTTAACTCGGAGAGATTCATATATATATATATATATATATATATATATATATATATATATATATATATATATATATATGTATATTTCCTTCAAATTCTTATGAAAAAGTTTTTCTAATACACCTTCATTTATTTTATATCCTTTTCATTGTATTTGTAACGAGTATTTTATATGTAGAAAAGCATAAACGATTTGTAAATTGTAACTACTAATTATATGTTTACATCTATAAAATTATAGGGTGCCATTTTTGCAATGAACATGTACTTTTTTTGTCTCAAACAAAAATGTGTAGACCGGATCCCAATCTCCTGAAATGTAGGGTTCTTACGATAAAATACAATAACTGTTTGATATATGGTGAAATAAATTATAAAATTGTTAAAACATCCATTGTTTTTATTATTCTGCATTTTATCATTTAATCTCTTACAATGAAAAGAATCTTTGTAAATAAATTTTCATGTCCATTTCTTTCAGAATAAATATTACAAGAATTAAGTGTATTATATTTTTTTTTTAAAAAAATCTTTGTAAATAAATTTAATGTTCATTTCTTTTGGAAAATAAATATTACAAGCATTAAAAGTGTATTACATTTTTATTTTGTTATATAATCACATATAAAATATGATTATTGATTTATGATAATTATTTAACATTTATAATGAAGAATAATTTATAATCAATTCATATCGTAAAAGAAATCTATTGATTATAAACTGGTCATTGAACTTATTCTTGAAATATTTTTTCTCCGTTTTCTTAATAAAATATTTAGAAAAATTTATTCTGAACATAGTCTTCCGTGGACAGAACCAACTTTAAGATTTAGGGGTGCAATTTCATTTTCATGTAAGATAAATTTATATATATAGAAATTTTCAAGTATTAATTATATTAATTATTATTTTTTAATAACAAAAAAAATTCTTGAATAATAGTTAAAATATTTCTTTTAAAGACTTAATATTGTAAACGTGGTCATCAATTTCACATGTTATAAATCATTTATATTATGATAAACATTCGTAACCGTATATTTTTAAATAAATCGCATTAAATGCTTGTAAAATATTAATTTAATTATTCAGCAATGATTTCAAATCATGTTGCTAAATCTTTACAATAAAATTATAAAAAAAGAATAATATTAAAAACAATAATAAAATATTAGTTTCTTAATATTTTTTTACTTCGTTATACTACACTATATAAAACTTGATGCAGAAAGTCAGGCCACAGTTTCCTCACTGCATTCAATATATTATTTCATTTAATCATTTGACCAAGTCAAAGTGGTATGTTTTCTTAATCATCACCACAGACTTCAGAATTTTAAGAATTGATTACGACATTTCAGTACGATAATTCCAATTGGTTTACCTCGATTTTTGTTTGTTGAAATTTAGAAAGTCAACAGCAATAATAATAATAATAATAATAATAATAATAATAAATTACTCCTTTGTAAAAGGTATGAGAGATTGTAAACAGTTATCTTAGAAAGAAAAAAAAAATAGTATGATAAAAGACATGTAGAGGTAGTTATTCAACATATTCCAAAACAATATTATGTGTTATTATTCAACATCAATATGTTGATAAAAACATTCAACATCAATAATTTTTATTATTATAATAATAATAAATAAATAAATAAATAAAATAATTTTATTTTCTAGTTTCCTTGACTGAGTCCATCAATCATAATTTTCTCATTAATTATCTTTCTTTCATTTTTTTTTATCTCTTTTTCCTCATACCATCCCTCTACAGAACAGAAAAAGAAGAAACAGAAATGAACTTTTTGGGGAACCATGTTGTGTCAAAAGCTGACTATAGTACATATTATATGTTTTAATAATTGCGAAAAATCAGATGATCCCTTAAGCTAGTTCCACTCTTTAACTACATCTTTATATGTCGGCAAACCTGGTCAATTCTTGCACACTTTTCTCTCTCTCTCTCTCTATCTATCAGCTTTTTCTGTTAGAAACAAGAGGTGAAGGTAACTGCATTCTACTACACAAACCAATCACTTCCTTGGTATTCTCTAGTCTCGATGTTTCTCATTTTTTTTGTTTATGTTATAGAGATAAAATGTTTTTGTTTGTTTGTTAAAAGATAAGAATATAGCTACTCATGTAGCTACCTAGCAGGCCTGCATTATATTAACCTTATAGTATACGATAATGATATGAAATTGTGAATATTTTATTTGACATAGAGTTTTGCATGCTGTGATGTCAGATCCTTGTGTCGCAGGCCGGCAGAGAGACAAAGATCTCTTGTGTTGTGTGTTTTCCAATGTTAGCTGCTTTCTACGTTGTATATAATATTTTGAAACATAGTAGAAGTAAGCTGAGCTAAACAATAGAGGGTGGATAGTGTTGTTCCTCAAAAGAAGAGTACTTGTGGGGCTCCTTTGTTAAGAGGGCGTTCGTGTTTATTGCAGCAAAAGCAAGAAGCAGAACAAAGCAAGAGAAATTGGAATGGAAGCCAAAGGGTTAGGAGAAGTGAGAAGGCTTCACATCATTTACTTCCTTAGTCAGATAGGTGGTCGTGCAGATCATCCTCATCTAATTCGTGTTCTTCATCTTACTCGTAATGGGGTTTATCTAAGAGGTGTGTTACCTATTTCCATGCTTTTTTTTCTGCATCTGCCTCTCACTCTATAGTACTTCTTGTTGTTTCTGCTTGCACTGTACATGAGGTGATGTGAATAGAGTAAAGAAATACAAACACTTGTTGCATTTCAGACTCTTTTTGTTTCTATCTTTCTTCTTGTCACACCATATTACCTTTCACATTTACAATCTATTTCTAGGTGTTCATGAATCATTTTTGTTGTGATTAATGTGATTTTTATTATCTAACGGTATTGCCTTTTATCTCCTGAAAAGATGTCAAGAGATGGCTTGGGGAATTGAGAGGAAAAGACTTGCCTGAGGCTTTTTCTTGGTCCTACAAGAGGTTGAGTGATACCCTCCTAAACCTTGCTTGGGTCCATTTCTACACCTCATTTTTTTAACCTTTAACTATACGTGTGCGTTATGATGAATTTGTAGCTAACAATTATTGAACGGCAGGAGGTACAAGAGTGGATATGTGTGGCAAGACTTGTTGGATGACGACCTCATAACCCCCATCTCTGACAATGAATACATCCTCAAAGGATCACAAATCCACACTACCCCATTTGGTATGTACTTAGACCAAATTGATATTACCACTTTTGTTATTCTCATTAATATTTGAGTATGGCCAACCATAATTTCCATCCATGGACATTTCCAAAGCATTGTGCACTTTTCCAATAATGTTAAAAGGCTCATTAAGTTGGACACCTTTTTGGATAATGCTGCAGCAACAACTCCTTCACTAGAAGAAAAGAAAACTACAGTTTGTGATATCCATGCTGAAAAAATGTGTCCTAAACTACAACTTGCAGAGGACAAAGAACAGCAGCAGCAGCCGCCACAGTCTCTAGCAGAAGAATCTCAGATTCAACCAGACATGAATTATTCGAAAACAAATTCTCCAACAAAAGGGTCATCAGAAATCAGTCAGGACTCGTTGGTCTTCAGCTCAGACAGGTCGTGTGTGACAGATGATGACTCTTCCAAGGTTGAAGAAGAGAAACACTTAGAGGTCACAACAGGCAAAAAGAGTTTCAGTGAAATGCACCAGGAGAAATTAGAGACTTGCTCTTTGCCTTCCTTCTATCACAATTTATTGAGTAAGAAGGGCACTGACAAAGATGACCAAGATAAAACTCACTCACCTGATTCATCCATGACCACCATATCACCGTCATCATCAATTCAATCATCCTTTACTAAGATCAGAAGCAACTCTACTAAAGTTTCTAATATTTTTCGAAATTGGATCACTTGTGGCACAGTGGAAACAAATGATGCAGCACTCGTCCTGATGAACCAGTCTCAAAAGACAATTTCGAAGGAACCTAACAACACACCAGAAACAAAAGCTCAGATTTGTAAGGGAGACCGATTGGGAGGATCAGAGAGGTGTTTTAGGACTTCTTGGGGTCATCATGACCAGAAACAGCAATATAGCGCAAGGTGATGAGTTATTATGATATCAATTGAACTTCGAATATTTTTAAGTAATGATCCTAATAGTATTATTTGCTTGGTTGCTTCCTGTTTTCTCATTCTTTTTTCTTGTCTGCAGAAAAAGCTTTGATGGAGAGGAAACAAACAGGAGCAGGAAAAAGTTAGGCGACTTGCTAAATCAAACTTCTTCCAAACCATTTGGTGGACCAATTTGCTCGTAAGTGACTCAACATGTCACCTCTTGAGTATAGTTTCAATTATTAGCATTTCAACAGTATGGTGAGAAGCAACTGTGAATGAAAACACACGGTTATATTTGTGGAGGATGTTTTAACACTGTTGAAGATCAATAGGATACCATATTAGGACTTGTCAGCACCTGATTGAGGCTCAGCTAAACGAGGTGCATGGAGACCAGAAGCTGCACTAGACTATTAATTATTAGTCTAATAAGTATAAACAAAACTATATATATAATATTATATATAATATATATATATATATGACCTGTCTGCTGAAATGACAAGTGGCAAAAGTTTTCAACAAAAAGGCCAGTGAACTGAAGATTCACGACGTTGCATTAGTCTAGTCAAAATCCATAATTTAGATTTTGTTGTAATATAAAATATAAAATAGTGAAAAGGGTTGACATTTATTAGCAGATTGTGATGTTTACCAACTTTTGGCTGCGGGGTCTAGTGTTAAAGATATTACAGTTGTTTCATGCATCTCAATTAAATGTGACTAGTGTAGTATGAGCTATATGTACTTGATGCCCATATGTTTCGAGACACTTTCAATTTCACGTTTTTATCATAATCATCAATGAGAAGACCATAAATAGGACTTGATGATGCAGGCAATGTGGGAAGTCTTTTAAGCCTGAGAAAATGTACAAACACATGAAGTCTTGTAAAGGAATGAAAGCCTTGGGAAAGTCAGCTCCAATTGTTGAGGAGGCACAGCTTCCGAGATCATCAACATCATCCCATACACATTACTTTTTGACCAACTAAAATATGAAAGAATACCTTCATCCCAGAAGGTGTTGCCTTTTAAATTTTGATGTTTCATACTTGGTCATAGTGCTCTTATAAAATGTGTCTCTATCACTGTCTCTTGCTTTCTCTACCATACCCTTTGGCATGATTATTCTGTTGTCTTGAAAACGAAACCAAAGCATTCTGCGCCACAGAAAAAAGCCAACCTTTTGGCACAACACTACAAAGCAAGAATTATTCGTTTATAGCCAATGAACGCAAAGAATGTCATTTGTTCATGCAATAGCCAGAACTACACCTTAAGAGTGTACTTAAGATTTCCAAGGTTAGCTAAAACACTGTTTGGACGCAAATGACAAAAGGTTAATCCAAAATGAATTATAACATAAATCTACAGTCAATAGTAAGTGATAACATATCCTTATAGATAGAATGCAGCTCAAAAATCGTACGATCTTGGGCATTACTTTGTTCAGCCAGGAAGTTAAATTAAATTATACAAGGTGTAAGATCCTAATTAAAGTAGTTATACAGAGATCAAAACGAGCTATTGTAGCTTTAAATCTTCACTGCAATACCAATGTCAGCTGTCCAATGCAGAGTCATTTGAGGATAGTATTCTCCACATTCTCAATTATGTTAGTTATCGTAGTTACTGCACATTTACTAATTAGAAGCAATAGTAGAATTAACATGCTCAAGCAGAAACTGGTACAATTTTTTCCTTAGCTTCTCTACTCTCTGATCAACCTTATCTCCACCAACCAAATTATCTAACCAGTGATTAACCTGTTTGAGCTGTCCGAGAAGACTTGCAATTTCAGTGTTCCCTTCATTTTTCAACCCAAATTCATTCCTCAGGGACTCCTCCAAGTACTTCAGGAACCATTCACTAGATGCCTCGAGCAGTTTTTCAGCCAAACTAGCCGCCACTTTTATTTCAATTTCCTTTGATTGATCCTGCCCGGCAGCATCCTTGTTCTTGGTTGCCAAGAGTTTCCGCTTCGCAGAAGGAAGTCTTTTAGCAGTTGAATTCGTCAAGGAACTTGCTTGAGTTACTCGATTTTGCTTGCTTTGAGCAGTTGCATTCTCAGTATTGATGTCCTCAGGAGAATTCTCAATGACAACATAGTGGCATTTCTCACCATTTAGAACCTCCTGTTTTTCAAATAGATTGAATCTGGAAAGATTGGTACCTATGGCAGCTTGTACCCAAGATATAGTATTCATTCCACTGGGAACTTTGGCAGTATCTTCTGTTGCACACTGCAGGGTAGAGTGGCTGCTTGGCTTTGGTTCAGGAAATGGGGTAAGTAAGGAATCGAACAGCACTAAAACTCTCCGCAAACTCAGGTGAAGCTCCAAAAACTGCTTCACAAGTGATCCAGCAGAAAGTGTTTGACAAGACTTGCAAAGTTCTGCATACATGCTGAAAGAGAATGCCCATCTTAGTCAAAAAAATTATAAAGCGCATCCAGCAGCTCATCTTGACTCAAAAGAGGAAAGACATATATATATATATATGTGTGTGTGTGTATACATACATATAGACACACACACATACATGAACACACACACATTTATATATATGCTATATGTTGTGTTTAGCCAACTTCAAAGAAATAATCACTTAAGATAGCGGTAGAAAAGAAACAACTATTTCCTTGAAAGAAGCTGATCTAGACAAACTATTATTAGAAAACTGAGAAACTTCCTTCAAATTCTGATGAACAAAAAAGTGACAATGATGAGATGTAGTGATGGAATAGCCATAAGATTTCTCTTGATATTTGCTTGGCAAGAAATTTACAGTTGAAATAACATTCAAATAGTGACATGCATTTAGTGGATATAATCCACAAAAACTTGTTCCCTAAAACTTAAAGGGGGCACAGGGGCTACAGGTGACACAAACTAGTTAACCATACTTTGGAAAAAGCACAGTAACAAAATCATTTCTGTATTTCAATAATTATAAATGCTTTCTGAAATTAGAAAATGTTTAGGTTGATTATACCATTAAATGCATTTTTATAAATACTGAACTAATAGATAATATGCATCTGTTAGACATAAGTAAAGCAAATTCCAATGTCAAGTAGGAAGGGCGGAAATGGTGACATAAACATAAGAACTGCGTTGTCTACAATAAAAATACCACATGCATTGGATCACAGAATCTGTAGCAGATGCTTCTTCAAGAGACCGCACAGCCTCCAAAAAAGTGACATTTCTATGTCCTACAACTTGCTGCAAAAGAGTGACACAACAACTTAAAAAATTAGAGATGGTTGCAATCAAGTTCGAATATTAGCAAGACACAAATCCAGGTTAATACCTTTGCAAGATCACACATGGAAGGTGAGAGACTATTACAACATGCAGGAGCCTCGTAAGACCAAGTCTTGAAATTGAGGGGCACATTTAGCAGTTGGCTATGAACAGTCCCACCTAAGGGTGACCTACTACTAGTGCTGATCCTTGGAGGAGTGCTTGTCAATGAGAGATTCTCGATTTTTTTCGTCAATGGTGAGACACTAGAAGTTGGAGATTTTAGAGGAGAATCAGCTTTAGTAGAAAGCTTCTTGTGTATCACCTACGGCATCATACACCATGTACCCACAATAAGCTTGAAGAAAGTTAAAACACAAGAAACGACGCATAAAAATAAACCTTTTTGTCCCATAGAACATCAGAGTAAAAGTGTTATAATATAGCTACATGCAGTGCAGACATCAGAGTATGTAGAACCTTCAAAAGTACACTCAACCAAAGGCCCTACCATACTGACCTCAAACATTGACAAAATACATTCACATAATTCATTTGCAAAAAAATATTAACATTTCAAAGCTTACAAAGAAAAAGCTGTAGGCGTGGTCCACAACAACAGAAATTAAAGCCTTAAAAAGCGCAAAAAATTTTAAAAACTAAAAGGGCCCTCATTATCCTGAACGGTGATTTAACAAAAAGAAAACTACATTCCGCAGTGGAACGCCAACCTCACGTTTCCTTAAAAATCTACAACCTTAAACTTGGGACACTGCTGAATACAACTTAATGACTACTACAACATGTCCGCCATCAAAAGAACACACTCATTCCTTCAAAAAAGACAAATCCTCTATTAAACCACCCCCCATAGAAAACCCATGCAAAATTTACAACAAAAAAGCGAAAGGGATCCAAAATGTAAAACCTTTCCTTCACCAAACTAAGAATTAATAACAAAAAAACAAACTTAAATGCAGTTACGATCTTTTACTCGAAGACAAAGTGAAAGAAAAAAATATTAATTTGTCGAAAACATTCTTATTTTCCTCTACATTTTCAATTCAGATTTTAACATGTTTTCTCTTATTTTCTACCTATCCTACTTCCTGCTACACTAGGAACTTGGAACAGTCGATGAAAAGCTGAGAAAGTCCATGAAAAATTTTGAGTTTAAAATATTCATTCACATGTACAAAAATTTTCTCTGTTGTGTTATATTTTCTCTCCACCAAACAAAAAAAAGTTACTTCCTTTCCCCTCCATTTTCTTCCCTTCCAACCCCACGTGTGAATATATGATTGAAAGAAGAAGAACACAGCAGAAAGGGAACAGAAACACACGTCAGGCGAAGTGGGGTTGGATTTCTTGTGCTTGAGTTTACCACCACCGGAACTCGCAGAACCGGTTTTCTCCTTGCGCACAGGACTATGATCCCAGACCCTTCTAGCAGAGTCCAAACTCAACCTCCTCGCCTCCACCTTCTTCTCAGGGACCCTCTTCTTGACCCCTTCAGTCTGGCTCTGGGGCGCGTGGAGGGACGCGCCGGGGAGGAGCTCGGTGGGGTTGCCGACGAAGGGGCGGCGCTTGGGGAGGACGGTGAGGCCGCGAACGATGGGGACGGGGGAGGCGCGGTCGAGGCGAGTGACGTAGACGAAGTGGCCGAGCTGAAGCTTGTCGGAGCAGATGAGGTGGGCGTCGGCGTCGGGGACGGAGACGAAGGCGGAGTGGAGGGAGTCGGAGAGCTTGAGGAAGTAGCCGCGGGTCTGCAGGGCGGAGGTGGAGGAGAGCTGCGGCACGATCTCCGTGACCTGGAGGAGGGCCTGGCGGTGCGCGGCGGTTACCTTGCTGCCGGCGTTCTCCAGAAGCTTGGAGAGGACGCCCGGAGTAAGGGACGCCATTATGGTGCTGTGTGAATACTGGAAATGGAAATGAGAACAAGAACTTGAACACAAGAAATTTAAGTTATTATTTGAATAAAAAAGAAAGTAAAAAGTAATTCAAAAACATTTTTGCTCCTTGTTTTTCTTCCAAAAACAAATAAATTTGGTTTTCTAAAATGAAGGGATGCCTTTACAATAACTACTACAAAACTAATTATTTAAGTTATTATGTTTTTGAAAGAATTTCAAAAGTATAGTCACAGTTATTATTGTTTTAATGAATCTTTTAAAAATGTTTTTCTTTTCATTTAAGAAAAACTAAATCTCAAACAAACAATATAAATCTAATATTTCCATTTTATTTCTCACAAATTAATTAGTCGTATTATTTATTTGTTTCATATCTAAAAGTAATGTTATTATAATTCAAATCTTAAACCATTTGGTTCAAAATGGAATTTGAATCATATAACTTGAAAAGATGAAGTTATGATTTATTTTGTTAATTGTGAAGTAGATGGTAACATTGGCATTAGAGGATGAGACAGAGGAAGAAATGAATGTTGTGGAATCTGGAAGTGACATGGGGGAAGGTGCAGGTGTGGCAGACACAGCAGGAAGATACACATGGCAAACACAGAGATGTCACTTTTATTTTTTTTTTTATTTGAGGGAAGAAACAGAAAAAAAAAAAATAAAAAAAAATGAGTTCCATTCCATAGAGTAGGACGGAACACGTTTGAGGGTTCAGGTTCCTATTCGCATAGGTTATTGTTTCTTTATTCTTAGCATTACTCTCAACATGTTTTTAACTTTGTTTTTTACGCCAATTCTATGACCAATACTACCAAAAAGTTATACTCACGATATCCAATAACAAAAAATAAAAAATAAAAAAAATGAGAGGCATGAAATAAAGAATATCAACTTTTGGGCCTAAAGTAAATAACTAATTATTTTAGATTATTTGATTGAGTGGTTTTTACCGCAATTTTATAAAATTTTAATTTTGTTGTAATGGATAAATTAATTATTAGCAACTTTTGTAAAATTAGTTGTTTTTTTCTATGTTAGTAGTTTATTTTTTTTTCTTAATTCTCATTTTAACTTCTTTTTACTATTATTCATTCTAACATCGCTTTTATAATTTTGATCACTGCTTGCAATAGTTAAAAAGCTAAAGATTATTTATTAGACTTTTGGGAAAAATAAGTTCATCTTTTTTAAAAGATTTTATGAAAGTGATTTTTTTAACTTGACTAAGTTAATACTAAATTTTTTTTATGTTTAGTAACTTGTAATAATCTTTATCGCTCATACTTAAATAATTAAATATAGTCTTCAATATTATATTGTGTAACTTAAAATTTATAAATACTTATATTATATTTTGTAAAGAAATTTTTTTTCTAAGTAGCAAGTAAATCTTGTAAGAAACATCAACATCAAATATCTTTTGAAGAGTGTGTTAAAGTTGTCAAACATCAATAATTCCTTTAAAAATACTATTCAACACTTATGTTTAGATCTTCCATCATTGTGTATGATCTAACTTTTATTCAAAATGAGATAAAATCTATGTGTAATAAGTCATGTTGAGTATAAGAAATATCCTTAAAGAATAAGTTTGCATTTAATATTGTATGAAGAGCATTTAATGCAACTCTGTTGTTCCCCGAGGAAAACACACACAGCTTGAAAAACAAATAACACTTCAACACTATACAATGACTATAAAGGATTTCAATAGCTACATTTCTCAAGACCTTTATAAATAAAATACATCTTAGAGAACAAAGGTTGAAGACCAAAAAAGATTTTAAGTGAAGACACTTGCGGCAATCTAGTATTCTTTAGCAATCTAAAATAGTAAACTTAACCTTGCATTCGTCTAAGGATGTAAATTCTCTTTTGATTAGAATACTTGTGATCTTCTTATCACTTTCATTATAATATTGTCTTGAATAGGAGTGGTGATTTATCCAAACAATACTCAACTTTTAGCCAGAGTTCTTGTGGTTCCAACAATACATAGTATTAAGTTAAGAGTGAATAAAGATTCAAATATTACTCAATTTGTATCTTGCAGCATGAGTCTGCATAGTAAAACTTGATAGAGTTGATTAATAATTAAACATAGTCTTTTTTATAGATAAATCAATATAAAGATCTAAAGCGCAAATATTTCTCATCCTCTTTCTAGTAAATATTATCCAATTGTTGTATAACACATTATAGAATGATATTTTGTCAAGTTTGCGAAAATCTTTTGATAGTGAGTTTTTCAACTAAAATTACCTTTGATCAATCATCAATCTTAAAACATGTTTTTCATCATATCGAACATTGTTCTTCTATTTATAGCAAAAAAATTAATAATGCACAATTTAACTTTCTCTTCTTGTATATTTGATTTGTTTTCTCATAAATAATTTAAAATATCAAGGTAAAAAACTTTTTAGATTTAAGCATTCAAAAGGAGCTAAACTACAATCAAAATATGGCTTTGAGTGTTATGATTAGCTGGCAAAGTCAAAATGTAAAGAATGCATATAATTCTAGTATTGATGATAAATTTCTACAATATGTTTATGTTCATATACTTAGTCCTGAGGGTCTCAATTATGCTTAGTTATTACATGAAAATATTTCTATACTTTGGGGATCAAAAAGTAACATTCATATTAATAGAACACGAAATTATACAACACGTAAGAAAATACAAGATTAATGAGATTCTTGGAATACAAGATTAATGATATTCTTCTTTCATACAATTTTCTTATTACTCGCATTTTGGAGACTTAAACTTGATTGGTGAGTCACAACTTAGCACAATGTAGTCACTGGAAAAAAAATGTCATGAATGTTAACTATGTCTTGCAAAATTGTAGGGTTAACCAATATCATCTATTAACATCTTCATAATAAAGATCCTTCAAGGATGACGAGTGTGTTAGGGGTTATGAGACCACAAGGCTAACTCCACCATGATGTTGATATGCTTAATCAAATTTGAGATGGTATTCAAGTACTATATTAAATTTTAAATACTTTAAATTGGAATATCCATAGAAATTTTGAAAGGATTCACTAAAGAATTAATGAGATTGAAAATGTATTTAAGGAATTATGAGAGTTTTTTTTAGTAAACATGTCTTCTTTTTATTATTTTTAAACGTGCTTTTATAATTTGGATAATGATAAATTAACTTATATTTCCATGATATCTTCCTTCTCTTTTTATTTTTTTAAAGTGATTGTAGTTTACTACTTTTTTTTATGATAACAATTCTTGTTTTTTTTATTTTATAATTTGCATCAATTATTTTCTTTGTGAAATTACTTTTATACCATTAACTATTACTATTACTTGAATTTTAGTTTATTATTTAAAGTACTTCAATTATATTAACTTATTCAAGATACAGTTAATAAATTTAAATTTTGATACTTTGAAAAAAAATTATTTTAACTTTAATTTATATTTCTAAAAATTATATATCAAGTTATTTTACAAAATTACAAATACGGATAGGTATCAAATAAGGGTTGTTTTATAAGTGGATACCCAATTTATAAGGAGTGAGGTTGCTTAACAAGGAGCAAGTAGTAGACATTTTAATATTTAATCATATTCCATTTTTAACATATAAAATCTTAGAAAATAGTTGTAAAGTATAAGTGGTATAATTAGAATGACACCTGAATATTTTATTATTAAAGTGAAAAGTTCATATAAATAGAAAAATCGGTTATTTATATTTCATTTTAATATAACAATCATCTCTCTAGAAAAGATTTTATCTTTTTTCCTTTGCTTTCTCTCTAGAAATTCTAACCCATATTTTATCAGACCGGAGATCAAAGACCATATTTAAACTCACGACAGTGATTAAAGTAAAGTTATTCAATCAGAAGTTTGTTTAGAGTAAATTTTTTCTTTCTACTTCTTTTTTGTTTGGGTCAACTTGTAAGTTTTCTTTATACCTAGATAGGACTGATTGAATGGGGTGTTTATAGCTTCAGGATTAGTCTTTGTTAGATCAAGGTCTTAGTCATGTGTTTAGATTGTTGATCAAAACTCTACGATACAAGTTAAGTTATCCATGTTGTTTTAGGACTTTGGAGCTCTTTTTGAGTGTTTGTTCTTCTAATCAAATAAGAGACACTAATTTTACTTTTAAATAGAACCTTAGGTTAGAAGATCTGGATGTGGGGGTGACATGGTAACCAATTTCAAAGTTTTCTTGCAAGGATTTTTACTAAATGAATTGATTTGTTCTTTTATTGAGAATTGATTTTTAAAGTATAGAGATAGTTGATTTTGATAAATTTGGTATATATATTATAATGTTAAAGAAGCTCTTTGATGAGATTTGATGATAGTTTGATAGTATTTGATGTAGTTAGATGATCAGATCTTGAGAAAATTCATGTTTTTGATCATTTAAATATTTATCTTCCAATTACAAGTGTCGAGCGCAACCATTGTAGCATCAGACACATTTTCAAAAGGGTTCTCTAAGGATAGGTTGGGGTTGGGTGCATTCCTCTCAGGTTTGCTGAGTCGGACGTCATTCCTTTAGTGCCATACGTGACTCAAATGTGGGCTCTTTTCTCTTTTTTTATTTATTTTACTTCTAGATGTAATTATTTATGTTTCTTAAACTCTTGTGAATCTTATTCATTTATAGATTTTATATTTAATTGTTTGACTTAATGTAAAATAAATTTTGTTGAATTAAATTGAATGTTTTAATGGAATAGTTGATTTTATATGTTATATGATCTTGTTGAAATAGTAGATTTTAACGATTTAATAGTCAATTGTTGTTTTGATGATTGGAAGAATATTGCATGTATGATTTGTGGATTGAATGGTGTGTGTTGATGTGAATGATGAAATGTGAATAAGGATGATGCCATAATTTGAGATAATGTATTAGATTCTATATGTTGTATATTAAGTATGAAAAACCTATGTTTTAACATATATATACTCTAACTTTAGTGGTAATCTAAGTCAAGTAGATTAAGGTATCAAGTGGTGAGAATTTTATACACACTAGGACCATTGCTAACACTCGTTATTTAATGTTTGAACTTACCTCATATTCTGATAAATGAAGAGGGTGTTAGTCTTTGGTAGGGATACACTTAATGGGTCTTTCGAAAGATGATAGGTTCATGTGAAATCTATATGTATAATGTATGTCTTGTGATATATAAATCTATGTATGATCTATATTTATAATGTATGTCTATGATATATAGATCTATATGTGATCTATATGATGAATGTTATTAATATTTGATATAAGTGAAAATTTGGTATTTGATATATGAATCTTATAAGCCATGTTTGTAAGTGAAATATACACATAATGGTTTCATTTTTCTATGTATTTTATTACATGTCAAAAATTAATTTCATTACCTTATCTTTACTATTCTTCTTATGTGTTGTGAATTATCATAATTGTACAATATACACGAGCAAAGTAGAAATATCTTAGAAACAATAGACTTTTAAATTTTGATACTTGTTTCGAGATTAGTTAACCTGTATAGGTTATGTATTAGAAACATTTTGAAACACTATATATATATATTAGTATTTATTTATTACATAACATAATATTTTAATAAGTTTTTTTATTTTGAATCTCTACTTAAAAATTATTTTCTTTTACTCTTAAGCATATTACTTTTAACTCTTAAGCATAAAATTTTGTATAAATTTAATTATTAATTAGATTTTAGAAATGGTTAATCTATTATAAATGGTTGATTTTATATTATCAAGAATAAGATAAAATTATTTTATATATTATAAACTTCTTAGTACAGGTCGACTTAGTAGTTAAATGGTTTGAATTAGTTCTTTCCACTTTAAGTACTTGGGTTCGAAACCTGTAGTGCTCCAAAAATCTCAAAGAGGTATTTCAAAATACCTTCCATTTATTAATTTTAAAACTATTATTTTTCAATTATATATATATATATATATATATATATATATATATATATATATATTAGTATTTATTTAAATGGGATGTTACATAACATAATATTCTAATAATTTTTATTTTATTTTGAATCTCTACTTAAAAATTATTTTCTTTTACTCTAAGCATATTACTTTTAACTCTTAAGCATAAAATTTTGTATAAATTTAATTATTAATTAGATTTTAGAAATTTAATCTATTATAAATGGTTGATTTTATATTATTAAGAATAAGATAAAATTATTTTATATATTATAAACTTCTTAGTACAGGTCGCCTTAGTAGTTAAATGGTTTGAATTAGTTCTTTCCACTCTAAGTACTTAGGTTTATAACTTGTAGTGCTCCAAAAATCTCAAAGAAGTATTTCAAAATACCTTCCATTTATTAATTTTAAAACTATTATTTTTTAATTATATATATATTAGTATTTATTTAAATGGGATATTACATAACATAATATTCTAATAATTTTTTTTATTTTGAATTTCTACTTAAAAATTATTTTCTTTTAGTCTTAACCATATTAATTTTAACCTTTTTTAGTTCTATAAAAGATTAAAATCATATTTCCTAAAAGGAGACTAAAATATTATATATGTAAGTATTAAAATTGAGAATTTTATGTATAAAAATCAAACGTGTAACTAAGCCATAACATATATATATATATATATATATATATTCCTTTCTAGCTCTTAGCATCATATATATTGGATGATATTTATATTTTATTTATTGTCTTTTAAGTTAATACGGATTATTTGTTTATTATAATTTTAATATAAATTTATAATATTTATAGCTGAGCATAAAGATATTATATTTTATTAATAAATATTTTTTATAATTTATATTCTTAATATAACAAATATATTTTAATAAAATTTAAATGCTTAAATTACTTATATTTTATCATGTCTCTGAGGGACATTTAAAACTTAAATTAGTTTTATCAGGTGATGTTACTTTTTTTAATGCTTAATTTGGTAGATTAATTTTTGTGAAATGAAACTATATTGACATTAAGGAAATATACTCCACTCAAAGAAAGGTAAGTATAATAATTAAGAGCTTTTTACTATATGAAATTTTTTTAACGTGTTGACATATGTAGGAATGCATATGATAAAAAAAAAAAAAAAGTAATGCACTATCAAAAACATTGAGTCTTTGATTGAATTCTCAAGGGAGACAGTAGTATATATCGAGATACATGAACCCAAAGAGAAATAATGAGAGTATTATTTCTATACCATATTAGGTTGGTGTGGAATATTTGGATAGTTAATGACCAATTTATGTTGAAAATTTTGATTGAATATTTTCTTTTCATGATATTTTTTTATTTACAATATATTCTTAAATTTGAAATCATCTTTAAAAGACAGAATCGAGTACCATGGGAAAAAAGATATGCAAATTAGAGCAAGTAGATGTTCTTCGGGAGATATTCACCTTTGTAAAGGGTTGTCCTTGCATTGGAAGTTACATATGATAAGTTTTTTTTTTTTCTTATTTATGACTTCTAAAATGAGCTTATGATAAATAATTTTTTTTTTATTTTATTATAATCTTGATATAGTCTTTTTATTGTGAATATAAGTGATATTTGAATTTTTAAATTAAATATAGAGATGGTTATGAGTATGTATATATTTATTTTGTCTCATTCTTTTTATTTTTATTCTCGTCTTTGTCATTGTACTTCTATTTGTTCTAAATTATTAAAATACACTTAGTAAGTAATCTAAAAAAACTTACTTTCATCATTCTATTTAATAATTTATTTGATTTCATTTGAAAAATTTATTTTTGGTAACATAATTTTTACTATTTTCTCTTAATTCTCATGTCTCATTTAATATTAACTAAATTCACACAAATCATCAAGTTTGTTCAAATTTCCAAAATATTTTTTCTCTCGTTACAATCTTCATTACACATATTTATTTTTCTTTATAAGGTTTTATTCAAATGATATATTACATTTTAAAAAGCGTAAACCTCACTTTGCTGACTTTAATATTTTAATAACCATCAATCTTGAGTGTTCAATAGTGTAAAACTATAAAAAATTGTTTTATTCACTTGTGTTTTCCTCCATCGTACCATCACACATATACAATTTGATAAGTATAATTATAGCAATCTGATATGCAGAATTATAACAACTTGATATGCAAAATCAAAGCAATACTTTCCTAAGATAGCATGCCTATTTTACATTTCTAATTAAAGCCTGATATGCACTACTAAGTATGTTCCTAAAATACATATGATATTATTTGCATTTTCTATATTTAACATAACTATTTGTTAATATCCCTTCAAGTTGGAGCATGCAAATATTGAATGTCTGAGTTTATTAAGATTGCACCAAACTTTTTAGCACCAAGAGATTTGGTGAAAAGATCAGTCAGTTGTGTGTGAGTGGGAACACACTACAAAAAAATATAAAAATTATTGACGAGACAAATCCATCAGAAACACTCAAAATTCGTCACTAAATTGATTGTATATAAATTTACCAATGAATTTCTGAGTCCGGTAATTATCGAGGATTTCTGAGTCCATCGGTAGTTACTAATGGATTTAGAGTAAATTCGTGTAAATCTATCGATAAATTTAGAGACGGATGATATCTGTCAATAAAATTGTCGATAATGATATTTTAATAAAGTTCCGTCGATAAAATTCAGTTGATAATTTAACTTTTTCTTGTAGTGACATAAGATGGAAAAAAAATGATTGTGCACAATTTCATCTCGAACAAGATGACAATTGACCTCAATGTGCTTGATGCTTTCGCGGAAGACATGATTTTTAGCAATGTGAAATGTTGCTTGACTATGCAATAAAGACAAATGGGAGCATAATGAGGGACATGTAACAAAGAAAGTATATCTTTAATCCACTTCAATTCTTTTGTGGTCTTAGCCATTGATCGATATTGAACCTCAATGGAGGAGGCAAAAATTGTTTGTTGTTTTTGGGTTTTCCAAGAGGAAGCTACCTAGTTAAATAAACCATCCCGTGAGTGACTTTCGAGTAAGGGAACAACTTGTCCAATTAGAGTCACACCATTCACAGAGTTGCAAATCATTTTCTTGAGGGAACAAGATGCCTTGCTCAAGATGTCCCTTTAGATAATGTACAACTCGAAGAGCAGTACGCGAATGTTTTGAGTGAGGATTTTGCATGAATTGAGACAGAACGTGAACGATATAGGCAAGGTCAGGTCTAGTAAAACACAAATAAATAATTCGTCCAACAAGCTGATTGTAGATCCCAGGATTAGATAGAAAAGGACCTATAGCAGATCATAATCGATAATTATCTTCACATGGTGTAGTAACTGGCTTAACACCTAACAATCCTACTTCAGTAATGATGTCCAAAGCATATTTTCTTTGGCACAGGAAAATTCCAGTGGGGAACCGGGCAACTTCAACCCCTAAGAAGTAATTCAATCAACCCAAATCTTGCATATAAAAACAGTTTTGTAACTATTGTTTAAAACTTTGAATGGCAATACCATTATTCCCTACAATCACAAGGTCATCAATATACACCAAAACAACAAATTGTATGTTATTATTGTGAAGACTAAACAAGGAGTGATCCTTTTGAGATTGTTGGAAACCATAGTGAAGAAAAGAGAATGATAATTTAGTAAACCAACATCGTGGAGCTTGTCGCATACCATATCGCGACTTCTAAAGTTTAAACACTTAGTCCTGGTTAAGACACATGGAATATGGGCGGAGCTTCATATAAACATATGCATTTAGGTTGCCATGAAGAAATGCATTGTGGACATCCATTTTGTGAAGTTCCCAATTTGTAGCGGCTGCCACTGCAAGAGTTGTGTGAATGGTTACCATCTTAGCCATAGGAGAGAACATTTCATGATAATCAAAACCCTCCACTTGATGATTCTCGAGAATGATCAATCTTTCTTTGAACTTCTGAATTGTGCCATCAAAATTGTATTTAATTTTATAAATCCACTTACACCCAAGTGTCTTCTTTCCTAGAGGAATATTTGTGAGCTTCTACATGTCATTGATTTCAAGTGCACGAATTTCTTGGGACATAGCTTCACGCCATCGTTCATCTCGGACCACTTGAGAGAAATACAGGGGCTCTTGTTCTGTGTGTAGGGAGCCAAGAAAAATACAGTGTTGTTTGGAAAAGGAATTGCAATTCACAAAGTTTTGGATGGGATAGGACACACCTAAGGATTTTGATGAAGAGGGAGACTGGTCGAAAGGGCTCGATCGTATCGTGGCGTCGGTGATAAAATCACGCAATCTGATGGAAAGTGTCTTCTTGCGATGACCCCGACCAAGGGAAGCCTTTGTTGTGGTTGGTGGATGATTGATGATTGATGTTGATTCTTTTATATTTTCTTCGAAGGCATCATCGATGTGTTTTTCGACATCTTCTCTCATGACATGTCCCCCTTATCGTTGATAGGAGTTGCAATGGGGAAGGTTTCAACATTTTCATATAGGTTTGGAAAGTTGAGCCCAGATGCGAGAAGATAACTTGGCCCATCATCTATGTCTTCTTCGAAAATTGTTTACCAGAACAGGTGGCCCATCGTACTTGATCCTTTAATCAAGAACTTGAGTTGTATTAAAGGAAAACTCATCTTCAGCGAAATGGACATCCTGAGTGACAAAGAAAATTTATTTTTCTAAGTCAAATAATTTTCATCCTTTTTGTCTAAATGGATACCCGACAAGCACACATTTTTGGTTATGACTGTCACATTTGTCCCTTTGCCTGTTCTGATTATAAGCATAACACAACAAATTGAAAACTCGTAACTACTCATTAGCTTGGTATTTTTCCATGAATGATGTCATAGAGAGATTTTCCCTTTAGTATTGAGGAAGGTGTGAGATTAATTAGATAGCTAGCAGTTAGAACACATTCTCCCCAAAATGGAATAGAAAGATTGGCTTGAAAACGTAATGATCGAGCAATGTTCAAAATATGTCGATGCTTACGCTCCACCCGTTCATTTTGTTGTGGGTTACCAACACATGAAGTTTGCTAAATAATCTCTTGTTGCATTAAATATTTTTTAAAAGCATAAATTATGTTCCAATGTTATACCGTACCATTTAAACACACTTATTGTATTATTGTTCGACTAATGTGAAGAAATTTTTTAACATCACTAACATCTCCATTTTTTCTTTTAACAAATATATCAAAACTGTCATTGAGCAATCATCCATAATAGTTAAAAAAATATGAAGCGCCACACGACAAGGAAGTTAGGTTCCCACAAATCACAATAAATCAAATAAAAAAATATTTGAAGCCTGATGACTACTCAAAGAAAACTTATCTCTTGTATGTTTGAATTTTTTACAAATTTCACCTATTTTATTTAGCTCATCACTTGTATATCTCTCACTTACATTTGAGAGCATTTACACAATTTTAAATGATGAATGTTCTAATCTCTTATGCCAAAGTATTACTTGATTTTTCATCATGACATGACATGCTTGAGTCTTGTGTACCCATGATACCAATAGAGTCCAACCTTCGGTTCACCCGCTTCAATCAATGTCCTTAAAGTACGGTCTTACATAACACTTAATTTATTAGTGAATTTACAATACAATTTTCTTCATCTGTTAATTGTGCACTGAAAGTAAATTGTATTTTAATTTGAGCACATAAAGAACAATTTTCAATTCAAGTCCTCCTTCAAGAATCATCGTTCCTTGCTTGCAAGCTATCACACCACCATCAGGTAACCGCATAGGGCACCCTCATTTATTTTTTTATTTCACACAAATTTTACAGAGTCTCAATCAGGTGGTTAGATGCACCACTATATCAATAATCCATAAATCCTAAGTTCTGTTACTAGTCATTTTCCCATATTCATTTGTTTTTTGCTTGCTGATAATATCTACCAATACCTTCCAGTGCTAATTGGTCAAACTTGCCATCTCGAGTTTCTTGTCTATGTCGTTGGCATGGCTACCACTTCCACTAGTGTGTGCCACATTTGCACGTGTTGGATTTCTTCGGTTGCATGTCCCTTGTCATGCTTTGCCACTACCTCTTCTTTTTTTCCTTGGTCGATCGCCCCACCATTCAGGTTAGCCCATAAGTTCAAAGCCTCTCCCCTTATAGCCTACCTACGTTGCGAGGCTCACAATCACCCCTCTTTCTTTCGTTGATATATTAATTATTTTGACCCTCTCCTCTTGCACTAGCATCACGTACACACGATTCAATGATGACAAAGGATCTTTTGCCAAACTATTTGACCGCACTGTGCCATAGCTTGCATCATCTAAGCCCGTCAACAGTTGGTGAACCTTCTTTTCTTCCCTTCGCTTCTCAAGTTGAGCACCAATTCCACACTTGCATTCGCCACACATGCATTTGGGAATTTGCTCACAATTTGCTAATTCATCCTAAACAATTTTCCCAAATATGTTGCCTGGGTCATACCTTCTTGTTTGCACCTTGACAAATCTGCCTTCAATTGCTGTATTTGTGCCCTGTTCAGAATTGAGAAACACTCCTTGATGTCTTGCCATAAGTTTTGTGCGTTCTCTGCGTACACTACAATAGATCGTAAACTTGGTTCTACGGTGTTCAAGATCCAAGACACGATCATGGATTAGATTGTCGACCAGTCTTCAAGCTCAGGTGTATCTTCCTCTGGTTGAGTGTGAAATCAATGAATCCCCACTTTCTCCGAGCCAGAAGTGAGATTTTCACTACTCTTGCCCATTCATCGTAGTTTTCTCCATGTAACTGCACTTGCTTGATTATGTTTCTGGGATTATCACTCACGTTGAGATCGTACAACAAGTAGTCTTTTTAGCACCTCCTTCTAAGACTTTACTTTACTTCCACTGCTCTTCTCTGGTTCTGCCGCCATGGTTGTGCAACTCAGCCTGAGTCATGTGTTTGTTGGGTATTAGAACTTGCAATGTTTTGATACCATATAGAAAATTGTTTTATTCACTTGTATTTTCCTCTATAATACCATCACATGTATACAATTTGATATACATAATTATAACAATATGATATGCAGAATCATAACAACCTGATATGCAGAACCAAAGCAATACTTTCCTAAAATAACATGCCTAATTTATATTCCTAATTAAAGCCCGATATACATGACTCAGTATGTTCCTAAAATACATTTAAAAAAGATACTATCTGCATTTTCTATATTTAACATAACTATCTTTTAATAAAAACACTTAATTTCCTAGGTTACCTAAGAAATTTATATATATTCTTTTTCAATTAGTTCTTATATTCATTTCATTTGAAAAACTCTTATTTAAATTCACAATTATTCATTCTTTCTCTATCAAAGATTCAACTCATTTTATATCAACTAAGATATTTCCCTCTCAATATATATAATTATAAAAAGAATAGATCTTGTACTTATCATAAAATTTTAATTATGTATAATTTTTTACACTATCTATAATAACTTAACATTTATGCAATTTTTTTTATATTCTATTTTAAACTTTATACAATTATAACTTCTTTGTTAAAGAAAATAATTCAAAGAAAAAAAAATGTCATTTAGATATTGAACCTTTCAAAATATCATGTTTTGTTTACTATGAAATTTATTTTTTCATAAATTATTATAATTATAGAAATAAAGAGTTGATTAGATATAATTAAAATTATTTAGATTATATATTATTAAAACTTTTTTTTATTTAATCCAATATCATACTTTTGCTATTAAAAGATATCAAATATCCTCTGATTGTTATATTGATTTTATTTTTATTTTTTCAATATAAATAAATCACTCATGATATTTCATCTCCACATTTATCTCTTTCTTATAATTTAATAGAAAAAAATCATGCTATCGACAACAATTAAAGATAAAATACAAATTTTGTATCAGTTAGTTATATATATATAACTAATCAATTACATTATTATGAAAGACAGCTTTTGTCCTTTTTCCCAACTTTGTGTAGAAAGTCTTATGTGATTCTTACTCTCTTTTTTCTTCTATTTTTTCAAGCTTCCCTCCAACCCAACCACCTACCTTCTTTTTTCCTTAATTCCTTTGTCTCCCTCCTTTTTCTACATTACCGAAACGAGTCTGAGAGTATTACTTAGGGACGAGGTATGACATTTGTCAAAGAAAGGAATTTAAGAAAATGTACAACTTGGTGGGTAAAGGGATGACCTAGTTCTTATGATTTTAGGGTTAAGTCACAATAGCTTCCAACTTAGTCTAGTTATTCTTATTAAACTTTAATAGTTATGAGTGACTAATATGTTTATTGGTTAGTGGACCATACCCTTTTGAACTATTGGCCTATATGAACTAACTAATATAGACCCACAGTTAAGTAGTTCAAGGGACAAAATAGTTGGCTTAGACCAGCAAAGGATTACTTTATCTACAAATTAAAAATCCCTTTACCAAACTATGTCAAAAGAAAGTGGGGTACCATTTTGAGTTAGTTTGAAATAATATTTTAATTACTATCCAAGGAAAACATTGGTCAAATAGCATAGAAAATTTGGTTTTGTTAACATTTGCACTTGTCCCTAATATTATGGTTAACAGAAATCAAAACTGTATTGGTTTATTAAAAAAATTATAGCATTTAATGTTATTAATCCAACCTGTCACAATTTGTAATGAAGTTATTTATTTATTGTTTAAGCATTGTTGGTGATGAAAAAAAAAAGGGAGAAACAGAGAATGCATAGAATTGATATAATCTTTGTGTATTTACTGAGTCAAAACTCCAAAGTACATGTTAAAGGATGCAAACTAACTTTTACCTTAAACTAATATCTTTTTCATTGGATTATTTTTAAATAAAATGTTCATCTCAAATCAAGAAACCGATGCAACAATGAAAGATGTTTTTTTTCATTAAATCTTAAATTAATTATGATTTGGAATTATATTTCTAGCATAGAATTTAATTAGACTATATTGACTGTCTATGTAGTCTTATATTATCTTTCAATTGTAAAGTATTATTTATAGTAAATATTATTGATTTTAATAATAATCCCTATGCAAAAAAGTGATTTGTTGAAAGTGTAAATATTATTAGGGGGTTTAGTTCAATTGGTCAAACAATATGAGTGAACTGTTGTAATTTTTGTATACTTGAGTTTGATTCCTAATATATATATATATATATATATATATATATATATATATATATATATATATATATAGATATATATATATATATATATATATATATATATATATATATATATATATATATATAGATAGATAGATATAGATATACAAAATCTTTAAAAAGAAGTGTTTAAAAATTTGATAAAGAACATGTTCCTAGTATTTTTCAAATACTTAAATCTGAACTTTAAATGAGTTGTATGGGTCTAAGAATTATGGATTTGTTGGGAGATTCATTTTCACCTTATACAATGGAGATCAAGAATACCCAGGTATATATATTTATCCTTCTTTATATATTTTTTTTAGTTCTAATATACACAGAGTATTTTTTACAAATTTTTAATTTATTATGTGATAAGAAAATAGTATAAGTATCCATAATGTAAACAAGTTTTCATATTATCATATACAAACAGAAATGCATGGCGAGTTTATATCTTTTATACATTGTTTATTCTAAAATTTATGATATTATAATTTTAGTTGATTTTTAAAAAATTGAAATATCAATTTTCGTTAAAAAAGATAAATGAGACAAAAGCAACAAAGCAATTTGATTAATTATCTATACTAGTACTAAAAGTAAAAAACACATACATATTGAAAGTGTGCCAGCAAAAAACGTTTAATTTAGTGATTATGTGTTGTTAGTTAGGTTTGGTGTGTGTTTAGCGTTGTCTGTGAGAATATGAGATTGGATGAAAAGGCCGTGCATGCTTCCTAATTATAAAGCAAGGGTTGAATTTTTTTTCAAAATTTTGGATTAAGAATTTGGAATGTGAAAAATAAAACAAAGATTACATCATATACTGTGCTGAATTAATAGTGGTGGAATAATTTATAATATATATATATATATATATATATATATATATATATATATATATATATATATATATAGTAAGAGTGATAAAGGAGATTGTGAACTTTATTTTGTACATTAGAGTTCATAATCAAACGAATTTTCAAATCGATTTTATCATTATTATATCGAACTGAACAATTTCAGAACCCGCTATGAGAACTCACCACAAAAACTGATTAAAGAAGTGATAAACACGGAATTGATCATTTTTAAAAGAGAATTTTTATTTTTTTAGAATCTTTTAAAATTTAATCGATCTTTTAAAAATAAACAAGAATTATTACCTTTTTAAAACATATAATTTAATCATTTATATTTTGTATATCAAACTTTCGTATGTTTCTATATTATATTAATTGTCATCTTATTTTTTTTATTCTATATTAAAAAGTTTTACTATTAGTGAATGTTACTTCATTTTATTAATTTAACATAACTGAGATATACTTTATTTATATTTTTGTATTTATTTTAACCGTTAAGAAAGTGTACAATAATATTTTTAATTTAGTTTTTAATATTTTACTATTTATTATAGAAAAGAAAGAAAGAAAAGAAACATTTTACAGATGGTGATTTCATCTCTAGGGTTTATCATAGTGAATTCTGATTAAAAATAACTGTAAATGTATAGAAATTAGAAAGGCTACCACCATTTTTTTAATATTGATATAAGTTACATTTAATTAATTTACTCTTCAACATTTCCTTTTCTGAATTGTTATATTTATACTTTAATATGTTTATCACTTTCTCGGCTACAAATTATTCTCAACAAAACTTGTCGAAGAATTATTTTTTCCGATTATCTTTTTTCAAAAATAAAATTATCCCAATAACTAGCATTAGTCATTAGTGAGAAAATAAAAAACATGATTATATATTTTTTAAGTATAGTTCTTGATAGTGTTGTGAGTTGTCTTTCTTAATTTGTATCTAGGATTATTTCATTTTTTCAAGTGTCATAACTACTCTTAATCGGTGAGTTAAAATTGAATGTGAGTTAATAGATGATTGATGTGAAGTTATGGCTTGTGTGAGGTTTGTGATTTGTATTAGGAGTTTGATTGGTATACAGTTTGTGGTTCATACTACGAGAAAAATAAAGATGTAGTGAAGGATTGTAGTTTTGATTCCAAATATAACATAAAACTCAAAACCTGGCTACAACACATTAACTTGTGGACATGGAAGATAGAGTTGTAATCGGTCATTTTTTTTTAATGTTGTTTTATTGTATTTTTTAATATGGATCTTTGTAATTGTTTATGATGTGATACCTCTTCTTATTATGAACAACTTTGTAATCGACATTTGAAAATGACATATTTTTTAAGAGAGTTTATCAATCATAATTAATAATGAGATAAAAAAAAAGGTAATTGACAATATGGGTTGAATATAATATAATATAATGGGTTTAACTCATATTTTCTATTAGTCTGTTATTATTTTTATCTATAAATAAACAGTCTTTATGTGTGTATTTCAGACAAGGGAGATTAATTCATAATTATTTTCTCCTTTATTTTAACATAGTATCAAGAGTTTAGGGTTAGGTTAATTTTTTTTTTGGTGAACCCACTGTTTACCATTGTTTTCCTGCATCCGTCTCCGCTACTTTTATACACTTCTGCACCTCTTTTGTTCATCATTTCTTTCACACTCTTATATTTGCTTTTTGTTGTGGTGGAGGTTGTAAACGAAGGTTATATTCTTGAGATTTTTCTCCCGCTTTTAAAGTGGTTTCTCTCAATTCATCATGACCTCTTCCACTGTCGTATCTGATTCATCCGTCTATACTAATTATGTTAATGTTCATCTCTCCATTGACAAATTAGATTGAACGAATTATGATATTTGGGCCTCAAATATTAAATTATGGTTTAAAAGTCAAGGGTATGTTGATCATCTTACCAAGTGTGGTGTTGATGTTGATGAAAATGAGGTTTCTCGTTGGTTGAAAATTAATGCTCAATTATGTATTGTTATCAAATCTACCATTCACTCGTCTTTAAAACAATTTTTCATTCTTATGAGACGTGTTCAAAAGTCTGGGAATAGGCAAAATTATTATACACTGATGATATTCAACGTCTTTATGGTGTATGTCAAAATCTCTTCTATGTTATTTGTTAACGGATTTTCAACAAGTGTACTAAGTCCACAAGTAATATAGTAGTAAGAAAAGTATCGTATTCACAAGAAACGGGAATTGTAAATTGAATTACACCAAATTGTATTACGAATGAATAAACAATGATTAATGATTGAACGAATTGAGAATTGTTATAACAAAGCAATGAATGATAAAAATGTGAGTTTAATAATAATAAAAAAGCTTTGGGATTGAATCATAATATTCTCCTTCGCATACACTCTTAACCTAATTCAATATCTTCTTTTCCAATTACCGATCTGCACAAATAAAAGCTTTTTCAACCTGATTCCTCTAACATTGAATTTCATAAACTAAATTACCTAGTTTCTATCCCTAGTCGCTAGAATAACCTAATCAGCATTAACATCAATTGCTACAAGCAGTCATTACACTATAATTCATCCCTGAACTTATACATGTAATGCATTTACGTTTAGTTCCAATTCCAAAAAGTGCTTTCCAGTCACAATGAGAAATCTAAAATAAAGCAAGATATAGTAAAACGTAAAACAAAGGTTTTTAGATTCAATGATATGAAATAGAATTAAGAGTGCATTTGAAGTGAGAAATTACATTCAGTCCCAAGAGAAAAGAAGTTAGCTACGCATGGTAGCCATGAAAATACAAAAGAAAAAGAAAAGAATAGAGCTTGATGACGGCGACCTCCAAGGGATCTCCACGAATGAGAGGTGATGAATGCGAAGTGATAAGTCCCCTCACGTTTTACCCTAGCCTCCCTTTTATAACTTTCGCCCCTTGAATTAGGTCAAAGTGTGACCGTTATTTCGTAAGTCACGCCTTCACTAACGTTGACATCTTTAATTTAGGGTTTCGCATATGATGGACTTTAAGTGAGTTTTAGCCTAGGTTGTGTCTTTAGCTTAAGCGAAAAGTCACTTTTGCTCTTTTTCTGCTTCTTTCCTCAATTTCGGCGCCTCTATTCTCTTTCTCCCTTTAGGTTTAACCTAATTCTCAATAAATTTTCTCTTTTCACAATAAAACGCATTAAATTGCAAAATCAATAATAAAATCAAATCAAATCAAATCTAAACCGAATTAATAACAAAATCAACCTAATTACTAACAGAATCAATCACAAAATCAACTAAAAATCAACGCTTATCATTATTGCTCCAAGACGTCTTGATGGTACAATGGCAGAATATCTAGTAAAATACATGCTCTTCTTCATGATTTTAATGAGTTATTGCCTCTTGGCTCTACTCCTTCTCAATAATTAGATCAAAGATCCAAACTTTTCATGTTATTAGTCTTACATGGACTTCTTGATGATTATGACCCTCGTGACCAGATTTTGGGATCTCCTATTTTGCCCAATTTTACTTCTACATGTTCCAACCTTCTTCGTGTGCCAAGTAAACACACTACTAATACACCTATTAATTCTATTGATGACTCTTCTACTTTGGTATCTCAGAGTGATGATTACACTCACCCTCGCAAGCTAGGCAAAGGGCGTCACAAGTATAACCATTGTGACAAACTTGGTCACAAAATTGACAGGTGTTATACTTTACATGGTCGCCCTCCTAAATCTACAACAATTGCCCAAATTGCTCCTCCTGTGGACCTATTCCATTTGATACATCAGGCTACCCTGATATTTTCAATAAGGATCGTCAAAACTTTGGTTCCACTGCTTCTGTTGCACATATAATACATACAGGTACATTTTTTACTGGCATTACTCACTTCAATTCTCTTAGTCCTTGGGTTCTAGACTTAGGTGGCACAAATCACTTTACTGGTAATAAAACTTGTTTCTTTTCTATATCTACTTCTTGTTAGTAATGGCTAATGGCTCTAGGGTATCATCCCATGTTGTTGGTAATATTAGTTTCCTTCATTCATTATCTATTGATAATGTTCTTTATGTCCTTGGGTCTCTCTTTAACTTATTATTTATAAGTCGTCTCACCCGTTCCCTTGTTTGTGTCATTTCTTTTTACCAAATATTTTGTTTGTTTACAGGACTAGAGTTTAGGACGGATGATTGGCAAAGGATGTGAGTCTCATGGTCTTTATCGTCTACGAACATTTGTACATGTTGGCACAATCATGGATTCTCCATCTCTTCTTCATACTCAGTTGGGTTATGCTAGTCTTGTCAAGATGCAACAGCTTGTTCTAAGTCTGTTCAAGTTATCCAATTTGTCTTGTGAGTTGTGTCATTTAGGAAAACAAAGTCATAATTCTTTTCCTATGAGTGTTTCACAACGTGCTTCATCCCTGTTTGTCTTAGTTCATTCAGACATTTAGGGACCAAGTCGTGTTAAGTCTAATTTAGGATTTCAATATTTTGTTACTTTTATTGATGATTTTTCAAGATGTACTTGGTTATTTTTAGTGAAAAATCGTTATGAGTTATTTTCTACATTTCAATCTTTTTTTAATGAAATTAAAAATCAATTTGGAGTTTCAATTCGAATCTTACGTAGTAATAATGCCTATGAGTGTCTTTCTCATTCTTTTAATACTTTTATGAAATCTCATGACATTCTTCATCAAACTTCATGTGCTTATACAGCTCAACAAAATGGGGTGGCTAAGCACAAGAATAGACATCTTGTTGAAACTATTCGTACTTTTTTAATTCATGGTGGGGTTCCTCAAAGGTTTTGGGTAATGTTGTTCTTAGTGCATGTTATTTAATTAAGCGTATGTCATACTCAGTTTTGAATAATAAAATTCCTCATTCTATTTTATTCCCTCTTGAACCTCTTCATCTCCTACCTCTTAAAATTTTTGGGTCTAGTTGCTTTGTTCAAAATTTTGGTTCTGGTCTTGATGAATTATCTCCTCGGTCACACAAATGTGTCTTTTTAGGATTTGCTAAATCTAAAAAAAGATATAAATGTTTCTCACCCTCTCTTAACCGTTACTTCATTTCTGTAGATGTCACATTTATTGAGTCTTCTTTTTATTTTAAGTCTTTATCTTCTTCGCCTGTGTCTCCAAGTACATATTCCAATTGTCTTTGATACTCCGGTTGTATCTAGTGTACCTAAAGATTCTCTCATCCACCACCTCTTCAGGTTTACAGTCATCATCAGACTTCTCATTGTCCATCTCATTACTCTCTTTTTGTGTCAACTCTTCCGCCCCCTCCAGCTCCAATAGTTGAACCTGATATTCCCATTGTCATTCGTAAAGGTATACGTTCTACTCGTAATCTCTCTCCACATTATACTGCATTAAGTTATCATAGACTATCTCAACCTTTTTATACTTGCCTTTCATCTATTTCTTCTGTGTCCATTCCAGAATTTGTAGGTGATTCCTTAGCTCATCCTGGTTGGTGTCAAGCAATGCTTGATAAAATAAGTGCTTTTCAGAACAGTGGAACTTGGAAACTCGTTCCTTTACCTTCTGGGAAATCTGGTGTTAGTTGCAAGTGGGTTTTTTATATCAAAGTTGGTCTTGACGGACTATTGATTGTCTCAAAGCTCATTTTGTGGCTAAAGGTTATACACAAATTTTTGGTTTAGACTATGGTGATACTTTTTCTCCAGTGGCAAGATCTAGTGCTAAGCAGAATATAGAGTTATGGCCTTAGCCACCTATGAGCTTATTCGGCTTAAACATTTACTTAAAGAATTAAAATTTGGAGAGGCTACTCAAATGACACTTATATGTGATAATCAAGCTGCTCTTCATATCAGCTCAAATTCTATCTTTCACAAAAAGACTAAACATATTGAGATTGATTGTCATTTCATTCGAGAGAAAATTATATCTGGAGACATCAAGACTGAATTTGTTAATTCTAATTATCAGTTAGCTGATATTTTTACTAAATCTTTACAGAGACCTTGAATTGATTATATTTGTAACAAGCTTGATTCATATTATTTATATGCACCAGTGTGAGGGGGAATGTTGAATATAATGAGCTTAGCCCATATTTTCTATTAGTTTGTTATTATTTTTATCTATTAAATAAACAGTCCCTAGGTGTGTGTATTTTACACAAGAAAAATTAATTCACAATTATTTTCTCCTTTATTTTAACAATATGAACAAATGGCAGAGCTTTGGTAAGGAGGGGATGTTGAGAAGAAAATTCAAAAAATTGTAAGAAAACAATGGTATTGAAAGGTTGTAATGTGAAGAATGACTTCTTTTTTTCTTAATATTTATAATGGTGGGGGCATCTCTTTGTTGATGGAAAATTAATTTTATCTTACATGCTTTTCTAAAAAAAGTGACAAGTTAGTCACACATCTCAATTTTCATGTCATTCATTAGACACGTAATTCAAGCGATGTTGACAAGTTAGACATGCTTCCCAAGTTAAATACCTTATGTTAGACACATGGACTAAGCGATGTTGATGGTTCATGACAAGCTTCTTCAACCAAGCATGGGTTCTGAGTGACGATGACGAGACATGCCTGAATCAGATCCTCTAATAATTCTTATTGGAATAGTCAGAATTTGTTAGGAGTAAAATTTAGGCACTTAAAGGTAGATCATGCCTTGATAACTGCTTTGGTGGAGAGGTTGGAGACGTGAATTCCATCTTCTAATTGATGAGCATACCATAACACTACATGGCATTGGACTTCAACTAAAACAAAGAGTTTATGAATCCCTAATCATTGACCCCACAATGTTTGTTTGAGAATAAATAAGTGACATATTTGGGTGTCATGCTTATTAAAGGAGAGTCACTAATAAACTCTTATGTTAAGCTAAAGTGACTAAAAGAAAAATGTTGTTGCTTGGTCATAAATCATTAGAAAAACAACTTCATACTAATTATAAGGCATACATCCTAAGTTTGTTTGGATGTGTTTAGATGCTTGATAAATCAAGCAATAAAGTACACCTTATGTACTTATTATTTTTTTATTAATCTTTGTGTAACTAAGTACTACAACTAAGATTATATTTGTTTAATTATTTTGTACATGGAAATGTGCAAAGCAATCAATGTGAGATTTAGAACAATGGGTAATTATGTCTTATTGAGGTAATTCTTTTTTATTGTTTAATTTCATATTAAGTTTAATAACAAACCTCAATTTATTGGAGTTTGTGTGGCTCCTATAGAGACTTGGAGAGATCCCCGCTAATTCAAGCTTACGGGAATATGCAACTATAGATGTTATGCACCACCATAATTTATTTTACGATTATTGAATGATACTAATTAAATATAGTGAGGTTACAATTTGGTCTATTTCAAGAAGTCTCTTTACCTCCCATAACTTGGACAAACTCCACAAAATTGATATGTAAGGATAAGTTAATGAGAACTAGTTGACAAAACATGTCAAGTAGATTAATATATGGAACAATGAATATAAGATAACATTGATTAGTAATCCACTTTAAGGACTGTTGTTCCAAACAAGATATAATACATGAAATCATCATGACCAATTCTATATTTTTCTTATCCATGCCACAACTATTGCATGATCCTTGTCGCAACTGGTGTCATGACGGGGACGACGAAAAAAATAAAATCATTTTTTTCAAAACAGAGGAGTCGCTACCATAGTTTATTATGGAAAAACTATGGAAAACCAAAAAAATTGATAAAGCAAGTCTGTGAAAACCGAATTTTGAGTCCGGGAGTCAATTACGTGTGGGGAAGGTATTAGCATCCCATAACGCCCGTTTAAAGACAATACCTTTACTTAAACAAGTAAAATAAGTGTGATTTTATAAAATGTTTATTTTTCAAAAGAAAAAATGGCAAAAAATAAAAATAAAGAAAAATATTTTTTATTTCGGGAAGGGGCCCAACAAGGTTTGACATTGCTGCTACGTATTTCCATTAGGGATGAAAAATCAGGGGTTACGTAGTTCTATGGATAAGATTGTTTGTCGGATTGATATTTTTATTTGTGACATTTTTGTAATTATTTTTTTATATTTGATATTAAAATAATTTATTTCCAAAGTTTCATAATAAATATCGCGTGACGCGTGTGGCCATTTGATATTTAAGAAACATTTGGAATAATAATATTAAAAATCGTATGACACGTATGGCCATTTGATATCTAATATTATTAAAAAAATAATATTCCAAAATTTTATTTCCAAAGTTTTATATTAAATATCGTGTGAAGCGTGCAGCCATTTGATATTTAAGAAACATTTGGAATAATAATATTAAATATTGCATAACACATATGGCCATTTGATATTTAACATTATTAGAAAATATAATATCCCAAAATTTTATTTCCAAAGTTTTATATTAAATATCATATGACGCGTGCGGTCATTTGATATTTAAACAACATTTGGAATAATAATATTAAATATCACATGACGCATATGGCCATTTGATATTTAACATTATTAGAAAATATAATATCCCAAAATTTTATTTCCAAAAGTTTTATATTAAAAATTTATTTTTATTAAAAACTAAATAAAACATGCAAAATATAAGCTTAAATTATGCAGACACACAAATAAAAATATTTTTTGAAAATGCCTGACTAAAAAAAAAGTCTAGAATGATTTTTTTTATTGAGATAAGGGTGTTATGGTAATGTGGGGGTGCGAATAGGAAGGCCCCAACTCCACAACCCTAGGCCATCATTACCTCAACCCTAAGCCACCACCACCTTACTCCAAACCCATGTTAGGTCTATCAACCCAAAGCGGTGGTGGCACGGTAAGGTGTGGCAGCGGCGACGCGGGGCAGTGCGGCGGCTGCGTGGGAAGAACGGCGGTAACGACGGAGGTCGTTTTGGGGCTGTTTTGGAGTGTTTTGGGTGCAATTTTTTTTTTTGGGCAAACATGATTGAATTTTGGTGCAATTTTGGTAGATTTTAGGAACTGTTTTTAGGTGTTTTGGATAGTAAAAAGTGGTGCAGTGAAGGGTTACATAAAATGTTATGGAAGAAGACTTTCATGGAGGAGAGTGAGTGTGACTGTATTTGGTTTAAAGGTAAAACATGCATGGTGGCATTAAAGTGAGATAAAAAAAAGGAATTGAAAGTTTATTTATTTATTTTTTAATGGTAACACACTTATCATACGAGAACCAAGCAACAACAAGATCATAAATCTTAAATGCATGCCAATTTTAAATTCTAAAACCATACCTGAAATTTGATTCTTCAAAAACTAAAGCTTGATCTCTAAAAAAACATATTTCTCTAAAAAAAATTACATTAAAAATATATTAAAATTATAATAATTAATTTTGTGATGAAGCTTTTTATTATAAAATTTTAACTAATATATTTGAAAAGACTGGCTAGAATTTGCTTTTATGTATTTTAATGAAAAACGCATCCTTCTTTTTCTATCACGTGAGACCAACACGTATTTTAGTACGAGCAGTGATATTTTGACAATCTCATCAATAATTTATACTCATTTCGCACTTAAAAATAATATTATTTTATTAAGTATAATATTGAAAAAAATAAGTGTGGAGATTGTCATGAATTTCAAATTAGGGATATGTTAGAATAAAGTTTTCATAAAAACAATTTAAGGGAAACAAATTAAACTATGAAATTAACATTACTTGATGTATAGTTTTTTTGTAAAAAATAGTATATATATATGTATATATATATTAAATTTTTATTTCTTTGTAAAATAACATACGAAATATGTCCAAAGAAAGTACAAGGCTACCCTACCTTCTCCTAGTACCCTTAAAAATGACTTAAAAAAAAAAAGAAGAGGAAAGCAACATAACTCTTTCCTTCCTCACACAGACAGATTATGTGGCATCTGTTTTTGGCATCTAGACAGTTAGCTCAAAGGTAACGAACTTAACTAAACCTAGCAAAATGCTGACTTTCCACTGACCTACTACAACAAACAAAACTCATCAACATAACCATAGGCACACATTAAGCAATGTTCATTTAATGCACTATGCAAGACTAGGCCTTATTCCAATTCTGGTTTTTCCCTGTCCTTTCTACCTTACCATATGCTCATGGAAATAAAAAAATCATGAGGTGAGAAGCTATGTGTGATGGATGTGGATTGAAGGGTCCTTAGCTCCCACTGCACCTGAAAGCTGCAACCCCACCAACTCATATACACAAGAGAAGCCAAATACTTCAAGAGCCTAATGTAAATTTCTTTACACTGTAGATATAACTTATGAGGTATATTTTGGGTAAAAGTTAATAAATTTATCATCTCTATATTTGGTTATGATTGAATTAGAGTTTGAACTTGAGCTTTATTTTTTAAAAATAAGTACTCAAATTAACTGTAGATAAAGAAGTTTCAGATGTAAGAGTTGGCCCAAAGAGTATATATTGGCCCATTATGGTGAAGATTTTGAAGTTTGGTGACCTTCCCCATTTCATTTTCTTGAGCTTCATTGGCATTGGAGAGTTAATCTTTCATTTTTCACACATGGACAACCAGAAAACAGACATTTCACCTTTTTGAAAGGCTTCTAAACTAACCAACCCCCTTTGGTTGCTCTTTAAGAAAGTGAACATTTCTCTTCCTGAAGGAGTGATCTTGCTGTCCAAGAGCTGCAGCCATGGCACCCTTTTGAGAATTACAACAAAACCAAGCCAAAGATCAGTGAAAGAAAGAAAGATCATAGTAGCAAGTTGATGGAGGTGCAATCTCCTGCAGTGAAACGTCCCTATGACATCACCATGTCAAGAAGAACAAGGAAACAGCAATTTCCAGTGCAAGGCAATGAGAAAACCAAATCAGCAATGGGTGATGCAACACAAAGGGATGACAAACTCTCAGTGGAAACTGCTCAAACCAATACTATTACTGAGGTGAAACAAGATGGTGGTGAGAGTGACCACAAAAGCTTGAAGCAGTTGATCATAGGAGATGACAAAGAAGCAGTGAAGGGTCATAGTGATGAGAGAGGCAAGGGATCAAGGAACTCACTTGGTGAACATTTCACTGAGGAAGAGAAGCAGCATCTTCAGCTGGTTCGGATGCAACAGAAGGACAACCTCCAAGGTTTGAAGTTCAAGAAGTTGGTGAGTCGTTATGCCAAAGTTTTGGGGCATTTGCTGAAGGCTAAGCGTGATCCTCACTTAGGTGATGCAGGGAAAAAACCTGTTTTCAAGTTATCATCCTAGGAAAAATTTTGGATTTTACTAGCTGGTGATTTGGTTGGTTGATTCATCTGTTTTCTATGTATTATTATAATGTGCTTATATTTTGGCCAGCAAAATACCTTAGCTTTCTCCATCTCATTTTATACTCTTACATCTGTGTACCCTTCATGCATATATGGCTTGTATTTTATGTATACTAATTTGTATAATCAAAATATGTTCTTAATATCATAGTTTCTGATACCAAACAATTTCTTTTAGTTTCTACATTTTCTGTTATAACAAAAGTAATTGGTTTTCAATTCTTCTATGAATTTCCTTCAAACTGTGCAAATAGTTCATGCTCTATACTTTCATCTCGCCTCATAGAATGCGAGCACTGTCAAGTTTTACAGAAAAAGAAGAGAAAAAGAAGAAAGGGAAAAAGTAAAAGTTAAGTGTTAGAACATGAAGTTTTGGATATGTATTTTTCAGCTTAAAGATAAACATTTAAGGTGAGAAGAGAACAATTTAGTGAGACAAAGAAAAATGGTGTCTAGAGATAGAAGAAAGTCTCATGGTTCAAATGAGGAAAAGGACCTTCATTGCAAAAGCAGTTGCCAAGTTTTTGTGGTGTGGAAGGTTTATATCAAAAAGGAACTTACGAGTCTCTTTTAATAAATTGTAGCCAACAAAAATCCAAGTTATAGATGTATTCAAAACAAGAAACCCATATTATTTTTCTTTTCCTCATTTTTAGTCTTTTTTGCTAATTTTGCCACAACATTTCTTGCATAGTATCTTTTTGTTTTCAAAGTTTATAAAATTGGAGAGCAATTTTGTTTACATTTCGTGATGTTTAAGTATGAGTTTAGTGTGATGATGGGAACAGAAGACTAGAGGCAGAAGTTTTAATTGTAAAACAATTATAGTTGAGAGGAAAAAGAAAGTTTAGAAACTAAGACATTTTGATTAATGTTTCCAACCGACACAAGACTTCAAATCGCCATTTGAGCTACCATCAATTTGTAGCCCAGGGAAAGCCAACGCACGTACAACTCATGCAACGAAACTCATTTTCAAACCTTCGTTGGATTTTACACATTAATCAATGTTCAGTGTATTTTTTTTTTTCTTTTTCATAATTCTTTATTCGAAGTACATAAGTCACACATCAATGAGCTTTTCTTTTTCTTTTTTTATTCATGTTGCTGGATAAGGAGGCTTATGACTCCATATTTCTCCATCCCAAATCAACTTCTTTCATTTTTTTATTATTTTAGTTAGTGTGAAAAATATTAATAGATGAAAAACTAATTTCTCCTTTAACATTCTCTTAATAGGTGAAATATCTTATTTTATATTAATTGTGTTATTGTTTTATGCTTAATATACAATGATATATGTAAAAAGAAAATTTTTAGTATGCTCAGTGGTTACAGTTAGTTGGATCTTATACATTATAAAATAATTATTCTTATTACATGATGTAAATTGTGATAGTGTAAAATGTATGGCTAGGAAAGTTTTGATAAAAAATTGTTTGATATTTAAGTATGTTTATTAATGACTCGTCTATTGTCATTAATCCAATAAGAAATATTATTTAAATTGTGCACCAAGTTGTCGAATTAAACTTAAGAATAAAAATACAGTGCAATATAATTGTGAATCACATCAAATGAAGATGAAAAATAAAGAACAAATCACATAGTTAGAAAATACAATCTCCTTTTGTATTGTATAATTGTTAATACTGCATTACTTTGAAACACATACATTCACCCTTATAAATAGATCCAAATAGCTACACGCTACAAACATATAACTAACTAACTAATACAATTAACGAGTCTTAGACACTAGATAGATTATCACACTATTATATAATCTACTTCTAAATGCTCATCTACTATATGCTCTATCAATACAAGATTTCAGTGTATGAAGATCTACAAAATCCACCTTGAATTACAAGCTTTTTCACCTAGAATTACTCCTAAAAACTATGTTGAACAAGTCCAAGAAATGCATAAACCTACTCTTAAGAATTAGCTTCGTGGAGATAGTTATGGGATTTTTCTTAGTGTTGATCTTCTTTACTTCAATTCTCTCCTCAATATGGAAAAAAGTGATATCCAACATTGATATGTTTTGTCCTATCCTATTGTACATGATCCCTGGACTAACAAATTGCACCCAAAATACCATAAAAGAGGACCATCTTACCTTGAGTAAATCTTATAATGTCCATCAAAGCTTTCAACAAATACCATCCTTATCTACTTTTGTTAACATCGTATACTCAACTTCAGTGATCTACAAGATTACCGTTGGTTTACAACTAACCAATGACTTATCAATCTTTAAAATGTAGCTAGTATGAATTATCTAATATTAAAGTCTATGTCATAAGTAGAATTAGAAAACTTAACCAAAATACATTGTGAATCACCTTTAAAGATGATTTCAATATTTCTAGTTGCATTTAAATCCTTTATTTTGAATTCACTACTGAGTAAATACTTTAACTTTATTAGCATGTTGTTTACATACACAATAATATGTATATAAACTCATGTATCTACCTTCTTATGATAGACACATGAATCATAAGAAATTTATTGTACTCCTGAGAGACAATGAAATAATCAAATATCTTATTCATTTGTAGACGATAACCTGCAGAACAACTTCTCCAATTTATATACATACTTTTCCTTAGCATCCACCTTGAAACCTTTCATTTACTTTATTACAGTGTCTTCCTTTAACTGGCCTTGGAGGAAGGTTGTTTCCACATCAAATTATTCAAGCTTTGTGTCTAACACTTCTACTAAAGCAAGTAAGACCTTAATAGATATATGTTTAAATACTAGAGAGAATATGTCATTATAGTTCATCCCTTCCTTCAATCTATAGCCCTTAGCAATCACCGAAGCCTTGAACCAAAATAACTCTTATATTTACCTTTGTTGAACACTCTATCATTAGATGTTCCATAAGTAATTTTCTTGAAGATCCACTTGCAACTAGTTGAAAGAAAATTTAACTTTTGAAAAAGAAAGTTTAAATAGAGCTTCGTTGTTTTTTTTTAATATTTTTTTAAAATCGAGACGCTTAAAGGTGGTCATTTGAAGGTTCTATAAAAATATTTACAAAATCTTTATTAAAATGTTTTGACATATCTCTAAAAGAAATAGTAAACAAGTAATAGAAGATGACGGTGAACTATTTAGTTTTACATTAGTTCACTCCTAACCTAAATTACATTTAGTTCTCTAATGAAAACTACAAAAAGTTTCATTAAAACATATAAATATTTATAAGTATTTTTAGTCTTAGTCTTGTTTTTGACTTAAAAAGTATACAAAGTCTTTTCAAGTCATCAACTAAACTTGTCCTTAAGTTTAGTACCAAATACACAACACAACTCCATACTAAATATACTAAGTCACTCATCTCTATACAACAATAAATAATAATTACAAAGATTCCCAATCAACTAGAATTTTCAATCAAGTGGATATGTATGAAGTAAAATTCTCGTTGTCTAGAGACTACTAAATTTAGACAACTAAATTTGTTTGATTTTAGTAAATGTAGTTTCTAATATTTTGTAATCATAAATATTATGAATAAATTTTTACGTGTTTCAAAATTCACATCCTAATTAAATAATGTTTTCCTATTTTGAATCAATTAACAACTTTTAAAAGATTTTATCATAATTTTTCTATTATTTAATTATACTTTTTCATCTCAAAGATTCTAATGAGACACTTATTTAAAATCATTATTAATACTAAATGTAATTACATTTACAATTTTTATTACATCCTCTTATAATACTTTATAAATGATTATATATATATATAAATAATAGAAAAATTATGTATGATTACAATTTATATATATATATATATATATATATATATATATATATATAAAATAAAAAAAATATATATATATATAATATATATATATATATATATATATATATATATATATATATATAAGTAAAACTCTTCATTTCTCTCTCAAGACTCTCTCTTTTTAGGATTTTTGTTCTCTCTAATTTTATCTTTGCGAAACTCCTCTCTTGTAGAATTTAATCATACCTTTGTTGGATAGTTAATAATCATTTTCAACAAATTAGATTTTCAAACAGAGTGCATTATCTTTATTCAATAAGTTTATACTAAATTTTTATTATGTTTGGATATTTTCTTAAAATTTTTAGATTTTTAGTGATTCTCTTACTTGAGTAGGAACTTAGTAATGAGTTACATGTAAAGAAAATTATTTATATATTTTTTTTTAGAACCTTAGGATAGATTATATGAAAATAAAGGTGACTTAGTCACAATACTTGATTTTTTATGCAAGGATTATGTTCTATTTGAAACATTTAGAATGTTTAAAAGTGGGTAAGAATGTTATTTGAATTTTTAATTAATAGAATATTTTTTAAAATATTTTGAATATAATACTTTATTTGAGAAGTTGATATAGTGACTAGATTATATATATTAAGATATAAAGTTTTTTAAACTAAGTTTTGAATATGATTTATATTAAAAGAGTTAGTTCATATAGTTTTTAACGTATTAGTTTATGAGTTGGATGTAAATGAAAATATATATTCGATTTGAATTACCAAGGTTGATTTGAAATGAATAAAGGATAATTTTGAGTAAATTATTATTGTACTAATAATTTTGAATTTGTTTGGAAGTTGTATTTGTTAAACTGGTTAAGTAAAACTTTGAAAACAAATTTAGTTTTGCTTAATGATGTTGATTTTCTGAAACTTTTGTTCAAGCAAAAGATTTTCTGGAACTTTTGCTCAAGCAAAATATTTTTACTCAAGCGAAAATAAAGAAATTCAAACTTTGTCCAAAGAAATTCAAACTTTGTCCTTGGCCTTATGCTCAAATGAAAGATTTTTCATTCATACAAAAGATTTTTCATTCATGTAAAAGATTTTTCACTTAAGCAAAAATAAAATTAAAATTCAACATTTGCTTTCGATCTTATTTTCACTCAAACAAAAATATATTTGCAACTCAACCCTTGCTCTTAACTAGATTTTCATTCAAACAAATAAATTTTTGCTTAGGTATGACAATTTTTGCTCAATTTAATTTTTTTTCTTTAATTTTTGCTCACTTTAATTTTTTTCCTTTTTATCTCTTGAATGGATTGAATGTGAAAGTTTAATATAAATATAAAATGTAAAATAAATATTAATGTATATATGTAATTGATTTGTAATTTTGTTTAAATGAGTCATGTTATATGTAATGATTGTTGAGAATTATTAGAATTATATGAATTTGGAGTCATATGTAAATCATTGTTTGAGTTGTATATTAAATAAAGGGACCTGTGTTTATAAATTCTCTATTTTACTTAATAATATAAGTCATATGGACTAAGATATTAGGTAGTGAGAGAATAAGAGAGAATTTTTACATATCATGACATGTCTAAATGTTGAGCTTCGATTGTAATAAATTTACTTTTATTCATTAATCTTGAGTTTAGTTATTAATCTTAGAGTCTTGATTAGATCGGATGTTAATATCTGATAGGACATACTTAATATAATTTTTTTTGAAAAACGTATTAGTTGATATTTTTCCTTTTTATTAAATATTCTATGATGTATAAATCTATATATAGTTTTGTATGTAATAAAATTGATTTGTTTGTAGATTACTAATTAGAATCATT